>Ga0070741_10001816_pt1 | contig 61333 bp, 63 predicted proteins | sample Coa_R1_4_FD_66440 | JGI IMG/M metagenome (GOLD analysis project Ga0070741, IMG submission 66440) | Surface soil microbial communities from Centralia Pennsylvania, which are recovering from an underground coalmine fire - Coalmine... | ecosystem: Environmental > Terrestrial > Soil > Unclassified ...
GACGGAACATTTGTTGCCATTTGCATCAGTAATCCAAGTTTCCATCTCGTTTTTCTCCTGAAAATTCTGTTGCGAGAAATATTTGGTCAGCCCCGCTCCTCCTGATTCCCTGCGCTCGCTGCGCAAAGTTCTTCGCAATACTTTCTAACCTCGTCGGCAAGCGGATTACTAGGCGTTCCGTCACTAGATACGAATGCTCCGAGTAACTGGTCGCTTTGGGTTGCTAGCCTTCTTGCTGCCCGAATCAGACGGGTGATTGGTTCCGATCTAGTCACGTAGCTTACTTTCTACTTCAACAATTCTTCGGCCAATCCACTCCGCGATTTGCGGGACGACGGCGTTTCCTAGTCTTTCTACTCTGGATTTGTCCAGTTGGGTTCGTACCCCATGTACCACTCTGCCCACTCCGGGTTCGGAGTCCCACCTAGTTCCACGCACAGGGGTTCTGTTCCCAGTGCTTTCGGTGTTCTCTTCGCGCCTTTGAATGTCCGACCGTCCCTGGGGATCAGGGTTGGCATGAATCGCAACATCTCGATGTAGGATTTTGGGCCGCGTCTCTTGTTGCTGTTCTTGTTCGGCGCTTCTGCCGCCCTGGTTAAGGTGGGCAAGAATCCAAACTCGGTCGCGGCGGTGCCATGTACCAAAGGCGCAAGCTGGAACCATAAGCGGCGGGATCGTTTCGTAACCTGAGGCTTCCAGCGAAGCGAGTATGTCTTCGAGAACCCAGTCGAACTCATGAGCGAGGCCAGCAACGTTCTCTGCCACAACGATATTGGGCCTACATGCTCGAATAATTCGCAGCATTTCCGGCCAGAGGTATCGATCATCATCGCGTGCCTGTCTTCTGCCAGCAGTGCTGAATGGCTGACACGGAAAGCCGCCGCTAATGATGTCTGGTCGGTCAATGTGGTGTTTTCTTCCGCAGTCACAGGTAAGCCCCCACGAGACAAGCCCGCAGCACTCTCGAATGTCACCGAATCGTTGTACATTTGGCCAATGTTTCTCCAGCACCTTTCTGCAAAATGGGTCTATCTCTACCTGCCAAACCGTCTTGATTCCGGCCCGTTCAAAGCCAAGATCAAATCCGCCAATTCCGGCAAAAAGCGAACCATGCGTGAGCGGCTTCACCTTAGCTCTCCCCCTAGCCCTCTCACTCTGCAAAAAGAGCGGCTATTTCCTGGCCGAAAACAACCGCTCCTCCAGCTTCCCGTTTCGCCGTTCGTCACGGTGGACCCGCTGCCGCAAGCGAAACAGGCTTACCACGCGGCACACTCTACAACTTGAAATTTCTAATGCTTCCCTTCTTTTGGTTGCACCAGGAATGAGCTGGCTGCAGGTTTGATCCATTCTCCCCGTCATCCGCAAAACCACCGCCAATTCCTTTGGGGATGATGTGATCTGGGACCACATCGTTCATGTCCTCGATTGCCTTCTCGCAGATCCCGCAAATCCCACCGTTTTGTTGCAACTTCCGGAGAATGACCTTCTCCCGTTCCCGCTGTGAAAGCTTCCAGCGCCAACCAGTGGGAGCGTGTTCGTCGCGGATTCTCCTTACCCCTGGCCGAACCGTCTCCCACTTCGACTTATACGGGCTGGCCTTTTGCTCAATGCGGCCGCAGCAACCAGAATTCCTCCGGTGGATCGGGCACCACTGTTTGGCTTTTAACTTCACCGCTTTCCCTCGATGAAGGAATCAAACACCGCCAGCACTCGCCGTCTGGCTTCTTCCTTGGCCTCATCTTTGAATCTAGCCTCAAGTCCACTCCAAACAGACGCAACGAGTTGCTGGCATAGGTGCGCAAACACGTGCATTAAAATGTCGGTCTGCTTTTTTGGAGAATTCACCGTTGACATCTCGATACGAGCTTGCGCGATGGCGGCATCTACCAGTTGCCTGACAGCCGCCTCTAGCTCTTCGCTGAATAGGTTTTCTTGGCTCACCGTGCCACCGCCTTTTTGGATGGCCGACTGGCGGCCACGACTTCTTTCAGTAAATCGCTCCCCAGGACCGTTGCCAGTGCTGCCAACTGCGCTGTGGTCAGTCTTCCGCGTCCAATCTCGAGCGAATAAAGCGTGTTGTAGTAAATGCCGGTCCGCTTCCCGAGTCCTCGCAAACTGAGGTGCTTGGCTTCGCGGCGGCGCCGGATAATAGTCCCGATTTTTTTTCGATCATTCATAAGCGAAAACAATTTCCGGGACTCCTCTCCTGCCACTGGAGAGCGCGTTCAAGAGGCCCATTCACAGTGACGTGGCCGATATAGCGGTCGGCACCAGGCTAGCCTCAGTCCCTTTCCGCTCGACCGTCACTGGCCCGCGGAGAACTTCGTGCTTGACTTCCAAATACTGCTTTTCTGAGATCACGTCTCCACATAGCCGGCATCGGTAGTACTTCATTAAGGCCAGTTGCAGCCAGAAGCTGTACTGATGCCGGCAGAATGCGAAGTAGGTCATGGGTTACGAGATCACCGTTGTCTTTTCTGGCGCCGCTTGCCGCAGATAGCGAGCGATATTCTCGATCGCCTCGAGCTTCCAGCGACCGCCATCGGACTCAAACAGAGCCAGCTTCGTCGTGTTGTTGTCGTTCTTTGCGCGCAGGATGAATTCCGATGTCGGCTGCTCCACTTCGTTAAACGTGCGCCAAGGGGCAAGCTTCACCGTACGGACCACCACCTCGCTCTTTAGTGCCACGCTCTGATTCACTGTGAGCCGCTGAGAAATGCCGTCATCAGCAGAGACCACTACCGCCTCATTGGTGACGTTCGAAGAGATTTTCAGCACATGCTCACGATCCCCGGAGTCTTTGAACTGCGACAACAACCCAATCGTGAACTGCTCGTGCGGGACAAATTGGCCGAAGACGAACTGCTTGGTCTCTTCTGGAGTACAGTCGACCAGCACTTCTCGCTGCTTCCAGTGGTTTGATCTCTTGGCGATTACCTGCACGTGTTCGTGGTCGACCACGTGAACCAGGTAGTGATCCGAAGAGAATCCTTCGACCTTGCAATCGTTGCCGATTAAATCGCATAGGCCGCTCAGGGTAGAAACCTTAATGGCCGAAACTACAGGTTCCGTCATGGCGTGAATTGAGCGATCCGTGTACCTACGCCCTTCATGGTCGATAATTTCGACGTTCTTCTTGGTCTCGCCGAGAGTGACGAGATACTGAACTGCTTCCTTGATCATCATTCGCTCCTTCGAGAAAAGGTTGGGTGCAGAGACGGGAGTCGAACCCGCTATCTCGGCGTTATGAGCGCCGCGTGATCAATCCGTTTCACTCCTCTGCGCGTGTACCTCTTCCGTTTAAGGCGCATTCCCGTAGCGGCTGGGGTGCTACGGCAGTGCGCTAGAAAGCCACGTCTTCAATTCCCGCTCTGGTACGTGGCCTACAGGCCGGGACTATCTTGGTTGAGTTCGCTGCAATCGTGTCCTGCGTCCTGTCGCCTGATGTTTGTCCCGTCTGTGCAAGCATGCGGGAACTCGACAACAGGCATAGGAGCAGGGCGAATCTCCATCCAAGTGTGTTTGTCAATTGGCACCTCCTTTCTTCAACTCCGGTTCCACCATCTGGCGCTTGGTGTTTCTGCTGTTTACTGCCCGAGTTGCGCTCAAGGCAGAACCGGAGCCGAACTCTATTGTCTACTGCTCTTCCTCAAACAGCCCTTCGTGCCCGAATGGACTGCTGTCGGATGTGGCGCCTGAAGTCTTCGGCCCGGACGACTCCGCCATGGGCGAAACCGCTGACGCCCGGGCCTGCGGAGGGTGGCCACTCCCCTCACCCTCCGAGCTTGATTTTGTTTTGTACCTCTCGTCGAGTTCCCGTGACCTGATCTCAGTTGCCGTGCGCATTACTTCTGAGGTAGCGTCTATCTCGCTGACCAGGTCAGGAGCATTACCGGCATCGACGTATTCGTCGAGAATGGCTGCCTTCTGGAATTCAGGAGAGAGCGGCAAACGTTTGGCTAGCCGCCTAATCGGCGTTTTTCGCGCCATCTCTTCGAAATGCGTCAACCAAGGACCAGTAACGTTACCGTGTTCATCTTTGGACTTGGAGTTGTTGCGTATTTCCATGATGCGGTGCAGTGGCATGTATTCGAAGTCCGCAGTTCCGTCTTTGAACTTCACCACCGCATACACCCCTCGTAACCCTATCGGGATTCCGAGTTCATCCTTCTCGACGCCGCGCTTGGGATCGTCGTAGTTAGGAACGTGGTCAATGGTGTGATCCGTTCCAAGCTCCACGCGGAACTTGTCGCAGGAGTAGACCGGTTCAGAGTAAATGGCAGATACCTGTCCTGAGCGACGCGCGAGATTTATTAACCCGCGGTAGCCAGGTTGGAGTTGGGCTTCGAGTCGCTTCGCTTTACCGTTCCAGTAAGGAACCAGGTACGCATCGCCCAATATCCCGTCGGGATAAAGTCCCAACTGGGAAGACTCGATAATGCATCCGATAATAGAAAGCGGGAAACAGTCCGCCAAACGTGGTTGCTTGCGGATCGCAGTGATCGCGACGCGAATCATTCGCTCCGCAGTCATATGTTGAGGTAGCGCGACGGCGATCTGATCTTTGCTTTTTTCGAGAAGCTGAGACAGACTCGTCGACGTAGGTGCTATTGCGGTTGTAGTGGCCATGTTGCTTTGCTCCCTTCGAAACTTCGTGTGGCCGATGTGCCAATCTGCGCACTCAGCACACTTGTAGGCGTTGAATGCCTCGCCTGACCTCGCCTCCATCCTCTCGGCAGCGTCTTCTGCTTCACTGCGCGAGTAAGGAATCTTCCCGTCGCATTGGCGACTCATACCTGAATAAATTTGAACGGTCTGCTGGGTTCGCCAGCTCGTTTGCAGTTTGCAACCATCGTGGCTACTCCCTTGCGTGCCACTATCGGGTATGCCAGCTTCTGTGCGCGAATCGCACATACTTCACAGGCAAACAGCAGGTGCTGCGGGAAGCTGTCTTTTACTTCGACAATGGCTGCGGCGGGCTGACCGCAAATTGGCGAGCCAAATTCACACACCGCATACTCTGGGAAGTCAAAGCGGTTGAGATCCTTGACCGTTCCTTCTAAGGCTTTGCTGTCCCAACGCATCGGTGGTTTGCCCGTTGCCCAGGAGATACGGACTCCGCAGGACGGGACTTCCACCTTCTCCCGCTCGCCCATCGCTTCCTTGATGCGCTCCTTGATAGCTTCAACCGTAGCCGACTTCTCATCCGCCACCGCTAGAGCTTCGCGGTAATCGGAAACCAATTCAGCCAGCGAGTCATCGGCAACGTAGCCTTCGGCGGTCAACTCTTTGTCGGCTTCGGCCAGTAACTGCGCCGACCGCGGACAGGAACGCCGATAGATGCAACTCTTGCAGCGCTTGTCATTGACTTTTGGTTCGGGAACCTTTCCCGTCTGCAGCGCAACCCAGAACTCCGCCGACCGCCGTACCTGCTCTTCGCCGAGCGATGGCATGAAGACCACCGGGAAGGTTGCGAACTGGCCATAAGTGGGCTCGAGTACGGCAAACACTCCCCACTTGTAACCGGTGACTACCAATCCATGATTGACCTGGAAGACGTAGTCAGTGGTGATGCCTTCCTGCATCATGCGCTTGAATTCCCACTCATTGGTGGTTTTACACTCGAGGTAACCTGGCCCCGGAGGATCAGCCAAAGCTTCAAGCTGCTTCGCATCTGGCCACAGCGCCAAAAGATCAGCCTTAGCCACTCCGATAATCTGGCGGTCAAGATTCGCTCCCATGAACGGATGTTCTTTTGAAACCCGCGTCGGTTGCCGGCGGATTTTGAGACCTGTGGTTTCGGCAAAGTAATTGGCTACCACCGATTCCCAGACCCGGCCACGCTTGAGGATGTCGTCTTCGCGCTGAGTGCGCGGGTAGTCCGGTTTCCGTCCGGACTTATCGAAGAACAGCCGAGTCGAGCAACCATACTTGCTGTCCTCCTCAAACAGACTGGCTGAATCAGAGCCACCGACAAACTTGCGTCTCTGTTCCAGCCAGTCTTCGCGCGTGGGGCGGGCGCTAACCTGAGGAAGTTCAATGTGAACTGGTTCCACTGCTTGTGTGCTCATAGTTGTGACTCCCTAATCAAACTCTCCAGTTGTGACTGGCGAATGCGGATGGTGCGGTGTCCTAGGCGCGCAAACGAAATCCGCCGCTCTTTGCGCAGGCGCTGCAAGGTCTTCCGCGAAATACCCAGCACCGCGCACACCTCAGCCTGACTGAGCAGCGGGTCGGAAAGCGCATTGGCAATATTCGATTTCATGCTTGGCCTGTTTTTTCGGTTACCACCTGACCGCATAAGGCAATTCCGTTGCGTATGGCGTCGGCTGTAGCCTCGCAGAGCACCACCGCTTCGCGCAGCGACTCGGTGTTATCGAGCAGCCACTTCATGTGCTCATCGCACAAACGTTTCAGGCGCATCAGCTCGGAATCGTTCACCGCCAGCCTTCCATCGCTCGGACTACCAACTCCTCGAGGTTGTCGATCTCTCGATCAAGCTGTTCCGGCGTCATTTGGCGAATTGTCTCGAATGTTTCCTTAGTGCGCCGCGCGAGTTCTCGTTCCCATCCCCGCTCGGCATAGGCGCGGCATTCTGGGTCATCAAGCGAGAGGAAGCATCCAGCATCCACGGCATTGCACATTTCTTCATCAATCCAGCATTCACGCTCTGTCACTTTCGCCTCCAATCCGTCGCCTGCGGTTTCTTCTGCTGGCCCATCTCGATTACGGGAACTACAGCTCGTTCCAGCCCGATTCCGTACTGCGCGAGGACTCGGTCACCTAAGCGGAACAAGTCCTCGATTAGTCGTCCGTTAAATTCGCGGTCTGCGTCGGTCACGGCCTTACTCCTTGTACTCGTAATTCAGGCTCACTTGAACGGTTTCGCGGAAAATCGACACCCAATCGCCACTTGATCGTCTGCAAAATAACTTTCATCGCTTGACTCCGTAATGGCGCAACCAGTCGAGCACTTCGTCGGAAGAATGCGCGACCAGGTAGTAGTGGTTCTCCGCAAGTACCCGCTCCTCGAAGCTGGCTTGCTCTGGCGTTTGCTTCTCGCCTGGCCGCTTCACCTCAACCCAAAGCACACTGGTATACGCCCCGCCATGTAGCGGAATGAAAACCACAATGTCAGCCACGCCTGCGCCGCCCGAGTGCGAACGCAGAAAGCGTCTTTGCCCGTTGGCTTCGCGGATCACGTGCCCGGAAGTGTTGATGCGCATGGCAAACAGATGCTCGGCCGCCAGGAGATCGAGAATTGCATTCTGAATCTGATGCTCTTTCAGGCTGAACACTGTCTTCATGTTTTCCCGTTTCGCCATTGTGAGAACACTCATTAGTTGTTTACCGCCGTGCACAGGTTGTTTTAGTCCAACCAACGATAGTTGTCAAGTGTTAATTTCTTGGGAGAAATTACCAAAGGCTCAATCCGCACAAATGAAGTCCACGCGACCGCTTTCGGGACTAGGCATCAGTAAGCGCGACAAGGAAATCAACGTGCCCGATTGCTGGCAACTGGGACAACTATCCCCAAAGGCATCAGAGACCGCGCGGCAAGAGAAGCACCACACCGCGTGCTCACTTGGAATGATGCGGTTCCTTGAAGTCAGGAGGTTTTCCTTAGGCTCCTTGGGCGACAGCAATAGGGCGATAGCCCCGGTAACGCCCTTCCTGCTCGCATCCTTCACAGCGCGAAGTATGTTCATCGACGTAAGCCTCCGGATGCAGAGAGCATTCCCGCACCCACACTTCCTGTCCGGCGTGGTCCGTTTTCCCGCTGAGAGAGGCGATGACCACGCAACGGCGTTTGAATATAAAGCCGGGATTCATCTGGCTTGCCGAATCGAATTGACATCGATTCCAAGCACCTGCGACATACGGCTTAAGCTGTTGCGGTGGATGCCCATACTCCGCGCCGCCCGGCAATTGTTGCCGTGGGTCTCAGAGAGGGTGGCGGTGATCCATTCCTTGCGCAATGCGGTGACGGCTTCGCGCATGGTCAGATGGTTCGATCGCATATTAGTGACAAGACGTGATAGTTCACTTCCTAGGCTGGTGGTCATCAGTGGTTACTCCTAGAGGTGCTGCAGAATCTGCCAGATTGTTTGGGCGCACCAGGGGATGGCCACACAAAAAAGCCATCCCAAAGCGCAGAAGAATCCGATCCATAGAGCTAAAGCTGCTATCCATGCCGCCAGCGTTCCGAGCCGGTAAAAGAATCGACTTCGCTTGACTTGACGGCGAATCATGCGCCTACCGTCGCGGGTGGCTTGATCGACCAGTAGGCCAAGCGAACGCTCTTCCCAATCGGAAATCAACGGCTCAGGCATGGTGTTTACGGACGTGCACAGCGTTTGTAAGACAACTCTGAATGGTTGTCAAGAAAAAAATTGCACAGGGTAAGTACGTATATTCAATCACTTTCCCATTCCACAATCATGCACAGACAAAATCCTCGGTTATAGTGCGTTGCACACAAGGGAAACTCTGAGACGAGTGATGCGGGGTGGTCCTTTCACGCCCAGTTTTGCCACCCCTTCCCGAAATGAAACCCAGGCAAAATCGCGTTGAATGGGGATTTGGAAAATTGAGCTGGAAAGCCACGGCTTACGTGAAGGAGATCACGGAGAATATTTCTCCGTCTGAAAAGCTTTTATTGTTTGTGTTGGCTGACTACCACAACACCGCAAAGGCGGTATGTTGGCCAAGCTTGCCGACGTTGGCGCGCGAAGCCTTAATGTCGGAGCGCCAAGCGACTCGCATCCTCGGCCAACTAGAGGGGAAGAACTTACTCCGAAGGGTTCGCCCACGGGGTGGTCATCAGACCACACTATACCAATTTGTAGCTCTTGATCAGGGTAGCCAAAATGTCATCCCTGTAAATGATTTAGGGGTGACACCGGGCCGACGTAATAGTGTCACCTCTGCAGGCTCTAGGGATGACATCAGGGATGACAAATCACTACCCGCAATAAGGAAGAACGGGTTAGAACCGGTAAATACAAATATAACCGGTAGCGCTTCCGCGCCTGCCGCACGAGCTCGACGCCTCCCGCCTGAATTTTCACCCAACCTTGAACACCATCGCATTGCCAAAGAAGTCGGAGTAAATATTCGGATCGAATTGGAAAAGTTCCGCGATCACTTTCTCGCGGCTCCAGGTCAACGCGGAGTGAAAGTCGATTGGGACGCGACGTTCAGAAACTGGCTGCGGAACGCGCCAATCGTGAGCTACGGAGTGAACAGGAATGGGCAAAGACGTAACGAACAAAGCAATGAGGCCATTGAGCGAGCGTTTAGCGAGTCTGCTGAAGAGGCTTAAGGCAGCATATCCGCTGATGGTGATGGAAGAAGGCACGGCGCGGGAGTATAAGCGCGTACTGACTGACATGGTCGGCGAATTTGGATATGAGCGGACCGAGAAGGCGGTGGATCGGGCGATTGACGGCTGCGAATTCTTTCCCACGGCCAAGGCCTTGCGCGATCATGTGCCAATAGCGACCAAAACTAAATCCGAAAGCGATCCCAATTGTCAGCGGTGCGGAGGGAGCGGTTGGCGCCAGCAATCAGAAACTGACCGGAGGGTGGTTCGTTGCGAGTGCCGGCGGATAGTCGAAGTCGCAATGTGATGAACTGGCAATAAGCGCAGTCTGAGTTTCAAGGCGCGAGAGAGGGTGGAGCGATGAACACCACGACGATAGAGTGGGTACAGCGACCAGGCACCAAAGGTTTCACATGGAACCCGATTCGCGCGCGGCTCGTGAAAGATGGTCGTCCGCGCACTGGCACGCAATCCAACGGTAAGTCGGTTCACAGCGGCACGTTCTGCACCCGCATCTCGCCGGGCTGCAAGAACTGCTATGCCTCGGTGATCAACAAGCGCTTTGGGACGGGCTTGCCGTTCGAAGTTCCACACCTCGCAGAGCACGAGTTTTTCATCGACCAGCGCATTCTCGAGGAGCCACTGAGGCGCAAGAAGCCAGCGACGATATTCGTGGGCGACATGTTCGACCTGTTTCATGAAGCTATTACCAATGAACTAATTGCCGAGGTCTTTCACGTAATCGCGAGATCACAGCAGCACGTGTTTCAGGTACTGACCAAGCGCACGGACAGAATGCATGACTGGATGGCGATTGCGGCGAGTGGCGTAAATATCCCGAGTATCAGAATCAAACTGCAGTTCCACTGGCCTATGTCGCACGTTTGGATTGGAACCTCAGTCGAATCGCAGAAGTACGCCGATGAACGTATCCCGCTGTTGCTAAACACGCCAGCAGCGGTGAGATTTCTGAGCGTGGAACCGCTCCTGGAACGTGTCGACTTAACCCCGTTTCTTCGAGGCATTGACTGGGTGATCTGCGGTGGAGAGAGCGGACCTGGTGCGCGGCAATTCAACATCAAGTGGGCTACTGACCTGATGAAGCAGTGCTCCGAACAGGGAGCGAAGTTCTTTATGAAGCAGGTGGGATCTAACTGCTGGCTTGGACAGTTCCCAGTTTATTCAGTTACACGCAAAGGCGGAAAGATGGACGACTGGCCAGTGTGGCTTCGGGTGCGGGAGTTTCCCGCATGAAAATCACGATCGTCAATGAACACGGCCGCTGCCTGCTGCGTTGTGACACCTGCTCTGCTGGCACATATTCGATGGACGTTTCACGCGGAGAACTTTGGGGCCTGCTTGGCAGACTGATCTGGTTCCTGTTTGTCAAGGGTCTGGACTGATGAAGTGCTCTAACCAAACCTGTACTCGTCCCCGATTTCCTGGGCGCACCAAATGCAGACCGTGCTTGCTTTCTGGTTCCCGTTATATGGCCAGGAAACGCAGACTCACGCTCCGCCAGATAGGTGAACTGGCGAAAGTTGCAAAGCATGCTTCCGAGTTCTTAAAGGCGCAGCGTGGTTTCATCGCACCAAGAATAGGCGACCAACTGGAAGCGGCTTTAGAACCATTTGGCAAATGAAATCGGCCACACTCAAGCCGGAGCAGATCGCGGACCTGGTGAACTATGTGCTCGGCTTACCTAGGCGAAACGAGCACGGCAAAGTAATTCAGGAAGCTATTCCGGTGTTTGTGGTTCGGGTGTGGGCGTGGAAGCGGGAGCGGAGAGCGGTGGAGTGCTGGTGCAATGCAGCGTTGATTGAGGCCCACGTAATTCCCAAACGCCGCGGAAAGTGGCAGGTTGGTATGCCCGCGGTGCTTGAGCGATGGAGAGAAAAGTAAGTGATTGTCTACGACGAAAACATGGTGCAGATTCGCTGCGGGGATTCGCGGGATCTGTTACGCGAGTTGCCTTCGGAATCCGTTCACTGTGTCGTGACCTCGCCGCCGTACTGGCGATTGCGGGATTACGGATGCGAAGGCCAGATCGGGCTGGAATCGACGCCTTACGAGTACATCTCCACCATGCGGGAAGTGTTCGCGGAAGTTCGGCGGGTTTTACGGGCGGACGGAACGCTGTGGCTGAATATGGGAGACAGCTACAACGCGCATCCGGGACAACGAACCGTTCACGATAAAGTGCGTTCCACGCGAAATTTCCGCGCGCAGCGCTTTTTAAGGCGCGACTTGTGAGTTGGTGCCCACATTTCAACACCTGAATTGTTATTGACAACTCTGCTTAGTTGTCGTACACGTATTCCTGTATCCATCTCCTACATGTGAGACGTGCGGCCAGCATGCAGATTCGGTCTCTGCTGGCCGTGCGGACTTAGCCTTCCGATTCGCGTTGGGAGCTAAGCACGGTACCGCAGCCGTGTGGAAAAGAAGCGCGGTTTAAACCGAATCGCTTTCCAGCCGCAGTGTCTCTAGCTGCCATCCAGCCTACTTTCCTTCCCAGAGGTTGCCAATGAGACTCACTGTCTGCCATCTGACCAAACGCGAAGCCCGCCGAGCAGAGCACTGCGACCGAAAGCCCAACTGTGGACACCACGAGCATATTCCCTTGGAGAAAGCCTTCCAGTTGGTGCGCGAGCAAAAGGCACGCTGGGTCAAGGCGGGATGGTCGATTGTCTGCGAGGTGGTGCACTGGGTAGCGAAACGCTCGGGCAGCGTCAAGGTCATGCAGTTAGTCAGCGGTGATGTTCAAGGAAGCCGCAGCGCGCATTATCCGGTTCCGGCGCATGGAGCGCGAGGACGCGACACCAAAGTCGCGCAGGTAAATGGCGTACAGCAGCAGGTACCAGGTACCGACAAGTTTTTGTGGTTGCAGTCAAATTCGGCGCTAAATGCGGGAAAGGAGGTCGCGGAGAATCGCCAGAGCCATTGTCCGGTCTTTTGAGATCGGCCAATGAGTCGGGGCGACCGACGCGGGTTTGGTCACAGAAAGCCGACGTACAGGTTGGACGACTAGCCTGATCCCAAAAAGTCGATCTAGGGATGCGCGACCGCAATATGGCGCGAAGCCGCGAAAGTTCGAAGGTTCGGCAGGGTGGTCCGGCCACCCCACCAGCTGAATATCGGCGGAAACTGAGGGCCGAACGATCCGTCCGATTTGAGGACTGGCACAAAGGGCAAGTAGCGACGAAAGGTTGCGGCTCAACCTGTGACCAAAGATTACCAGAAATATAAGTGAAGAAACTTACCCTCCTATCTGTCCTGTTTTGTTCTTCCCTGTTCCTCCATGCCCAAGTTGTCCCTGTAACCGCGCAATTAGTCGACGGATCAGGTGCAGCTTCGCTGACTTCCTTCCTGCGCTTCCAGCTTTTTAACTGTGGCAGCAATCTTCCCACCTTGGCCAGTTCCTCGCTGGTAGTGATCAAACAGCAATTTGATCTCAAGCCTGATCCGGTAACCGGCATCATCACGGGCGACGTAGTCCCGAACGACAAGATCCTCTGCGGCGGAGTGGCGTCAACCTTGTGGACGGTGACGCCCATGAAAGACGCGCTCACGCCCATGCAGCCCAGCCAGCAGTACGACATCCTGTCCAATGCTGGCACCTTCAATCTCGCGACTGCGATGCCGAGCAATACCGCGCTGGCCGCGCCGGGATTCGTAATTATCTTCGGCAATCCCACGCAGAGTCAGACGCTCAATCAGCCGGTCGGTACAAAGCTTACTTTCCTGGGTACTTACGATTTCACCCAAGCGACGGTATTGGGACTCGCGACCAGCGGTGGCAGCGGTGGCGGCCCGTTTGGCACCGTGCCCTGCATTGCCTACTACACCGGTAGCGGCAACTCCTGCGATACCCACGCCACACTCGATGGCTTAGGTAATGGAATCTTCAACTCGCTGACGGTAAATGGGGTCGGACTGCAGTCGGTATTGACGCTTGGGGACAACACCTCGCTGACCGCGCCCCCGACTGGAACGCTGCTCATTGGTTCACTCAATGGCAGGCCGCAGGCGCTGTTTGGGAATTTGAACTATGGCATGATCGAAACCAGCGACCAGGAGGGCATCGCGAACGGGATCGCTGGACTGGATGGCAGTGCTTTATTGCCACTTTCGCAGTTAGTTTCAAACCCCGCTTCCTGTAACGGCAGCACCCTGATCAAAGGCGACCGCACTTGCGGGAGTTCGGGAAGCTCGCCGAGCGTGGTCTCGGTAACCACCAGCACCACATTAGGAGCTTCGAGCGATGGCGCGTTGGTATTAGCGACCTGTTCGTCGGCCTGCACGATCACGCTGTGGGCAAGCCCGACGAACGGCTACAAAACCACCATTCTCTCGATTGGTTCTTCCACGCCCACCATTGCGCTGAATGGCCTGCAATATAACGGCGCGTCCCTGGTTCCAGTGATTTTGCCGGATGTAGCGCTGCCCATCAACTCAAATGGCACTGCATACTTTGGCAGCGTGCCTTTTACCGCGGGTGCTGGCGTTAGCCTGACCTCTTCCACTAATGGGCTGCAAATCTCCGCCTCAGGCGGTGGCTCAGGCGCGACCATCATGCCGTTCACCACTGGCGGCTCGAACGTTTCAAACTCTGCTGTCTCGTTCGTGGGACCAGCAAACGTAAATAGCGCCGAACCGCAGACTCAGTGGCCAGTGGCCCGCGCGGGCACGGTATCGAACCTACAGTGCCGGATCAATCAGACGATGTCCGGCTCGATGCAGTATACGGTCGTGGTCATGCACGGCCTGGCCTCGACTAACTCAGCAATCACCACTTCTGCGACCGCGATCACTTGCACCCTGAATAGCACCAACTCTCGCGGCTGCAATGACACCACGCACAGCTTCACGGTTGCCGCTGGCGACGTACTTGACCTGCAGAGCACGCCAGCCAACACTCCGACGGCCACGAACCTGATCTGCTCGCTACAGCTTCTGTGAGAAAGCAACTACTCATACTTGGGCTGCTTTTTGCGCCGGTGTTTGCCTTGGCGCAGTCTGCCTGCGAAGTGTCAGTAACGGGCTCGGCGAAGCTTGCGGGATCCTCGGCCAAGTTCTGCACTACTGCGGTTCTTTTGCAATCGATTGCTGTCTCCCCGCAATCGCAAACCGTAGTGCAAGGTAATTCTGGAACCTTCACTGCCACCGGCACATTCAACGATGGCTCACAATCAGATGTCACCAGCCTTGCGAATTGGACCAGTTCCGATCTGACCATCGCGACCGTTGGCTTGGCCAATAATCCACAGCCATTCGGCTGCGTGCTAACAAACTCAGGTACGGTAACGGTCACTGCAACTGTTGGGGCAATCTCGGGAACGGCGACACTGAATTGCGTACCCGCACCGACGATTACCACCTCTTCGCTGCCTTCGGCCACGGTCGGAGCTCCTTATAACGCTAACCTGAATGCCTCGAGCGGCACCTTGCCCTACAGTTGGGCAATTACCTCAGGAACGCTTCCCTCGGGCCTCTCGCTCAATAGCGCCTCGCCTACCGCAACTATTACGGGGACGCCGACCGTAGCAGGCATTTCTGTATTCACGGTCACGGTCACCGATGCAGCTTCCCACTCCGGATCGAAACTATTCACCATCAACGTTGCTTCCGGAGCTACCAGCCAGACTCCAGTTTTGCCGCAGCGCTGGGCGAACGCGCGCGAGTGTTACGAAAGTTCTCCGGGCACGCCGATTACCTTCAACAACACGTTCCTGTTGACCAGTTCGTGGAGTTGCCACGGCACCAGCAAGGGACCGTATGCGAATTCACTCGCCGGACTAAACTCCGCGATCGTCGATACCGAAGCTTGCCGCACGTCCTTCAATGACTCCTCGCACATCATGGTGCCGCACGGGTCGCTGTGGTCGCAGAACATCGGCACCCTGGGTTACGTCAACCTGAAGCAAACGAGCGGCGATAATTCGAGTTCCTGCATCTGGATCAGCTCCGATAATCCTTTGCCTGACGCCGATCCCGCGACTGGACTGCCGCGCGATCAGATGTTTGGCACCTACAACATCGCTTCGTCCAATGGCGATGTGTGCTCGACTTCGAACGGCACGACCGTTTGCACGGTAACCTTCATGAACCCGGCCGCGGTTGCGCCGGCAGTCGGCGATCTGGCATCGCTCTGGAACACCGATGATCATAACTACACCGGACAATTTACCGTCTGTGGGCCGCCAACCTGCTCCTCTCCTTCGACCACAGGATTCCAGTACATCCAGCCCGAAGACCTGATGAGCTGGGTGGTGGCGAACTTTTCAACCCGCACCACCAAGCACCTTACCGGAGGATCAAATCCTAATTACGGCTTTGTTGACACCGATGGCCAGAAATTCTGGGAGATCAAGTCTGCCACCGGCAATCCATGGGACTTAAATCTTTACGACTATCGCGGCATCTACCACTACATCACCGAGGACGGGGACACGGTCGACCAAGCGACCTGCCAAGCCAATGGCTTCTCTTCCTGCTTCGTCGATCCAAACGCCTACAAGCGGCAGACGACGCCCGGTGGCGTGCAAGTCATGCCACGCTTCTTCATTCCTGGGTCCACCATCACCATCGACACGCCCGGTCCGAATACCTTCATTCGCACCACCAACTGCGAACTGCCAGGAACAACTGCCAGCGTAAATCTTGGCCCCGTGCACACTGTGACCTCCGGCCCCACCATGATCAATTGGGGTGGATCGATCGGGCTTGCTCCGACCATTGAAAACGATTACGAGTACACGCTCTCAAATGGCGTCTACCAAAACAAAGAAGTGTTCCAGTACGTAAAGAACCACGGCCTCATGTCGTGGACGCTCTATGCCTGGAACGGCACCACCTACGTTCAGCAGCAGCAAAACACTCACACCACGGAATCAGCCGGCGGCGCTCCACTGCCTAACTTTCCCTGCTTCGGTCAAACTCCTAATTGGGTCGGTGGCCAGCCTGGACTTGGTGGCAATGCGAACCTGCCCTTGGTACCTGCGATTGGCTCAGGAACGCAGAATGGCGTCGTGATGTCTTTGCAGCGCCAGGATGCAATTCAACAGATTGCAGCCTCGGGCTGTGGAACTACCGGAGCGGTCTGCACGCTAACCATCGACTTTGCCTCGAATCCAAACTTTGCAGCCAATGATCGTTTCGAGATTGTGGATTCGGTTTGCTCTGGGTGCATCACGCTTGATCCAAACGCCTTTAACACGACTTGGTACGTGGCCTCAGTCACATCGAATACCAATTGTGCGACCTGCCGCATCACGGTCAATACCTATACCGAAGCCTTCGGAAACACTGCAACCGCATCGAATGGAACCGCGCTGCACTTTAATCACATCATCGCGGACCAGACGGCGAATAACCTGTGGACGATTCAGACCACTGGCGGATCAGGCGACATCGTCTTTGGAGACACCAACAACTTCCATAACTATTTTCTCTCTGACGCGGAACTGCGGACCGCGAGCACCAACACTGCAGTTACCTTTGTGGCCGTGCAGCTTTCGCCGAATGGCGAAGCACAGACTCCGGTCCCGGCCATGTCAGTCGCGAACTGCAACGGGACGCCAGGGGTGACCAATTGCGACAACCCCAGCCATGTTTACCTCGACCACGTCTATATTCACGGCTACTCGTTTCCGACCGTAGCGCGCACAGCGTCTGGCATTGGCATTGGGGTAAAGCTTGACTGCTCTTATTGTGGAGTAACGAACTCACGCATCAGCGACGTGCACCAGGACGGCGCCGAGTCGCACGGTATCTCTGGCAACTCCGGTGCCGGGCCATTCAAGATTGTCGATAACTACATCGAGGGCACGGCGGAAAATATCTTCTTCTCCTACCTGCCAGTCGTGTCTGGACTGCCGAACGGTTACTACTGCGACTTTGAAATTCGCCGCAACTGGCTGTCCAAAAATCCGTTCGAGTCGATGAACTCGGGCGGCTTTATTCCCGGCGGAACTGGACGCTACTTCCAGTACCTCGAGAAAAACAACATGGAGTTCAAGAACGTCTGCCAAGCGCTCATCCGCGGCAACGTCTTCCAGAACTCTTCAGGCGGCGCTGGCGAGCAGCAAGGGTTTCTCCTGGGCAATAATGAAACCCCAAACAACGGAAACGGCAAAGCATTCCATATTGGCGCGCAGTCGCACGACGTCACCTTCGTCAACAACATCTTCCGCCATGCTTTTGGGCTGGCTTACATTCCTACGCGCTCTCAGTTAGTTACGACCGACAGCCCGAGCTATGGAACCCATCACTACATGTTCTTTGGCAACCTGATTTATGACATTGGCGATCCGACACGGTTCGGACGCAATTGCTGGACGGGTACAGCATGGGGCGGTGGGGTTGGAGCGCAAAGCGGATGTACGCATGAGGACATAATCCAGATCGCCAATCGCGGCCAGAGCTACAACTGCACTGGAACGCAAACCGCCGGGCTTGCCACCATGAGCTGCACACCGGTCAGTCCCTCCTGCGTAGCCTCGCTTGAAGGCGGCGGTGGTCCGTGCGGAGTGGGTTTCCAGGTGGGCGACTGGGTCAACGTGACCGGATGCTCGGATGCCACATGGGATGTAAGTGCGCCGGCACAGGTGCCATCGCTTACCTCTGATCCGCTTTTAAGCAGCGGGACCTTTCAGTACACCGTGCCGCTCACTGCCGCCGCTTCAGTCACCGGATGCGTGGTCAATAACGCCAACGGCTGGGCGCGTAACATCACTTGGCAGCATAACTCGGCGTTTGTCGATTACACCAACACCAATCCTTACTACAGCAGCGTTCCCTTTACCCGCTTCCGCGTCTTTGGCAACGACAACTCGAACAACATCGCCATGATTCGCGACTGGTGGATCAAGGACAATGTGTTCTCGATTCAGACGCCACAGGTCACGAGCGGCAATCAAGGGTTCTTCTGGTGCGCACCAAATCAGACGGAAGAGACATCCGCTGAACAGACCTGCTGGGATCCGCTGACGCTAGTGTGGACGCATAACGTCGTCGCCGCGCCGGGTTTGCCTTACGAGACGCCGCAACTGTGGACCGAATACAACTCGCCCTTTGGCGTCGCTGGAGCGAACAACGGAGTAAGTCCACCGGTCACGAACCTGATGGGGCTTGCTTTCAATTGTCACCAGGCTTTCTCCACCGGATGCATGGGACTTGCCGGAGACTACCTGTTAATCGGCTGCGGAACGCTTGGTTGCGGCAAGGCCAACAATGTTCCTGACTTCGCCTCTTCGGCGCGCGACTACCACATCTTTGCGCTGAATCCGTCGTCGTTTTTCGCAAGCGGTGGCGCCAATCATGCTTCCGACAACACCGATTTAGGGTCATCAATTACGCAGATCGATCAGGCGCTCGGCGAGCAGCAGTACACCTGCCCGACAACCTGCGGTATGTCAGGCGGACCTTATCCGTAAAGGAAATTGCAAATGAAAAAACTGACCAACATCTTTCCCCTAGTTCTGATTCCACTCGCGATCATTGGCGTGATTGCCGTGCGTTCGCAGCACGTCCACGCCCAGAGCGGCGTACCCGCGCAATATAGCTCGACCTACACCACTGGGCCAATCGCTAATTGTCCGGCACCGGCCGCAAATGCGGTGATTGAGTGCGCCGTCGATACCAGCGGATTGATGGAATCGATCAACGGGGCACCTTATGTGGCCGTAAATCAAGTCGGACCGGCCGGCCCAGTAGGCGACAGCGGTCCGCAAGGTGCACCTGGGCCAGCGGGAGAGCAAGGGATTCAGGGTCCAACTGGTCCAGCCGGACCGCAGGGGCCGCAGGGAGTTCCCGGACCACGCGGAATTGCCGACGGTTCTGGGTTCACGCTGACGTGTTCGCCGAAAGCAAAAGAAACCGTTGCCACCGGATTCAGCACACCTTGCATTGTCTCGAATCTCCAGCCTTAGTGCCGTATGAAACTCGCAGTACTGTCGTTGATTCTTCTACTGGCTGGGTGCGCAGCCAAACGGCCAGTGGAGAATGACATCATGCGTGGACAGTTTGGCAAGGCAGTCTTCGATGATTGCCGGGTGAAGGTAAAGCTTGGGAAAGTGCACTGCGACTGCCAGGATTTCGATATGTCGGTCGACGCCAAAAGCGGCGTGACTCACTTCCGGTGCCAGAATGTCAGTCACTGACTACGAAGTCACGGCTTACCTCGACGGCTCGATAACCGGTGACGTGCACTGCCTGCAACTCATGAAGCAGGGCAAAGATGACGACATCGTTGCCCGCAAGTCGTTGTTCATTCGACTGGAGATGACTAAGACGGTTGCAGGCGAGGCCCACAAGCGTGAGCGACGAGAGAAAGAGTCCGCATACCGCACTCATTGAAGCGCTCGAGCATGTCGAAGAAATGGACGACGTGCTGGTGCTATGGCAGACCAAAGAAGGTCAGACCAAGGCGATTCATAACGAAGTGACCTTAGCCGACGCCGTCTTCATGATGGAAGTATTCCGCTTTGTGTTGCTGAGCGTAGGCCTCGGCAGCAGTGAATGACCAAGTTTCGATTCACCAATTCCAAACGAAAAAGAGGAGACCAATGAAAAACGCATTGATTACGATCGCGTGTGTCCTGGCGATGGTCTCGGCCTCCCTGGCCCAGACCAACGCCATCAAAAACCAGAATTCGCTGTACGGGAACTGGGTTGCCCACTCAACCGTGACCATCGCTTCCGGCACGGCAACCATTACGCCTGACTTCTGCTACTTCAATCCTACTGTCCCTCCGGCCGCTGGATCCAATACCGTTGGCGCGACCACTTCTGGGCATCAGTTTTTTCCCTTTGCGACCAACGTTCCGGTAACCATTGTTGACGGATCAAACACTGAAACCGTGACTCCGTCTTCTGTGGTTTCGCCGGCGGCCGCAATTGGCCCGGCGCTCGGGCCTTACGCCTGCTCGTTCACTGCTAGCTTCTCGAATGCCCATAATGCTGGCGTAGCCATTGTTTCCGGTGATGGCGGAGTGGCAGAAGCGGCCAACGACAATGGCGCCGCTTATGACCTGGCCAACGGCGTGATCTTTTTGAACGGGCGCTGCACGGGCGTGGCCAACGCGGTCGCGGGAACTTATGGACTGGTGGGCGTGGACCCTACCGAGGCTACGATTGTTTGCAACTCCTCAGCGGCTTCGGTTCCTACCTTTCCAGGCACGGTAATACCGCGCGCTGGGCTCATAAAGGGACTCTCGGTAACCGCAACCGCAGCCGGAACCAACGCCTCGAGCGGAGCGGTTACAGTCAACAAGAACGGCAGCGCGACCTCAATCACCTGCACCGTCGGAACCGGAACCAGTTGCAGCGATTCAACTCACACGGTGGCCGTAGCTGCGGGCGACATCATCTCGATTACCTACACCGACCAAACCTCGGACACGCTCGCCGGACTCAACGTAAGCGCACTCGTGTACTAAAGCCAGGTTGCCCACTTACTCCATCTCCATTTTGGGATGACTGGGATGATGACAACGATTGCGGTTGACGTGATGACTGGAAACTGGTCACAGACAATCGTTCTGGTGCTAGTCAACCTTCTCACTGCGGCGTTTATTTATGGTGGCGTAGTTCAGAAACAGAAAGAGCACGAGCGCCGCCTGAACGTGCACGACGACACCTTCGAGAAGGTGGATGAAGAACAGAATCGTCAGTGGCAAACCATTGGCCGGGTCAAAGAAGGGCTGGTCGCGCTTGGCGGCAAGCCTGTCAACGGGGATTAAGCATGAGCGACCAAAACGCGATCAAGTGGGCACACGGATTGGGAGCGGCCTTTATCGGCGGAGGCGCGTCGGCGGTTACGGCTGGCGTTTCGGTCTCCGCCATCAGCCCGCAAAGTTTCAATTTCTCCAATCAGCTTGTGCCCACGCTCAAACTGATGGCGGTGCTGTTCGTATTCAACGGACTGATTTCGGCATTTGCGTACCTCAAGCAATCGCCACTTCCGTCGCAACAATAAAACATTCCAAATACAACTCAAGGAGCTTTTTCTTATGCGCAGCATGACAGTTCGCGTAGGCGCCGCAGTGTTGGCGCTCGGAATGATCGTAAGTACAGTCGCTTGCTCGACTGGATGGGTGAACGAAGCCCTGCAGATCGTATCCGCCTTGACTCCAGCGGTGACTAACATCGTGCCGCTGATCGCCCTGGCAGACAAGAACGTTCCCATGTCGGACGTGACCACCATTCAGAACTACTCCAATCAAGCCAGCACCGCACTGCAGACCGTCGGATCCCTGATTACCCAGTTCGATCAGGCTCAATCGCTACAGGCGCAGCAAGATGTGTTGTCGAAGATTGAATCGGCGCTGGCCGTAGCTCAGCAGAACCTGAATGCCATCCTGCCGCAGTTGCACATTGCAAATCCTCGTTCCCAGGCAGCGGTCGAGGCAGCGGTAGCTGCAGCTATCAGCGAGGTGGGAAGCATTGCGGCACTCTTGCCGGTGCTCAAGGCGGGAAAGACTGCGCAGGCGGTCGAACTGGCAAAGCCAATCAATGCCCGCACCTTCCGCTCCCGTTACAACCATGCCATTAAACCTGTACCGGGTTCGGACAAATTGAAGCTGCACGGCCCATCTTTCCTGGGTTCGCTCGGCAACGCCCTTGGAGAAGCGTTCGTCTCGCGGTAAGTCCATCTCGAAGGGAAATCTATATATGGCTATCCCAGTAATCGCGATCACCAATCAGTCGACGGTTCTGACCGACCAGCAGGTCAGTGACGTGCTGCCTGCTCTACAGAAGCAGGTGTCGCTCGACTTCCGCGGTTACTGGGACATAGACGCCACCTTAGTTTTTCTGCACAAAGACTTGCCGCTTACCGCTGGCTGGTGGCAGATCGTCGTGCTCGATGATCCCGACCAGGCTGGCGCGCTCGGCTACCACGAACTGAGCTCACAAGGTACGCCATTGGGAAAGATATTCGCCAAGCTCGACCAGCAGGTAGGCGCGCAGTGGACGGTCACGCTGTCGCACGAACTGCTTGAGATGCTGGGCGACTCTTGGATTGACACCTCCAAGCAGGCAGCCGACGGCCGCTTCTACGCGCTTGAGGTTTCAGACGCAGTTGAAGCCGACAGCCTTGGTTATCAGATCGACGGAGTGCTGGTTTCCGATTTCGTCACCCCACGCTGGTTTAACGATCAAGTGAATTGTGACCGCTACAGCTTCAAGCAGCACGTGACGAAGCCGCTCGAGCTCGCCCCTGGCGGTTATATTTCCGTGTTTGGCGAGCAGGGCTGGACACAATTGAACGCTGAACCGCTGCTGGCTTCGCAGCGCACGATTACCGCCGCGTCGCAAGCCATCAAGGTTGGCAGCCGCCGGCATCGTCGCGAGATGGACCGCAGTCAAGGCTGGCGCAGGAGCGAACGCTAATGGACGTACGTGGAATTGAAGAGGCGGCTGGAGCGGTACTGCTGATTACATTCATCGTTGGTGGCATCGTCGCTGTCGGCCTGCTTGAAATCGGGGCCTTCGTCTCCCGCCACATCCACATTCTCTGGCGTTAGAAACATGGACACCGCTTCTGAAATCCGGCTTCAGTCGGTTTGCCCGGGACTGGCTGACAAGGTGCGCTTAGTTGACGCTGAGTTTCAGCGCGAGACCAATGGCGATCATCTTGAAATTGTGCAAGGTCTGCGCTCATGGAACCAGCAGCAAGCACTGTGGCTCAAAGGCCGCGATGCGAATGGCAACGTCATCGACCAAGGCGCAGTGGTAACCAACGCCCCGCCGGGACATTCCTGGCATGAGATGGGTTTAGCCGTTGATTGCGTGCCCCGTTCCTTACTGCCCATCCCAGGATGGCGGCCAGGGTCTCCACTGTGGGCAACCATCGCACAGATCGCTCTAAGCTACGGGCTGGCAAGCGGCTCCTGCTGGATGCACAAAGACCTTCCTCACCTACAACTGACAGGAAGGTTTCCGGTTTCACCGGACGACGAAGTACGGCAACTCTTCAAAGATGGTGGGATGGCAGCCGTGTGGCGAGATGCAGGAATTCTCGATGGCCAACGATCGACTGCACAAGGTTAGCTGGCGAGCCGGGGAGATCAAACTCCACGGCAGTTCGGAAAAGTATCTGCTCGGCGTCACCGTCGAGTATCTGTTGGCCCACAAGCTAATCAAGATCGAACCAATCATCGAGGAGGCTGGCAATGAGCGAGAAAGAACATCCGATGAAGCGAATCACCAGCCGGCCCAAGAAGTGGCTGCAAAGTGCAGCCGCTTCGATGAAGGCGCGGGGCACTGAAGGTTCACTCACCCGCATCGCCAAAGAACATGGCGAAAGCGCAATGGAATTTGCGCGCGAACACTATCACGATAGCGGCGCGGTGGGCAAGAAAGCCAGATTCGCGGTAAACGCCAACAAATGAGCGAATACACAAAGCATCCCATGCGCTCGGTATTTGGCCGGCCAGGCTCGAAAGCCGATACTCGCATGTCAGCCAGTGCGGCAGGCTACATGGAACTGGAAGGGGCAAAGAAAGACGCCGACTGCCACAAGGTGAAAGTATCGGGCGGCGTAAGCAGCGAACTTGGCTGCTGCAATGAATTTTTCCCAGAATCCAAAACCGTCAAAGCCTTCCGTTGCGGAAACTGCAATTACGTCCGCCAATAGCCGATGCCGTTTGACGAAGTTTTTCAAAAGTACAAGCGAGGAGAGTTGCACTCCGGTTCGACGTCGGGACCGAAGGTGACCTCGCGCCGTCAAGCCATTGCAATCTACCTGTCCGAAAAGAAAAAAGCCGCACAAGGCAACGAGGAATACCAGTCGCACGATGAACATCCGATGCGGCGCGTCTTTGGGCGACCGTAGAAGGAGATAGAGAATGGCACAAACAATCGGACAACCCAAGCGAACGGTGGTAGCAATCAACGGCAATGCTGGCGCTTTTGTAACCATTTCAGCCAGCCGTTTTGCCCGCTATGTCGAGATTGCGGAATGCCCGCCGAACGGAGGCGCGTTTACCGGTGGCAACTATGCGCCCCAGGGGATTAACTACCAGATTCCAGACGACAACTTCCAAGCGCAATTTGCCCTGGTGCCCGGCGACACCTTCGCGATAGGAGAAAAAGACTTCCCGCGCGATCGCGCCGTAGGCCAGCCGGGATGGACCGACCCCGACGGAAAAAATGTTCCGGCCACTGTCTATTGCAAGATGAAATCCGCCACCGTAACTGCAACGGAAGTCGAGGTTCGCGAATGGAGCTAAGGATGAAGACACTAACTCGTCTTGTCCGGGTTGCAATGCTCTTGCTGTGCGCATCCGCCTTAGCGCAGAACAACAGTCTGCTGATTCAGATCCAGAATGGCGGATCGAATATTGGCACGTTCAAGAAGTACCTGGTGTTCAACTGCGGTACCAACACCAGTTGCAGCGCCAGCGGATCAACGGTGACCATCACCGCCTCTTCAACCGCATCGACCGCATTCAGCGGCATTACCGCCAGCGCCAACTCCAACCTTGGAACCTTTTCCGCCTCGGGCAATACCTGGGACTTCAGTGCCGCCGTGGCTCTCAAGGTGCCAGTAGCGGTTGGCGCCGCACCTACTGCCGACGGATTGATTGCGGTGAATTCGACCACCCATCTCCCAGTCTTTGGTTCGAATGGCGGGACTCTGATTTACCCTGCAAGCTTCACTGCGGCCGCGCATAATTTCGTAACTGGCTTCACCAACACCACAGGAGTCTTTGCTACCGCGCAGCCCGCCTGCGGCGACCTTTCGAATCCTGCGCCTAGCTGCTCAATCGACGCGACCAATGCCGCGAATATATCAAGCGGCATTTTGCCAGCTGGACGCTTACCGAATCCCTCGGCGACGACCTTGGGCGGCATCGAATCACTGGTTGCAACTTCTCATCTGTGGATCAACGCAATCTCAACTTCTGGCGTTCCTTCGGCGACCCAGCCTAGCTGTGGCGATCTATCAAACGCTAGTGGTGGCTGCTCTATGTCAACCACGGCAGGCGGCGATCTAAGCGGAACCTTGCCCAGTCCAACCGTGGCGGCAATCAATGGCAATTCAGTACCCTCGGGCGCGGTGGCGGACCAGATTTTAATCGGCACCGCGGCAAATACCCTTGGCTGGAAGACTCTCTCTAACTGTACAGGCGGAGCTTCGGCGGTTAGCTATGCCACGGCAACCCATGCACCGGGCTGCCTGGCTAATATCCTCACCGCATCCCTGACCTCAACGCGCATTCCATTCAGCAATGGAGCGAATTCGCTTACCGACAGCGCCAACCTCACCTTTGCGGCAGCTTCCGGGATCAGCGAAATTCAAGGCGCAAACAATGCGGACATGTTCTACGCCAAGCGAAACACGGATACTACGCCAGGCGGAAACTTCTTTCACTTCCAAGATGCAGGCGCGTTGAATGATCTGTTCAAAGTAGACGTTCTTGGCAACGTCACAGCCTCGTCCTATCAAACTTCAAACCCATCAGGCAATGCCGGCATGGTGTCGCTGATTCAAGGCACCGCTCCAAGCGCAGTAGCCAACGCGATTAACGTCCTAGCGCCAGCCTCAGTTACGACGTACACACTGACCTTGCCAGGAAGCGTTGGTGCTGGACTATGGCGAAATAGTTCTGGTGGCACGGTTACCTTCGCCGAGCTCTCCGGGGATTGTGCGACGTCAGGCAGCAACCTGGTGACCTGCACAAAAGTCAATAGTGTGGCCTTCCCGACGACCGGAGCAAGCTTTGATGCCTTGCCGATTTTAACCGCGTCGAACACGATTGGTTATTTCCAGATCAACGGCGGAGCGAACTGCGGGGATGCGACTCATGCCCTCAACTACAACCAAACTACCCACCTATTCGGTTGTCAGGCAATCACTGCTGCCGCTCCTGGTGCTGGCGGCTTAAACACACAGGTTCAGTTCAACTCCGGCGGTGGACTTGCTGGCAGCGCCAATCTCACTTGGGTTTCTCCGGTACTTACGATTGGAGCATCTGGAGTAACGGGCCAGCTTTCAGTAGCGGGCAGCACTTCTGGCGCAACTGCCCTGCAAGCCTCACCTGCGGCCTCAGGGACCCTTACCCTTCCGGCCGCAACCGACACGTTAATCGGTAAAGCCACCACCGACACCTTGACCAATAAGACCTTCGACACCGCTGGAACCGGAAACAGTTTCAAGATCAACGGAACAGCGGTCTCGGCGGTGACCGGATCTGGCTCAGCAGTGCTTGCGACCTCGCCGACGCTAATCACTCCGAATCTAGGGACACCATCGGCGGTGACGCTCACTAATGCTACTGGACTGCCTGACTCCGCGCTTACAACCACGATCAAGACTCGCTCTTGCGAAATCGTCTGGGGCGGGACGGGAACGTCAAACGCCCTGCAATCGGGCGACGACACCATAGCGAACAACTCTTGCTACAACAAGACTGGAGTCACGGAAACAATTACCGCCGTCTACTGCAAAAGCGATGCGGCCTCAAATACTACGACCGTCAATCCCACCTTCGGAAGTGCCGGCACGGGAACCACGATTCTTTCAGCCGCACTAACCTGCGGATCGAGCGAAGCCTATAGCGCAACTGGAACCGTATCCAGCGGGAGCTTGACTGACGGAAGCGGTATTGATCCGGTTATGGGCGGGACTCTGACCGGCCACGATATTCATCTCTTGGTGGTCTACACGCTGCCATGAAAACTCTCCTTGCAATTTTGCTGCTGAGCCTGGCGGCATCGGCAACCATCACCGACTCACAGCATCCGGCTGGTGTCACAAACAGCAGTTCTACGACTTGCACCGTGACCGTCACGGCTACAGGTACGGGAGCAAATATTCTTCTGATCTACAAAATCGCTGCCGATGCAGCTAAGACGCTAGCCAGCGTCAGCGGCGGCGGTACATGGACGCTGTGCGGGGCTAATTGCAACGCGACCAACGCCACCGCCGGTTCCACGAATATGGCCTATTTGATAGGCCCGACCGCATCAGTTACGAGCATTACCGGAACCCTCAATTCTTCAAGCAGCACTTTGGCCTGTTGGGCGGAGAAGTACACAACCGATCAGACCACGTTTACGGTTGAAACCACCAGTTCATCGAACAACAAGGTAGACACGAGTTGCACGACAGCCTGCGCTTCGGCCAGCATCACCATCACCGGAGCGAACGATGTTGTTACTTCGGTTGCATCTTGCGGTGCCACCTGCTCGGGAACGATTACGGGATTTAACGCCTTGTACGCCGGCGGCGACGGTTCTGCGCGGCAGATCAACATCACATCCAGCTCATTTAACTGGAACCAGTCGCCATCATCGTCTCTATCAACGGCCTCACTTGCTTTCTTTGATGTGGCGGGCAGTGGCGGCGGAACGGTGCGTCACCGCGCCCAGGTCATCCAATCACGCTTGCTTTACCCACGTATCGGGATAGAGCTTCGGGACATGATGCCCTTCGATATAGGGGAGACATTCATAGCCTCGGGATTCAAAGACTTGTTGCATCCATGGCGGAGTTCCGCTGTACGGGCAGATCACGATTCTAGCTTCGGGCACGGCCAGACTTTCAACCGAACGCAGCCAGCGATTCAATCCAAGTCTCCCCGTGAAGCGAAGATAGTTGCCTTTGAAGCTGATCGCACCGCGCGACCAAATCAGATTGTAGTGAGCCTTCGGCAAACGTCCCAGAGAAAACAGATGGTTCGCCTTCCATCCCTGAGCGAAAAGTTTCAGCCGATTGTGAGTAAAGAGCCACGGCTCTTTTTCCACGAAGGCGCATTCCTCGGCCCCAAGTTCGTGCCACACGTCGAGCGAGTCCCCGTATCCCGGCCCAATGTCCAAACACTTCATTCGGTAGAGATGCTTGATTCCGAGCTTCGCCAGGAGGCAGACCATTTCCCGGCGCTTGGCCTCGGAGTAGCGGCTGTAAAAGAGAAATTCCTTCGGCTTGTAGACTTCGACTAATCGCTGCAATTCCGCCTGAGAACTTGCATGTTTCAATTCCGCAATCATAATTCGCGGCACAATATCACACGCCTATTAGTCTGGCTAGGGGCCATTCTTCTCTCACCGCAAGCCTTTGCGGCCAATCACTTCGTGAGGGCCGGGGCGACGGGAACTGGCTCTGGAGCGGACTGGACAAATGCCTGCACGGGATTCACCGGATCGTGCGCGGTTGCGTCGCTCGTTCGCGGTGATACCTATTACGTTGCTACAGGCACCTATTCAACCAGCACGTTCAGCACAGCGACCTCGGGAACGCTGGTAATCACCATTAAAGGAGCGACGGTCGCGGATCACGGTACAGATACAGGTTGGAGCAGTGCATTCTCCGTCGATCACCTAACTGATGGTGGAACACAGGCAACGTTTTCTGGCGTTCCAATTACGTTCTCCACTTCTCATTGGGTATTTGACGGCAATACCAGCACTACCCTGTGGGATCAGACCTGCGCCGACTATGGGTTTGCCTTTTCAACAAACGATTCAAACGTGATTTTTGGGACAGGTGTAGGCAGTACGTTCACCGATTTTACAGTTAGAAATACTTGCGGCAACGCAGTCACAACCGACACGCAAAAAGAAAAATTTCAGACGTGCGTTCAGTGCGGTGCTGTGAGCAACGTTACGATCAGCCACAATTTAGGAACTGGGTGGCAAGGCTGGGTATTTTTGAAGTCGAATGGGATCGGGGCTACAGACTCTAACTGGGTATTTGAGTACAACGTTGATCTAGAGCAATTTTCCTCAGCTAACAATCACGCCGAAATGATTGACCCCGACTCTGCGGCAGCCAGCGGCATGATCGTCCGCTACAACCTAGTGTACGGTTACAGCGGCCCAGGTGGCCAATTAAACAACAACTGCGTCTCAAACGGCGGAACAGGGATTATTGTTGCGAATAACTCAAACAACTCAAACAGCCTGATTTACGGCAACGTATTCGACACTATCTGCGTCGGCGCGGTCGTGATCGGTGGTACAAGTCCGGCCACCATGAGCAATGCGTCAATCTTCAACAACGTGTTCGCAAACTATCAAAGCGGTAGTGCCTCGATTTTCTGTTCAGATACAAATTGCTCAGGGCTAGTTGCCGAAAACAATCTAATCTACAACTATCAGAACTGCAATGGAGCAGGAAGCCCAGCTTGCGTGGTCGGCGGTGCCGGTATCACCACGGATTTCAACGCGTATTATTCTTCCAATAACACGCCGACTGAGGCGCACGGGCAGACGGCCACAGGCAATCCATTTGTAAACTCGGCGGCATTCAACTATAACCTGCTCGCCGATACGAGCGCAGGCCTTACGCTCACTGGACCTACAGGGTGCACGGCGAATGTGAATTGCTACAATGTTGACGCTGGTGGAACCCTTCGCGCAGCCAACGGCACGTGGGATCGTGGGGCCTTGCAGATCGCCGCTACTGGAACCCCAGCCGTAAGTCTATTGCCAGCTAGCGTAAATTGCGGCAGCCAGAATACCGGCAATACCATATCCTGCACCGCTGTGACCTTGACCAACACAGGCACCGCCTTACTGACAATCTCTGGCATCTCGATCACTGGCACCAACCCGGCGGACTTCTCGCAAATCAACACCTGCGGAGCAACCTTAGCGCAAAATGCTTCCTGCACCATCACCCCAAGCTTCACTCCGTCAGCCACCGGAGCGCGTTCCGCCAATATTTCTGTCACTGATAATGCAGCAGGCAGCCCGCAGACGGTAGCTCTTACAGGGACCGGAACTTCAAGCGGATCGCCAGTAGCCAGCCTCTCCCCAGCAACCATCAACTTTGGCACGGTCAACGTCAATACCAGCAGCGCATCGGTTCCCGTAACCCTGAGCAACACCGGCACCGCCGTGATGGGCATCACGTCGATTTCGCTCACCGGTACCAATCCCACTGACTTTGGACAGATCAACAACTGCCCCGTAGGAAGTAACTTGGGTGCAGGTTCAAGCTGCACCATTACCGTCACGTTTACTCCACTGACCAGCGGCGCGCGCTCAGCCACATTGAGTGTCGTCGACAGCGCCACCGGAAGTCCGCACACTACTACGCTATCTGGAACGGGACTCCAGCCGTCGTTTGCCTCCCAGGTCAATGGCGGAGTAAAGCTTTCGGGCAAAACTGTAATTCATTAGCAGTCGGGCTTCATCACACTTTCACTTACAAGGAAAACACTCGAAAATGAAACACACCATTCTGTTCGCGGCGCTAGTTGCAGTTGTCACTCTCACCATTCCCAACCTATTCGCCGAAGAAGCTAAGGCCCCAAAGGCTAGCGCTGAGCAAAAGGTCATTCTACTCACCGCTGAACGCGACTACTTACTGGCCATGCAGCAGGCACAACAGGCACAGGCTGCGGTCCAACAGACGCTCGCGGATTTCCAAGCGAAAGAGGCCAAGGTACTGAAAGACGTCGGCGCCGATCCCGAGAGGTGGGACTTCAACGTGAACACCATGGAGTTTGTGGCGAAGCCCAAGCCCGAACCTAAGCCGACAGAAAAGCCAGCTGAAAAGAAGTGAGAATCCATTTTGCCGACGAATCTGCTACCGGCAGATGCACGGAAGTTTGCAAACGCGCGATCGGAGATCGAGAGCATTGCAGGTGCATCTGCCGAGGGAAGAACCACGGCATGTATCAGCGCCGGAAACAACCATCGCTGCCCTTTGAGCAGCCGATTGACTGGAAATTGAGATGAGATGGCCCTGGACATCGCGCGAACGCCTGGCCGACGCGCAAAAAGAAATCGCCGAGCTCAAGAGTGAAGTGCGCGAACTGCGCGCCAAGAACGAAAAACTCACTAACCAGATCGTGTGGCGGCACTCAAACATTGCGCTTGATCCGGACTTACTCCCGGAGCAGTACCGGCCAAAAGCCACCGCGACCGGCGATCTGGCGATTCCGACGAATGACACACAACGCCAGGTCGGAACTGAAGTAGTAGGAAGCGGCCCGATGCGGCTGCGGGCGACGATTCGCAAACGCGAGGCCGAAGCGGAAGCTGACTTCATTCGCCAGACCACCGGCATCAGCACCGTGCCGGTAACTGAAACCCCAGCCGACCGCAAAGCAAAAGTTGAGTTGCTTTCGAAGTTAAACACCGCGGCCAATGAAGGCGTGGAAGCGGCGAAGCAGAGCGCATAAGGAGGAATTGATGTCTAAGAAAGGCAAGCTCCGGCATATCCATATCGAAGCCAACACCGACGGCACCGCGCATATCAAGGTACACCGCGCGCCGACTCCGAGTTCGACCAAAGAAGCGATGCCCTACGACTACGAAGGCAACGACGAGTCGATGAGCGGAACCCCGGAAGAAGCAGGCGCACACGTTACTCGCATCCTGAAAGACCACTTCGGAAAATCCGGCAAAGCGGCAAATTCCGATGACGATGCCGACGACAAACCTCAGCCCATGAAAAGAGCCTTCGGGAGACCGTACTCGAAGTAAATGGGCGCATTGCAGACATTCGGCCAGCCCTCGGCTGGCGAAATGCAGCAGCAGTCAGATCAGCGAGTCGAAACCTCCGCCTCAACTCCAGCGGTCGGCACGATCGAAGACCGCAAAAAGCAGTTCTTCAAAAGGGAAGACTACAAGCAACTGGAATCGAACCTGATTCAGTGCTGGCGTCTGCATCTTGATGACTGGGCGGTGCCACGACGGCTGTGGCTGCGGGAAACTCTACGTGCCATCGAGTACGACAAAGGCAACCAGTACATTGCCTGGGATCCATTTACCTGCGCGTTCTACAACCCATTCGCGCAAACTGGAATGCCCGGTCAGCCAGAAGGCACCGAACAGAGCGGACAGAACGAAGCCAATCTTTATCAGTGCGCAACGAACGTCATCAATTGGCTGCGAAGAGTGTGGACCTCAACCTTGGGCGCTTCCGTTCCTGATGTCGAGTGGTGGCCAGGAGATTCAAAGAGCGATCTCGACAACCGGGCGGCGGTCGCTCGGGGACGCGCTTACCGGAAAATTGCCTCCGAGAACCACGACAAAGACCAGCTCGAGCAGGCGCTCGATTACCTGTTCCTCACCGGTTCCTACTTCCGTCACACGCGCTACTCGATGGATCAGAACATCACTGGAACCCATCGCGAGCCGATCATGGGATGGGGCAAGAAGACCGTCGCGCCAGACCGCTACAGTTGTCCCGACTGTGGAACCGACAACCCGGCGAACTTGCAAAACATGGCGCAGGGTGGAACTCAGTGCATGACCTGCGGCAAGCCGCTCGGGTCGGCCAATTTTTTCCCCGCAACCGAACTTGACATGCCAATCATTACCGACTGGCGCGAAGTCCCAAACGGGCAAGTACGCTGGGACTTCTATAATGGCTTGAATGTGGAAGTGATGCCGCAGGCGAACACCAACGGCGGCGGAGTAATCGCCAACTCTCCGCTCTTGGATTTGTCGGTCGACATCACCAAAGGCGCGTTCCGCCGGATGTATCCCGGGGCGTGGGATTTAGCGAAAGAATCAGCTTCCGATTCCTCGACGCCGGATTCAGAGTTTGCCCGCTTGGCGCGCTGGAGAGTAGCAACCCCAGGATTGGTACGCGGCACCTGGCAGGCACAGCACACGCCGACGCTGCACAAAGTCTTTTTCACCCAAGATGCCATTATGGCGCTGGACAAAAAAGACGAAGCCCAGCAATTGGCCGATGTGGTTAAGGACGGTTGCGTTGCCGCAATCCTGAATAACAAAATCATCGACATCCAGCCCTGCGTCATGCGCAAGGAATGGACGTGGTGTGGCGCGAAAAAAGGAGTGGGCGCTTATCCCCCAGCGCCGGTGCGGACCGCGCTCGACTTCCAGGACCGCATCAACGACCGCATGAACGGGGTCGATGAATACCATGACCGCGCTGGCTGCCCGCCGATTCTGTTCAATCAAACCATTCTCGGCGAAGCCATGAACGGGAAGTTTCTGCCGCCAGGATCATTGCTGGGAATTCCGGTCAATGCGGACGTATCACGCAAACTGGAAGATGTTTTCTTTCAGCCACAATTCCACCAGGACAATGGCGTGTATGAGTGGATCGACAAACTCATCATGCTGGTGCAATTGCTGGTGGGCGCTCTCCCGCAAACCTACGGTGGCTCGGATAAGAACATCAAGACCGCCACCGGACAGGAGCAGGCGCTCAAGGTCGCCATGGGCGTGCTCTGGCTTTACTGGAACCAGGTCAGAGACGAATGGGCGCGGGCAGCGAATCTTTCGGTTGACTGCTTTGCCGCGAACGCATCGGATGATGAGTACCACGTCGCGAAAAACGACAACTCGCCAGGGTTCCAGAACGAGCCGATTCGCCTAGCTGACCTTTCGGGTAAAGCTGACGCGCGACCGGAAGCCGATCAGGATTATCCGATTGGCTACGAAAAACAGCGCGAACTCTATAAAGAACTCTTCATGATGGCGAGCGGCAAAGAGCCCAACCCGCTGGTGATGGAAGTTCTCGACACCTTCGAGAATCGCCGCTTGGCCATGCGCTACCTGGGTCCGCCGGACATGCGCTTGCCGGAAGAACCCTTCCGCGATCCGGTGCTGAGCGACATTGAACGGCTGGTGCAGCCGGGAGCAAAACCGATTCCGGTTGTAGTGCCTGCGCCGGACCCACAGACCGGACAACCCTGGGTACAGCAAATCCTCAAGCCGACGGTTGAACCTGATCCCGATTTTTTCAACTTCGATGTTGCCATTGAGACCATCACCGGTTACGTAATGGACAACTATCAGGACTTAAAGGCCAACCCAGACGGGTTTGAGAACCTTCGTGCCTATTTCAAGTTGGCGGTGCAGTATAAGGCTCAGAAAGAAATTGCCAGTGGCGGCGCTGGGGCACTCTTGACGGCTGGGGCGCCGGGATGGGGCGGGAAGCTAGGCGAAGCGAAGCCCGGAGCAGGTGGGGCAACGACTCCAACACCTGGCGCGCAATGAACCACAAGTGGACTTACTGCGGCATCTGCGGCGCGCCTGGACACTCGGACCGGCAGTGCGCTCTCTATCGGCTAGAAGAACGCAAACAAGCTCTGAGCACAGCACGCAGAGTGTTAAGTGCTGCGCCAGTTTCAATCAACGCGAAAGGTAAATAACTGAAATGAACGAAGGACAAGACAAAACCATAACCTGCATGGATTGTGGTGAGGATTTCGTGTTCACCGCAGGCGAGCAGGATTTCTACCAGAAAAAGAAATTCAGCGACCCCAAACGTTGTGCCCACTGCCGGCGGATCAAGCGCGAACGTCGCGACGACCGCTAACCAAAAAACGAACTCAGTTTTTCGAACTTCAAATTCGGGCTGAAATCAAGCCCAAGGAAAGGTGTGTCTCAAAATGAATAATCTCTGGAAACTACTGTGCGGCGGAGTGAGACTGCCGCTTCTTTTTATTGAAGGTGATCCCGGCGCTGGTGGTGGAGGCGCGCCATCGGGCGGCGGAGATGGCGTCGCGGGTGGCGCGGGTGGCGGAGGCGGAGCACCAGCTGCCGGAGAAGGCGGCGGTGCAGGTGGAGAAGGTGCGGCAGCTGCGGCCGCGACGCCGAGTCCTTCGGAGAACCCGCGCGAATTTCTGCGCGATGCGGTCTCCAAAATAAAGATTGACGAGACGGGTAAGGTCGAAGCTCCGAAACCTGCGGAGGCTGCCAAACCGGCCGAGGCTGCAAAAGTAGAAGAAAAGCCTGCCGACGGTCAGCCACAGCCGAAGACCGAAGCCGAACTCGAAGCAGAAAAACAAAAAGCCGAAGAAGCCGAGAAGGCCAAGCAGCAGCAGCAGGCCGAAGTCGATCCCCTCGACAAAGGTGGTCCGGTACCAGCAGAGAAACTGGCCGAAGCCATCAAGGCGAATCCCGAACTCGGCGCAGCGCTTGAAAAAGCCGGCATCGACAAAGAACAACTGTTTGAGACCTCGCGGCGCGCCGCGCTCTCGGATCAGTTCCTTGAGCACTTCCCCACTCCCGAAGCCGCCAAATTTGGCCGGGAGAGTGCGGAACACTTCTACGACATCGAGGAAAGCTTCCCCAAGATCAGGTCGACCGAAGACCTTGACAAGTTCATCACCGGAACAATGCTGCCACTCTCGATCATCTATGGCGCTGATGGCAAGCCAGTAATGAACCCAGACGGGAAGACCTTCAAGACTGATGGTTCGGTCAACCGCTTCCTGACCTTAGTCGGTGACTTCGACAACAACATGTCAAAGGCAATCGCCGATCAGATCATCTCCCAGGGCACAGCTTTAGGAGCCGAAGACGGGCAGCCCGGCGCGGCGGTGAGGGAATACGGCGAGCGGCTGAAAGCGGCGCTCGATGTCATCCAGGAGTTTCGTTCGGCAGGTTATCGCATGCCGACACCGAAAGCACAGCAGGCGGAACTCTCGCCTGAGCAAAAGGCGGAATTTGAGCGCCTTCGCAAACTGGAGCAGGAAACCATTGCCAAATCCAGTGAGCATCAAGAACGCGAAGTAAGCACATTCGAAGAAAACCTGTTTAAGGACGCGACGGAAGATGCCGATAAATTCCTTCGTGCAACCATTGACCAGACCAGCCTCAACGACAACGAAAAAAAGCACGCCATCGCCGACATCTACGAAGAAGTAGGGGAATTGATGGAGGCCGATCGCACCTTCAAGCAGCAGAAGCAACAACTGTGGAGCCAAGGCTTGAGCGATCAGACCCGGGCGCAGATTCGGGCACTGAATAGCCGAACCTTCAAGGTCTATGCCGGGAAGGTGATGGACAAGGTGCTGCGTGAGGCTGGCGACAAGCGCATTCGCGAGAATGCCGACCGCAACAAAAAAATCGACGCGCAGATCGACAAAGACAAAATGCACCAGACGGCAGGAACTTCGACGGCTACCAGCGTAGCCAGGATTCCTTCAGGAGACGATCTCCACAACAAGGCCGTGACTGATCTCCGCAAGGAGCTAAATCGCGAGCCGAGAGAGCAGGAGATATTCACCCGCGTACTGGAGCTAAAAGGTCTTCGTCAGAAATCTGCGTGAGGCCCGTGACCTGCGACAGCCTGATGCTATCGCGCAACCTTAACGGAGGATAAACCAATGGATATCGCATCAATTGCGAACCTGACGCTTGAGGGCGTCTCGACTGAGATTCCCAAGGTGCTGATCACGGACAAGAGTCTGGCTGGTCAGTTCAAAAACACCCGCGCCACGCGCGTCTCAAACCGCCTGTTCCGTATCGTCTCGCAGATTGCCTTGGCGGGCGGCGATTCCCGGAACATCAACCTCGATGGCGGAGCTTTGCCGCTCGGTTCCAGCCCCAAATGGCTGGCCGGTGGTGTCACCCCGACCACCATTTCCGTCGCCACCAACTGGACGGAACTGACCGCAATGATCGGACAGAAAGTGGATGGAGTGGCCATCCAGAACGTCGTCACCGAAGCCCTGGCCAACCTGACGGTGATGATGCGCAACTGGGAAGACATCGGATTACACACCGACGGAACTGGAAGTCTGGCAACATTGAACGGCGCTCCAGCAAACAAGACCGTCACGCTGAACCCTACGCCATTCGGTGCGCGCAACATTGAGATCGGACAGACGGTCGATATCGTGAACCCGGTGGGGAACGTTACCCGAGGGTCACTCACCATCGACAACAAGTCCGCGTATCTCGGCAGCGCGCAGAGTTTCACCTACGTCACGCCGGACGTTGCTGGCGCCGCCAACAACGACATCGTGCGCTACGGCGGACTCACCGACGGCGTCCCGAAGTGGATCAATGGGCTGAAATACCTAGTCAATACGTCCACGGCTGGCGAGTTGCACGGAATCGCGCGTACCACTCCCCAGGTTGTGGCCAACGGCTTTGATATGGGCGGCTCTCCGATCACCCGGTCGGCAATCCAGCTCCTGCTCAGCCAGCGCCGCGCCCGCATCTCTGAGGAAGAACTGGGAACCAGCTTCTGGTACACCCACGATTCCCAGGTGCAGTCGCTGAAAGAAATCGGCTACGACCTGCAGTACATCCCGCTGACCGGCGGAGAGGCGTCGAAGTTCGATCCTTTCTTCCGCGGCGAGCCCACGATCGAAGGCCAGCCGATCAAGCGCGGCCAGCACGCGGATCAGCAGGCGTGGTATCTGCTGGTACCGGATTGCTTCGGATTCGTGAAATTCAGCGATCCATTCTGGGCAATGGTGTTTGGATCTCGTGTCTATAACACCTACAACCAGGGCGGCACACCGAACCTGCAGTACGGCAGCTGCTACATTAATCCGAAACAGGTGTTCCTCGATAACGCCGTCGCCCAAGGGTTAATTAGCGGATGTGGTGTACCCAGCGGCCATATCAACGGGCTAAGCTAGTATCAGACAACTATAGCTACATGCTACCCTCAATGGAGGTGCTTTAAGGCACCTCCATCTTTTTTCGCTCTCTTTTTAGTCGGTAAATATTTCGGAGCACCAGGAAGATGCTTCCAATTTCTGCCAGTCACGATCGCACTAATCGTAACTTGCTGAACACCGTATTCGGCGGCCAATTCAACCCCATTGCCATGAGAATAGCGCTCCCTAATCCGGATGACATCAGTCTCAGTAAGTCGTGCAGTGTTTACAGCAGAGCCGCAGAGGTGGTGGTCGCGTTTCTTTGCGTACATATCAGCCGTATTCTCGGCCATTGTGCCAGCCTCAACGTGCCACGGGTTATAGCACGCACGGTTGTCGCACGTATGCATTCCGCATGGCATCGGCCACTCACCGCGCGTAAGTTTGTAAGCGAGCCGATGGGCGAGAACGATGCGGCGCATTTCTGGGTAAACCAAAAAACCATATCCTTTCGGAGTCCGCGCAAACGGCCACTCCAAGCACTCATCGGTCTTATGTTCGGAAATTGTCCGCTTGAGGTATTCGAAAGCGGTTTCTTTGGTGATATCGTAGTAGCGCATCGCATGTCCTCCCGTGACTGCGGTGTGTGGCCGGACTCGCTGTTTACGCAGCGACCGGCCTTTTCATTTTAAATCCAACCACCCAGAGTTGTCATGACAGAAAAGAAGGAAACGAGACAAGGTCGCAGCCGTGTGCTTCCAGGCGGAGAAGCGCCGCGCCGCGTGCGCAGATTTCTTGAACGGGTAGGCGGGACAAATCCACACGGAGAGCCGAACTACCGCATCGTCATCGCTGAGTTCGTGCAAATTTATCGTGGCAACAACTGGCATGACTGGCCAAAGAACACCAGAATCCAAGATCAAGGCGGACTGGTTTTTTCAGAAGAACGGAAGATCGTGCGAACGGTTGTTCCCGATGTAACTGGAGGCAAGCACGAGCTAGTTTACGAGGCTCCAGCGGAGGTAGCAGTCAGCCATCAGCAACCGCTGCGCATCGTCTCGGAGATGCGCTGGATTCGGCGCTACCCGCACCTCAACGGTTGGGTGTTGCAGCACTGGGACCCGCCGTACCTATATGGCAGTCGCGCAGAGTGGGAGAGCCATCGCGTACCCGGCGCGACACACTTACTCTCATTGGGAGAATTCCCTAATCACGGCGACTACGAAATTTCCTGCGAATGGTGTGACCCGCAAAAAGGCTTTCAGCGCCTTGGAGGATTACCGGAGCTACCTCCCCTGAGCATCCTCGAAACGGCGATTCAACAGCGCGAGGCACGAAGACACGAACAGTTGTCAGCTAATCCAGAGTGGCGTCACCTTACGCGCATGCTCGAATGGCAAGAACAACAGGAAGCCGAAGAGCGCAAGAACAAAGAGAGCCTGCAGAAGTACTACCGCGACATCATGAAGCCATACATGGCTTCGTCGCTTGAGTCCGGACGCCTGCGAGAGCAGCTTGCAAATCGCGCCCGTGCACGCGGCGTCGAACTCGGACACGTCGGCAACTAGAAGTTTCGCGGCGGAAACCGCGCCGTACCTAAGGCCCGCACTCAGGGCAAATCAAGGAGAACAACACAAATGCCAGAAATGTCAGCACACAATGCTCCCCCAGTAGTTGGCCGCGCCGGCATAGTGGGAGAAGCCGAACAGGCGCGGTTGATGCAACTCGCCGAACTCAGCGTGGAAATGGATGACCGGGGATGGGATCCGGCTTCGGTTGTCAGCCTGCACCCATTCCGTGTGTATACCACGGGAGTCTTATTGCGGGAACTGACCTTGCCGGGTGTTCCACTCGACGATGCGGGATGGGAAAAAGCACGCAAGATTAAAGTTGGCGGTTTTGAAGTCCCTTACGTCCAGCACATCTTTACCCGCTGGGAACCGATCATCCTTGAGCAGGTTCACGGCTTCGAGGGGAACTTCCAGGGGTCGATCTCGCGCAAGGCGATTTTGCCGATCACTCTGGCCAATGACGTTGTCCATCAAAACAACAACCCATCGACGCGCGGTGGGGTCGTTGCTTATAAAGGCGACCATCCGCCATTCCTCAATCCCGATACTCAGGGGAAAGAACGCGATCAATTGGAACAGGCTTTTGCCCAGCAGATCGCTTTCTACACGCGCCTTTTCGAGGAAGCGGAGTCGGCTTTTTCAAACCCCAACACCAAGCTGAATCTGTGGCGGGAGATGCAATACAACCGCTGGGCCACGCGCTACCTGCGCAAACTGGGAATCGTTCCCCAAGACCCGAAGTGGCTGGTCAAGACGGTGCAAGCTGGCGGCCAAACACCACAGCATTGCATTTCTTGCGGAGCGGAATCAAAGCCTGGAGCGCTGCGCTGCACCAATGGGCAATGCACCTACGTATTCAAGCCCTACGAAGCGTTTGACAGTTTCGTGATTGGCTTGGACACGCCGGGAGCGTCACTCGCTTATCGCCGTCTCGATGCAGACCAAGTTGCGAAGTTGATCAAGGCGGGACGCTTCACCTTCGATCAACTCGAGGCCGCTGGCTTCGTGGTTCCTCCACAGAAAAGTAAACAGGCCAAAGAAAAAGAGGCACCCGCTGCAAACAGCTAGCCCACAGCTCGCGCCCGTGAAGAGCGAGAGCATTTCACGCATCGGGTACGATCGTCCGTCGCATACGCTCATCGTGCGTTTCGCGCATGGAGGAACCTATGCCTATGACGGCGTACCCGAGCATGAGCACCAGAGACTTCTGAGCGCCGATTCAATTGGCGCGCACTTTCATAAACACATTCGGAATTCCTTTCGCGGAAGGAAAATTTGAGATGAGAAGAACCCTGTTTATCTTGGCAGCACTGGCGGTTTCTTCGCTGGCACTACAAGCGCAATGCGTTCCTTCCGACCAGCAGAGTTGCACGCCTGGAGTAGGGCTTACGCTTCCTGACGCGCATGCGCTCAACTGGAACCTTCCCCTCAACCAAAACTTCTCAGAGATCGATTCTCTATTGAGTGGATCGGCGGTGGTGCCAAAACTCGATCTGGCCAACCTCAACAACATCGTGCTGGTCGATGGAACCAAATACGCCTGTTCGGATGCGGGAATTACCGCAGCCATGAACGCACTCGGCGGCGGCGGCGGGATCGTGGACGCCCGCGGCTGCACCGGCAACATGACTTGGACCAACACCCTGACTTTCTCTGAGCCGATCAAGTTGTTACTGGGAGCGGTAAACATAACCGCCATGGGCAATCCTGGCGTAACCATGAATTCAATCGGCGCCGAAATCGCCGGTTCTGGAAGAAACATAACCATCATTACTTCCGGAATCAATGCGGATCTGATCCAGACGGCGGCCGGTGCGGAAAAAGTTCACGACCTAGAACTGGAGGGGGCTGGATTCTCTTCCAATCACGCCATCAATATGGTTGGTGGAAACTCCCAAGAGTTATACAGGATTTACGCCAATAACTTCGGAGCATCCACAATCACCTGGGCGGCGAACGTCGGGAACCATTCGAGCATTTCTGATTCCTTCCTGCAGCCAAGTTGCTCCGCCTCTGGCTTTCCGACCTGCACGGTTCCATGCATACAGGTTCCGACCGACACCACTTTAGGCCATCCTCGGAAAGTTACCCAGATAAGTTGCTCAGGCGCTCCATTTGACGCTGGTGGCGGCGACAACACGCTGGTGACCGACTCTTTCTTTAATGGGCTGCTGATGAACAGCAGCAGCAAAAAGTTCGTATTTGTCGGAAACCGAGTGGTGCAGACAACGAATGCCTCGATCACGATCACCGGCATAAACCAGGTGCTCGTCGGCAATGCGTTTGCCATGGTCAACGGCATCATTCTCGACAGCGCACTGGCGCAGTCGGTAATCGGCCCGAATATCGGCGTCGGCGGAATTATCAACAATGCACCCTTGGCCAACGCCAATGTTGTAATCCAAGCAGACAACGCGGGTGGCTTTGCGATGTTTCCGCAAATGACGGCGAAGAGCCTGCTTTGGTCGAGCACGGCACCAACTATCTCGTCCGGGTTTGGAACTTCGCCATCGATCGTGCAGCAGAACGGAACCGCTGCTTTTGAGATCAACGTAGGGACGGGCGGTGCGTCGAGCGGGGCGGTTACTTTACCGACGGCTGCGAACGGATGGTCGTGCCAGGTATCCGACATGACCACAAACATCGCAAGTCGGGAGACCGCATTTACCACCACCTCTGTCACTCTGACTGGCGCGAGCGCGTGGAGTGCTTCCGATAAGTTACTCGTAAACTGCACTGGATTTTAGCTATGAATGTCCAAGAGATCATTCGCCGGGTGCAGGTCGAGCTCGAAGATTTAGCGGGCGATGACTGGTCCGACCCCGACTACATAATCGGGAAGTTGAGCGTGGTCGGAGACGATATTGCCGCGCGCATCGCTGGGCTTGATCTTAATTACGACACCCAGGTGATCATCCTACCGAACGTTCCCGCCAACACCACAGACTTGTCCGCCTATCAGGCCGTCGGCCAGCCTCTGGCCTCAATGATTCTCCCCAAGTCGGTCGAATACCGCCTTGCGGGACAAAGCCAGGAAGACTGGAATCCAGTGCCGAACGTCGATAAAGTGATCGACACGGACCGAGGCACAGGGGAAGCGGGAGCGGCCGTTGCTTCAGACGATGAATCGGTCGAAAGCTACGAATGGCGTGGAGGAATCATTTATCTGAGTCCATGCTCCGCGCCGGTAGATTTGCGGGTCCGTTATCAGGGATTGGCTATCCAACTCGACAACTCGAACAACCAGCAAGTCGCTGGCATGACCAACGTGCACGTCTATAAAACCTGCGAGAAGATTTGCGCCTCTCGCGGTGGCGAGACCAATGCCATGGTTGACTACTTCACGAAACTCTACGACCGCGCAATTGCAGACTTTGAAATGTTGGCGGTAAAAGATACCTCACAGACGCGCACCATGCGCCTTGGTGGACGACGCTCCCAGAACCCATGGGGCGGACCGAACTTCCGGCCACCAATTGTCGGCTGATTCCGCACTTATTAAATTTCCAAACTCCCAAGGAGGAATGCAATGTCACTAGCGTTGACTCTTCTGAGCAAGAAGCGCGCCGTGGGCAACAAAATTACCTATCAGTACAAAGGCGTGCTTTCGAACAACTACACCAACTCTGGCGGGGTCGGGAACGTGGGTACCCCGGGCGAAACCGTGAACTTCGACGCAGCCACGAATCCAAATCTGGTCGCGCGTCCGAAGCTTCCACGTGGCCCAGCGGCCAAACTGCCAGCAAACACCGACTGCCGCGTCTACCTGCCAAACGGCTACGACGGGCAGATCGAGCAGAACGCCAATAACCCCACTGCTGCGAATTACGTTCTGCGGCTCTTTACTACCGCAGCTACGGAACTTGGCGCTGGAGCCTATCCGGCTGGCCTCACCGCTGAGCCGCTCGTGATCGAAGTGGACGTGCCTTCTAAGTACATCTAGCTCGACGAGGTAATTTCCAATCAATTTTGAAGGGTTTCTTCCTTGGAAGATTCTGCGCTTAGGCGGTTTGGTGGACTGGGACGATCCCACCCAACTGCCGAACGGGGTTGCCATAGTTGCGCAGAACGTCCAGTACCAAGCTGAGTCGGTGCGTACCCGCGACGGGTTCCGTCACACCATGTCCTATGGTCTACCTGGCGAAGGCTATGGGGACCTGGGTTACGGAGATGGAGGATACGGCGATAGCTTCGTGACCGGGCTGGATGTACTGCGGGTGCTCAACGCCGATGTCTCCTGGGCTTCGGTCATCTTCACCAGTGATGGGCATTTACTGACGGAAGACCCTCCTGGATCGGGGACTTTGGTCTCAATTGCGGCCAGCAGCATCCTTGGTTCAATTCCCTTCCCAGCCAATGCCAGCATGCTAACCGCGAAAGCCTTTAACCGCATTTACATGACCTTCAGTGATCTGAAAACCGGCATGGGCATTCCTGCGGTGCTCGATGGGCCAAGCGGAAACGTGAGTCCAATTTCGCAAAATCCCATTGGTATGCCATGGACGCCCGACCTCTACGCGCAGGTTGGGGATTTAGTGAAACCACCAAGTGCCGGCGGTCGCTGGTTCCGCTGCATCACCCCTGGAATCATGCAGCCGCAGGAACCAACCTGGCCGCTGCTCGATGGCTACTTTACCGTGGTCAATGGAACCGAAGTATTCAATCCTCCCATGGCAACCGACGGAGTTACGCAGTGGGAAGAGTGGACACCCGCTGCGCCTTCGCAAATTCCGCTACCACAGATCCCCGTCAGCGTAACCGACAACCCAGGTGGTGGAACCATCGCCGCCGGTAACGATATTTACGTGCGGCTGTCGTTTATTCATCCCAATGTGAGCTCTACCCCATGGCAGCAGGCCGTCACTTTTCTCAACACTGGCGCAAATGATGCGATCACCCTGCAATTTCAAAACTCCAGCGATGTTCCCTACTTTGGCCAAGGTGGTCCCCGAGTGCCGCGCTGGATGTCGCAAGTTGTACTCCATCCAGAAGTTTTTCAGACTTCGATTCAGTTGCAGGTATGGGTGGCGTCGGTTGCGCACGGTAACCCACCTCCAACTCAGTACGGGCTTTTCGCGACGGTCGATATTGATGCGCCCGTCGTAATCACCTCTGTTCCTGTTGCTACGCAGGCGGCACCATCTGCCGACACTGCGGCCCCCATACTTCTGACCGTATTCAAGGGTGAATCGGGCATTCGGCAGATGATCATCGTGCGCTACGACCAAAACGGGCAGCCCAGCCCAGTCGATCCTGGTTCTCCGATCCCGATCTCATTCACCAGCCACGGTCCCATTCCGGTTGCCTTCCTGCCACCTGGAGCCGGGAACGATGGACTCGATACCGCCGCCTTTACGGTTGCTGGACAAGGACCAGCAGGACCGTACCTTTTCCTTGATGAGCCCGATCCATTGCAGCCATTCGCCACTGGGATCCAAAGCATCAGTCGCACCGGTGGCACAACGACCGCGGTGGTCAACGACGCTTCCGGACTCGCCGCCGGCGATGTGGTATTCCTCGCCGACAATGTGGTGGTACGGCCCGCAATTCGCTTGCTGGATTCGCCGAATGGTGCCGTGACCACGGACCGAGTCATTATCCTCAACCCTCCCGATCCTCCGTTTTTTCACGGCAGCACGACGATTTTCTACACCACCGCAACCTATGGAACCAAGACGCCGCACGGACTTTCGGTAAACGACAAGGTCACGATCTCTGGAGTAGCGAACGGCATTTTCAATCTTTCGGGAACGGTGCTGGCGGTCATTGATGCCACCCACTTTAAAGTCAGCCTTTTTTCTTCAAGCTTCGCCCAATCTGGTGGAGGTTCCGCGACTCCGACCTCTGGGGCAGCCTTCGATACTTCGTTCGTAGGTGAATTTACGCTGGCAACCGTCGACCTGATTTCAAATCAGGTTACCTGGGCACAGGTGGGACAACCAAACGCAGCCCCGGTGGGACCGTTTCCCACGGTAACCATCTTCCTGCAACAGACACTTCCAACTCAGGCCCAAGCTGGGACAGTGGCCATTCCGCTGAATTTCGACGACACGTCGCTTGCCTCTGCCACCCAAAACGACGTAACCGAACAGTTGAACTGCATCGTATTGCCGCCCTGCATTGACATTGCCTACCTGCCATCGACCCAGCGCATGGTCTACACCAGCGACCAAGAGCCAGCCGGACTGATCTTTTCGGAAGAAAATTTCCCTGGCGTCATCGACGGCGAGAACGCAATTTTAACCATCGACATTTCTAACGGCGGCATCGTGGTGGGCGCTCGGGAAACCCGCAACGGACAGATCGTAGGTTTCAAGTCAAACGGAGGATATGCGATCACTCCAAGCGGGGATAACCCTGCAGAGTGGGGCGTAACCAGACTCTGGGGAGAACGTGGTCCCGCAAGCGGTCGCGCTATTGCCAGTTCTCGCGGGGGCAGCGCAGCCGAAAGCTTCCTGATTTTTGCTGATCCAGAAAACGGACTGCATCGCTATCCCGGAACCAATACCCCGCTTGATTGGCTCAGTCAGGAGTTGAAGAGCCGGCGGCCCGGGCAATTGAGCACATGGGATCGGGTAAATCGGCAAGCGGCCGAGCAAATCTGGGTAGTGATCGACGAAGACCAAAAGGAAATCAAAGTAGGCGTACCACTCGACGGCGCGACTTCCCCTTCGCATATTCTGACCATGAGTTACGGCAACGGCTGGGATCCACCATTGATGATGACCATGACAGGAGAATGGATCGAGAGCCGCACTTCGCGACGTTGGTCGCTTGATCCGATTCCTACCTACTGTGCCCAAGCAGTCGATAGAACGCTGCAAACGCCGGTTGATCCCAGGGTAGACACGCGACAGATTCTTTTTGGGATGGCGGGCGGAACTGGCGGCAACTTCGTCGACTTCCAGGTGCCGAATGTGTATGACGACAACGGCGTAGGCATCGATTCCAGATATAGGCCAGCCTTCGCCAAAGACCCTGCGGGACGCCGCTTGCTGTTCGTTGGCTTTACCGGGCGAGGAATGGGCAAAGGTCAAATGCTGGTCAAGCCAATCTCTGGCGACCCGGACTTCGATCCTTACATTAGCCAGAAGAGCATTGCGATGGGTGATGGCACCAAAGTGGTTGATTTTGCCAGCAGCCTGAAGATTCCGAAGCCTAGACTGGCGCTTGAATTTTCTAATGGCTCGGTACCAGGCGCGTGGTTCGCGCTGCACGAGGTGGTGAAGTACTACCGCCCCATCGGAGTGGCGGCGAAGTGACGGTGCGCCGACCGCAAACCTCGCTTGATTTTTTCACCAACCAAGATCAGCAAGCGGTAATTCGCGAGATCAGAGACCGGCTGAATGATCTTGAAAAAGTTACCGGCAGCGGGAGTTTCAGCCCAAAAGGCAGGAGAGCGCCACTCCCGCCGCGACCGCAGTTGAGCGTGTCGACGGATGTGATCACCGCTCCGGGGCACTTTCTGGTCGAGATCACAAACCCAGAGTATAGCGGCGTGAATCCGCAAAACCGGGCAGTTACTCCTATCATCCACAAACTTGAAACCAGTACGAGTCAGGATTTTTCAAGCGACGTGAAGACCTATCCACCAGGAGTACAGACGCACTACACCATCACCGAATTTGGCAGTTCGTTGCGTTATTTTCGCGTGAGTTCGAGCTTTGACGGTAAGAACTTTACTCAGCCCGTTCCTTTAGGGCCATTCCAAAGCTAATGCAGAGCGAAGCGAATTGGGATTTGTACCGCCCGGAAGACGCGGACGCCGTACGCGCGCACCACGAAGAGCAGGAGCGGCGCATCGGGCGCAAGATGGATTTGCCGGATTTGAATGAGAAGCCAGTATTACTCGCGCTGGTGCGCAGGGTCGGAAACGAGATCAGCCATGTGATCTACCTCGAAGCCGAGGCAGAAGTCTGCGCACTTGGCCGCGGCACGATTCCCGAGGATGAATGGGACAAGCTTGCGGCGGCGCTCACCTCATTCCTGATGAGGCGAAAGATTCGCATCGCGCGGGCCTTTATTCCCGAGACCATGCTTGAGGTGGAACGCGGCGCAAAGCGGAGAACTAGTCCGCTAGGGAAGGCCCTGAAGCGCGTAGGACTCAAACGCGATCGCGGCATGGCAATGTTTTTTCGTTGGTTGATCTGACAAGGAGGACGCTTTGGCCAGAACCGGACAAGACGAAAGCTCACAAGCGAACAAGATCAACCAGCAGGAAAAGGAACAAGCCTACGCTACCGGGCAGAAGGCAGTCGGTGAAGCCCAGGGCAACCTCACCAAGCTGATGACCACGGGCAGAGTGGGCACGAACCCGTGGACCAATCCCGATTACTTGGCCAATGAAAACAAGCTGCAATCAGAAGCCGTCGATCAGAATTACAACTCTGCCAAGGCCGCAATCAATCGCGCCAACACCTCGACGGGTGGACTAAATGGGTCAGTGGCTGCGCTGACCACGCGCGATCTCGGACTACAGAGCGCAAGGCTGGCCGACCAGTTGACTGCAGAGCGCGCGGCCACCGATTACGACAAGAACGTTGGCTACCAGCAAAACCTAGCCACCATGCCACTAGGAATCGCAAGCGCCGAAAGCCCGTACTTCGGAACCGCAACAACAGGTCAGGATTCCGCACTCGGCAATCTGACCCAGTTCGGACTGGCCAGTTACGGACCGTGGATGGCGGCAATTCAGGCTGCAGGCGGTGCAGCCAGCGCAGCAATTCCCATGTGCCCAGCCAGAGGCTCACTGATACTTATGGCCGACGGCTCAGAAAAGCCAGTTGAGCAAGTCCGTGAAGGGGATCACATCCGTGGCTTTGAGGACGGACCTTTAACGGTCACACACGTGGAATCAGTGGAAGTTCCCCTGCTCAGACTGACAACTTCGGACGGCTGTTCGGTAACCTGCTCCACCTCCCATACCTTGATTGGTGCCGGTAAACCGTTCGTTGTGGCCTTTGAATCGCTGGGTCAAAAAGTACAAACCAAGCACGGACATGGCCATGTTTCCTCACTCGAACTGTGCGGCACTGGAGCTGTGTTCGATCTGCAAACCGACGGAAAGCACAGTTACCGTGCGGATGGATTGTGGGCGCTTGGGGTTGGAGACATACCGTCAGACTTGTACCTGAAGAGAGCCGACGTGACGAAGCGCTTGGCGGAATTCGAGGAAGTCAATTCTGCACTGGAGGTTCTCTAAATGGGCGCCGGAATGCCAGCCATTCCCCCACAGTTAGCTGCATTGTTTGCCCAGCGGGCAATGCAGCAGGGAGCGCAACCGCCAACCCCAGCGACACCTCCGCCTTCGCTCAACCCTTCGCCGATGCGGAATGTGTTTGGCATGCCGCAGGGCGTGGGTATGTTCCAGAAACCGCAGACTCCGCAGGCACCAGCTACACCTCCACCGTCGGATGATCCTGGCGTGACCGGGAATTCCCCGTCGCTTCCGAGCGTTCCCGACATGAGCGCGCTTTCCGCCGAACGGCAAAAGGTGTCGGACATTGAAAATAAAATTGCTGGCATCAAGCAGCCGATGCCAGAAGATTACAAGCCGAGCATCTGGCGCAGATTGCTTTCGATTCCAATCGCCGCCGCTGCCGGGTTGAATAATCCTGCTGCTGGCGCGCAAGCTTCCGACAACATTCTGTATGGCCGGTACCATCAAGCGCAGAATCAATATCAAGCGCAAATCTCACCGCTACAGCGACAACTGGAGTACGAACGCACGGTCGGCGTACCCATGGCGCAGTCCGAAGCCGAGCTCGCGCAACGCAACTTCGAAAACAAATTGAACCTCGCCAAGGAGAACCGCGAGGAAACTGCCTTCCAGAATGAAACTGGCGACAAAGTATTTCAGGAAACCGGATCAGACGGAAAAATTCACTACTACCAGACGACCAAAGGCGGAGTGAAGCGCGAAGTGCCTGAACCGCGCGAACAGGCCGAAGATCGCCGGAGACGCGAAGAAGATGCCAACAGTCCCGCGCCGAACGCAAGACCAGAGCCAGACCCGGCGAACAAAGGCCAGTGGCGCATCCGGACAAAAGCGGGTGGTTACATTCCCTACACGCCGAAGTCCATCGACGAAGGAGCAATGCTTGGCGACAAGCGCGCAACCGCTCTCTTCGGCGAAGAGCATCGCGACAAATCCAAGGAAAACGTAGATGCCAACGGATATACCCCTTCCGAACAACGAGAGATCACCCAGCGCACACGCCGGTTCAATGCCCAGATCGACGCCCTGAATAAACAACGAGCGCCGCTCTCGATGCTGCCTGACAGCCCAGCCACCAAGAAGATGTTGGCCAATATCGACACTCAGCTCGACTCGCTCTACAAGCAGGTGGATGCAGTTGAAAACGAAGTTACCAGTCGACGGGCAGCCAAAGGCGGACACGGCCAAGCGCAACCAGCAGGTGGAACATTCCAGATTCCCGCCGGCGCACCGCCGGCAAAAGGCGTACCCGATGGCCACACGCTGAAGATGAACGGGAAAATTATCGCGGTCGCGAAAGGCGGCCAATGGACCGCACCAAATTCTGGAGGACAACCATAAATGCAACCAACTGAAATCGGCAGAAACGTTACCCTGGTTCGCTATGAGCCAGGAGACAAAAATAAACCCGGCGCAAGCGTTGAGTACCAAGGCATCGTACTTGGCGCACAGCGGGTCAACAACTCACCCTTTCCCCATTTACACATTGCGTTCCTTGATCCGAAGCGCAGCGGAGTCTTGAATGGCGCGAACTGGCGCCACGCTTTTGATCGCCATTTTGCCGTGCCCCACGAGACTCAGATCAAGAACGAGCCGTTCTACTATCGCTTCGACACAGACGAATTGCAGGCGGAGAAAGATCACCTGCAAGAGACGGTGCACGGACTGGAGATGCAACTAGCGGCGCTTGCACCCAAACCATCAGCCGAAGATTTGGACGCTACCGCGGCTGACGAGAAAGCCAAAGAAGCCACCGCTACCCAGCAGTAGTCCTACCCTATGGGCGGATCGCCAGCCACTCCCAAATTTGAAATCTCTGCGCCGGAGTTTGAGATCACGGCAGCAGATGGCACGCCTGATCTGCGTCCCGAGGTGGAAGCGGCGATCCGCAAAGTCCCGATTCCCCGCCCCGACTACATGCAGACAGAATCTCTCCTGCCAAAGTGGCTGGCAGGAACGCCTGCACCGACTGCGGTCTCTCCTGAAGCGCAGCAACTCGAACGCGACGTCACCCAGTCCGCTCCAAAGCAACGCCCCAGCGCTTCGGCCCTAGCTGCGACCGCAGCGGAACTTTTCACTAATCCCGATGTCGATTCAGTTGGCACTGAACCCGGAGTTGGCAAACGAGTAGAACGTGGACTCAAGCAAGTAGCCATCCCAGGACAGCGCGGCACCGGTGCGCTCAATCTGGCCGCCGCTGGAACCGAAGCCCTAACCCCATTCATGGGGCCAGCGGCAATTGAAAACCCCGTCTCAATCGCTAAAGGACTGGCCGAAGGCACTGTAGCCTCAAAAGGAGTTGGATACGGTGCAAGGAAGCTAGGGGCAACACCTGAGCAGCAATCGGCTGCGGAAGATTTGGCCTTCTGGATGCCTGGGGTTGCACGGTCGGTACTCGGCCCGAAGGCCAGTCTTGTCTCGACTCCAGAAGTCAAAGGTGGCACAGTTGGCGTGCGCGGTGCGGGCGCTGCGGTTGCGGTCACCCCGGAAGGAGTAAGGCTGGGCGGAAGACTCGGTCCCCTGCGCGGATCGGTCAGCATCCCCAGAAACGTAGCCCCTGCTCCGGCTGGACTTGAACCGCCAACCATCGAAGGTAGTCAAGTAGCGGTCGATCCCGCCTCCCAGGCCTTAGCCCAGCACGAAATCATCCAGCAGCGCGCGGCCCGGGTAGCCCAGGGCATGCCGCCAGTAGAACCTCAGCCTGCTACACCTGCCTCGCCAAAGGTCACGGAAATCACACAGAATGACATTACACGCGTCGCGGAGATCATTTCTAAGCTTCTCCCTAACCTGCGGTCTCAGGGCATGCTGGAAGCCCACCAAACGATGGCCCGGATACTTCAGGAGAATGGCCGGGTCATTGGACCTGACGGGAAGCTGTTGGTAATCGATTCACCCAAGGCAGCCGAGAAAGCTGCGGCCCAAATGGTCAATGACGAAGTGGAACGTCAGGACAAGCTTGCAGAGGAGGCGGCCAAGGGGAGGACGCCTTCTTCCAGCGAGAAGGGAGCGGCCCAGGCTGGCGTCGCTCCCTCTAAACGTCCAACCAGAGCACAAGCCCGAGCAGTTGAACAAAAGACATTCGAGGTAGCGGCGCCAGAGCCAAAATTTGAGATTGCAGCCCCAGAGAAGGCGGAAGTAGAATCCAGCGATGGAGCAACTGTACCTGTATCGGTGGAACCGCATGGGCAGGAAGGGGCAAATCTGCCGGGTGCTGGCGCGGGGCAGCATGAACAGTTGCTTGGTGGAGTTTCTGAACGACAAGCACAGGGCAGTAACCAGCCGCAACGCGCTGAAGAAGTACGGGGTGCTGGTACCGGCGGAGCCGACACACATCCTGCGAATCTTCCAGGGGGGATCGCCGGGAGCGATGAAGGCAGCGCGAACCCCGCCAACAGCCTACAGAAGGCAGGATTCGTAAAAGGCCAGCAAGTCCGCTTCTCGAAAGACTTCCCGGTCCGCAAAGGCCAGAACCAAGAAGTAGCCGAAACCATTCCCCAAGGAACTACTGCATTCGTAGAACATGCCGGCGAAGGCATGAACTTTGTACGCTTGCGCCTGCCTGACGGGAGAAAACTGTCGGTCAATCAGAGAGCGATCGAGCAGGTGCCGGAAGGTTCGGTAAATCCGCCAAAGGCTTCCGGCGTCGAACCCGGGCAAGTTGGTTCGATGAAACTCTCCGACCTGAAACTTGCGCCCAACCGCTTCCAGTACAAACTGGGTACCGACGCCGAAGGCGTTTCTTCCCTGCTCAAAGAACAGGACCAATTCAAGCCTGACTTGGCGGGTGTGGTCTCGGTATGGCGTGATCCGCAAGACGGCAAGGTGTATGTGATCAACGGGCACCATCGGTTTGAACTGGCCAAACGTACCGGACAAAAAGAAATTGCCGTGCGCCACATTGTCGCCCCGACCGCAGAGCGCGCACGCTCGATTGGAGCCTTACAGAACATTGCCGAGGGCCGAGGCACGCCGGTAGATGCAGCCAAATTCTTTCGCGATACGGGGATGACGCCAGAGAAGATCAAAGACGAAGGCATCTCACTCGGCGAAGCTACTGTGCGCCAAGGCCACGCACTCTCGCGCCTCGATACTCCGTTATTCAATAAAGTTGTATCCGGCGATCTGAGACCAGGTCGAGCAGTGGCCATCGGCGAAGCCACCAATGATCCGGCTGAGCAAAAAGCCATTCTCAACCTGGTGGACAAAAAAGAAGCTCGCGGCCAGAAAATATCCGATGGGGTGCTTTCGGAGTTGATCCGCTTCGTCAAAGAGTCCGGACGGGAAAAAGAGACCACCGCCGACCTGTTTGGTTCGCAGGAGATTACAAAATCCCTGGCGCTTGAAAAAGCCGAGGTTTCCGACTACATCCGCCAGCAATTGGCCAAGGATCGCAAGTTGTTTGGCTTTGTCTCCAAAGAAGGCCGCGCCGAGGACCTGGCCCGGGCGGGCAATAAGATCGAAGTCGAGAAATCAAAGGAAATTTCTACTGGCGCTCAGCAGGCGGAAGAGGTCTATAATCGGCTGAGCGGTAAAGGCGGTGAGATCAGTGACATCCTCGACCAAGCAGCCCGAAGGCTCGCAGGAAAAGAAAACCCCGCCACCGTCAAATCCGACGCATACAAATCCATCCGCGACGCCGTATCCAAAGCTCTCTCCGGAAGAACAGAAACAAGTACTCAAGGACGTGAAGGAGTATCTGGACGCGGTGGAGAACAATCGCAAACTCCACTCACCCTCACCCACGTCGAAGAGCCACTAAATCTTGGCTTCTCGCTGATCTCTGACCGTTCTCCCGAAGCCTGGGCAAAGATCGCCAACTTTGCTTACGCCACGCCGGTTCGCGATGAAGGTATCAAGCCTTACGCCAAACTGACCACGCAAGGAATGTGGCTGGTCTCGCGCGCCCTGCGCCGCAACATTTTGGGTGCCAGCATCCCGGAGAAAAATGCAGAAGAGCTCTATTACGGGTTGAATGAAATCGCCGAAAAGGTGCGCCCCGTAGATCAAGCAGCGGCAGAAAATATCGAAAAACTCATCAAAGACCTGAAATCGGTTGAGCAACCGAAAACCGGAATCACGGTTGCGCCTGACCGTGGGCGGCTCAATGCCGAACAAGACCTGCGCATCCTGCACGAAGAACTGATCCACGCCGAACTGCAACACGCACCCGGCAAAGGCGTACTGGCCAAAGGTGTTCCGGCAGAGCTCATCAACGATCCTGGCATCCAGAAGATGAAGCCGCGCATTGACATGGAGACTCGCGCCGGCTACATCCCAGAAATCACCATTGCCGAAGGCTTTGCCGACATTGCCACCGGCACGCCCAACGAACTGAGCCCGGAAGAAGCCGAAGCAACCGCACGAAAGTACTACCAAGCCATTGCCGAGATGTATGGACCAGAAATTTTGGACAAGGCCCAACAGTTGCAAGATTATATTGATCGCTTGGCCGAGGAGCGGGATATAATCCCCGCTGGAGAGAAATTCAATGAGCGAGAAAACGGCCCCGCCAGAAAAGCCCTCGCCGACACCAGAAGAGAAGTTATCGGCGATCAAGGAACAGTTCGCCGACGCGGAGACGAAACTGCGGAAAGCAGCGGCAGAACTGAAACAGGCGAAGGATCGGGACAAAGCCTCGAATCTTCTCCAGGAAGTGCACCGGCAAACCATGAGAATGTTCAGCTACGGAGCACAACTGGGGAAGCCGGACGCGGGACTGGATCTACTGAAAGAACTGCTACCGAACCAAAAGCTACCCTCGCCTCAAGCCAGCCCATCGGCCTGACCGACGAAGAACTTGAAACCTGGTCGAAGTCAAAATCCTTCCATGTCGAAGAAGCCGGCGAGCAGGCCAATCTGTTTGGCGAACCGCAGAAAATCTTTCGCGTCTCCCGCATCGTAGATGGCGAAAAACAAACTGGCCTGGTCTATGAAGACCAGCTGAAAGCTATTGAGCAGGATAAACACCCCGGCCAGGAATCGCTCTTCCACCGACTGCACAAAGACGAATCTGGCGAATTCGATACCGGACCAGTGGCAAAAGCTGCCGGAACCGTCTCTAGTTTCCTCAAGCAGGAACTTGAAGACACCCGCCGTGCGCGCGAACTACAGTGGGAGATGTACGACCTCGATAAACGCCACGAAGGTCGCGTGCTGCGCGCGAAACAGCTCTTAGAACGCTTGCAGGACGAAGGTGTAACCCAGGAAGACCGCAAAGCCATCGACGATCATCTGGACGCACTGGAGGCTGACTCTGATTCGGTTCCAGTTCCACCGCTTACTGCGAAGCAGGATGAGATTCTGGACAAGGTACTTCTTCCGCTCAAAGAAGAAGCCGAAGCTGCCTTCAAAAAGGTCACCGAAGGCGGGTTGACCATTCCCAACTACAATCCGCGCCAAACCAAAGGCAAAGGCGGAATGCTCGACCGCTTCATTTCAAAGCAAGGGCAGCGCTGGAGCGGACGCGCCAACATGCTTTCGAAATCCATGCCTGCGACCAAGCATCGCGTCATGATGGCGCTTGAACTCGAGAACCCCTCGCGCCAAGGATCGCTGCTCTACAAAAAAGGCGACCGGCTGGTGGTCTCGCTCAACGGTGGACAGGTCACGGCATGGAAGGATGGTCAGCCTGAAAACTTGGGCGGTATCTCCGTATCCGACGAAGGTCGTGTATTCGAAGACAAAGACGGCAACGTGTGGACGCTGAAACAGGCCACGAAAAACGAGATTGAAAAAGACTCCGGCGTCCGCTACTACCACGATGCCGCAGCCTCAACTATCGTGAACTGGCTGCAGGCCAAGAAAGCCGAAGCCGCCTACGACTTCGTAGAAAACTTCAAACAGGCGCCGGAATTCAAAGACATCGCCATGCCCACCGGACAAGGTAACCCACCGAAGGGCTGGCGCACCACCAACCTGCCACAGTTCAAAGGCTATTACTTCGAACCTCACACCGCCGAAGTGTTTGACTGGTTTTTCGATCGCCTGAAATCTGGAGACCCGAACGCCTTCGATGCGCTGAATTCTTTCATGCGGGCAAAGATCCTGCTCAACCCCATCAAGCACCCGATCAATATCGGCGCGCACTGGATGGTCGAACGCGGCGCTTCTGGCTTTATGCCGCAGCGCATGTACCGGCTGGCAAAGACCGGTGCCCGGGCCATCAATGCGGTGTGGAACCAGAATCAGGATTACCTTGACGCCCTTGAGGCAGGAGCACCCTTGCAGTCGGCGCACGATGCTACCCGCGATCTGGTAAAGCTCTTCTATGAACAACTGGCCGATGCCTCAGAGAGAGGGGAACCTTGGGCAACCAAGGCGGCGAAGGCTATTGGATTCCCGCCGACGACTCTAGTGCAGAAACTGCATACGCTCAGTTCCAAGATTGCCTGGCCGGCGAGCGACATGATGTTCCTGCAGGCAGCCTACGAGTATCAGGAAACCCATCCCAACACTTCGCTAAAAGACGCTTTTCGCGAAGTAGGCAGAATCATTCCAGAGTACCGTCTGCCAGTCCGCATTCTCAACTCGACCGTCATGGGCAAAATTATGGCTTCGAAGTGGGGGACGATCTTCGGTTCCTATCACTATGGCGAACTGCGCGCATTCTCAGAGAGCGCAAAATCCGCCTTCGGTATGGGAGAGAAGGCACCCGGGAAACCGAAAGCAGGGGATGTGGCCAAAGGTTGGGACCGGCTGGCTATGATGGCTTTGGGCATGGTGCTTCTTGGTGGCGCAATTCGAAAACTCCTACAGCAGGTGACGGGAGAGAAAGACGCCGAGCCAGCTTATCCGGGAATTTTTGGTTTGCTGCACGCAGCCGACCGAGTGGCGCGCAAAGAAGAAACTCCCACCCAGGCACTAACCAAGGCCGTAACCCCGAATCCCGCGACTATGGGGGCCTTACAGCTTGCGTTCAATCGTGACCTGCAGACCGGTCGGCACATCTATGATCCAGCCGCCAAGTGGGATGTCGAAGCCGAACAACTCATGCACTACCTGAAAGAAAACCTCTCGCCCATGGGATCAGAAATTGAGCGCGCCTCCCATACCGATGAAGGCTGGAAGAAATTCGCCTGGAACCAGTTGGACGTGAATTTCCCCAAGCACGGCGCCGAAGCTCTGGCCCAGCAGATCGCCTCAGCGAAGCTAGATACCTCAGCCATGACCACAGAGGAGCGGGAGAAGTATTACGCCCGCCAGAAAGCCATTGACGCGCTGCGCCGCGGCGATACCGCTGGACTCGAGGAAGGAATCGAAAAAGGTCAGTTGAGCGCCGAAGACATTTCGAAACTCATTCGCCGCTCAACCCTCACCGGACTAGCCGACAAGGTCCACGACTTCACCTTCGAAGAACTGATGCGGGTTTACGAAAAGGCGGACGAACAACAGCAGGAAGAGCTCTTGCCCTTGTTGCTTGAGAAACAGGAACACCTGCTCGAGCAAGGACGGATTGAAGAAGCAGTGACCCAGTGAATCAGCAGCCCCACCAGAACCAACACCACTAACCAGAGAATCCCGTACAACACGACAGCAGTCTAGGCCTAGCGTGCACCTGCGTCAACAAGGCCTACCGTAACCCCGGCTGAACTTCAAGCCAAAGGGTACAACTATGAGCGCCGAAACCAAGCGCACAGGGAAATCCACCTCCAAAAGCACCGCTGCCCAACCCGGCTCGAAGAAGAAGCCGCGCCGCAAAAAGAGCGCCACGCTCGCCGACTACCGCCGGCTGGCCGTCGAATACGTCCTCACCGACGGCAATAAGACCCAATCCTGCATCAACGCCGGTTTCTCGCCTCACTGCCGCTATTACCTTTTTTCCCTTGAAGTGGTCCGGAACATGATTGATGAGATCAGCAACGACCCCGGATTTATCAAAGGGGTATTTGCCAAGGTCGACCAAAAAGCGATCGACGACTTCAAGCTCTCGCGCGGCTTTCTCGACAGCAACCTCGCGCACATCATCGTCAACGGATCCACTCACTTCATGCGCGGCGATGCCGACCGTGTAAAAGCCATCGAGACGGGATACAAAGCGCTGGGCATTATCGAAGCCCCACGAATCGTCAACAACAACCAAGCCAACGCGCAGGCGGCAGCCGTCGGCGCGACTGCGTTTGAAGTCTACAAATCGCGCTGGAAGCTCGAACGAGAAGAGCGCATGCGCGACCAACTGGACCGCGAAGATGCTAATCGACAACTCCCCGCAGCCCCCGCTCAGTCCTAGCGACGTTCAAGTACTGCCTGATCCTGCCCGGCGCTGGTTGCCTGCATCGGCCGCGCAAAGAGCAGCGCTTGATTGCTCTGCCGACATCCTGCTCATGGGCGGCAGTCTCGGAAGCTTGAAAACGTCAACCATGCTGGTGGATCTGATTCAAGAGCGTGATTACCCCACCATGCGCTCGTATTTCTTCCGTCGAACCTACGCCGAAATGGAAGGCGGCGATGGCGCCATCGATCAGTCGATGCGGCTGTTCTCGCAGACTGGCGCCACCTATAACGGCGCTACCCACACCTGGAAGTGGCCATCGGGAGCGGAATTTTACTTCCGCCACGCCCAGCACGAAAAGGACATTTACCAGTACCAGGGTCATGCCATGTCAGCCCTCGGCATCGACGAGGTCACCCACTGGCCGGAGAAGATGGTCAAGTACTTGGTTACCCGCAACCGCTGTACAGATCCCAATGTGTTTGTACGAGTACGCTTTGGGACCAACCCGGGGAATGTCGGCAACAAGTGGTGTAAGCATGTCTTCTTCAATGGCATCTGCCCGCATTGCCATCCCGATCTTGCTCCGCCACCAGGAGTTCCGCGCACCGGCACCACCTGGCTCGACGGGCAGCCGCTGCGGATCGCGCTAGAGAACGGTCAAGTGGTTGACCTTACCGTCGCCTACATTCTCTCGAGCGTGCGCGATCACAGCATGTACCCAGCGGAGTATCTGGCGAGAATTAAGATGCAATCCCCAGCCACCGCTAAGGCGCTCCTCGAAGGCTGCTGGGACATCTTCGAAGGCCAGTTCTTTGATGTATTTGAACCCGACCGCGGTATTCGCCTAGAGAACCCACGTCCCGGCACCGGACCTATGGTGGTACCGCGACGGCAAATTGGTGAGCAGTGGTGGTGGCCGCGCTGGGTAGCGAGCGATTTCGGGTTTTCTATATCCGTCAGCGCCGCGCATCTTCTTGTGCATCAACCGCAATCGCAGGACTGGCCACGCGGCCGAGTTTACGTGGTAGATGAAGTCGAGTGCCAGGAGACCGCGCGCAATTTCGCGGAGCTACTACTGAAGCGTTGGGCGCTTGGGGACGACGGACGACCCATCGAGCAACGCTGGATGCCGTGGTTTCTTTCGCCTGACTCCTTCCGCGAGATCGGAGTTGGATTCACGCTGGCTGCTCAGATGAATGAAGTATTGGGAAAGTACGGCATCCAATTTCATCGCGCCGACAATGATCGCGTGGGCGGCGCGATGAAGATGTACTCTGGGTTTGAAACCGGAGAACTGGTAATTTGCAGTGAGTGCCCGAAAACAATCGCCGCCATCCAGTCTCGTGTGCACGACGACAAAAACGAAAACGATGTCAAGAAAATTCCGGGAGAGCCGGACGACGACTTTTATGATTCCGCGCGCTACGGGTACAAATCGTGGGAGACCTCGCGCGGAGTGTCGACGCCCCTAAATATCCGCATCGCGGAAAAACTGGAAAAGGAATTCAAGAACGATTCCACCACGGCCATGTTCAACGCGATGAAAACCGTGGAACAAGAAAAGGCCAAAGAGCAGCCCCAGTTCTACGGTGGCAGCGCTCGAGCCAGGATTCTCCAAGCGCAAAGGAACCGGGGACGCTCATAACTTCTCGGCAGTAATCCGCAACCGCCTTCCGAACTCTCCCGCTGGCCGCGAGATACTGACGATCCGGAAGCCAGCCCGGTCGAGAGCCTTCTTCATTCCGCGCACCGTCTGAAACGATTCCGACCTCCCGCGCCACGTCCACGCCTTTCCGGTGGCGTGGAAGTATATCCCGTTCACAATCACAAACAGGCGGTATAGTGTCGCGCCAAAACTGCGTGATCTTCTCAGCTCATGCCAGGTGAAGCTCAGAGGATGAACGCTGGCGAATAAACGTCCTCCGCGAATGAGTACGCGATTCGCTTCCCGCAGCGCAGTGGGTATGTGCATGTAGGGCAACGAGAGCAGGCACAGCACGGATTCAAAGGATTCAGCGCGAAACGGAAGGTGTTCCCCGGTTGCTTGCACAAACCTGCGATCTGGAAAGGCTTGGCGGTTAAAAACTGGGAGCGGATCACAGCTTACGAGCTCAGGCGTCTCGCCCACTCCCAGGTGAGAGAGTTCTTTGCCATGACCACAGCCTAAATCCAGAATGCGTGTGCCCATAGTTGGCTTGGAACTCTAGCACAACCATAGATGCTTGCGGCAAGAAAAAAGTTTTGTTACGAAAACGGAACAGGATAGGTCAAGAAATTTTCTTGCGGGGTTGTGAGGCTGCCTCCTGGCGGAGGCTAACGGTATCGCTTGATTCGTCGTACTTGAAGATGGTTGGATTCTGTGTAATGGTGACGCGCACATAGCGGCGGAAGCGGCGCGGGTCCTTTCCCATGGGCATTCCGCCAGCAATCAGATCAGCGCTGGCCTTGGTTACCAGTACTCCTCCCGGGCGCTCATTAAGATACGCCTGCAGGGCGGCGCGGCGTTTCATGCCATGGAACTGGCCGGGTCGCACCGCAGGATGGCTTCGTGATATGCCAAATGAGGTTTCGGCCAGCCCGCCGCGCAAGCGTGAGATGTTGGCCTCCAGTTCGGCAATCTGCGCATCGCACTCGCGTTGTATCTCGTTTTTCTTGTCTTCGAGGATCTGGATTACAAAGCTCGCGTCCTGCTGGGTCATCATGAAACCTTGGCTTACCATGTTGTGCACGTCGGTAAACAAATTAGCATAAATGTCAAGAATGTCAAGCCGATGATCCCATCGAAGGAAACGCTAGTACGCGACATTGATTCGCGGAGCGGCGCTTGGCGACCATGGGCTCGACCGCCCAAATCGCCATTAGCAATGCCTCTCCGGCCATGCTGATAGCGAAGAGATCGCCCTGCCGCCTGCGGATCACCAGGCGGCGACCGATGAGAGTTGTTAGTGGTTGAGTGGCCAGATCGCGCTCCATTCGTGGGTAAGAGTAGATCGAAGCTAGAAGATAATATTCAGCCTCCGAAAGATCAAAGATTGAACAGGGATGGGATGAATTCGACAACACGGTCGATGACATGGGGGTCGGACTGCTCCTTTACAGAACGCGGTATGAGATCGGAAATGAACTTTCATGCCGAAGAGCATACCGCAAAGTAACTATCTGGCATCTGGCACAAAAGTGCTAAGGTTCGGTGAATTGGCGAACACCGACGGGTTGGGTGCGTTGTGGGTGCACAACTTTGCCATCAAATGTGTGCACTCTATCCTTGCAAGTTGATGTTTTTACAACTGTTATTAGTTGGCCGAATCCAGCCCTGAAAAGGCTGGCGTCGGCGGTTCAACTCCGTCCCTGGCCACCACGTTTTCAATCACTTGCAAGCTGCTCTCCTGGTCACTTGGTCACAATTGGTCACAATTGATCGGTCACGTTTGGTCACAATTCAATTGACCAAACGGCTGAGTCCTTCGACAACTCGTTGCTGACTTTCTGGTACGAACTGCTGGTAGATGTCGAGGGGGCTGGCCCAGCTTTGATTTTTCGCGAACTCCTCCTACAAAATGGCTGCCCCATCTTTCGTGGTGTTCGAAAGGTGGGCACCACGAAACGAATGCGACTGTTCATTCGTCATAGCGGCGCGGTACTATTCAACCCCGAAGCGGAGAGCGCACAGGGCACTCAGAAACCCCCTTGATCTCGGTAGCAGTGGTGCCCAGCCTTCGAAAA
>Ga0070741_10001817_pt1 | contig 61304 bp, 57 predicted proteins | sample Coa_R1_4_FD_66440 | JGI IMG/M metagenome (GOLD analysis project Ga0070741, IMG submission 66440) | Surface soil microbial communities from Centralia Pennsylvania, which are recovering from an underground coalmine fire - Coalmine... | ecosystem: Environmental > Terrestrial > Soil > Unclassified ...
TCGGCCACCGTCTTGAACACAAGGTTCACCGGAGGCGGCGCCTCGGTGCTGATCGACTGCACGGCCGTCGATATCGGCAGGCCGGCGCGCAGCATGCGCGCGATCGAGTCGACGGTTCCCGGAAACAGGTCGTTAAACCGGGCGTCAGCCTTCTTCTGCGCATGAAGAAGGAGCGCCCTCGGGACGACAAACGCAGCCAGCAAAGCCAGGGGCGCTGAAGCCCAGAAGGGCAGACCGAAAGCCGTGCGCGCCAGAACCCACACGCCGACAGATGCGACCAGGAGCGCCGCCAGCAGTTTGATTGCGTTGACCTTCATTCCCCACGACCGCTTCATGCCAAAGGTGAAAATGCGCCGCAGGTAGTTGTCGAGCGGGCCGGTCAAGGCCTTCACGTGATTTTTGCGTTCTTTCCTGTCGGGTGGCGTTTCCGGAACGACCGCGACCAGCTGCACGCGATGCTCGACGTCCCGGCTGGTCCGGCGGGCAAGCAGAACCGAGGCGAAAAGGATGGCGCCTCCGGCGATCAGGAGAACTGGCGTGCCAATGAGGATCCAATCCATCCTAGTGCCCCTGCTGCTCCGCCTGACCAAGTGCCTCCATGAATGAATTCCCGAGTCCGTAGTAGTCGAGGCGGGGGAGGAAACGCGGGCGCACGCGCGAAGCTTCGAATGTGCCGCGCAGACTGCCGTCGGCATTTTCGCCCTTGTATTTGAAGGCGAACAACGTGCCGAGGGAGATGATCTCCTCCTCCATCCCGGTCACCTGGACCACTTCTGTCACGCGCCTGACGCCGTCACGCATGCGTTCGGTTTGCACCACAAGGTCGATCGCGCTCGCGATCTGGCCGCGTATCGCCCGCATGGGCAGATTGATATTGGCCATCAGGAGCATGTTTTCCATTCTGGCCAGCGCATCGCGGGCCGAATTGGCGTGAATTGTCGACATCGAGCCGTTGTGGCCGGTATTCATGGCCTGCATCATGTCGAACGCCTCGGCCCCGCGAACCTCACCGATGATGATCCGGTCCGGACGCATCCGCAGGGCGTTGCGGACAAGGTCGCGCTGCGTGACCTCCCCTCGCCCTTCGATGTTGGAAGGACGCGTTTCCAGCTGAATGACGTGGGTCTGCTGGAGCTGAAGCTCGGCGGCGTCCTCGATCGTCACGATCCGCTCACCCTGGTCGATCATGCTCGAAAGAGCATTGAGCAGGGTCGTCTTGCCCGACCCGGTGCCGCCGGAAATGATGATATTCAGCCGACAGCGGGCCGCTATCTCGAGAGCGTGGCCGAGCTCCGGCGAAAATGTTCCGAGCTCGCAGAATTTCGACATCGTGATCCTCGATTTCGAGAATTTGCGAATCGAAATGCAGGGGCCCTTCAGGCTGAGGGGCGGAATTACGACGTTGACACGGCTTCCGTCAGCCAGTCGCGCGTCAAGCATCGGGCTCGACTCGTCAACCCGTCTTCCGATCGACGACGCAATGCGCTGGGCGACGTGCAGAACGTGCGCATTATTTCGGAACTGCAACTTCGTAAGCTCCAGTTTGCCGCGGCGTTCGACGTAGATTTTGCTCGGCCCGTTGACGAGGATGTCATTCACGGTGGGGTCGCGCAGCAAAGGTTCCAATGCCCCCAGGCCGACCATCTCGTCGACAATATTGGCGGCGAGCGCATGTTGCTCGGCCTGATTGAGCAAAAGTCGCTGTTCGTTGGCGATCTCGGCCACAAGTTCATCGACGCGCGTCGTCAACTCCTCCTGGGTCATCCGGATCGCGATCGACGGTTCGACCCGCATGAAGACGCAGTCGCGGATAATGTCCGTTGCCGAAGATTGCGGGTGTACCATTTTCAAAAACGAATTTTGTCGCGCCGGAACCGCGGCATCGTCAGAAATCGACGGAGATGGGCGGTCCGGAGGCGCGTCCTTTCCGTTTGTTACCTTTCGACCAAACTGAAACATGGCTGCTACCTGAAGAAGCGGCTGAACATTGAATGCGGCACGTCCACCGGATCACCCGACAGATGACGCACGACCGGAGCCAGGCCTCGCCTGAGAAGCCCGCTTTTCTGAGTGCCTTTGATGCCCAGGATCGCGGCAGTGCCGAAGTCCCGGTCAAAGGGAATAACGACGTCGGGCGCTTTGCCCGCCGCACGCGTGAATTCAGCCTGCGGCAGGCTGCCGGGCGCACCGCCGTGGTTGAGAATATGCAAAGTCGTGCGGTCAGGCGTGTCAGGCCCGATCAATTCACGCCAGCGCGCAACCTCTCGTGCGGAAACCAGCGTTCCATTGCTGACGAGCAGGCAGGTGCTTGGCAGGTGCAGGATCTGCGGGAAGTGGATTGCAACTTCCGCCGGCATATCGACGAAGATGTACCGGTATCGGGAGGACAGATTATTCAGGAGCGAAAGTACCGCGCTGTCATCAAAGGTCGTCACCGAGTTCAGCGGTTCCAGCGAAGAAAGAAGATCGATTCTGCGCTGGACAGGAATCACAGCGCGCTCGAGGAAGAGCTTGTCCACGCGCTCAGGATGCTCGAAAGCCTCCCGCAGCGCGTGACTCGGCGTGACTCCGAGCTGGAGTGCCGCGTCTCCGTAATAAAGGTCGAGATCGAGCAACATCACCCAGCGTTGGCGCTTTTCCGCCAAATGCCAGGCTGAATTCACTGCGATCGTGGTGGCGCCGACGCCGCCGCGCACGCCCAGCACGAAGACAAGCTTGCCGCCGCGAGCCTGCTCTGACTCCACTGTTCCCGTCAGAACGTTGTTGCACGCGCGTGCGAACAGATCGCCCACAAGCGGCTTGAAGAAATAATCAACGATGCCGGCCCGCTTCAGCGTCCTGTACAGCGTGATGTCATTGCGATCGCCGACGACGATGACGCCTGTGTTGGGCTCGCAGACGTTTGCCATCGCATTAATGCGCGAAATCGGATCCTCAATCCCGCTGATATCGACAATCAGCAGTTTCGGGGAAGAATGTTCGGAGAGCGCTGCGATAGCGGTGTCAATATTGCCTTTGACATACTCGGCGTCGTGGATGCCTATCGCACCCAGGCACTGGCGCACAATTCCTTCCGAATCCTGATCTGCGATAAAGGCCTGCGCCGTCGACGCTAGGATGCGGACAGCACTCGGCCGGACCTGGGTCGTTGCAACATCGGTCACTGACTCTCTCCTTGCCTCGCAATTGCAACGGGCGGCGGGCGTTCAGTCACCCGGCGGCCGTGCGGTTTCATCTTGACAACGGCGCCCACCGGATCGTGCTCGTGACCGGACTTCCCGAAAGAAGCCACATGCTCGTCCCGGTATGCGATTCCGCTGCCTGCCCCGGAGACGGCTGCTGCAGCGAACGTACCGACAGGCTCAATCTCCCCTGCTGGCTCGCCACAAAGAGCACCTCGGCCTGCGATTCACTCAGTTCAAGCGTAACGGTCTTTGGGTTCGGACCTCGCGCTTCCGCGGTTACACCGGGACGATTGGGTGCATCGGTTTTGACCGCCGCGCTCAGGGACTGATCGATTGCGATGACCGTGACATTCCTGAGCACCGTTTCACCGATCGACCGGTGAAGGTCCGTTGGCTGTGTCGGCGTGGGATAGTTCTGGGTCAGAACGACATCGACGCGATCGCCCGGACGCGCCAGCCCGGAGGCGCCCTGCGAAGCATCGACGGTAATCGAGACAGCCCGCATCCCCGGCTTGAGCACCGCTGCAAGGAATTGCCGCTCGTTTGGTCTGACGAGGTCGGCAGCGACCAGGCGCTCACCGGTCGAAAAATCCCGCCGTGCGAGCGCGCCTACAAACTCCGATTCCGAAATCTGGCCGCGAACGATATCGCCGGCACGCATTTCTCCCGGACCGACTTCTTTCCATGCGATGTCGTCGGCCCGAAGCAGCGAGCCTGTGGAAACAGCCGCGGCGGCCACCAGTACGGCCGGTTTTGCGACCGCGGCCGCCTTTTCCGGCACCGGTGTGCTCGTCTGGTTGAACCAGATGACCGCGAGAGCAAGTCCCGCAGCCATACTGAGCCCGCCTAAGGCGAGCATGAGATTGCGAATAAGCATCCGTTTAACTCGGTTCCGATGTGGAAGATGACGCCGGCGAGAATGGCCACTGCGTAGGGTACGGTCTGCGCTTTTTCCGCACTGCCGGGATCAGGGACAGGAAACTGAACGGCCCGCCGAGTGCCGGCGGGTACCGCGATACGTTGTGCTGTCAGGATCGAACTCAGGGCCCTCACAGCCAGATAGCCGGCGCTGAGAACGCCGCCGGCGATCATGATATTGAGCAGCATTGGCCCGACGTCGCCCGGAGGAACAAGAAACGCGACGGCTGCCAGGAGTTTTACATCGCCGCCACCGATGAGCCGGAAATGGGCGAGCGTCCCGATCCCGAAAAAAAGGACGACCGAGACAATGAGACTGAGCCAGACAAGTCCCGGCCAGGACAGAAATGCATACGCAAGTCCACCGGCGGCGATGACGGCTACGATACGGTTTGGAATCCGTCGCGATCGCAAATCTGTGATGGCGCTGACGGCTATCAGGATTGCACAACCGAGCAACAGAAACGCGCGGATATAGGCCAGCATTTCCATGTCGGTGCCATCGGCTGCAGAAGTTCGGTATCCGGGGGTCTATCAACCGCGAACGGCACATCTGATTGCCGTCCGCAGTCGATGATCGTGTGCTCCGCTTTCTCTCAGTGCCTGCTGCTCAGCTCGGGACGGAGAGCTTGCCCGCGACATAGTTGAATATGCCGGCAAGATTCGTTCCCACGAGCTGGGCGGCGATAATGATCGCAACGGCGATCAAAGAAGCGAGAAGTCCGTATTCAATCGCGGTGACGCCTTGTTCGGAGTCAACCGAAAGCCACTTGGCAACTTTTCTAGCTACTGACTGCATGCTCTTTCTCCATCTGGGCGGTCGCGCGTGAGTTGCGTGAACGCATCGTTAAGATTTCAGTGGATTGTTTATTGAATAGATGGAGCCGGCAGACCTTGATCGAAATCAACGGAGCGCCGATCTGTTATAGGGAAAATTACGTAGCGGGCCCGATAGCTTAGCCACCCTAACATCTTACCGAACGGCAGGCGGACCGGGGCCAAAAGGCCCTGAAAACAGCGCAAGCCGGCCTACAACCCTTGGAAGATCAATAGCGAATCTGCCTTCGCTTCCTATACAGTTCGACTCGCCGAATAATTGCGTCGCCAGGCGGAACGCCGGTCGGCGGAATTGAGTTTGCGCCGTTGCAGCCGGCCGACCCGCGGGCACTCAGTTTCGGAATCTGAGCGTAGTTGATGTGCGTCAATTGCGTCGCTGGGAAAAAATGCAACTTGAATTTGGTGGGGCGTCTAGCACGCAAGCACTTTATTGCGCTGGGCCTCCTGCCTCAGGAGGGAATTTGTGGTGTGGCTGCGCGGCGCGCACACACGCCCAATAGTCCTCCTGGTCGGGTTACCTATGGGGGCGGGTCATGTTGGATTGGCTGGGCGTGATATCTTCTGACAGTGGCTTACGGGGCTGTTTCACGCATCGCGCGCGGACGTCTCGCGGTTATGGCAATGTTGCATTGGCGATTGTTGCGGTCGTTGGCGTCGGTCTTGCCGACCTTCGCACTGCTCATGCGCAATCTCAGCCCGCGGTGATTACGAGCATCGACGCGATAACGCGGCCGGTGAGCGTACCACAGTACAAATCGCGCACGCTCAAGCTTGACCGGCCCTTCGCGTCCACGGCGGTCGGCGCACCCGATATAGCCGATGTCCTGCCGGTATCCGACCGCATCATCTACATTCAGGGCAAGAAGATCGGCACGACAAACATCACGATCTTCGATCGCGACAAGCAGGTGATTGCCATTCTCGATGTCGACGTCACGATCGATACCGCACGTCTTGCGGCAGAAATCCAGTCGAGCACGGGAAGCAAGAGCATCCGGGTTTCGAGCAACAACAGTCAGATCATTCTGACGGGCACCGCGCCTAACGCAACGGTTGCCGACCAGGCCGTCTCGATCGCCAACGCTACCGCAAAGGCCACGACACCCAATGTTCCCGTTGTAAATGCCATGAGCGTGGCTGGCTCGCAGCAGGTCATGCTCAAGGTGCGCTTTCTCGAAGCCAGCCACGATGCCGAGCGCGACCTCGGTGTGAACTGGTACGCCGCCAACAGCACGGGGACGCGCGGACTGAACACCGGCGTCGGCGGTCTGACGCAAGCGGGCCGTACCATTACAGAGTCGACTTCTTCCGGGGGAACAACGACGAGGTCAACCTCCGGCGGGCTCCCTCTATTTCAGACGATCGGGACCCTCGTAGGGACCGGGACAGGCCAGCCCTTCGGCGTGGCGCTCGCCAATCTCGTCAACAGCAGCGGGATGAGTATCGATCTCCTGATCTCGGCACTTGAAACCAAGGGCCTGGTCCGACGTCTCGCCGAGCCCGATCTGGTCGCGCTTTCCGGCGATAGCGCCAGTTTTCTTGCCGGCGGAGAAATTCCGGTCCCGACGCAAGTATCGACCGCAACCGGGATTCCGCAGGTCACTGTCGACTACAAGCCTTTCGGCGTCCAGTTGACCTTCGTTCCCACGGTGTTGGCAAATGGCGTCATCAACTTGCGCCTGACTCCGTCGGTGAGCGAACTCGACTTCACCAAGGGCGTCGTCCAGAACGGTTTCCTGATCCCCGCGCTGAACAAACGCGAAGCCCGCACGACAATCGAATTGCGCGATGGGCAAAGTTTCGCCATTGCCGGTCTTCTCCAGACCCAGAACATCGACAACATGTCTCAGGTACCCTGGATCGGCTCGGTGCCGGTTCTCGGCTCGCTGTTCCGGAGCACCCAGTACCAGCAGCATCAGACCGACCTGGTCGTGATCGTGACACCGCACTTGGTCGCGCCAGGCGCTCCCGGACAGCCCGTGGCGTCACCGCTCGACCAGCGCATTCCTGGCAACGATATCGATCGGTTCCTGTTGGGTCAGTCGGAAGTGCGCAAGAAATACAGCGACTACGTTTCGAATGGCGGAGGCCTGCAAGGGCCTTACGGCTTCATCATGCCGACCGATGTCAAATCGGGCCGGTAATGCTGCGTCAGAGGTGTTGAGATGATGAAAGTATTTGCGTCTCTGGGTTTTGCGCTGACCCTGCTTTCTTCCGCGCCGCCGGCGCTGGCGGGTGAATACGAATACGATTTCTTCGGTCTGTATCTGCAAAGGCGCGATGGCGTAACCCCTGATGCGGGCAACGCGAAAGCGGTCAATACAGTTACGCACTTCATCGATCCGTGGCGGCCCTATGTGCGCAACCGCCGGATTCCGGCCAATGGCGAACGAATGGTCGGCGCCGTCGAACGTTACCGCGATGTGCGTAAATCTTCGGGCGCAGCACCGACGCTGTCGCATCCCACTACCCCTCAAGGCGGATCTTCGGGTGGTGCAGGCGCTGCTGCTCCGGCCTTGACCGGCCAATAAGCGTGCCGCCGATTTTACGATACTTCGACCCTGTCCGGCCCGGGCCATGGCTTGCGGCGGCGATGATCTCCGTTGCGCTCGCCGGCTGCCAGACAACCAGCGACAGTACGGCCGTGACGACCGCTGCGCCGGCCGCCACGCTCGAAAAGCCGATTGAACTGAATGGCGTGACCTACGTGCCTTCGAATGAGCCGTTGAAGGCCGGCCTGGAGCAATTCGGCCGTCAAAACTACGGCCTTGCAGAACGCTATTTCCGTGATGCGGTCGAAAAGAATCCACGCGATAGCCAGGCGTGGATCGGCCTTGCCGCAAGTTACGATCGCCTGGCACGCTTCGACTTCGCCGATCGCGCCTACGAGGCGGCAATTCGGCTCGACGGCGAGACGGTCGAAATCCTGAACAACCAGGGTTATTCCTATATGTTGCGCGGCAATTACAAGCTCGCCCATGCGAAGCTGCAGCAGGCGCAAAAGAAAGCGCCCGACAATCCGACGGTGCTCAACAATTTGAAGCTGCTGAAATCCGCGGTGCAGAATGCACCGGTGCGGCCCTAGTTCGCCTGCGGCAACAGCAATAACGTCAATTCACCCGCGCAGCCAGGCAGCTGGCGTTTGCAACCGAAGTTTTCAGGATGAACTTTCGCGCTTGTCCGTTTGATGCGCTATGGCGCGAACATGATTCGGGCGAGCGACAACACGCTCCTCTGGCGCCTCGAAGTCGAGTACGGCCTTGTACAAATTGTCGCGAACGATCACTCGCAACAGCTTTTCGGCGAGATCGGCTGCGGTTGTGCCCATTCTTGCCGCACATTCACGCAGCTTTTCGAAAACATCGTGGGGCAGCGCTATGCTTGATGTCAGCCGGCGGCGCACGCGCAACTGGATCGGTCGGCGCAGACTGATCTTCTGAAGCGAGCACACGACACGCAAGGTGCCGACTGTCCAATTCATTTTTTCCGCGATTTTTTCATCGCTGAGGCCGGCTTCGACAAGGCGCCGGATCTCCTCGGGATTTAGTTTGGTCTTGCGCATGTGACGCGCCTTTTAAAAAGTTCAAATTCGATCCCCATGTCACATTCGCATGCTGGTTGTGCCTTGATTTAACGCAAACGCACGAGCCCGCCCTTCGTGAGTCCGGTGCGGGCCCGATTTATATACCGTTTCCTGGCTTGTTTTTTCGAATGAAATCCGCCGGATCAGGAATTGCACCTAAGTAGAAATGCCCATGTGAACGAAACAATCAGAAGTTGATCTAGCGCAACCGCTCTTCGTCCATCTCTTGTTAATCAATCAACGTTTCAGCGAGGAGCATGTCATGCGTAGTACCTTGTTACTTCGGGCCAGGAACGACGCCTTCTACGGGATGCTCGCGGCGTATCTATGCGCGCCCCTGGCTGCGGCCTTTTTTGTATTGGTGTGCACGTGGTCGCCCCTTCCGTATCCCTATTTTGAAAATCTGTATGTTGACATCGCGCAGGCGAACGTCTCACCCGCGGCGAACAGGACGGATATCGAGCACGCCGGAGACGCTGTGGTCGAAAAAGCAGACGGTGCTGGCAGAAACAACGATGAACGACTGATCCTTGCGGCTCACCACAACGAGCCCTTCAAGCAAACGAGCTATCTCGCGCCAGACGGACTGCTTTGGACGAAGTGGCTGCCGGTGGAAAGCGCAATAGAAACCGAAATGCGAACGATCGCGGGTTGCCAGGACAAGCCACAAACGTGCCCAACCGGCGCCGCAACCGCATTCAACAGCATCCTGAACGAAGCACTCAAACATGAGGGCCGTGCCAGACTCGGCATCGTCAACCGGGCGACCAATCTCGCCATCAGATATACGAGCGACAGCCAGCAATACGGCATTAACGATTACTGGGCGACGCCATTCCAGACCTTTGCCTCGGGTAAGGGCGACTGCGAGGATTATGCAATTGCCAAGCACGCGATATTGCGGGCGGCCAACTGGCCTGCGAGCGATCTGCGCATCGTCGTCCTCTGGGACAGTCTTCTTCGTGATTTCCATGCCATCGAGGCCGCGCGTCATGAAGGAGTCTGGTGGATCCTCGACAATCGCACCATGAGCCTCGTCGCAGATGTCAATCTTGCGCACTACCACCCGATCTTCATCATCGACGACGTCAGCGTACGACAGTTGCATCGCCCCTCCCCTGTGGATGGGTTCAGGATTTCCGATCGACTTCTTACGAATGCTGGCGGCGAGATTTCGCTTCGTGGCCTTTGCAGCGACCGCAGTCTGGCCTGGCAGCTCGTACATATGCTGAGTACCGACTGGCTGAGCGGATGGGCCGCTGCGGGAGGGTACTGACAGACCAGCGCGGCTCTAATTGGTGCCGGGCCCTGCGCAAGGGAAAGTCCCCTGCAGCGATACAAGCAAGGCAAAACCCCACGGCTTTTGTGAAAGCGATTCGTCGGCTTTCACTCCATCACGCAAAATGTTCATGAGCTGCCGGCCGGCCAGCTGCAATTTGTCCGGCTGACAGAACAACGCGGGCTGCTTGCGCACAGTCAACAGATAGATGTTGGCGGCCTTCAGCCCGTTTTCCGTCATCGCCAGCAGGCTTTCGATCTTCTTGCGGGTTTCCCATTCAGAACGATCATAGATCTGAAAAAGTTCGGCAGTGCTGCCTTCGATAACTTCAGCTCTTGGCGCCGTCAGAAATGGCAGCGCGAATACGAACGGCAAAACCGCGCGGCAGGCCTTCAGCAACATTGCGCTACCCAATAGACATGAATTACTGCTCGCCCCGACCGCAGCCCGGCGAGACACTACTTTTCGCACCACGAGAATGGCTTGTCCCCGAGATAAAATAACCTATGTGCGGCCAGTAAAACAGTCGTCAAGCGGTGAAGTTGCATGGCAGGAAAACACAGTCGCAGATTGTTGGGCATCCAACAATTTGCCAAGCGTGAAAGGGCCAAACAGAGTACTTTTGTAAGTACGTGCTATCCCTTAGAAGGCCTTGTGACCTAAATCAAAACGTCCGGGCGTTCGCGCGGTAAGTGGGTTACGTGTGGCAAAGAATATCGACAGCACCCCTCGACAGGGATCTCGAACTGGCCGTTATCGATAGGGACGGCCCGCATGCGCTCGTGTTTCCATGCCGCCGCGTTGCCGGTGGGTGGATTAACACTGAGACCCGCAAAATGATCGATGCATTTCCGACGCATTGGCGCGAATGGAGAGGCAGGGGTTAGGACGCTATTTGCTGCGCTTTTCGCTTTCCGCAGCGGCCAATTTCGCTTCTTCCTCGGCAATCAGCCGAAGCAGCGTCTGGCGTTTATTGGCATCGTTTTCTTCCGCGAGCTTTTTCCGATAGTGCTCGATATTCAGCTGCGCGATCGCCCTGTCCAAGGAGGTCACCCTCCCCATCTGTTGCACAGTAGCAATATTCTACCGCTGGTTTGCTAGGCATGAAAAGAGCAAGCCAGCGGCAAATACGTTAGCATCGTAAACGGCTAAGTGTTTGATTTCACTGGCGCTCCCTAGGGGACTCGAACCCCTGTTTTCGCCGTGAGAGGGCGACGTCCTGGGCCGCTAGACGAAGGGAGCCTCGGCGCCCGAAATAGCCTTGAACTATGATCGCCGCAAGCTTGGCGACCGGATAGCTTTCACTGCGGTACCAGTCGCACCCGAGCGAGGAGCCTCAATGTTTTGATATCGAAGCTGAGGAGTTCAACCGCGCCGTTCACTTCCACGGTGAGCACCAGACGACCATCGCCAATCGCGCTCGACAAGACTTTCGACCCGGCGGGCAATGCGGCCGGAAAATCCGGCGCCGCCGGCATCCTTTCCTCACCCCTGAAAAGACGGTAGCCGATAACCGCAAAGACCGCCGCGATGGCGATGAAGGTGGTGAGGCTCGCGATCACCATCAGGCGGCGCACCTTTGCGACCGTACGTATTGCATTCGGATCGGGAGGTGCTTCCGCGTCGCCAGACATCAGCATAAACCATGGAAACTGATCGCACCGAAACCTTCACCGTCGGCCCTGCCGAAGCCGGGCTCAGGCTCGACCGCGTGCTGACTGCCCACCTTGCACACCTGTCGCGCTCGCGGCTGAAAGCGCTCATCCTTGCCGGCCAGGTAGCGATCGTCGGGCGAACAATCCGCGATCCTGCAGCCACGGTCAAATCGGGGGACGTTGTAGATGTGGCCTTGCCGCAGGCTGAACCTGCGACCCCCCAGGGCGAAGTCATCCCACTCGACATCGTCTATGAAGATGACGCGATCATCGTGATCGATAAGCCTAAAGGATTGGTCGTTCATCCAGCCGCGGGGCACAAGAGCGGCACCTTGGTCAATGCGCTGATCGCCCATTGTGGGGATAGCCTGTCGGGGATCGGTGGGGTCAAGCGTCCGGGGATTGTCCATCGGCTCGACAAGGATACGACCGGGCTGATGGTTGTGGCGAAGACCGACGCGGCCCACCGGGCGCTTGCCAAACAATTTGCCGAAAAAGCGAGAGGACCGCTTGTGCGCGGTTATCTGGCTTTGGTGTGGGGAGCGCCGGCGCGAGCGAAAGGCACGATCGAGGCACGGCTCGGCCGGCATTCGCACGCCCGCGACAGGCAGACGGTGCGTGGCGACGGACGTGTCGCAGTCACGCACTGGCAGGTGCTTGAACGATTTGGTCGCGCTGGTACCAAGGCACCAGTTGCCAGCCTGATCGACTGTAAGCTGGAAACCGGCCGCACGCATCAGATCCGCGTGCACCTCGCGCACATCGGGCACCCGATCATGGGCGACACCACCTACGGCACCGGATTCAGGAGCAAGGCGAACCTGCTCGCGCCGGAAGCCCGAGACGCCCTGCACGCCCTTGGCAGACAGGCGTTGCATGCCTATCTACTGGTGATCGAACACCCCGAAACTGGCAAACTCCTGGAGTTCCGATCGGAACTGCCGGGCGATTTGCGTCGTTTACATGATGCCCTGCGCACGGAAAGTTCGTGAAGCCGGGTGACGGACGAAACAAATAAGCCAGTTCAATCAATGGCTTGGTGTTTGACCGTGGCAGGTTAATGCGTCACGGTGACGTGACGGGCGTTAATCTATCTTTCGCCCGGTCGAGTCTGTATGCTGCAGGTGCGATCGAGGGATTTCGCGGTCGCAACATTCAATGTGCGCCGTCGGCTCGGGGGAGCGGCGGCGACAACCCGCCTGCCGATGAACCGGGGGCAAGCTAAGGAGGGCGCTGTCATGGCCCGTACCGCCGCATTGCCGGCACTCAAGGCCGAATCCGGCCTTTCACAATATCTCGACGAGATCAGGCGGTTTCCAATGCTGGAGCCGCAGGAAGAATACATGCTGGCGCGCAGCTGGCGTGAGCACGGCGATCGTGAAGCCGCGCATAAGCTCGTCACAAGCCACCTGCGCCTCGTTGCCAAGATCGCCATGGGTTATCGCGGCTACGGTTTGCCGATTTCGGAGGTCATCTCCGAAGGCAATGTCGGCCTGATGCAGGCGGTCAAGCGCTTTGAGCCTGAGAAGGGTTTCCGCCTCGCCACCTACGCGATGTGGTGGATCAAGGCCGCCATCCAGGAATACATCCTTCGCTCCTGGTCGCTGGTGAAGATGGGCACCACCGCCAACCAGAAGAAGCTCTTTTTCAATCTGCGCAAGGCGAAGAGCAAGATCTCCGCGCTGGAAGACGGCGACATGCGTCCCGATCAGGTGCAGGTGATTGCGAAGCGCCTCGGCGTCACCGAGCAGGACGTTGTCGAGATGAACCGCCGTCTTGGCGGGGATGCTTCGCTCAACGCACCGATCCGCGACGACGGTGAAAGCGGTGAATGGCAGGACTGGCTGGTTGACGATGCCCCGAACCAGGAGCGCATCCTCGCCGAGAGCGAGGAAAGCGACAACCGGCACAAGGCGCTGGTGTCCGCTCTTGATGTGCTCAATGAACGCGAGCGGCGGATCTTTGAGGCGCGCCGGCTGGCCGATGATCCGGTCACCCTCGAGGAGCTTGCCGCGGAATTCAACGTTTCGCGCGAGCGCGTGCGACAGATCGAGGTCCGCGCTTTCGAAAAAGTGCAAAAAGCGGTGAAGAGCCGAATGGCTGCGCTGGAGAAGCCGGCGGAACCAACGGCGATCACGGCACACTGAACGCGAATCCGGATCGGACCGGGACTATGAAAAAAGTGGCCGGGCGCTAGGCCCGGCCACTTTTTTTTGAACATTCGGCGTCATGCCTATGCGAGCGAGTTACTGGCCCCAGGCGCGGAAGGCTTCCTCGAAGGCGCGGGTTCCGGGCGTGCCCTTTTCCATCGCCAAAATCGCGCGTTTGCCGCTGGTGTAGACGAGCGGAATATCGAACCAGTCGCGCTCCTTCAGCAGCTGGATATTGCGTTGCACATCGACCTCGACCGCAGAGAGGCCGATCAGGAAATATCCGTTTGTGACCTTGACTGCGAGGCCGGCGAGTGGGACGCCGCGCGCCTGTTCGTTCTGCTTCATCAGCACGCCCGGTACATTGCCGATGCCGCCTTCGGGAAAGTCGGCGGGCAGCGTGAACATGATCTCGATGGTGTGGCTCGCCGGCAGCGCCTTGTCGGTGTTGCGACGAAGCGACCATGTCATGCGCAGCTTGCGCTCCGGAATTTCGATATCGGCACGGATCGCCAGTTCGGGAGAAAGGCCGGGCCCGGGCGACACGGTTTCGGTCCGCCAGAGCGCCGAGCCGACGTAGCGCTTGCCCTGCGGGTCGCTCGGATCCTCGTCATACAGCACCACTTTCTGCGCGACCGCCGCGGCGGGCGCGTTGGCCGCATCGGGTGCCGTCGTGCCCGACTGGCCGATACGGTCGGCGATTTTCGGCCGAACCGCGGGCTGCGTGGCGTCCCTTGGCTTCGGCGCCGGCTGTGAGCGGAAACTCGCCACCATCGATCCGATCGCGTGGCGCTGCCAGTAGGCGCCGCCGGCAATGACCGCCAGCACCAGGGCAATCACGCCGATCTTGATCAGGCCGACATAGGAGCGTGCCGGGCGCGCGTAAATCTCGTCGTCATCGTCGAAGGGTGCGCGGGGCGCCGGGGCGCCGTATGGCGCGGACGGAGGCGCTTCGTCCGCGAGCGTCGGCTCCGTGACCGGCGCGGATTCGGCCGGAGCCTGCTCCTCGAAGGGACGCGAGGGCGGCTGATCGGGCATGGTCTCGTAGGTCGCTTGCGCCGCCCGCTTCGCTTCCGCGGCAGCACCGCCCAGGCTTTCGGCCTCGGCAACCGTGTCACGAAAGTCGCGCAACCCGCGATCCCGCAACGACGGCTCGGTGCTTTCGGTGTCGGGCGCTTCGGCACGGACGCGCTTTGCCGCTTCCGCTTCGACCTTGCGGATTGCTTCTTCCAGCGCCAGCCGTTCACGGGTGATCTCGGATTCCTCGAGCGCCGGCTCGACGCCACGCAGCTGATTGACCAAAGCCACGCGTGCGCGGTCGTAGAGAACGCGACGGTTCTCGCCTGTGTTCTTTTCCAGGCCGCTGACGGCCCGGGAGATCAGAGGGAAATAGTCAGCCATTGCGCCTTATTTCGCTGGTGCATGATGGCATCCGAATTGGGACGTCTCCCTGCGATGGTCATGCTTTGATCCCGGTTCGTGTCTTTTTTCTGCAATCATAGCTCAAACGGATTTTTCATCAGGATGGTGTCTTCACGCTCAGGGCTCGTCGACAGCAGTGCAACTGGGCAGCCGACCAGCTCCTCGATGCGACGCACGTATTTTATCGCCTGTGCCGGCAGTTGTGCCCAGGAACGTGCCCGCGCCGTCGGTTCCTTCCAGCCGTCGATCGTTTCATAGACCGGTTCCGCCCGCGCCTGCGCCTGCTCGCCCGCCGGAAGATAGTCGATTTCGCGCCCGTCCAGCCGGTAGCGGACGCAGACCTTGATTTCATCGAAACCGTCGAGAATGTCGAGCTTGGTGAGCGCAAGGCCATCGATTCCGCCGGTCAGGACAGCCTGCCGTACCAGTACGGCATCGAACCAGCCGCAACGGCGGGCGCGGCCTGTCACCGTGCCGAATTCGCGGCCCTTTTCGCCCAGCGTTCTGGCGACCGCGTTGTCCTTCTGGTCGGTCGGGAACGGGCCGAGTCCGACCCGCGTCGTGTAGGCCTTGCAGATTCCGAGCACATAATCGATCGCATTCGGCCCCAGCCCCGATCCGGTCGCCGCCTGCGCCGCAACGGTATTCGATGACGTTACGTACGGATAGGTGCCGTGGTCGATATCGAGCAGCGCGCCCTGCGCGCCCTCGAAGAGGATGCGTTTGCCCTCCCGCCGCCTGGCATCGAGCAGCGACCAGACCGAATCCATGAACGGCAACACCTTGGGCGCGATCCCGGCCAGATGATCATAGACCGTCTGCGTCGCAATCTCGGGGAGGCCATGACCCCGGCGCAGCGCGTTGTGGTGGGCGAGCAGCCGATCGATCTTACCGCGCAGCGCCGGCAGGTCGGCAAGATCCATGAAGCGGATCGCGCGGCGGCCCACCTTGTCTTCATAGGCCGGACCAATCCCCCGTTTGGTGGTCCCGATGCGGGTCGAAGCGTTGTCAGCCTCGCGTAGGGCTTCGAGCTCCCGATGCAGCGGCAGAATCAGGATTGCGTTCTCGGCAATGCGCAGGCGTTCCGGCGTGACGAGGATTCCCTGCTTCTTCAACTGGGCGATCTCGTCGAGGAGCGCCTGCGGATCGATCACGACGCCGTTGCCGATGACCGAAAGCTTGCCTTCCCGGACGACGCCGGAGGGCAGCAGCGACAGCTTGTAGGTTGCGCCGTCGATCACCAGCGTGTGGCCGGCGTTATGCCCACCCTGAAAACGGACGACGATATCGGCCTGCTCCGACAGCCAGTCGACGATCTTGCCTTTGCCTTCGTCGCCCCACTGGGATCCGACAACCACGACATTCGCCATCAGGATCCCTTCCCTGCGCCAGCCCCCGGACACTTGAAGCCGGGTGCCACCGGCCAGGTCCACCCTCGGATAATGGATGCTCCCGTGAGAGGCAAGCCAAAGTCCGGGGTCGTCGCGGCACCCGTCAACGGCAACAAGGACCTGATCTTACGCCATTTTCAGAAATGCAGGGGCTTGGCCTGCTGCACCTGCGGCAACGCCCGCACCTTGGCAAGCACGTCCTCAGGCAGATCGCCGTCGATCTCGATCAGCGCGACCGCGTTGCCGCCCGGCGCGTCGCGCCCGACATGGAACGTGGCGATATTGATGCCGGCCTCGCCGAGGGTCGAGGAGAACTTGCCGATGAACCCGGGCTTGTCGAGATTGGTGATGTAGATCATGGACGCCCCGAATTCGGCATCCATCCGGATACCCTTGATGTTGACGATACGCGGGCGACCGTCGGCAAAGACCGTGCCCGACACGTGCCGCGTCTGCCGCTCGGTCGTCACCGTCACGGTTATCAGGCTCTCGTAGTCCTCCGGCATTTCGCGGGTGACCTCCTCGACCACGATGCCGCGCTCCTTGGCGACAACCGGAGCCGAGACGACGTTGACGTCGCCGAGCATCGGCCGCAGCAGGCCGGCAAGTGCCGCCGAAGTGAGCGCCTTCGTGTTCATCTGCGCGACCGCCCCCTCGTAGGCGAGCTGCACCTTGCTGATGCCGGTCTCGGTGAGCTGACCGGCGAAAGACCCGAGCTTTTCCGCCAGTGCGATGAACGGCTTGAGGCGCGGCGCCTCTTCGGCACTGATCGAGGGAAAATTGATGGCGTTGGTGATCGCGCCGCGCAGAAGGTAGTCCGACATCTGCTCGGCGATCTGCAGCGCGACGTTTTCCTGGGCTTCGGTCGTCGCGGCGCCGAGATGCGGCGTGCAGACGACGTTCGGCAGGCTGAACAGCGGGCTTTCGGTCGCAGGCTCGGTGACGAAGACGTCGAAGGCCGCGCCGGCGACCTGCCCGTTCTTCAGCGCCTCGGAGAGCGCGCCTTCGTCGACCAGCCCGCCGCGCGCGCAATTGATGATCCGCACGCCTTTCTTCATCCCCTTGATCGCTTCGGCATTGATGATGTTGCGCGTCTTGTCGGTCAGCGGCGTGTGCAGCGTGATGAAGTCGGCGCGCCTGAACAGCTCATCAAGTTCGACTTTCTCGACTCCGAGGTCGTCCGCGCGCTCATGCGACAGAAAAGGGTCATAGGCGATGACCTTCATCTTCAACCCGATCGCGCGGTCGGCGACGATGGAGCCGATGTTGCCGCAGCCGATCACGCCGAGCGTCTTGCCGAAAATCTCGACGCCCATGAACCTGTTCTTTTCCCATTTTCCGGCGCGCGTTGAGGCGTCTGCCTCGGGGATTTGCCGCGCCAGCGCCAGCATGAGGGAAATGGCGTGTTCGGCGGTGGTGATGGAGTTGCCGAACGGCGTGTTCATCACGATGATGCCGCGCGCGGTAGCGGCCGGGATGTCGACATTGTCGACGCCGATGCCGGCGCGGCCGATCACTTTCAGGTTTTTCGCCTGCTCCAAAACCTTCGCCGTCACCTTGGTGGCCGACCGGATCGCCAGGCCGTCGTAGTTGCCGACGATCGAAGCGAGCCTTTCCCTGTCCTTGCCGAGTGCGGGCTGGAAATCGACCTCAATGCCGCGATCCTTGAAGATCTGAACGGCAGCCGGCGACAGCGCATCGGAAATAAGCACCTTGGGCATGGCCGGCCTCACGCGGCTTTGGGCAGTGCGGCTTTCGCCTCGGCGAAAGCCCAGTCAAGCCAGGGCGTGAGCGCTTCGACGTCGCTCCGCTCCACTGTCGCTCCGCACCAGATCCGCAATCCCGGCGGCGCATCGCGGTAATAGGCGATGTCGTAGGCGACCCCTTCCTTTTCGAGCAGGCCGGCCACGGATTTTGCAAACGCCGCCTGATCGTCGGCCGAAAGGCGCGTCACCGCGGAATCGACGACTTTCAGGCAAACGGAAGTGTTGGAGCGCACCGCGGGATTGCCCGCGAGATGCTCGATCCAGGGCGTCTTTGCGACCCAGTCCGCCACGACTTTCGCATTCGCGTTTGATCGCGCGACGGTGGCAGACAGGCCCCCGATCGACTTCGCCCATTGCAGTGTGTCGAGATAGTCCTCGACGCACAGCATCGACGGCGTGTTGATGGTCTCGCCGGCAAAAATTCCTTCGTTGAGCTTGCCGCCCTTGGTCAGACGGAAAATCTTCGGCAGCGGCCAGGCCGGCTTAAACGTTTCGAGCCGCTCGACCGCACGCGGCGACAGGATCAACATCCCGTGCGCGCCTTCGCCGCCGAGCGCTTTCTGCCAGGAGAACGTTGCAACATCGAGTTTCGGCCAGTCGAGCCGCTGCGCGAAAGCGGCCGACGTTGCATCGCAGATCGTGAGGCCTTTGCGGTCGCCGGCGATCCAGTCGCCGTTCGGCACGCGAACGCCCGACGTGGTGCCGTTCCAGGTAAAGACCACGTCGGTCGCAAAATCGACCTTCGCCAGATCCGGAAGTTCGCCGTAAGGCGCCCTGATGACCGTGGCGTCCTTGAGCTTGAGCTGCTTTTCGACGTCGGTCACCCAGCCCTCGCCGAACGATTCCCATGCCAGCATCGTCACCGGCCGCGCGCCCAGCAGCGACCACAGCGCCATCTCCACTGCGCCGGTGTCGGAAGCAGGTACGATGCCGATGCGATAATCCGCGGGCACTTCCAGCACCTCGCGCGTAAGGTCGATAGCGCGCTTGAGTTTCGCCTTGCCGATCTTCGACCGGTGTGAGCGTCCGAGAACCGCGTCGGTGAGATTTTGCAGGGTCCAGCCGGGGCGCTTTGCGCAGGGGCCGGATGAGAAGTGCGGGGTCACCGGCCGCACGCCGGGCTTGGTCGCCGTCATTTTGTCTATCCTTCCAGATAGGCGCCCCTCGTTGGGGAGGGGTGTCCCACTGGCGGAAATAGGCGACTTGCCCGCCGCGGTCAACTCCTGCGGCAGGCAGCAGCCTTAATGCTGTCCTTATGCGGCGGACCGGGTGGAGCCGTCAGAAGCGCACGCCGACGCCGACGTGGCCGACCTGGATGTTGGTACGGGTCTGATTGACCGGCGCAAAAGCGATGAACTCCCATTCGCCGCGCACAAATACGGTCGGGGTCGCCAGCCAATCCACACCGACACCGGCAGCGATGCCGGCGGCAAAAGCGTTGTTTTGGCCGGAACTGGCCGACTGCTGGAACGTCCCGAGCGCCGGACCGGGCGGGTTGGGAAGCTGTGTCTGGCTGTCGGTCACCGTCACGCTTGTCTGATAGTTGAAGCGGCCGACCGCAATTCCGACAGCGGCATAGGGCAGGAACTGGTCAATCGCGTATCCGGCCCGGGCGCGAAGTGCCGCATAGTCGACGAGCTTGAACGACGTCTGTGCGTCGATCGTCACGACATGCTGGATATTGTCCGACGTATTGAAGACGCGTGTCAGCGAGTCACCGGCGCCTGACTTCAGGATCGACGGATGCTTGTAGGCGAGATCCCAACCGACGACGAGCTGGTCCCATTGCAAGTTGTAGCCGATAAATCCGCCAAAGACCGCTCCGTTCGTCGTGTTCGAGGGCAACGCGGTCCAGCTTGACGGCGCGCCCTCCGCTTCGAGCGTTGAATTGCGCAGGATGAAGGCGACGAGCGGGCTGGTGCTGTTGCCAAAGTCGGTGTTCATGTTCCCGTAGCCCGCAAGCAGGCCGGCCTGCCAGCCGTCCCAGCGCGCATATGCCGGCGGCATCAATGAGCCGCGCAAGGACCAGTCGTCGGCTTCCGCGTGCGCCACGGGCCATATTGCGAGAGCCGCGCAGATTGCGAAACTCGTGCGCAGCGATACCGAGCGGATGCGTTTGGCCGCATGCAGGCCGGCGCGATCAGACTGGCTCAAGCAACTCATGGCAAACGTTCCCATCAGGTTCGAATTCGGTCGCACTCGTTTTCGAGGCGCTGCCGGCGAGCGGCGGCGCCTCGTTGTCATCAGCCTTTGCCACGCAACAGTGGCGGCAGCGGTGGCGCATAGCCGTAACTGCCGGGATCAGTACCCGCGCCAAGCGTCACGTCGTGCGACGTCAGCTGGTTGAATTCACCCGGCTTACGAAAAGTTTTCGTTGCATCGACCCTGGTGCGGCTGCCGCCGCCTGCGTGACCGGACTCGACATACCGGTAGACGAGATCGGGCGCGACGTTGCGCCAGACCTGATAAGCGAGGCTGGCATGCAGCGCCCACGCGAAATTCCACTGGCTCGCGGTGCGCGCAAAGACCAGACTGCCGCCAACGCCCGCACATCCCGGACTGTTCAGGCAATTCGCGCCGGCGCGATTTCCACCCGGCAGATCAAAATCGAGCCAGTTGTCGGCGACGTAGCCGATGCCGCGGCCGGTAGGCGGCGCGGCATCGAAATCGCGATGGGGAATGGGCGCGAAATTGGCATGGCTCGCGCCGGAAAGACTGCCTGCCTGCTGGTCGGTGAAGCCGATGTCTCCCCGCAGATACCAGCCCGAAAAATCTGGTGCCGATGGCGCAAGTGGCATGTCCGCTGAACTCGCTCCATTCGCCGCAGCAAACGAAACAGTCGCTCCCAACGCGAAAACTCGAATACGCGAAATCACCATGATCGCCCCATTACGCGCGACGCAGCCGTGCGGGCCAACGCTAAGGCGACGATGGCAGCAAATCCTTAATCGGCGCTTAACCTTAATTCTTAACCACGCCCGTTAACGAACGTGGCCGTGCCGGCGCGCGGGCGCGCCCTGCGGAAGGAAATCGGTTTTAAGGGATCGTTTACGGCCGGCCGTTGGTTAACGGACGCCGCGGAATGAACGTCAGGCCGCTGTCTCGGTCAGCGCATCGACGACGTCGTCGACCACTGATTCGACCAACGTCCTGTCGTCGCCCTCGCCCATCACACGGATCACCGGCTCCGTCCCCGAAGGCCGCACGATCAGTCGGCCACCGCCGCCCAGCTTGCGTTCGGCGCTTGCAATGGCCGAGCGCACTTGCGCATTCTCCAGCGGCTTACCCTTCTGGTAGCGCACGTTCTTCAGCACCTGCGGCAACGGCTCGAAGCGATGGCAGACTTCGGACACGGGCTTGTCGCGCCGCTTGATCACGGCAAGCACCTGCAACGCGGCGATGAAACCGTCGCCCGTGGTTGTGTAGTCGGAAAGAATGATATGTCCCGAGGGTTCCCCGCCGATGTTGTATCCGTGTGCGCGCATGTGTTCGAGCACATAGCGGTCACCGACCGGTGTACGCACCAGGTCGAGTCCCACTCCGGCGAGATAGCGCTCGAGACCCAGGTTGGACATCACGGTCGCCACAACGCCCGGGCGTTGCAGCCGGTTATCCTCCTTCCAGCTTTCCGCAATGACTGCGAGCAGCTGATCGCCGTCGACTACGTGCCCACGCTCATCGACGATGATCACCCGATCCGCATCCCCATCGAGCGCGATGCCGATATCGGCGCGCATCTCGCGGACCTTTGCGGATAGCGCGCGCAGCTCGGTTGAGCCGCACTCCTTGTTGATGTTGAGCCCGTCAGGATCGACGCCGATGGAGATGACATCCGCGCCCATTTCCCACAGCGCCCCGGGCGCAACGCGATAGGCCGCACCATTGGCGCAGTCGATCACCACGCGCAGGCCCTCGAACGATACCGCCTTCGGCAGCGTCAACTTGGCGAATTCAATGTAGCGGTCCTGAACGCCGTCGATGCGCCGGGCGCGGCCGAGATCGCTGCTTTTGGCGAGTTGCCTGCTGAGATCGGAATCGATCAGCTCCTCGATCTTCTCTTCCACCTTGTCGCTGAGCTTGTAGCCATCGGGCCCGAACAGCTTGATCCCGTTGTCGTCGAACGGATTGTGCGAGGCCGAAATCATGACGCCGAGATCGGCACGCATCGAGCGCGCGAGCATCCCGACCGCCGGCGTCGGAATGGGGCCGGTCAACAGCACGTCCATGCCGACGGAGGTGAAGCCCGCGACCAGCGCGGTTTCGATCATGTAGCCGGATAGCCGCGTATCCTTGCCGATCAGCACGCGATGCCGGTGATCGCCATTCTTGAAGATCAGGCCCGCCGCCTGCCCAACTTTCAACGCAAGCTCGGGCGTAATCACCTTGTTGGCCCGGCCGCGAATTCCGTCGGTGCCGAAATAACGACGACTCATAACAACTATCCCCCGGCGCCCACCCTAAATCCGTTGCCGCCCGGACCGGCCACACAGCGCGACCAAGCTTCGTCAACGGCCGCATAATAATGTCAACGCCGTGAATTTGCTTCAAAAATTGTGAGGAAACATTACTGCGTGCCGTTAACCGTCTTGCCGCGGCAATCCGCGAAAAACCCGGCTATTTCGCAACCGGGCACCGCTGTGCTACCTCGTCATGACGGCTGACAACCCCCCAAGAACCGCCCGCATGAAGAATATTGCCTGCATCGAGGACCTCCGCGCGCTTGCGCGGCGCAAAGTTCCGAAAGCTTTTTTCGAGTACGCCGACAGTGGCTCCTACAACGAGGAAACGCTCCGCGCGAATCGTACCGACCTCGAACTCGTCAAGCTGCGCCAACGCGTGTTGGTGGACGTCTCGCAGCGCAGCCTCGCCACCACCATTGTTGGACAGAAAGTGAGTGCGCCGTTTGCGCTGGCGCCGATCGGACTGTGCGGCATGCAGCATGGCGACGGGGAAATCCTTTCGGCGCAGGCGGCTGAAGACGCCGAAATTCCGTTCACCTTGTCCACCATGTCGATCAACTCGATCGAGCAGGTGGCCGAGGGGACGACGAAGCCGTTCTGGTTCCAGCTCTATGTCATCCGCGATCGCGGATTCTCGAAAGATATCATGGCGCGGGCCGCCAAGGCGGGATGCAATGCCCTGGTTCTCACCGTGGACCTCCAGGTCCTCGGCCAGCGCCATCGCGACGTCCGCAACGGCATGACGGTGCCGCCGGAAATCCGGCTCAGCAATATTGTCGATATGGCCACCAAGCCGGGCTGGGTACTCAGTATCCTGCGCGGGAAGAGCAGGACCTTCGGCAATCTGGCCGGCCATGTGAAGGGCATGGACGATGTGACGTCGCTCGCGCAGTGGACCAACAGCCAGTTCGACCCTGCGCTGAACTGGAAGGACGTCGAGTGGATCAAGAAAATCTGGCCGGGCAAACTCATCATCAAGGGCATCCTTGACGTCGACGATGCAAAGACCGCCGTCAGGCTCGGCGCGGATGCGATCGTCGTCTCGAACCATGGCGGCCGCCAGCTCGACGGGGCGCCCTCCTCGATTTCGGCGCTGCCCGCGATCGCGCAGGCGGTCGGGTCCGACACCGAAGTGCTTTTTGACGGCGGCATCCGCACCGGCAGCGACCTGCTGCGTGCGCTGGCTCTGGGAGCGCGGGCCTGCCTGATCGGCCGCGCCTACATCTACGGCCTCGGTGCGGGCGGCAAGGCCGGAGTCGCCAAGGCCATCGATATCCTGAAAAAAGAGCTCAGTGTCGCGATGGCTCTCACCGGCACGACGCGCATAAGCGACATCGGGCCGCAGGTGATCGTCGGCGGAGAAAAGAAGAAGTCGCCGCGCCCGCGCAAAAGCTGACGCTCAGGCCTCCTTCAGTCCATAGGTGAGCGCGTTGCCGGTCGCGCCGTAATATTTGAACGGCAGGAACTTGCCGGTCATGCCGATCTTGACGCGGTCGCCTTTCGGGTCCGGCTGGCGCTCGATCGTCATATCGAAGTCGATGGCCGACATGATCCCGTCGCCGAACTCTTCTTCGATCAACGCTTTCCAGGCAGGCCCGTTGACCATCACCAGTTCGTAGAACCGGTAGATCAGCGGATCGGTGGGCGGCATCGGCGTGCCCGTGCCGCGCATGGGCACCTCGTTAAGCAAGGCCTCCTCGCTCTTGCTGAGGCCGAACAATTTGGCGGCGGCGGCGGCCATCGGCTTGGTCATCTTGTGCTGGCCGAGCACTGCACCGGTGACCATGACCGGCGACATGCCGCCAACCTGATCGCAGATGTACTTCCAGGTCCACCCCTTCTCGCGCTTGATGTCGAGAAGCTTTTCCGTGAGGTCAGCGCGATTCATGACGTCTCCTCCTTACGAATAACTAGCTTGCGGCCGCATGCTGGCCGCGCGGTTCCGCCGCCGATGTCCGCGCAGCGGCGATGCTCGGCTCCGGGAGACCGGGCCGCACGACGGTGACGTGACGGGGATTGTAATCCCCTCCGGCGTCCTCAATGAAGGTTCGACTGCGGGTGACCAGGAAGTCGATGATGTGATTGCGGGTTGCGTAGTAGAGCGGATGCTTGTGAACATCGTTGCGCGCCCGCCCCTTTGGCAGGGGATTTTCGACAACCTCGGCCAGTACCGCTCCCGGACCATTCGTCATCAGTACGACCTTATCTGCAAGGTAGATTGCCTCGTCGACGTCGTGCGTGATCATGAAAACTGTCTGCCCCGTTTCCAGGCAGATGCGGCGTACCTCGTCCTGCAAGGTGCCGCGCGTGAGGGCGTCGAGCGCGGAAAACGGCTCATCCATCAGCAGGATCTTCGGCTCGATCGAGAGGGCCCGGGCAATGCCGACGCGCTGCTTCATCCCGCCCGAGAGCTCGGACGGGCGCTTGTGCTCCGCGCCGGTGAGCCCGACGAGATCGATGAATTTCTGCGCGTGCGCGGCGACTTTGGCACCGGGCCAGCCCCTCCATTTCGACGATACGGCATAGGTCACGTTGCCTAGGACGCTCCGCCACGGCAGCAGCGCGTGGCTTTGAAAGATCACCGCGCGGTCGAGGCTTGGACCCTCGATTGCCTGGCCGTCCACAATCACTGCGCCGCTTGAGGGCGCGTCGAGCCCGGCGAGGATATTGAGCACGGTCGTCTTTCCGCAGCCGGAGTGACCGATCATGCAGACGAACTCGCCCCGTCGCATCGACAGCCAGACATTCTCGAACACTGTCGTGACCCTGCCGCCCGGTGCGGGAAATCGCCGCGAAATGCCTTCGATCGAAATGAAATGATCCGGCATGGCTCACTCCGGGAACGTCACCATGCGGGTGAGCCTGGCGAGCATGAGGTCGAGCAGCATGCCGACGAGGCCGATCACCAGAATCGCCGTGATGACGTTGGTGATCGAAAGATTGTTCCACTCGTTCCAGACGAAGTAACCGATGCCGGTACCGCCGACGAGCATCTCGGCGGCAACGATCACCAGCCAGGCTATGCCGATGGAGATGCGCATGCCGGTGAGAATCGTCGGGGCCGCAGCCGGCAGGATGATGGTGAAAGCCCGCCGGAAGGTGCCGACCTCGAGCGTCTTTGCGACATTGAGCCATTCGCGCCGGACCGAGGCAACGCCGAATGCCGTATTGATCATGGTCGGCCACAGCGAACAGATGAAGATCACGAAGATCGACGAGAGGCCCGAATCCTTGATCGTGTAGAGCGCCAGCGGCATCCACGCGAGCGGCGAGATCGGCTTAAGAACCTGAATGAACGGATCCAGAGCCCTGCTCATCAACGGCGACATGCCGATCAGAAATCCGGCCGGCACCGCAACCGCAATCGCCAGCAGGTAGCCGGTGAGCACGCGTGCGATCGAAAATGCAAGCTGGATGCCGATGCCCTTGTCGTTCGGGCCGTTGTCGTAAAACGGCCTGCGTAGGTGTTCCCACAGCTTCGCGCCGACATCGACCGGGCCCGGCATCGCCGATTTGCCCTGCGTCGCTGTTACGCCCATCAGTTTGGCGTATTCGGGGTCCATGCGATGCACGGTATCGGTGCCTCGCGTGGCGAAGTGCCACGCGAGAAGGAACCCGAACAACAGCGCAAGCGAGACGACGGCCGCGCGCCCGGTCAGCGATGCCGCATTCATTCAGACCGCCTTCTTGATCTTGAAGCTCTTGATGTATTCCTCGGGCTTTCCGGGATCGAAGGTCTTGCCCATGACGATGAAGGTTTTCGAGGTCGCCGCCGGTGGGGTAAGTCCGACCTCCTTCATCAGTTTGGCGGTATCGGTGGCGAGGTAGACTTCCTCCGCCACCTTGGCGTAGTCGACGTCACCCTTGATCTGACCCCAACGTTTCATCTGCGTCATGATCCAGACGGCGAAAGACCGCCAGGGGAACGGGTCGAAATCGACACGATTGGGCACGCGTTGCACCTTGCCGAGGCCGTCGGCGAACGTGCCGGTGAGGACCTGTTCGATCACTGTGACCGGCTGGTTGAGATAGTTGGCCGGTGCGATCGCTTCCGCAATCTGTTTGCGGTTCTCCGGCTTGGTGGCAAAGGCAGTCGCGTCGATGATTGACTTGAGCAGCGCCGCAAACGTGTTGGGCGATCCGGTCACGAACTCCCTGGACGCGGCGAACACGCAGCAGGGATGCCCTTCCCAGATTTCCTTCGACAGCACATGAATGAAGCCTACGCCGTCATAAACCGCGCGCTGGTTCATCGGGTCGGGGCCGAGATAGCCGTCGAGATTTTCAGCACGCAGGTTGGCGACCATTTCCGGCGGCGGCACCGCGCGAATCTGTACGTCCTGGTCGGGATCGAGTCCGTGCTCCGCGAGATAGTAGCGCAGCAGATAATTGTGCATGGAATAGTCGAACGGCACCGCGAACTTGAAGCCCTTCCAATCCTTGGGGTCGCGTTTGTCCTTGTGCTTGATGGCAAGCGTAATGGCCTGGCCGTTGATGTTCTCGATCGCCGGCGCGGTGTAGGGAATTGGCTGCGAGCCGGCGCCAAGCGTGATCGCAAGCGGCATCGGCGAAAGCATGTGCGCCGCGTCGTATTCCTTGTTGAGGGTTTTGTCGCGGATGACGGCCCAGCCGGCAGTCTTGATCACTTCGACGTTGAGACCATGCTTGGCATAGAAACCCATCGGTTGCGCCATGATGATCGGCGTGCCGCAGGTGATGGGAATAAAGCCGACCTTGAGATCCTTCTTCTCGATTGCGCCGCCGCTGGCGAAAACCTCCGTCGCGGTCTTCAACGGGAAGAACTGCGACAGTGCGGCGAGCGCTGTGGAGGCGCCAAGCGACTGCAGGAACGCGCGGCGTGCGATATCCTTCGGAAAAAGCGCACGCATCACGGCAGACGCAACGACAGTTTCGTATCGCTTTTCCTCGCTTTCGAGCGGAACGCACCGCAACTGCGCGGCATCCTGTTCATGCTCGGCCTGACTGAGATGGCGGCCACACGAGCAGCCGCTGCTGTTCAATGAACGTAACGAATCAAAGGGATTGTCGAACGTGGACATGGCGCGCACCCCCGTTTGCCGCCGGTTCGGGCGGCGATTTGCCGCCTGATTTGCAAGCCACGTGCCAGAGCCGCTGCCGAATTGCGCGCCACTTTCCGTGGCTGATCCAGGCAGCATTCCGCGCCGGCTTGCGCCGGGCGCCCGAACGATGCCCGAATCTTGAGCAATCGCTCTAAACTTCGGCATGCTTGTCAAATGACGCACCGCATGCGACGGGGACCGGAATGACCGCTGAAGTCTCGATCGGAAAAAAGGATGGAATGCGCCTTGAGCCGCATCCCTTGCGCGCGGCCATCCTCGGCGAGGTGCACGCTCGCCCCTTTACGCCGATCGAGACGCCGAAGCGTATTCTGCATTTCGCGTTCGATACGTCCGGGGATGCGGCAAAGCGCGACCGTGCGGCACTGGCGGACTTCTGTGCCCGCCGGAATCTCGAGCCTTTAAGGCCCTCCGCCAAGCAGCATCGTGTTGTCTTCGGCGGCACCATGTTGCGGTGGGAGCAGCATTCGGAATTTACCACCTACACGTGGGAACTGCCGTCGCCAGATGTCGTTCCGTTTCACCCCGACGCGGCGTCGCTGGCGGCGCCCATGGCGAGCCTGCCGCAACCCGGACCGGTCCTGGTGGCGCTGGATCTTCACCTTCTGCCCGAAAAAACGGAAAAGCTGCCGATCACCAGCATGTTCGATCGCGCCAGCCTCGCCGTTGCGGAGAACTCCGACGGCCTTGCGCTGTTTGCAACCGACTTCCACGCCGATGCCGCCGGATTCGTTCGCATTCTGGTGCTTGATCGCGGCCTGGGCAGCGAGCGCGCAGGCGCCGTCGTCCAACGCATCATCGAATTGGAGACCTATCGCACGCTTGCCCTTCTGGGCCTGCCGGAAGCGCAACGGCTGCAGCCCTCGATCAGCCGAATCGAGAAGCGGCTCGGCGAGGTCACCGAGGAAATGCGCCGCACCGACAAGCTCGTTGACAATCATCGCCTGCTCGACGAACTGACGGAGCTTGCGGCCGAGCTCGAAGCGGGGGCGGCGGCAAGTCTGTTCCGTTTCGGCGCCAGCCGCGCCTACAACGAAATCGTCCAATTGCGCCTGCAGACCATCGGCGAGCGCAAGGTCGAGGGTTTGCCGACATGGTCTTCGTTCCTGGCCCGACGCATGGCGCCGGCGATGCGAACATGCGTCACCACCGAGGAGCGGCAGGCCAACCTGTCCGAGAAGCTGGCGCGCGCGGCAAATCTCCTGCGCACCCGGGTCGATGTGGAACTGGAACAGCAGAACCGCGATTTGCTGCGATCGATGAATGAACGCACGCGGCTGCAGCTACGACTGCAGGCGACGGTCGAAGGTCTGTCAGTGGCCGCCATCAGTTACTATGTCGTCGGCCTGTTCGGATACCTGGTCAAGGGCGCGCATGACGAGGGTGTACCGATCAATATTTCGCTGGCCACCGCGTTGTTCGTCCCGGCGGCAGTTCTTGCGATCTGGTGGATCGTCCGCCGCGTGAGGCGCAGGCATATCGCCGATCAGTGATCGAGGCGCGCGGGTAGGTCTGACTTTTGACGATGCGCGTATTATATTCGAAACATGCAGGACGCCGCGCACGCATTGACGCAGCAGTTTCTCTCCTGGGTGGCGGAAATTCCGCGCAGTTATGCCGACGCTGAGGCGTGGCGCCGAAGCTGCCCGCATCTGTCGGTGTGGGAGGATGCCATTGCGAACGGCCTGATCCGTTTCGAGAACGGCAGCAGCATGCGGGAATCGCGAATTCTACTGACCGCGCGCGGGCGCCGGCATCTCAACAGCCATTGACCCGGAACCAGTGATTTTGCCGTCCGTCGTCTAGGCTTGGGGCCTGCCTGCTCCATGACGCCCCATTCCCTTGCGGCTTGACCTCCTCTGATAGTTGGAGGAAATTAGAACAAACCAAGAACATTGGAAAGCAGCCGGACCGGTCGGCGGGACCGAATACATAAGCGTCTTCAAAGGTTTATAATGATCGAGCAGCTCCGCCAGCATCTGCTGGTTTTGCGAAAGATGCCGGGGATCGAGGATCGGCCCGGCACGCTGCCCCTTGGCATTCCCTCCATCGATGCGTTGCTCGGCGGCGGCCTCGTCCGCGGTGCGCTCCACGAGGTCGTGGCAGCCGGCGAGGCCCATCTTCCGGCGGCCACCGGATTTGCGTTGGGAATCACGCGGCGCTCCGCGCCCTCACCGCGCCTGCTCTGGATTTCGGAAGACATGGCGCTTGCCGAAAACGGCATGCCGCATGGTGCCGGATTCGACATCTTCGGTTTTGCCCCCGAACAGCTGGTGACGGTTTCCGTCGCGCATCGCCGCGAGTTGCTGTGGGCGATGGAAGAGGCACTGCATTGCCGCGCGATCGATGCCGTGATCGGCGAAATGCGCGGCGGCAGAACCGATAACGTGGCAACGCGGCGGCTCTCGCTTGCGGCAGCAGAGAGCGGAACGCCGGCTTTGCTTTTGCGAACAGAGCCGCCGGACGGCGTCTCCACAGCAGCGACGCGCTGGATCATCAGCGCCGCGCCTTCGGTCGCTCTCGGTATGTCGTGTCTTGCCGCACAACTTGTCCGCAATCGACGCGGCCCGACCGGTTCATGGATTCTCGAATGGAGTGACGGTGATGAGCAGTTCATCCTCGCAACGCATGCTCAGCCTGTGGCTGCGCCGGTTCTCGACCGATCGCGTCGCCAGGTCGCATGAAATATCTGCACCCCTGGTCATCGCCGGCAAGCGCGGTAGCGTCGAAATCCTTACAGCCGCCGACGACGCCGCCAGACGGCTCGGTCTTTCGCCGGGGCTTGCCCTGGCGCAGGCGCGCGCCATGCATCCCGGAATCGAAATGGTCGCCGAAAATGCAGAGGCCGATGCGGCTTTGCTCGATTCCATTGCCGACTGGTGCCTGCGTTACACGCCGCTGGTGGCCTGCGACGCGCCTGACGGCCTGCTGCTCGACATCAGCGGCTGCGCGCATCTTTACGGCGGCGAGCATGGATTGATCGCCGATCTCGGTAGCCGGCTGGAAAGATCCGGTTTTGCCTATTCGATTGCCATTGCCGGAACCATCGGCGCTGCCTGGGCTGCCTCGCATTATGGCAAGCCGTCGAGTTATGCCTGCGGCGACGAGCGTGACATGCTTGCGCCATTGCCACTGTCCGCATTGCGGCTCCCGTCCGCGACGGTCACGAGTCTTGCCCGCGTCGGCTTGAAACGCATCGGCGATATTCTCGATCTGCCGCGTGCTCCGTTGACCGCTCGCTTCGGACCCGAAGTGCTGCGGCAGCTCGATCGTGCTTTGGGCTATGAACATGAACCGCTCACGCCACGTCTTCCGGTCGCGCCCTATGTCGCCGAGCAACGATTCCCCGAACCCATCGCCCGCGAGGAAGATGTCCTTGCGATCATCGCACGGCTGGCGCGCCGGCTGCGACCCGCGCTGGAAAGGGGCGGAGACGGCGTCCGCCGCATCGAATTAAGCCTGTTCCGCACCGATGGCGCGGTGCGCCGTATCGCCGCCGGCACTTCGCGGCCGCTGCGCGACCCGGAGGAAATCAAGGCGCTGTTTGTCGAGCGGCTCGCTGCCCTCGCTGACGCGCTCGATCCCGGCTTTGGCTTCGACATGGCTCGATTGTCGGTCATCGTCGCCGAGCCCTGTCCGCCCGAGCAGATCGGCCTTAACGGCGGCCAGGATGCAGCCGAGCTCTGCCGGTTGATCGACCGGTTGAGCGCACGGCTGGGCCCGCGCCGCGTGCGCCGTGTGATTGCGCAGGACAGCCACGTGCCGGAGCTTGCCGAAACCGCTTTGCCGGCACAGGCCGTCAACGGCGATGATGCCGGCTGGAAAGCGTTCCGCCGCTACCGTACCGACGTTGACCTGCCGCCGCGTCCACTGCGGCTGCTGGCACGGCCGGAGCCGATTGAGGCAGTGGCAGAGGTCCCGGATGGTCCGCCGCTGCGCTTCCGATGGCGCCGCGCGCTGCACGAGGTGGTCGCCGCCGAGGGACCGGAGCGCATCGAAGGCGCCTGGTGGAGCGAACACGGCGGGCCCGCGCGCGATTATTTCCGCGTCGAAGACAAAAGCGGCCTTCGTTTCTGGCTGTTCCGTGCCGGGCTCTATCGCGATCTCTCGCACGGTGCCGATGCACCGGCGTGGTTCCTGCACGGGACGTTTGCGTAAGGCCCGAAGTGTAATGCGTTATATCGAATTTGCCGTTGCCTCGAATTTCTCCTTTCTGCGCGGCGCCTCGCACCCCGAAGAATTGATGGTGCAGGCCACCCATGCCGGGCTTGCCGGTCTTGGCCTGTGTGACCGCAATTCGGTGGCAGGCGTCGTGCGTGCGCACCTGGCCAAACGCGAACAAAACCTGCCGCTGCGTTATCACCCCGGCGCACGGCTCGTGTTTGCCGATGGCACGCCTGACATTCTCGTTTATCCGCGCAACCGCGCCGGCTGGGGATGGCTTACCCGTCTGCTCACGCTCGGAAATCTTCGCGCCAAAAAGGGCGAGTGCATTCTGCATATCGATGACCTGCTGTCGCATGCTTTCGGGCTCGAATTAATCGTCATGGGCGGCCCTGCACGATTGCTGGCGCGCTTGCGCGAAGCAGCACCGCACCGCGTCCGGCTTGCCGCCTCTGTGCTCTATCGCGGGCGCGACCGCGCACGACTCGTACGCGCAAAGGAAATCGCGTTCGATGCACGCGTACCGCTGATTGCCGTCAATGACGTGCTCTATCATCATCCCGGCCGGCGTCAGCTCGCCGACGTGCTTGCCTGCATCCGCGAGAAGACCACCATCGACCGCGCCGGACGCAGGCTTGCCGCCAATGCCGAACGATATTTGAAGCCGCCACAGGAAATGCTGCGGCTGTTTCGCGACGCGCCGGAAGCGATTGAGGAAACGATGGCGCTCAGCGAAGGCCTTTCCTTTTCGCTCGACGAGCTGCGTTACGAATACCCGGACGAACAAATCAAAGGCTTCGGCAATGCCCAGGATGCGCTGACGCATCTCACTTACGAAGGCGCGGCACGCCGCTACCCGCAGGGAATTCCGGACAAGGTGCGTGCCAATCTCGAGCACGAGCTCAACCTGATCGCACAGTTGCAGTACGCACCCTATTTTCTCACCGTCTACGATATCGTGTGCTTCGCCCGTTCGAAGGGCATCCTCTGCCAGGGACGTGGCTCGGCCGCCAATTCCGCGGTCTGCTTTTGTCTCGGGGTGACGGAAGTCGACCCCGACCGGGCCGACCTGCTGTTCGAGCGGTTCATTTCACCCGAGCGGCGTGAGCCGCCCGACATCGATGTCGATTTCGAGCACGAGCGGCGCGAAGAAGTCATCCAGTACATCTATGAAAAGTACGGGCGCGATCGCGCCGGCATTGCCGCGACTGTGATCTCATACCGCGGCCGCTCGGCGATCCGCGAGGTCGGCAAGGCTTTCGGCCTTTCCGAGGATGCGATCGGCGCGCTGTCTTCTTCCATTTGGGGTGGAGGCGGCGGCGCGGTATCGAAAGATGCCGTCATCCGCACCGGCCTTAACCCGCACAGCCGGCGCATGCGCCAGATCCTTGCGCTTGCACGGGAGATCAACGGTTTTCCACGTCATCTTTCGCAGCATGTCGGAGGCTTCGTCATTACGCGCAGCCGGCTCGATGAAGTGATCCCGATCGGCAATGCCGCGATGGATGGCCGCACCTTCGTCGAATGGGACAAGGACGACCTCGACGCACTGGGTATCCTGAAAATCGACGTGCTCGGCCTCGGTATGCTGTCGTGCCTGCGCAAGGCGCTCGATCTGGTCGCCGGGCATTACGGCGAGCGGCTGACGCTTGCCACCATTCCAGCCGAGGATCCCGCCGTCTACCGCATGCTCGGCCGCGCGGACTCGCTCGGCGTGTTCCAGGTGGAAAGCCGCGCACAGATGACCATGCTGCCGCGGCTTGCGCCGAAGAATTTCTATGACCTGGTGATCGAGGTGGCGATCGTGCGGCCTGGTCCGATCCAGGGCGACATGGTGCATCCTTATCTGCGCCGGAGACGCGGGCAGGAGCAGATCACCTACCCTTCCAAAGAGCTTGAAGCAGTGTTGTCAAAAACACTTGGCGTGCCGCTGTTTCAGGAACAGGCGATGAAGATCGCGATCGTCGCCGCCGGCTTCACGCCTTCCGAGGCCGACAAGCTGCGCCGCGCCATGGCGACCTTCAAGCGCGTCGGCACCATCGGTACGTTCCAGCGCAAAATGATCGACGGTATGCTGGCCAACGGCTACGAGCGTGACTTCGCCGAGCGTTGCTTCCAGCAGATCGAGGGCTTCGGCGAATACGGTTTTCCCGAAAGTCACGCCGCGAGCTTTGCCCTGCTGGTCTATGCCTCGGCCTGGCTGAAATGCCGCTATCCGGACGCCTTTGGCGCAGCCCTCCTGAACGCTCAGCCGATGGGCTTCTACGCGCCGGCACAGATCGTGCGTGACATGCGCGAACACGGCGTCGAGGTACGCCCACCCGACATCAATCACTCGCACTGGGATTCGACGCTCGAGCCGGGCCCGCACGCGGCCGAACGTCTGCATGACCTTCATCGCGAGATGCGGGACGATGTCCGGACAACGAACGCCGTGCGTCTTGGCCTGCGCGAGATCAAGGGGCTTCGCGAGGAAGACGCCGGACTGATCGCGGAAAAACGCGGTGCCGGTTACGATTCCATGCGCGATGTCTGGCTGCGCACCGGGCTTTCGCCGCGCGTGCTGGAGCGGCTTGCCGACGCTGATGCCTTCGGCTCGCTCGGTCTCACCCGCCGCGAGGCGCTGTGGGCGGCCAAGGCCCTTGGCCGGGTCGGTGACCGTGATGACGACCTGCCGCTGTTTGTCACCGGCAGCGGCTCGCAGGCGCGTGTCGTCTCACAGGAGCCCGACGTGAGGCTTCCGCCAATGCCGGTCGGCGAAGAGATCATCAACGACTACCGCTTCCTGCACCTGTCGCTGCGCGCGCATCCGGCGCAATTCCTGCGCGCCGATCTCGATGCGCGCGGCATCAGGAAAAACGAGACGCTGCGCCGTACGGCCTCCGGCATGCGCACGCGCATCTCCGGCCTGGTCACCTGCCGGCAACGCCCCGGCTCCGCCAACGGCGTCGTGTTCATGACCATCGAGGATGAAACCGCGGTTGCCAATGTGATCGTATGGCCGAAAGCCTTCGAACGGCTGCGGCCGGTTGTCCTCGGCGCTCGTTACGTAGGAGTTATCGGCCGTGTGCAGGAGGAATCGGGCGTCATCCACGTTGTCGCTGAGCAGCTGGAAGATCTTACCTATCTGCTTGCGCAACTCGCCGAGCACGGCACCGAGATCGACGGCCTCGCACGATGCGACGAGGTACGCAGGCCCGTTGAGGAGCAACGCGAGGCACGCAACGTCGGAAGCAGGCGAAACCGGCTTGTCAGCCTGATGCGCGAAATGCCGGAACTCGCGGGCGACATGGATGTGTCCGCCCGCGGCTCGGCGCACGCACCGACAAGAAGGCAGGGATCAGTAGCCAGGATCAATAATCAGGCGTCAGGGATCAGCAATCAGAACCAACTCCCGACTCCTGACTCCTGATCCCCGATCATCACATTGCCGGAGTCACGCTGCGGCCGATGTAGAGCGATTTTGCCAGAATCGACCCGTCAGCCTGCTTGTCCCAGCCAAAAATGATGACCTGCGCCCCTGCCTTGAGCTCTTCTTTCTTGGCGGGAGCAGCGGCGGCAATAACGGTCTGCGGCGTGACGATAATCTTCTTCTCGCCGTCCTTGTATTTCACCGTAATCGTCTCGCCATCCTTCTCCTTCACCATGCTCGCCACATAGGCATTGGTCATCGTGCTGCCGGGACGTGCATCCCACGGACCATGCCGGTCGGGAACAACGCCGCGCTGTGCCGGAAGAAAGATATGAATCGAAAAGGCCTCGATGCTTCCATCCGGCCGCGGCATTCCCGCAATGCCTATGAAAGTATCGTTCTTGATATCGGCAAGCGAGGCTTTCTCGAGAGCCGACACCCGCGCATCATCGGCTAGCTTCACGTTGAGCATGGTACCGTCGCGGGCTTTGAGCACGTACGTCGCACCGTCAGCCTTGTCGATCTGACCGCGAATGCGTCCGGGCTGTTGTGCCTGGGCAGCGGTCGCAACCAGCAGGGCAATCGCCACAGCGCCGATCGTCCGTCGTGTCATATTCAGTTTGTACATATTGGTTCCTCCCGATCCGATGCCGGCAGGCAGCCGACTTCGATCAGGCGGATAACCCCGGCCTACCCTGCTTATTCCTTAATTTGCAACGGTCACTTATTCTTGAGCAGATCGGCCTCAACCAATTTGCGCAGTTCTGGGGTTACCTCCGGACGCACACCGAACCAAAGCTGAAAACCACGAACAGCCTGATGTAGCAACATACCGAGGCCGTCGGCCGTCCGTAGACCGCGCGCTCGAGCGGCTGCCAGCAGCTTGGTTTCGAGCGGCGCATAGACCAGATCGGCCACGACAAGCGACGGCGGACACCGCAGGTTGATCTCCAATGGGGGCTGCCCGACCATGCCCAAAGTCGTGGTATTGACCAGAAGGCCGGCACCGCCAAGCAATCCGGTTGTCTCATCCCAACCTGCGACGTGTACACGCGCACCGAACTTTTTCTTCAATGCCTGCGCCCTGGCACGCGTCCGATTGATGACGTACACGCGGCCTACTTCCCGCTGCAGCAGCGCGAATACCACGGCCCGCGCGCCGCCACCTGCGCCGAGCACCACCGCAGTTTCAAGCCCGCGGTCCCAGCCCGGCGCTGTCGCGTCGACGTTGGCAAGAAAACCTTCAACATCCGTGTTGGTCGAACATAACGTGCCGTTATCGTACCAAAGCGTGTTGGCCGCACCTACTGCACGCGCACGGTCGTCGGGCGCCGAAACTTCGAGCGCAGTTTCCTTGTGCGGTACGGTGATGTTCGCGCCGATGTAGCCATTGGCCTTCAGGTTTTCGACAAACGCCTTGAACTTGTCCGGCGGCACCGCCTCACGGCGATATTCGGCGTCGAGGTTGTGTTTCTTGATCCAGTAATTGTGAATAAGCGGAGAACGCGAATGGCCGGCGGGCCAGGCGATCACGCAAACTGCTTTTTGTTCTTTGGGCATTCTCTCGAGCACTGTCCTCGCAGGTAGACGCCGATTTCCGGCACTGAGATTTCACTCACGGCTTGCCCATGCGCCGGGCCCGGTGCATGTATTCCGCGGACGGCGCGGCGTCAATTGTTTGCAGCCCGGCTTGCAGCGGTGGCATGATCTACATGCAAGCGGAAAGCATGTGGCTCGGATCGATCTTCATGAAATCCATTTTCATTGATTGCAATGATCAGCTGGCGCCGGTCTGGGAGAAGGTCACGCGGCCGGGTGATCCGCCCATTGACGTCAACCGCAAAGCGTTTGCACGCGATGAATTGCCGCAAGTGCTCGACGGCTATGACGTTGCTCTCGACGATCACTCCTACATGCCGACCGAACTGGTGGCGCTGTGCCCTCGGCTCAAGCACATCGTTTTCCTCGGCACCGGTGCCGCGAGCTACATGAATGTCGCCGAACTCGCCGCGCGCGGAGTAAAGGTTCACACAATCAAAGGTTACGGCGATACCGCGGTTGCCGAACACACCGTCGCGCTGATGTTTGCGGCAGCCCGTGACGTTGCACGCATGGACCGGGAGGTGCGGTCGGGGGTCTGGACGCCACAGGAAGGCGTGCAGCTTTTCGGCAAGACGCTCGGCGTGATCGGACTCGGCGGCATCGGCGCCGAAGTGGCACGAATCGGCAGGGGACTCGGCATGCAAGTAATCGCGTACAACCGGACGCCCCGCCCCGACGCCGGTGTCGCGCAGGTGGACATCGACACCTTGCTCGCCAAATCGGACGTGATCTCAGTCAACCTTGTGCTCAATGACGAAACACGCGGCTTTCTGAGCAGGGAGCGCATCGCGCGGATGAAACCGGGTGCGATCCTGGTCAATACAGCGCGCGGTGCGCTTGTCGACGAAGCGGCGCTGGTTGAGGCATTGCGTAGCGGGCACATCCGCCGGGCGGGCCTGGACGTATTTCACGCCGAACCCCTGAAACCGGATCATCCGCTGGCAAAACTTCCCAACGTGACGCTGACGTCGCATGCCGCATTCCGGACGCTGGAAGCGTCGATGACGCTGTTGCGGCGCGCGATCGATATCGTTAAGTCCATTTCCTAGGCTTCCGGCCGCATTGACCTGTCCGCTTTCCCGGTCACAATACGAAAAAAGACGGGGGAGGACGCGTGAAGCCGTCGCCATTCGCATACACCAGGGCGAAGACTGTGAAGGAAGCGGTCGCCCTGCTCGCCAGGCATAAGGACGATGCACGGCTGCTTGCCGGCGGACAGAGCCTGATTGCTACACTCAACATGCGGCTGTCGGCGCCCGAGCTGCTGATCGACATCAACGGCATCAGGAACCTCGACGGCATTGCCAGGAAGGGCAAGTATGTCGAGATCGGCGCGCTGGCGCGTCATGCTCAAGTCGAGAACTCCGACGTCATTGCCAAACACGCGCCGCTGCTTGCGCTCGCGATGCCGCACATCGGCCATCCGGCAATCCGCAATCGCGGCACCTTCGGCGGTTCCATCGCGTTCGCGGATCCCGCTGCGGAATTGCCCGCCTGCCTGCTTGCGCTCGGCGGCGAGATCGACATCGCCGGCCCGCGCGGAAAGCGCAAAGTGAAGGCTGATGCTTTCTTCAAGGGTCTCTTTGAGACGGCACTGCGCCCGCAGGAAATGATAACCGCCGTACGTATCCCGGCTGCGGACAAGAGCGCGCGTGTCGGATTTGCCGAACTGGCGCGCCGTCACGGCGATTACGCAATCGTCGGGCTTGCGGCCTGTGCACGGGCGGAAGGCAAGCGGCTCACCGACGTCCGCCTCGCCTATTTCGGGGTCGGCAACACGCCGGTGCGCGCCAGGAAGGCGGAAACGGCGCTGGCAGGCGGAGATATCGAGGCTGCCGTGAAAACACTCGAGCTCGAGCCGAACGACGACGTCCAGGCAACCGCTGAAGTGAAAAAGCATCTGGCCGGCGTGCTGCTGCGTCGGGTGGCAGCGCAGCTGATGGGGACGCGGACATGAGCGGGCGTACTCTCGATATTTCCCTGACGGTCAACGGTGAACGCGTGCGCGGGCACGTCGAGGCGCGCAGGACGCTGGTCGACTTCCTGCGCGAAGATCTTGCACTCACGGGCAGCCACGTGGGCTGCGAGCACGGTGTCTGCGGCGCCTGCACGGTGCGCGTGAACGGCGAGATCGTGCGCGGGTGCCTGATGCTGGCGGTACAGTGCGACGGCGCAACAGTAGAGACCATCGAGGGCCTGTCGGATTCCGGCGAAGTAGCCGACCTGCAGGCGGCCTTCGAGCAGCGCAACGCGCTTCAATGTGGCTTCTGCACGCCCGGCATGCTGACTGCGGCGCAGGATCTGCTCAAACGCTCGAAAAAGGTGCCGAGCCGCGACCAAATTCGCGAGCACTTGTCCGGCAATTACTGCCGCTGCACCGGCTACCACGCGATCGTCGATGCCGTCGAAGCGGTGGCCCAGGCGCGAGCGAAAGGAAAGTAGCCATGAACGAGCACGCCCATCCGCATTCAATGTCGGAACGTGCCGATGAGCTCGAAGAAAAAAAGATGCACGAGATGGAGCGCATCATCACCAAGTCAACCATCGCACACCTGATGGACGGCGCAGTGAAGATGGATACCGCCCCCGAAATGAAGGCAAGGCACCCGGGCCGGTATTTCCTGATGGGCGACGATCCGCGGCTGCCGCCGATGCCGGAGAGACCGACGCTCGTGGATTATTTCCGCCGGCGCTTTGCCTCCACCGCGCATCTCCTGCAGAGCGCGACTCACGCGCTCAAGGGCGGGCAGCCGGAGAAAGTGGTGCTGGCCTGTTTGCTGCACGACATCGCCATCGTCAGCTTCATCCGCTGCGACCATGGCTATTGGGGCGCGCAGATGATCGAACCCTACGTCGATGAGGAGGTCGCCTGGGCGGTAAAGACCCATCAGGCGCTGCGTTTTTTCCCCGACGAGTCGGTCGGCTACGGTTATCCTGATCTCTACAAGGAACTGTTTGGATCTGACTACCAGCCGGAGCCTTACATCGTCGAAGAGTACAAACGCGCTCGGGCGCACAAGTGGTACATGACCTCGCGCCTGATTTGCGTAAATGACATCTACTCGTTCGACCCGACTGCCAAGGTCAACCTCGATGACTTCGTGGACATCATCGGGCGCAATTTCAAGCAGCCGAAGGAAGGCCTCGGCCTCGACAACAGCCCGTCGGCTCACATGTGGCGCACGATCCTGTGGCCGACCCGTTTCCTGTGAGGCAGCGCATCATGAAGATCGTCGATGATTCCCCACCTCTTCTAAGCGCCCTCGACAGGCCGAATTCCTACATTGGTCGCTCCGTGCCGCGCCCGAATCTGCAGCGGCTGACGCAAGGGCGAGGGCAATACGTCAGTGACGTCGTGCTGCCGCGCATGGCACACGTCGCCTTTGTGCGCTCGCCGCATGCGCATGCGCGGATCGTCAAGATCGCCACGGATGCGGCCAAAAAATCTCCCGGCGTCATTGCGGTCGTCACCGGCGCGGAGTTGGCGAAAGTCATGACACCATGGGTCGGCGTGCTCACACACCTTAAGGGCCTGAAGTCGGCACCGCAGGCACCGATCGCCGTCGAACGCGCCTGCTGGCAGGGCGAGGCCGTTTGTGCGGTGGTCGCCCGGACGCGCGCGGAAGCGGAGGATGCCTGCGATCTGATCGACGTCAGGTACGAAGAACTTCCGGCCGTCACCGATCCGGAAACCGCGCTCGAACGGAATACGCCTGTGATTCATTCCTCGCTTGGCGACAATCTCTGTTTTGAACGCAAGCTCGATGTCGGCGCGGTCGACAAGGCTTTTGCCGAATCCGATGCCGTCGTCGAAACCACGTTCCGGTTTGGCCGCCACACCGGCGTCACCAACGAGCCGCGCTCGATCGTCGCCGACTGGAACGAGGGCGAGCAGCGCATGACCGTCTATCAGGGCACGCAGGCGCCGCACATGATGCAGAACCTGTTTGCCAAGCACCTGGGCATCGCCGAGCACCAGGTTCGCGTGCTCACCAAGGATGTCGGCGGTTCGTTTGGCATCAAGGTGCACACATATGCCGACGAAATGGCGACGGTCGCATTGTCGAAACTGCTGAAGCGTCCGGTGAAATTCGTCGCCGACCGCATCGAAAGCTTCGTCACTGATATTCATGCGCGCGATCATCGCATCAAGGCAAAAATCGGCGTCAGCAAGGACGGTACCATCAATGCCTTCGAGATCGACGACCTGACCGGGATCGGTCCATACTCGGTTTACCCGCGCACGAGCGGCATCGAGGCCAACCAGATCGTCAACCTGGTCGGCGGACCGTACAAATGCCCCAACTACCGCGCGCAGGCGCGCGTCGTGTTTCAGAATAAAAACGTAATGTGCCAGTACCGCGCCGTCGGCCACCCGATTGCCGTTGCAGTGACGGAGGGCTTGGTCGAGCTCGCCGCTGCCAAGATCGGCATGGACCCGCTTGAATTGCGCCGCCGCAATCTCATTCCGGACGATGCCTATCCGACGCAATCAGCCGCAGGGCTCAAATTCGAGCTGCTGTCGCACCACGAGGCCCTTGCACACCTCGACTCGATGATGAATTACGCCGGGCTGCGGGCGGAGCAGAAAAAGCTGCGGGAAAGAGGCGTCTACCGTGGCATCGGGTTTGCAAGCTTCATCGAGGTGACGAATCCGTCGGCCGCATTCTATGGTGTCGGCGGGGCGCGCATCACTTCGATGGACGGTGCCACGGTCAAGCTCGACGCACAGGGCGCCGTTATCGTGCACACCGGCGTCACCGAACAGGGACAGGGCGCCGAAGCGGTTGTTGCGCAGTGTGTTGCATCATCGTTCGGCGTGCCGATTGAAAAAGTGCGTGTGGTCACCGGCGACACCGACAACACGCCTTACGGCGGCGGAACCTGGGCTTCGCGCGCCGCCGGCATCGGGGGCGAAGCGGCCTGGCAGGCCGGCAAGGCGTTGCGGGGGAACGTGCTCGCGGTTGCAGGCGCTATGCTGCAGGCAAAGCCGGAAGATCTGGATATTCGCAACGGCGTCGTCGTGGATAGCAACACCGGAACCGAACGCTTACCGCTCGATGAGCTGGCGCGGGTAGCGTATTTCCGGCCCGACACGTTACCTCCGGGATTCCAGGCCGAACTGATGGCCACGCGTCACTATGTGCCGCGTGCGTGGCCTTTCGCTTTCACCAATGGCATCCAGGCAAGTTATCTCGAAGTCGACGTCGATACCGGCTTTGTCAAACTGCTGAAGCATTGGTGTGTCGAAGACTGCGGCACCATCATCAATCCGCAGCTGGTCGACGAGCAGATCCGCGGCGGCGTGGTGCAAGGCATCGGCGCCGCGTTGTATGAGCATTGCCTGTACGACGAGCGCGGGCAGCTGCTCAACGGCAATATGGCGGATTACCTCGTTCCGATGGCGGCGGAAATGCCGGACATCGAGTGTGGCCACGTCGTCTCGCCGACCGCCGACAGCGAGCTCGGCGCCAAGGGCGCGGGCGAAGCGGGCACCGCAGGCGCCCCGGGCTCGGTGATGAACGCGATCAACGACGCGCTGCGCCCGCTCGGGGCGCAGCCGCTCACCGACATGCCGTTCACGCCGGACAAGATCCTGCGCGCGCTGGGGAAGGTCTGAGCCGCATTCCGCGCAGGAATCGGAAGCTTTTGAACAGATGCTTGTGGGCCGGACCATGCGCAAGCAATGCGTGTTCGGCAAAGCGACAACGCCGCACCCCGCTTGCTGAAACACCGGCGGCCAGCGCAATATTGCAACGCGCGTGGGTATCCTCGTCGAGGATGTCCCGGCAATAACGAAAAGACCGGAAGGAACAGGCTTATGGACATCAAGGTCGGCAGGAAGGCGATCGCCGAAGCGACGGAAAAGCTGAAAAACTGGGGACGTTGGGGCAAGGACGATCAGATAGGGACCCTCAACCACGTCATGCCCGAGGACATTGTTAAAGCGGCAGGCCTGATCCGTTCCGGCAAGGTCTTTGCACTCGGCATTCCGCTCGACCGGACCGGCCCGCAGACCGGCCTGTTCGGTGGCCGTTTCAATCCAATTCACCAGATGCTCGCCACCGGCACCGACGCCATCGCAGGTCAACAGGACTGGAACAAGATTCGATATGCCGATGACACGCTGACATTGTGCGTCCAGGGAGCAACGCACTGGGACGCGCTCGGCCACATTTTCTACGAGGACAAGGCCTACAACGGCTATGACGCCAAGCTGATCGACTCGCGCGGGCTGTCCGTGCTCGGTATCGAGCATTCCAAGAACAAGATGGTCGGCCGCGGCGTGCTGCTCGATATCGCCCGTTTCCGCGGCGTGAAATGGATGCAGGATGGCGAGGCCATTTCGAACGATGAACTCGACAAATGCGCGAAGCAGCAGAACGTCTCGATCGGGCGCGGCGACTTTGTACTTATCCGTACGGGGCAGATGGAACGCTGCCTTGCGGAAAAGAATTGGGGCGGCTACGCCGGCGGTGATGCCCCCGGCGTAAAGTTTGAGAACTGCTACTGGTGCCAGGAGAAGGAAATCGCGGCGATCTGCACCGATACCTGGGGTGTCGAGGTACGCCCGAACGAAACCACGGAAGCCAACCAGCCCTGGCACTGGGTCGTAATCCCCGCGATGGGCCTGTGCATGGGAGAGATCTTCTATCTCAAGGAGCTTGCGGAGGATTGCGAGCAGGACGGCATCTACGAGTTCTTCTTCTGCGGGCCGCCGCTGATCATCACCGGCGGAACGGGCTCGCCGATCAACCCGCAGGCCATAAAGTAAAAATCCGGGAGTCCGGTTCGTCATCGGCCTGAAGGTTCGCGGCGCCCGATGGGAGGTGACGATGCTGGGCGACCATTCGAACTCCCGGGATACATTGTGGTCCGCTGCATCGGCATTGTCCGCGGCCTGACGGTGCGGGCACGATCGCTGCCAATGACGATGGTCGGTGGCCTGCCCACGTTGGTCGGCGGGCGGGCGGGCATTTTGCGACACTTTGCGAGGCCGCGCGGGAGGAATCGTTTCAGCATATGCTTGCCCAAGCGCAGAACGTCGGCGCTAATGCCGTGGCCGGCGTTCGCTATGATACCGGTTCGATGGTCGGGGCTGCAGAAGTGGTGTGCTGCGGCACAACCGTTGTTGTCGAGCCTGATCGGAAGTAAGGCCACCACACAGTAAGGAGATCATCCCATGGCCCGTTGGCTTAAACGCGGAATGGACGCAGGCGCGATCAGAGCCGCCGATGCCAAGGTGCGCGAGACAGTGGAATCCATTCTCGCCCAGGTCGAGGAGCGCAAGGACGCCGCTATCCGCGAGTTGTCCGAGAAGTTCGACAAATGGTCGCCAAAGGATTTTCGTCTGTCCCCGCAGGAAGTCGAACGCGCGATTGCGCAGGTCCCGAAGCGCGATCTGGAAGACATCAGGTTCGCACAGGCCCAGGTTCGCAATTTCGCGCAAAAGCAGCGCGACACCATGCTCGACCTGGAGGTCGAGACCCTGCCGGGCGTCGTGCTGGGACACCGGCACATCCCGGTCAATTCGATCGGCTGCTACGTGCCTGGAGGCCGCTATCCGATGGTGGCCAGCGCGCACATGTCGATCGTCACCGCCAAGGTCGCCGGCGTTAAGCGCATCATCGCCTGTGCGCCGCCGTTCAAGGGCGGCCCCCATCCGGCGATCGTGGCGGCGATGCATTTCGGCGGCGCCGATGACATCTACGTGCTCGGCGGCGTGCAGGCGGTTGCCGCCATGGCGCTCGGTACCGAAACGATCGCGCCGGTAGACATGCTGGTCGGGCCCGGCAACGCCTACGTGGCGGAGGCGAAACGCCAGTTGTACGGCCGTGTCGGCATCGACCTGCTCGCCGGTCCGACCGAGACCCTGATCATCGCAGACGATACCGTTGACGGCGAGATCTGCGCCACGGACCTGCTCGGCCAGGCCGAGCACGGACCAACCTCGCCGGCTGTCCTCATCACCAATTCTGAAAAGCTTGCGCGCGACACAATGAAGGAAGTGGAGCGGCTCCTCAAAATCCTGCCGAGCGCCGATCTCGCGGGCCAGGCCTGGAAGGATTACGGCGAAGTCATCGTCTGCGATTCATATGACGAGATGGTGCGCGAGGCCGACCGCGTCGCTTCAGAGCACGTGCAGGTAATGACGCGTGATCCCGACTATTTCCTCAACAACATGAAAAACTACGGCTCGCTCTTCCTCGGCCCGCGCACCAATGTCGCGTACGGCGATAAGGTGATCGGCACGAATCACACGTTGCCGACAAAAAAGAACGCGCGCTTCACCGGCGGTCTGTGGGTCGGCAAATTTATCAAGACGTGCACCTACCAGAAGGTACTGACCGACGAGGCTAGCGCGAAGATCGGCGAAGTCTGCTCGCGGCTCTGCGTGCTCGAGGGTTTCCTGGCGCACGCCGAACAGGCAAACGTGCGGGTGCGCCGATACGGCGGCCGCAACGTGCCCTACGCGCAGGCGGCGGAATGACGGTCGATCTGACCAAGACCGCCTCTTTTCGTCTCGACGGACGGCGTGCGCTGGTCACCGGCGCCGGACGCGGCATCGGGCTTACTGCAGCTTCCGCGCTTGCCGACGCCGGCGCGCATGTCACGCTCTGCGCCCGCACCACGAAGGAGATCGAGGCCGCGGCCGCCGCGATCCGCGCGCGCGGACAGACGGCCGACACTTTGACTCTCGACGTCACTGATATCGACGCGGTGCGCAAGGCTTTGGCCGCGCGCGAGCCCTACCAGGTGCTGGTCAACAATGCCGGCACCAACCGGCCGAAACTGCTACCGGACGTGAGCGTGGAGGATTTCGACGTCATCATGGGGCTCAACGTGCGCGCGGCCTTTTTCACAGCGCAGACCGTGGCGCTGCGGCTGATCGAGGCGAAGCTCCCCGGCTCGATCATCAACATCTCCTCGCAAATGGGTCATGTCGGCGCAGCGCGCCGCACGGTCTATTGCACGTCGAAGCACGCCATGGAGGGCTTCACCAAGGCGATGGCGATCGAGCTCGCCCCGCACAATATCCGCGTCAATTCTCTGGGACCCACTTTCCTGGAAACGCCGATGACGCGGCCTTTTTTCGAAAACAAGGCCTTTCGTGATGAGGTGTTAGCCAAGATCAAGCTCGGCCGCCTCGGGCAGCTGGAGGAACTCACCGGCGCAATTGTCTTCCTTGCGTCGGACGCTTCCTCGCTGATGACCGGCGCGGCGCTGGTGCTCGATGGCGGCTGGACGGCGGAATAATTTCAGGGCCGGGAACGCTCACGGGAGAAGAAAATGCCGACCAACAGGAAATTTCTGATTGGTTCGATGCTGTTGCTGTCATTCTTCATGCCGGCCCGCGCGCAGGCTCCGCTGGTCGAGAAAAACGTTTCGATGAAAATGGCGCTCATAATCATCGAAAGGCGCGATCGAACAATGTACAAACGATGGCTTTAGAATTTCGGTCGTTGTGGTCGACAGAGGCGGGAATATTGCAGCGTCGGTCCGCGGTGACGGGACTAAACCGCACATGCTGGAATTTGCGCGTCTAAAAGCCTACACCGCGGCAACAAACACCCCGCGGCCTTACGTCATTCGAATTTAAGAAAGTGGCCAGTAGTCCGGAACGCTCCTATCTCAAGGAAATTCCAGGGATCGTCTTTATTGGCGGCGGCGTGCCGATCAAGCTCGGCAGCGAAGTGATCGGCGCGGTCGGCGTCTCCGGTGCGCCCGGCGAAGACAAAGACGAAGCTTGTGCCAACGCCGACATTGCCAAAATTGCCGCCAGTCTAAAATGACGAGTGTTCTTGCCCTGACTACTTCAGCTTCGGGAGGTCCGCGAAATACTCCGGGTGCTCCTTCTGCACCGCTTCCATGAATTGCGGCCGGAACAGGCTCGGCACGTCAAGGCGCGGCGCGCCCTTCAGCGTATTCATCAGGATCTCGTCCTCGGCATTCTCGAAGGCGCGCAGCACGTTCGGCGACAGCCGCGGATCGAAAGATATGTGCCGGACGGCCTTCTTGCCGATGGCCACGTCGGTCCCCGGCACCCATTTGGCGAAGATCTCCACCGCCTCATCGCGATTGTTGCGGGTGAAATGCGAAGATTGGGCGAGCCCGGCTGCGATGCTCTTGATCACCGCCGGTTTCGTCTCGACCGTCGGCCCGTGCGCGACCGCGACCATCACATAGGACATGTGCTGCCCGCCGCGGATCACAAGATAGGAATCAGGCACCTGGGTGAGCGCCTGCGTCACATACGGCTCCCAGGTCACGATCGCATCAACCTTGCCTTCCTTGAGCGCCGGCGCCAGTCCGAACTGCGACCAGATGTTCTCGATGGTGAGATCCTCGTATTTCATCTTGGCGCGGCGCAGCACCATCTTGAAATATTCGTCCGAGGTCTGTCCGCGCGCGAGGCCGACTTTTTTGCCCTTGAGATCGGCGATCCTGCCCGGCTCGATGCCCCGGCCTTTCTTGGTGACGATGGCGAGCGGATCGTCGCAGTTGTCGCGGGTGGCGTCATTCATGATGAGCCCGATCACCTTGAACGGCTCGCCGGAATGGACTGCCTTCAGATACGTGGTGGTGCTCATGTCGCCGACCTGCGCTTCGCCTTTGTGCAGGGCGTTCACCATGTCGGTGCCGGTGTCCACCACCCTGAAACTGGCATCGACGCCATGCTGCCTGAAGAAGCCTTTCTCGGCGCCAATGAACATCGGCAGATGGCCGAAATTGTTGGCAATCACCACATCGAGTTTGGGTAAATCCGCCATAGCAATCCTCCCTCCGCCGACTGCCGTTCCAGGAACCGTAAGGCAGCATAGTTACCGACCGGCGATCCTAATTCAAACGCGGCGGTCGCACCGATTATCTGCCGAGCACCTGCGGATTGACGCAGTTGGGCGGCGTCCCGCCATCCAAAAGCACCTGTAGGTTGTCGACAACGATGTTTGCCATCTGCTCACGCACTTCCAGCACGGCGCTGCCCAGATGGGGCGTCAGCACCACGTTCTTCATTGCCCTGAGCGCCGGCGGCAGCTTGGGCTCGTGCTCGAAGACATCGAGTCCGGCACCGGCGATCTGCTTCTTTTTCAGCGCACGAACCAGGGCCTTTTCGTCGATGACCGCGCCCCGCGCGGTGTTGATGATGAAGGCACTGGGTTTCATCAACGCGAACTGCTTGTCGGAGATCATGTGACGTGTCTCCGCATTGAGCGGTGGATGGAGCGACACGAAGTCAGACTCGGCCAGCAGCCGCTCCAGCGTGACATGCTCCATGCCGAGCTCGCGCTCCGCTTCGGGCTTGCGGCGCGGGCCCCAGTAGATGATCCTCATGCCGAAACCGCGCGCGCGGCGCGCCGTCGCCTGACCGATCCGCCCTGCTCCCACGATGCCGATCGTCTTGCCGTAAACATAGGCGCCTGCGAGATGATTGGACTGCGAACCGGGGAATTTGCCGGCGCGAACCAGGCGTTCGCCTTCCATCATCCGGCGCGCGACCGCGATCATAAGCCCGAAATGAATGTCGGCAGTTGCCTCGGCCACGACCGGCGGGACGACCGTGACCGGGATGCCGCGCCGCGTCGCCTCGGCGACATCGATGTTATCGGGCGTGATCGACATCGAACACACCGCGCGCAGTTTCGGATTGGCCGCAAGCACCGCGCGATCGACCCGATCATGCAGCAGGGAGAACAGGATATCGCACTTCTTCACCGCCTGGACCAGCCTGGATTTGGCAATGATCCTGCTCGAGTCCGTGTTGATCCTCACGGCTGCCAAGGCACGCAGCCGCTCCAGCGCGCCTGCCGCAATCGGCTGAGTCACGAAGACGCGCGGTTTGGCCGTCACCGCAACCACCGCACGATACCGGCGACGCCGTCGACGGCGCACTGCGCCCCGTCGGGAATCCTGCGGGTCGCGTCGAGCACGCCGAGCACCATCGGTATGCCGCGCTCGCGCGCGAGCGATGCCATGTGGGATGTTGACCCGCCGCGCTCGGCCACAACGCCGGAGACCCGCGACAGGATATGGCTCAACGCCGGCCCGGCAACTTTCGTCACCAGTATGTCACCCGGGGCGACGCGGGAGAGTTCGCATTCGCAGTTGACCACGACCGCGCGGCCGGCGCCCCAACCTATGCCGGCAGGATGACCGCGCACTCCCGGATGCTGCAGCCATATTTCGTCCGGCACGATCGGCGCCTCGACGTGCAGCGGGCGCGATTGCAGAAGCTTGAAGCCAGCCTCGTCCATTGCCCATTCGATCTCGACGGGTGCGCCGGCCAGCTGTTCGCATTTGCGCAGCAGCCTGCCGAGTGACACAGCCTCACCGGGCGAAAGGCAAGGCTCGCTTACGAGATCCCTGGGGACGAGCTCCGGCGCCGAAACCCCGTGCATGCATGTTTCGCGATGGTCCTTGCGGCCGGCCTCAACGGTGCGCAGGAAACCGGATTTGCCGAGAACAATGCGGTCCGGCACCACCTCACCCTGCGCAATCGCCGAGCCAAGACCCCAGGTGGCCGAAATCAACATGTGCCCTTCAGCGGTCTCACTCAGACCGCCGCCCGACGCGCGCGCTGAAATCAGAGGCTGGATCAGCACGCCCATCGCCGTGTCGGCTGGCGAGAGCCCGTGATTGTCCATGTAGCGGCGGGCATTCGAGGTCCACAGCGCCGCCCAGCATGCCCGGACCGCGGTGAGGAACTCGGTTTCATCGGCAAGCCCGAGGAAACTCTCGAACTGGCCGGCGAAGTTGGCCCCCTTACGATCCTCGATCAGCGCCGAGGAGCGTACCGCACCAAGCGGAGCCGTCTCGCGTTGCTTGCGCCAGGCAGAAAGCAACGGGTCGAGAATCTCCGGCGCAATCGCACGTTCATACAGCGCAAGCCGGATCCGGATCGAAATACGGCGCGATGCCGGCAGATCGGCCTCGTTGTACTGCCGCAACAGGTCCTCGATCCCGAGATGGCGGAGCTGACGGCGATAAGCTTCGGCTGTCAGCACGAAACCGCCGGGCGTCGGCAGTCCAGCCTGCGTCAGAGCCGCAAGATTGGCCGCCTTCGGTCCGACCCGCTCGGGATCGGCGGCAAAAGGATCATCGAGATGAAGTATCAAGGCGGTCATCGAGGTCGCCGGTTGCTCCTTTGTGATGGCCGGGCTCGCCCGGCCATACCGCATAGAGGGGCATACGTCTGGCCGAGACCCTGGACTTGGCTCGCCCGGGGATGACCTCGGCTGGAAGGCCGAAGTCACTTCACGTGATCACCATAGCCCGGCAGCGGATCGACAACTGTGATCTGCTTCACTGGGAAGTTCGAGACAATCTCGATGTCGTTCTTCTTCACGATCAGCATTTCCTCGATGCGGACGCCGTAGCGGAAACGCTTGCCGTGCTGGGTTTCGAGCGCAAACGTCATGCCTTCCTGGATCTCGATCGGATGATCGAGCGACCAGATGCGCGAGATGACCGGCGGGTCGTACTGCGCAAGGCCGAGACCGTGGCCCCAGAGATTGGCAGCCGCCTGATCTTCGTCCTCGTAGCCCCAGGTCTCCATCGCCGAAGGCCACTTCGAGGCGATGTCTTTTGTCGTGGCACCGACTTTCACTGCACCGATCGAGTCGTAGAGCCATTCGAGCGCAGTGGCGTAAGTATCTTTCTGCTCCTTGGTCGGCTCCTTGCCGACGCAATACGTGCGGTAATAGCAGGACTTGTAACCGTTCCAGGTCAGCGCCGCCAAATCCATGAACACGATGTCACCCGGCTGGATGATGCGGTCGGAGAAGTTGCGCCAGTTTGGCCAGGTGTTCGGGCCAGACGACACGATGACGTCCTCGACGTCCTCCATGCCGGGGATGCTGTAGAGATATTCCATCAGATGCGCGGTCACCTGGTTTTCGGTGATGCCGGGCCGCAGGAACTTCATGCACTCCCAGTGGGTGGCGTCGCCGATCGCGCCGACAATGCGGAAGCATTCCTGCTCGTCCGGACTCTTGACGGCGCGCGCCTCCATCATGGGCGTCATTCCGTCGGTCCAGTTGATGTTGTTCTCCTTGAAGATGTTGATCATGTTGATGTCGATGAAGTCGACGCCGAGCTTCTGCCCGGCAACACCGTTGTCCTTCATCGCCTGGAGCACCGCCTTGGTGAACTTGGTCACTTGCTGGGTCGAGGCAGGACCCGCAGCGCCCTTGATCCACGCGAAGGAGTGACGGACGTTTTCCTTGGGAATCCACGGCGAATGGCGCTCGATCTGGAAGCCGATGTCGCCCTGCTCGAACAGGATCGGCCGTCCGTCGCCGCACAACATCGCGTAGCGCAGGCCAGGCTTGAGCCGGTTCCAGCCCGGCGTCAGCGTGCCGGTGATGTAGCGCACGTTCTCGTCATACATGCAAAGCAGGGCGCCCAGACCGTGCTTTTTCATCATCGCGCGCGCGCGCTCGATGCGGTACTCGCGCATACGGTCCCAATTGACCCGCTGCTGCCAATCCATTCCGGCAATGCCGAAATTTGCTCCCATAGCGTCCTCCCCGGCGCATTCGCGCGCCCAGTTGCTGATTTGCGGAAATCCTATGCTGACTGGACCTGAAGGCTAAATAATATATTCTGCCTTCCGTCATTAGTTTTTCTAATGAGCTGCGTTTTGGAGGCCCTGTGACAAACATCCCGTTGCGGCAAATCCGCGCCGTAATCGCGGTCTGCGAGGAGGGGTCGTTTACCCGCGCTGCACAACGAGAGAACGCGACGCAATCAGGAATCTCGCAGCATGTGGCGGCGGTCGAACGCGCGCTGAAGGTCAAGCTGTTCGAACGCACGACCGGCGGTGTCACGCCGACGCCTGCCGGGCTTCGCTATTACAAGCGCTGCGTGGAAGCTGTCGGCGCCCTTGAACACGCGGCCGAGGAGGCACGTTCGCTGGCGGGCAAAGTCACTGGCGACCTGCGTATCGGACTAATGCCGACTTTCACGCGGGCGGTGCTGGCGCCGGTGCTCGAGGATTTCGTACCGCAGTGCCCCGAGGTGCGCCTGCACATTGTCGAGGGCTACAGCGCTTTGCTGACCGAGATGGTGCTCAATGACGAGCTCGATTTCGCGGTGGTGCCTTCCTTCGAGGGCATGATCGGGCTGAAATCGCGCATGCTGGTGCGCGACCGCGAGATGCTGATCTCCGGTCCGCGCGGCGGCTTCACGCCGCTGGCACCAGTGCGCCTCGCCGACTGTCGTCCGCTGAAGATCGTCGTACCCAGCCCCGACAATATCCGCCGCCGCAATCTCGAAACGTATTTTCAGGCGCACGGGGTGGAGATCGCGGCGATGCTCGAGATGGACGCCATGATCGCCACCCTCGAGTTTGTCGCCCGCTCCGACTGGGTGACGATCCTTCCGAGCGTGATCTCGGTCAACGACATCGGGCGCGGCGAGCTGATCGTGAATCCGATCGCCGACCCCGAACTGCATGCCGAATTCGTGGTGATCCAGCCGACGCGGCGCAAGCTCTCCACGCAGGCGCGCATGTTCCTGCAGCGTTTCGAGGCGGAAGTCGCGAATATCCACGCCATCTGGGATCGCGCCATCGCCGGCACCACGAAATTCAAAGCGTCGGCATAACTGCGCCTACTGCGGCACCCGCCCCTTAACGGCATTCGCGAAGGCAGTGTAGGCGATGCGGCCTGTTGCATCCGCAGGAAGCCTCGCGCGTAGGCGGCTTTTCGCCAATTGCACGTCGTCGGAAGACAGCGCAGCCGCGGTCGGATGGATGGATCCGGTCAACGTCCCGGTCATCCAGAAATCGTCAATATCGACGAATGTCCGCTGTACCGTGATCCTGCGCGTTTCCACCGCTTCTAGTCCCGCGGTGGTCCAGAGCGCACGCAGGGACTCCATGCGCGATGCTTCCGGACAAGGAGGCCCCGAAACCTTGTGCCCGAGCGCGCGAATCTCCGAAAAAATCGGTTCCATCGGAAATCCACCGCCAAGCATATCCCACGCATAAGCGGCGACGGTGCCCCCTGGACGAACCACCCGCACCATTTCGGCGACACCTTTTGCCGGGTCAGGGACAAAGAAAATCACCAGCGCCATGGTGGCCACATCAAAAAGCTTGTCGGCAAATGGAAGCGCCATGGCGTCGCCCTGACGAAATTCTGCCACCTTCGCGGTGTGCCGCGTGCGAGCGAAGGCAACCTGTGCAGGGGACGGGTCTATGCCCTGAACTTCCACGGGAGCGCAGCGCTCGACCAGTAACTCGGTGAATGCACCATTGCCACAGCCGACATCCACGACTTTAAGGCCGGAGGGCAGCTTCAACCAGTCAAGAAAAATGTCGCCGGCAAGACGACTCCACACGCCCATCATGCGCTCATAGGCGGCACCGTCGTCGAAACGAACCTGCTGTTCAACCACGCCGGATCTCCATCCTCACCGGTCTTGGGTAGCGCATTCAACGTCACGCACAAAACCGTGAGGTGCGGAACCGAAGCCATCCAGCAGGATTCCTGCGTCTAGGGCGACAGGGGCCGCCGCCCGCAGGCAATCGCCTGGTCGGGTTGCCGGCCCAACAAGCAAACGAGTGGAGAGCCCATGAAATACAGCACGACCGGTCTTGCATTCGCGATGGCAGGGGCAATTGTGTTCAGCGCCATGGCTGCAGGCCCATCCACCAACGTACGCGGCACAATCACACGCGTTGACGGCAATATACTGGATATCAAAACCCGTGGCGGCGGAACGGCCGAGGTCCGGCTGGCGGATAATGCGAAAATCGTCGCTGTTGCCAAGGCGACACTGTCTGACATCAAGCCCGGAAGCTTCATCGGCACCGCGGCGACACCAAGAACCGACGGCACGCTGCAGGCGATCGAAATTCACATTTTTCCCGAGTCGATGCGCGGGACAGGGGAAGGAACCCGTACATGGGATCTTGGCCGCAAGAGCAGCATGACCAACGGAACCGTGACGCAAAGGCTGGGCAAGGTTGCAAACAACAAGGTCAGCAAAGTCGACGGAACCAGCCTGACCGTTGAATATAACGGCGGCACGAAGGTCGTCACCACGACGCCCGGCACGCGCATCGTGCAGCTCGTTCCCGGCGACCGCAGCGAGCTCAAACCGGACGTCAGCGTATTCATCCCGGGCGCAACGAAAGCTGCCGACGGTACACTTGAGGCCAGCCGAATTACCGTCGGAAGCGAAGAAATGCCGCCGCCGATGTAGCGGCAGGCTTCGGGTCGGCGCACCACCGATGCGCCGACCGCGGAGGCCGCAGTCTCACACGCTGATCCACGCGCCGTTTGCGTCGACCGATCTGAATACCGCTTCCAGGGCCGACGCCGTCTGCAGAATGCCGTCGGGCGATATCGGAAAGGCTCCCTGCCCGAGGACAGCCTTGGCGAAATAATCGAGATTGCGGCCGAGATGATTGTCGGCCGGCCGCTCGACGATCTCCGGGTCGTCCTTGCCGGCGCGGCGCACGATCGCACGCGTCTCGCTGACGCTTTCCGCCCAGCAGTTCTCGCCGAAGACGGCGATCCGCCAGCGGAACGGCGTCTTGATCGTGGTGCCGAGCGTGCCGGTCGCACCGTTCTCGAACTCGATCAGCGCCGCGGTCGTATCGCCGGTCGGCAGCTTGAGCGCGCGTGCCTTCGATACGGCGCTGATGCGTTTCATCGGCCCGGCGAGATCGCGGAAGCAATCGAGCACGTGGATGCCCATGCCGGTCATGCCGCCGGCGCGGCTTTCCTCGGCCGCCATGCGCCAGCTGTCGGCGGGATAGCCGGCGAGCCAGTCGTGGCTGTAGTTGCCTTCGACATGCATGATGGTGCCGAAGACACCGGCCTCCTTGAGCTCCGCCACGACGCGCATCGACGGCATCAGCCGGAAATGATGGCCAACCGCGATCTGCACGCCGGCCCGTTTCACGGCCTCGAGCATGGCGACAGCTTCGGCTTTCGACAGCGCGAACGGCTTTTCGCAGTAGATGTGCTTGCCCGCCTGTGCCAGCGCCTTCACCTGCGCAGGATGCCTGGTGTGCGGCGTCGCCAGAACCACCGCCTGGATCGATTTATCGGCCAGCACTTCATCGAGCGACGTGCCGATCGTCAGATCATGTTCGGCGGCGAAATCCCGCACCGTGTCGGGCTCAAGCGTAATTCCGCGTGTAAAGCGCAGCGGCGTGCCGAAATCGCGCGCCGCCTTGACCAGCGTCTTGCCCCACCAGCCGAGACCGACAATTGCTGTGTTGATCATGCGCGCCTAGACCGAAGCTGGCGCACCGGGCTGCTTGAGCGGGTGTGCGCGCGCGAACGCGTCGTTCTTCATGCAGGTCGCGACGATGCGGGATACGGTCGGGTACGGCGCGAGATCGACTTTGAAGAAATTGGCGCCGGCCACCTGGCTTGCGACGCAGATGTCCGCGATGGTGATCTCGCCGCCGTGGCAATAGGTGCCGGTTTCCCTTTCGCCTGCGAGGTGCTCCTCCAGCGCGCCGAGCGCCGCGCGGTGCCAGTGCTGGGCCCATTTCATCACCCCGGCCTCGTCGACCCTGAACTCATGCGCAAGGTATTCGCGCACGCGCGGCACGATAAGCGGATGTGAATCGCAGGCGACGATCTGCGAAAGGCCACGCACGCGTGCGCGCCCCTTTGGGTCCCTCGGCATCAGCGGCGGGTTGGGATGCGTTTCGTCGATATATTCGATGATCGCCAGCGACTCGTACAGTGCCGGCCCCTCGCCGTCGACGAGCGCCGGGATGGCCATCATCGGATTGACCTTGCGGAATGCCTCCTCGCGCTGATGTCCCTTCATCAGGTTGACCTCGATGACTTCCGGCGCGAGTCCTTTGAGATTCAGTGCAATGCGGACGCGGTACGTGGCGAGCGAGCGCCAAAACGAAAACAGCTTCACCAAATCCTCCCTATTTCCTGGTTCCGCCGGGGTCAGCCTTCAGCCCTGCGGACTCGATGCCGGCAACTGCGATGATTTCGTCATTGTCGCCGGTGTCGCCGGAAATTCCTACGGCGCCGAGAATGCGGTTGTCAGCATCGCGGATCAGCACGCCGCCGGGATTCGGCACCAGGCGGCCGCCGCTCGCCATGGCAATCGCGGCGAAGAAATTCGGATTCTGTGCGGCGCGCTCCATCATGGTGCGTGAGCCCCATCCCATGCCGAGCGATCCATAGGCTTTGCCAACGGCGACCTCAAAACGGATGATCCCCGAGCCGTCCTCGCGCTTTGCGCAGACGACGTGGCCGCCGGCATCGAGCACGACCACCGTTTGCGGCATCTGCTTGAGTTCGCGCGCCTTCTTGAGAATTGCATCAACAACAGTCGAAGCCTGCGCAAGCGTAATCGACATCGAGCGTTCTCCGGTTTTCAGGCTTTCTTGCGTGTGGCCCAGTAGACGGACATGCGCGATCCGTCGCCGCCGCCAAAGCCGTTCTTCGTCGCCTCCTCGAAGCCGCTGAGCGTCGCTTTGGTCACCCGCATGTCGGCGCCATTTGCTTCGCCGGTTTCGACCATCGTACGCAGGTCCTTAACTCCGTTGGCGATGCTGAACGTCGTCGGCCCGGGATCGCGTCCCTCGAACATGGTGACGATCATCTCGGCACGGTTCTTCAGCGCGGGATTGGCACCATTGGTGTCGACGAACAGATCCAGCAGCCGCTTCGGCTCCCAGCCGGCCGAGCGCGCAATCGCGAAAGCCTCGCCATAGGCCGGCCAGGCCACCATCAGCGGCAGGTTGATTGCAAGTTTCATCGCCGCGCCGGTGCCGACCGGTCCGCAGTGCTCGAGCCGCCGGCAGAGTTGATTGAGCAGCGGCTTGGCGCGTTCGGCGTCGGCGGGATCGGCTCCCATAAGTCCGAGCAATTTTCCCTGTCGTGCGGGTGCGGTCGAGCCTCCCACCGGACATTCGACAAAGGCGGCGCCCTTGGCGCGAACCTTGGGTGCTAGAGCGGTCGGTACTTTCGGCGGCACCGTGCTCATTTCGATGAAGAGCTTGCCTTTGACGTCACCCGCGAGCAGGCCGTCGCGACCATTGTAAACGGCGTCAATCGCCGCAGCGTCGGTCAGCATGGTGATCGTCGCATCAACCGCGCTTGCAAGCTGCGCGGGCGTCGCAGCCACCTTCGCCCCACTGTCCGCAAGCGGCTTGGTTTTCGCCGATGTGCGATTCCAGACCGTCACCTCATGGCCGACTTCCATGAGCCGCGCCGCAACGGCCGCACCCATAACCCCAAGACCTGCAACGCCGACCCGCATACATCCTCCCTCGATGCTTTTGCGGCGACGATAGGCGATCACGGCCCCGCTTGAAAGCGGGCACGCGCCGCCATCGACTCGACAGTCCCACGCCCAGCGCATAAGACGGCATGGGCAATGGATACGATTCCGCGGCGGGGAGACGGTTAATGGCAGTAAGGCGGCGCAAAGGCACGGTCGGCGTGATCGGCCTCGGCATCATGGGTGGTGCATTCGCGAAAAACCTGGTCAAAGCCGGCTGGCGCGTCGTCGGTTACGACACGAGCGCGGCGCGCCGGCGCGAGGCCAGTCGTGCGGGAGTCGAGATCGCCCGCGACGCAGCGGAACTGGCCAATGCCGTGCCGACGATCCTCACGAGCCTTCCGAAGCCCGAAGCCCTCGCCGAAACGGTACGCAGGATTGCGGCGGCAAAGCTCAAGCGCAAGCTGGTCGTCGAGATGAGTACTTTCAAGATTTCAGATAAGGAAAAGGCGGCGGCAATCTTGCGCAGGGCGGGCCACGACATGATCGACTGCCCGGTCAGCGGCACTGGCGCACAGGCAAAGAAGCGTGATCTTGTATTCTACGCCAGCGGCAATGCGAGACTGATCGCCAAGGTGCGTCCGCTGCTGTCCGCATTCGGCCGCGGTGTCTTCAACGTCGGCCCCTTCGGCAACGGCAGCCGGATGAAGTACGTGGCCAACCTCCTTGTCGCTATCAACAACGTTGCATCGGCGGAGGCTATGGTGCTCGGCATGAAGGCCGGCCTCGATCCCCGCATGATCGTCGACCTCATCACTGCGGGCGCCGGCAATTCACGTGTATTCGAACTGCGCGCACCGATGATGGCGAAAGGACGTTACGACGACGTGACGATGAAGATCTCCGTCTGGGACAAGGACATGCAGGTGATCGGCGATTATGCGCGCAAGATACGCGTGCCGACACCGATCTTCAACGCGACCAAGGGCATTTACCTGAAGGCCATGAAGAGCGGACTTGGCAGCCGCGATACTGCCGCGGTCTGCGCCGTACTCGAAAAGATGGCGAAGCTCAGACGGCGCCGGCGTTAGTATCCATATCCGTCTTCACCCTTACGGCCGGCCTTGGCGGGAGGAGTGTCATGGCATCGCATCAGCAACGAACCGAGATCCGCGATGGCATGCGGATTGATTGGGACGTGCCTATCACCATGGATGACGGCATCGTGCTGCGCGCGGATGTTTTTCGCCCGGTGAAAGAGGGAAAGTTCCCTGTCATCCTCAGCTACGGTCCCTACGCGAAAAATCTTGCATTCCAGGACGGCTACCCAAGCGCATGGCAGCGCATGGCGGAACAGCACCCCGACGTCACCACCGGATCAAGCAACCTGTATCAAAGCTGGGAAGTGGTCGATCCGGAGAAATGGGTGCCGCACGACTACGTGTGCGTACGTGTCGACTCGCGAGGCGCCGGCTGCTCGCCGGGCTTCATCGATCACTTCTCTCCCCGCGAGACGAAGGACTTCTACGACTGCATCGAATGGGCGGGCGTGCAGCCATGGTCGAACGGCAAGGTCGGGCTGAACGGCATTTCCTATTACGGAATCAATCAGTGGCAAGTTGCGTCGCTGCAGCCGCCTCACCTCGCAGCGATGTGCGTCTGGGAAGGCGCGGCAGACTGGTATCGCGACATGACGCACCATGGCGGCATTCTCTCGACGTTCTGGGAGAACTGGTACGACATGCAGGTCAAGACCGTACAGTACGGCGCCGGCGAGCGCGGCAAGCGCAGCCGCGTTCACGGAGAACTGGTCTGCGGACCGGAGGCACTGTCGGAAGCAGAGCTTGCCAGGAACCGAGCCGACTTCGGCACCGAAATCGCGTCACATCCCATGGATGACGACTATCACAAGGCACGCTCGGCAAAATGGGACAGAATCGTCACGCCACTGTTTTCGGCCGCCAATTGGGGCGGACAGGGGCTGCACCCGCGCGGCAACTTTGAGGGGTTTGTTCGGGCCGCGTCGAAGCAGAAATGGCTGGAGGCGCACGGCATCGAGCACTGGACGCACTTTTACACCGATTACGGGCGCGAGCAGCAGCTGCGGTTTTTCGATTGTTTCCTGCACGGCAAAAAAGAAAGCTGGTCGAAGCAGCCCAAGGTCCTGCTGCAGGTGCGCCATATCGACAAGTTCGTTCCGCGCGCGGAAAATGAATGGCCGCTCAAGCGCACGCGCTGGACGAAGTTTTATCTCGATCCGTCGGCGATGGCGCTGACAACGAAAAAGCCGTCAGGCACGGCGGTGCTGAAATTTGCGGCAATGGGCGACGGGCTTACTTTTCTCACCCCGCCGCTCGCCAGGGAGACGGAGATTACGGGGCCTTCGGCGCTCAAGTTGTTTGCATCTTCGTCGACTTCCGATGCCGATTTTTTCATCGTCCTGCGCGTGTTCACCGGCGACCTGAAAGAGGTCGTATTCCAGGGGGCTATCGACCCGCATACGCCGGTCGGACAAGGATGGCTGCGTGCGTCGCACCGCAAACTCGACAAGAGGTTGTCAAAACCCTACCGTCCATATCATACGCACGACGAAAAGCAGCCGTTGAAGAGAGGCCAGGTCGTGGAACTCGACGTCGAGATCTGGCCGACGTCAGTCGTCGTCCCGGCCGGCTATCGCATCGGCCTTAGCGTGCGCGGCAAGGATTATGAATACGGTGGGGCGAGCGGCGGCAAACTGTCGAATTTCAAGAACGAACTGAAAGGATGCGGGCCATTCCTGCACGACGACCCACGCGACCGGCCTCCCGCCATCTTTGCCGGCATCACCAGCCTCCACTTCGGCCGCGGCAAATCGCCTTATCTCCTGCTGCCGCTTATTCCGCCGAAAAGGCAAGGAGGCGGACACAAGTAAGCCAATGCGACCGTCGTCTCGCCGAGAACAAGCATTTCGACGACATCGGCGTACAGCCATTTGGGGTGTTCATTCGTATCGGACCTAAGGTAAGCTTCGCGACAACCTTCGGCTTAACAGAAGGACCAAGGGGGGAATGGGTACGCAATTCTGGGTAGTCCAGGCGTTCAATGGCGTGTCCTATGGCGCGTTATTGTTTCTCGTCGGCAGTGGCTTGTCTCTCATCTTTGGCGTCATGCGCATCGTCAACCTCTCGCATGGCTCCTACTTCCTGCTTGGCGGCTACGTCGCACTGTCGGTCATAAACGGCACCGGCTCGTGGGCCCTTTCCCTGCCGGTAGCAGCCCTTGCTATCGCAGTCGTGGGCATCGCCATGGAGCGCCTGTTCCTGCGGTCGGAGGGTTTCGAAATCCTCCGAAACGCAGTTATCGCGCTTGGGCTTGGAATTCTCGTCGCTCTCGCGGTTAGAAGCTGGAAACCGAACATCGTCGGTACAAACCTCGAGTTTGTCGTTGCCACGGTGGCGGCAACCGTCGTGCTTTATTTTCTGCTGAAGCGGGCCTCCATCGTCTCAATCGAAACAGACGTGTTGCGGCAGGTGCTGCTCACCGTCGGCTTCGCCTTTTTGTTTCAGCAAGGCGCGCTCGATATCTGGGGTGGCAACAATATGGACATCAATCCGCCCGCCGCGCTGACACAAAGCGTCGTGATCGGAGGACTCTACCTGCCGCTTTATCGATTGTTCATGATCGCCATGGCCGTCGTCATCGGCGTCGGTCTCTGGCTCGCCATGGAAAAAACGCGCATGGGCGCTGCAGTCCGTGCAACCGTCGATGATGCGCAAATGGCCCGCGGCGTCGGCATCGATACCAACCGCATTTCGATGTTCATCTTTGCGCTGGGCGCGTTTCTCGCCGCGCTTGGCGGCGTTATCGGAGGCGCTTTTCTCGGCATCTATCCGGGCCTCGACTTCGAGATGCTGCCGCTTGCCTTTGCTGTGGTGATCATCGGCGGCATGGGCAGTCTGGGCGGCGCCGCCATCGGTGCGCTTGCGGTGGGGCTTGCCGACAATTTCGGAAAGGCCCTGTTCCCCGAAGTCTCCTATTTCACCCTTTACGCCCCGATGGTGCTGATCCTGGCGATCAAGCCCACCGGACTGTTCGGGCGCGAGTGATCGGACGTTCATGAACAAACAACTCATCAAAATCGTGGTCGTCGTTGCTGTCCTCCTCGCGCTCCTGATCATCGTGCCG
>Ga0070741_10001818_pt1 | contig 61270 bp, 56 predicted proteins | sample Coa_R1_4_FD_66440 | JGI IMG/M metagenome (GOLD analysis project Ga0070741, IMG submission 66440) | Surface soil microbial communities from Centralia Pennsylvania, which are recovering from an underground coalmine fire - Coalmine... | ecosystem: Environmental > Terrestrial > Soil > Unclassified ...
CGAGCAGGCGGCCGGCCTCCGCGTCGTCGAGCGCGTCGCGGCGATGGAGCCGGCGGGCCGCATCGCCGAGCGCCAGCGCGTCGCGCACGGCGGCGACCGCGTCCGCCGCCGCGCCGCGACGGTACTTCTCGAGCTGGACGATCAGCGCGCCCGTGTCCGCGATCGCGGCCTCGAGGGCGCTCACGCGTGCCTCGTCCACACCCGCTTTTACAACGGGGCGACGGGTTTGCTAAGGGAAGCCCGAGGTGACGCCCTGATGCCCGCTCGCCCCCGTGCGCGGCGCGCGACGATTCGCGAGATCCTCGACACCGCGATCGAGCTCGAGAAGCGGACGATGGCGCTCTACGTCCGCTTCGTGCAGGCGTTCCCCCGCCCCGAGGAGGTTCGGAACTTCTGGTTCAACATGGCCCGGCACGAGGCCGGCCACTGCGGCGCGCTCGCGCTCGTGGAGAGTATGCTCGAGTCGGACCCGGAGCGGGCGGCGCACACGCGCGTCTGGTTCGACCCGAAGACCGTGATGCGCCTCCGCTCGCTGCTCACGGCGTATCTGCGCGAGGCGCGTGCGGGCGTGTCGCTCGAGCGGGCGTTCGAGATGGCGATCGACCTGGAGGCGTCGGAGCTGGAGGACGTCGTCGTCGACATGATGTCCGTCGTCCGGAACCCGCGCTGGCGCGAGCGGGCCGTGCAGCTCCTGATCCACGACCTCGGGGACCTCTCCTACATGATCGAGCGGCACACGAAGAACGAGGAGCTCCTCGCCCGCGCCGACGCGCTGATCGAGCGGCACGTGGGCGGGCTCGCCGGCCGGCGCACCGGGCGCGCCGCGCACCGGGGCTAGCCGGGACGATGGCACCCGCGTCGAACGGCCGCGCGTCGATCGTCACCGTGCCCGAGTACCTCGCCGCGGTGCGGACGATGCACGGCCTCGGAGTGGGCGACATGGCGCGCGCGCTCCGCGTGACGCCGTCGGTCGTGCGGCGATGGCGGCAGGGGACCCTCGTCCCGACCTGGCGGCGCGTGCAGAGCATGACGGCGCTCTGGGGCGGGGACGCGGAGCTGCTCGCCCTCGGGGCGGCGCTCCAGCGCTTCTGTCGCGCGACGGGGCTGCCGCTCGACGCAGCCGTCCGCATGGTGCGCTCGGGGAAGCGCACGGGCCCCGAGCGCCGCCCCGTCGTGCGCGCGCGCGACCGCCGGCAGCTCTCGCTGCCCGTCTGACGTCGACTTGCGCCGTCGCCGCCCGCCGACTATCGTCCCGCGCGCATGACGGACGACGGACGCGGCCTCGCGCCGAGCTGCCTGGTCGAGACGGCCGAGGGCCCGGTGACGATGCAGGAGACCCCCGGCAAGGGCTTCGCCGTGCTGACGCGCCTCCCCTCGGGGGAGCTCGGCTTCCGCCAGCTCCTCAAGGTGACGACGACCGACGCCGTCCCGCTCGTCCGTGTTCGCCTCGACACGGGGCACGCGCTCCTGGTCGCACGCGGCCACGTCTTCTACCGCGAGGGGATGGCGCCCGTGCCCGCCGCGCGCCTCGTGCCCGGCGACCGGCTCGAGACGGCCTTCCGCTATCAGGAGGGCTACGTCCCTGCGGGCGCGACTCGTCCGGTCCGCACCGCGGTCGCGGTCGCCGCCGTCGAGCCCGCCGGGGAAGGGCCCGTGATGGCGGGCACCGTCCGTGACACGCACACCCTCTTCCTCACCGCCGGCGTCCTCTGCGCCGAGTGACGCGGGCGACCGCCTCGACGCGCTCGAACGCCGCCTGACCCGCTGCCGCCGCTGCCCGCGGCTCGTCGCGCACCGCGAGCGGACGGCGCGCGAGAAGGTGGCGCGCTTCCGGGCCGAGACGTACTGGGGCCGGCCGGTCCCGGGCTTCGGCGACCCGGCCGCGCGCGTCCTCGTCGTCGGGCTCGCCCCGGCGGCCCATGGCGGGAACCGCACCGGCCGGATCTTCACCGGCGACGAGAGCGGCCGCTGGCTCTTCGCCGCCCTCCACCGCGCCGGCTTCGCGAACCAGCCGACCTCCGTGCGGCGCGACGACGGCCTGCTCCTCTCGGACGCGTTCGTCACGGCCGTCGTTCGCTGCGCGCCGCCCGGAAACCGCCCGACACCGACCGAGATCGGGACGTGCCGTCGCTGGCTCCTCGGCGAGCTCGCCCTGCTGGCGCGGCTGCGCGTCGTCGTCGCGCTCGGCAAGGTGGCGCACGACGGCTTTCTCGCCGCCGCGCGCGCCCGCGGCCGGGCCGTTCCCCGTCCGCAGCCTCGCTTCGCCCACGGAGCGGAGCACGTGCTCGCCGCGGGTCTCGTGCTCCTCGACTCGTACCATCCGAGCCAGCAGAACACGTTCACCGGGAGGCTCACCCGGCCGATGCTCGACGCGGTCTTCGCTCGCGCGCGGGCGCTCCTCGGCTGAGCGCGGCTCCGCGGCCTCGCGCGCCGGCCTCCCGGCGCGCGCGGCGCGGACCTCGATATGCCCCCTACGTTCCGCTCATGCCGCGGCGTGCGGGCGCGAGCGGGTGCCGAGCGCGGCGAGATTCTGCTCGCGTCGGACGCTCACGTGCACGCCGCGCTCCCCGAGCCAGGCGAACTGGTTCTGCAGGCGCGCCAGCCCGAGGTCGTTCGTGCTCGACGGCACGGAGATCTCGAGCCGGGCGCCGCGTCCTGCCCGGAGTGCGTCCTCGACGATCTCCTCGGCGGTGTACGGCGTGAGCCACCCGGTCCGCTGGAGGTCGCCCGCGCCGTGGTGCTCCGCGGGCACGACCTTCGCCCACACGAGGGCGGGCGGCGCGGGGGCGCGCTCCGCGCCGGCCGCCTGCGGCCGCTTGCGCGCGAGCGCGTACACCGACGCGACGAGGTCCCCGTAGGTCCGTACGCTCTCGACGACCCGCTCCGGGACGTTGATTCCGAACTCACCCTCGAGCGCGAGCGCGAGCTCGACGAGGTCGAGCGAATCGGCTGCGAGCGTGTCGATGAGCGACACGTCCGGGGTGAGCTCCTCCGGTCCGACGCCGAGATGATCTGCGACGATACGTCTTACGCGCGACTCCACGAGTTCGAACATGTGCCCCCACCTCCAGAGCGTCGGGAGACGGCGTGCTTTCGCCGACGGGTGCCGGCCAGGTTGTTCGGATTGCGCGAGATGTACCACGCGGCCTCGCGCCGAAAATACCCCCAACGGGTGGGATCCCGTGTTTGTTCGGGGGAGTCCTGCTCGCTCCGACGCGCCGCGCCGCGGCCCGATCCGGTGTCGTGTTTTTCGTTGGCCCGCGACCGACCGCGGTGGTACGAGGAACGTCGCGAGCGCCGGACGTCATCGTCTCTCTCGGATGTCGAACGCCGCCCGACGCCTCGCCGAGGCCGGCGATCCGTCAGGCGAGAGACGACGAGCCGCGCGCGATATTCGACGGCTCCGGGCCCGTGCCCCGACGTCCGCTCAACACCCGCAGAAGCGACGCGCGATCTCGACGTAGAGCTCGACGGCCTCCTCGACCCGCGCGACGAGACAGTACTCGTCCGTCTGGTGGGCGAGTGGCAGCTCTCCCGGCCCGAGGACGACGGTCGGAGGGCCGCCGAAGGCGGGCGTCAGAACCGAGGCGTCCGTGAAGTACGGAGCCGTGCGCCCGGTCGGCCGCGTGCCGAGGACGCGGGCAGCGACTTCGAAGACGTCCTGCACGAACGGCTCCGCCGGGTCCGTCCACACGCCGGGGACGTCGACGAACGGGGCCAGCGCCACGTCCGGGCCGAGATGCGCCTCGAGCACGCGCCGGACGGCCGCGTGCGGCTGGGAGGGGATCGTACGGACGTCGATGCCGATTGTCGCCGCATCCGGGACCGAGTTCACGTTGATCCCCCCGGCCACTCGGCCGACGTTGAGCGTGGGCGCGCCGAGGGCGGGGTGGGGCGCCGCGTCGAAGCGGAAGGCCTCGAGCCGCGTGATGGCGCGCGCCGCCTTGTAGACGGCGTTCACGCCGCGCTCCGGCATGGAGCCGTGGGCCGTGACGCCGGTGGTGCGCGCCTCCAGCCAGAGCGCACCCTTGTGGCCGACGAGTGGCTCGTTGCACGTCGGCTCGGCCACGACGACGGCGCCCGCGCGCCCGAGGGCGCCGGGCTCGCCGGCGAGCTGCCGGGCGCCGTCGCAGCCCGTCTCCTCGCCCGCGGTGACGACGAGCACGAGCCCCGGTGTGCCGGCGAGATGCGGCGCGAGCCGGACCGCGGCGGCGATGAACGCCGCGAGCCCGCTCTTCATGTCCGTCGACCCGCGGCCGTAGAGCCGGCCGTCGGCGATCTCGCCGGCATGCGGGTCGCGCGTCCAGGGGCGGGCGCCGAGCGGCACCGTGTCGGCGTGGCCCGTGAAGCAGAGCGGCGGGACGTCGTGGCGCCCGCCCGCCCGGGCGACGAGGCTCGTCCGGCCGGGCGCCAGCTCGTGCGTGCGCAGCGCGAAGCCCGCGTCCTCGAGCAGGCGAGCGAGCTGCGCGACGCACCGCGCCTCGGCACCCGGCGGGTTCGTGGTGTCGAAGCGCACCAGCTCGCGCGTGAGGGCGACGGCGTCGACCGCGGCTGGGGCGGACCGCATTCCCGCTCCTACCACGCACCCGCCCGCCGCGGGAATCCGCGCCCGCTCGCGCGCCGCGCCTCTTGACAAGGGAAAGAGCGCCGTGAGAGACGGCAATCCTTCACGTCACGGCCGCGTTGCAGGTTTTCCTCCACCCGCCGCGGAGAGGAGAGGACGATGATCAAGAACCCTGTCCCGTGGCCCAACGGCGCGCGCGTCGCCGTCTCGTTCACCTGGGACCTCGACGCCGACAGCCTGCTCCACATCATGCACCCGACCGACTCGCACCGGCGGGTGGCGACGATGTCGCTCATGAAATACGGCCCGGAGGTCGGCGTCCCGCGCATCGTCGAGATGGCGAAGCGCTACGGCGTGAAGATGACCTTCTTCACCCCGGGCTGGAGCGTCGAGCGCTACCCGAAGGCGATCGAGACGCTTCTCGCGGGCGGGCACGAGCTCGCGCACCACGGCTACCTGCACGAGAACCCGAACGAGCGGCCGCCGGAGGAGGAGCTCTACTGGCTCCAGCGGACGTCCGAGGCGATCCGGAAGGCGAGCGGACGGAAGCCCGTGGGCTACCGGGCGCCGTGGTTCAAGTACTCCGAGGTCACGACCGACTTTCTCGCCCAGGAGGGGTTCCTCTACGACTCGACGCTCATGGGCGACGACGTGCCCTATGTCCTCGAGTCGGCGAAGGGGCGCATCATCGAGCTCCCCTTCCACTGGGCGATGGACGACTACCCCCAGTACGTCCAGAACGACGACCTCAACTACTTCATGCCGATCAAGGCGCCGAACCAGGCGATGGAGGTCTGGCGCGCCGAGTTCGACGCGATGTGGGAGCACCGCGGGCTCTGGGTGACGGTGTGGCATCCCTTCAACTCGGGGCGGCTCGCGCGCTGCGTCGCCGTGGCGAACCTGATCGAGCACATGCAGAAGAAGGGCGGCGTCTGGTTCGCGACCACCGAGGAGATCGCGCGGCACGTGCAGAAGGTGATCGCCGACGGGACGTACGCCCCCCGCGTCGACCAGGTGCCCTACTACCGGGAGCCGATTCCCGAGCTGAAGCGGCCCTGACATGGCCACTTCGGTCGCCGACGCGAAACAGCTCCTCGAGGCGCACGGAATCCGCTTCGTCCTCGCGCAGTTCGTCGACATCCACGGCGTCGCCAAGACGAAGGCCGTCCCCGTCGAGCATTTCGAGGACGTCGTGCTGCGCGACGGCGCGGGCTTCGCCGGGTTCGCCGTGTGGGGGCTCGGGCAGGAGCCGCACAGCCGCGACTACATGGCGGTCGGCGACCTCGCGACGCTGACGCCGGTGCCGTGGCAGCCCGGGTTCGCGCGCATCGTCTGCGACGGGCGCGTGGACGACCGGCCGTGGCCGTTCGACACGCGCTGGGTGCTCAAGCAGCAGGTCGCGCGGCTCGCGCAGCGCGGCTGGACGTTCAACACCGGCCTCGAGCCCGAGTTCATGCTGCTCACGCGCGACGCGTCGGGCCGTCCCGTCCCCGCGGACGCGACCGACGTGCTCGACAAGCCGTGCTACGACTACAAGGGGCTCTCGCGGTCGACCGCGTTCATCGAGAGGCTCGTCGCGGCGCTGCGCGCCGTCGGGTTCGACGTGTACCAGGTCGACCACGAGGACGCGAACGGGCAGTTCGAGGTCAACTTCACGTACGCCGACGCGCTCACGACCGCCGATCGGATGATCTTCTTCCGGATGGCGGCGAGCGAGATCGCGCGCCAGTGCGGCGTCATCTGCTCGTTCATGCCGAAGCCGATGAGCGACCGCACCGGCAGCGGCATGCACATGCACTGCTCGATCGCCGACGAGCGGACGCCGAACCTCTTCCTCGATCGCACCGACCGGCGGGGGCTCGGCCTCTCGTCGCTCGCCTACCACTTCCTCGGCGGGCTCCTCGCCCACGCGCCCGCGCTCACGGCGCTCGTCGCCCCGTGCGTGAACTCCTACAAGCGCCTCGTCGTCGGGCAGACGTTCTCGGGCGCCACCTGGGCCCCCGCCTTCATCTCCTACGGCGACAACAACCGGAGCTCCATGGTCCGCGTGCCGTACGGCCGCCTCGAGCTGCGCCTCATCGACGCGGCCGCGAATCCCTACCTCGCCACGGCGGCGGTCATCGCCGCCGGCCTCGACGGCGTCGAGCGCCGCCTCGACCCGGGCGAGCCGCAGAACGTGAACCTCTACACGCTCACCCCGGACGAGCTGCGCGAGCGGGCGATCCGCCTCCTTCCGCAGAGCCTCGGCGCCGCGCTCGACGCGCTCGAGGCGGACCCGCTCTTCCACGAGACCCTCGGCGCGCCGCTCGTGAACGAGTTCATCCGGCTGAAGCGGATGGAGTGGACCGACTACCACCGGCACGTCTCGGACTGGGAAGTGAAGCGCTACCTGGAGTTCTTCTGATGTGCGGCATCGTCGGCGTGCTCGTGAAGCGTGAGCGTGCGCGCACGCAGCTCGGGACGCTCGTCGTCCCGATGCTCGCCTGCATGGACGCCCGCGGCCCGGACTCCGCGGGGCTCGCGGTCTTCCACGACGCGACGCCGGCGGGCGCGCGCCGCATGAGCCTTTTCGCGCCCGACCGCGCGTATCCGTGGTGCACGCTCGCCGACCGGCTCGGCGCCGACCTCGACGGCACGGCGACGATCGTCGCGCACGAGAACCTGGCCGTCGCGACCTCCTCGCTCGCCCCGACCGCGGTGCGCGCGTGGATCGAAACGCACGCGCCCGCCGTCCGCGTCCTCGGCGTCGGGCGGCGGATGGACGTCTACAAGGACGTCGGCCGCGCGCCGGACATCGCGCGCCGGTTCGACTTCGCGCGCCTCGCGGGCACGCACTGCGTCGGGCACACGCGCATGGCGACCGAGTCCGCGGTGTCCCCGGCGCACGCGCATCCGTTCACCGCGGGCGAGGACTTCTGCCTCGTCCACAACGGCTCGCTCTCGAACCCGCACATGATCCGCCGGCAGCTCGAGGCGCGCGGCATCCGCTTCGAGACCGACAACGACAGCGAGGCGGCGTGTCGCTGGATCGCCTGGCGCCTCGCCGAGGGCGACGACGTCGAGACGGCGCTCGGGCGCGCGCTCCGGGTGCTCGACGGCTTCTTCACGCTCCTCGTCGGGACGGCGGAGGGGCTCACGCTCGTGCGCGACGCGTTCGCGTGCAAGCCCGCGGTCGTCGCGGAGACCGACGACTGGGTCGCCGTGGCGTCCGAGTTCCGCGCGCTCGCGCATCTTCCCGGCATCGCCGACGCGGACATCTTCGAGCCGCGCCCGGAGCGGGTCTACACATGGGCGGTCGACCGCGAGCCGTGACGCTCGACGTCCGCGCGCTCGGCGTCCGCGGCGTGAACGCGTGGCTCCACGGCGAGGGCCAGGCGGCCGGCGGCGGTCGCGTCGAGATCGTGCATCCGGACGGCGCGCACAACCTCGCCGTCGGCCTCGACGCCGACCTCGACGTCGAGATCCGCGGCCACGCCGGCTACTTCGTCGGCGGCATGAACAAGCGCGCGCGCATCACGGTCGACGGCAGCGTCGGCTGGAGCGTCGCGGAGAACATCATGTCGGGGACCGTGCGCGTCCGCGGGAACGCGTCGGAATGCGCGGGCGCGTCCGGGCGGGGCGGGCTCCTCGTGATCGAGGGCGACGCCGCCGCGCGCTGCGGCATCTCGATGAAGGGCTGCGACATCGTCGTCGGCGGCGACGTGGGGCATGCGAGCGCATTCATGGCGCAGACGGGCACGCTCGTCGTCTGCGGCGACGCGGGCGCCGGCCTCGGGGACTCGCTCTACGAGGCGACGATCTACGTGCGGGGCCGGATCGAGGGGCTCGGCGCGGACGCCCGCGAGGAGCCGATGACCGCGAGCGACGTGACGCGCGTCGAGGCGCTGCTCCGCCGGGCGGGGTTCGCGCACGCGGGCGTCGAGTTCAAGCGCGTGGCGTCGGCGCGGACGCTCTACCACTGGCACGCCGGCCTCGGGCACGGAGCGTACTGACGATGGCCGACCGCGAGGAGAGCTTCTCCTTCAACCGCCACGTGCTCGCCTACATCCACGAGGCGGCGGCGGGCGGCCTCTACGACATCCGCGGGCTCGGCGCGAAGCGCGCCCTTCCGACGTTCGACGACCTCGTGTTCTTGACCGCCTCGCTCTCGCGCTACCCCCTCGAGGGCTATCGCGAACGGTGCTCGACCCGCACCGTCCTCGGGACGCGCTCCGCGAAGAAGCCGATCACGCTCGAGACGCCGATCACGATCGCCGGGATGAGCTTCGGCGCGCTCTCGGCGCGCGCGAAGGAGGCGATCGGGCGGGCGGCGACGGCCGTCGGCACGTCGACGACGACGGGCGACGGCGGCATGACGCCCGAGGAGCGCGAGGCCTCGAAGACGCTCGTCTACCAGTGCCTCCCGTCGCGCTACGGCTTCGACCCGGACGACCTCCGCCGCGCCGACGCGATCGAGGTCGTGGTCGGGCAGGGCGCGAAGCCGGGGGGCGGGGGGATGCTCCTCGGACAGAAGATCAGCGAGCGCGTCGCCGAGATGCGGACGCTGCCGGCGGGCATCGACCAGCGCTCGGCGTGCCGGCATCCGGACTGGACGGGCCCGGACGACCTCGCGATCAAGATCGCGGAGCTGCGCGAGATCACCGACTGGCAGGTGCCGATCTACGTGAAGTTCGGCGCCTCACGGGTCCGGAACGACGTGAAGCTCGCGGTCAAGGCGGGGGCGGACGTGATCGTCGTCGACGGCATGCAGGGCGGGACGGCGGCGAGCCAGCAGGTGTTCATCGAGCACGCCGGCATCCCGACGCTCGCCGCGGTCCCGCAGGCGGTCGAGGCGCTCGAGGAGATGGGGGTGCTCGGGACGGTGCAGCTCGTCGTGTCGGGCGGCATCCGGACCGGGGCCGACGTCGCGAAGGCGCTGGCGCTCGGCGCGGACGCCGTCGCGATCGGCCAGGCCGTCCTCGTGGCGCTCGGCTGCAACGCGGCGCACGCGGCGGACGGCGGGGTGCACCGGGACGTGACGGCCGACTACGAGCGGCTCGGGACGGCGCCCGGCTTCTGCCATCACTGCCACACCGGGCAGTGCCCGGTCGGGATCACGACGCAGCACCCCGAGCTCGAGCGCCGTCTCGATCCGGCGGAGGGCGCCCAGCGCCTGCGCAACTACTTGAACGTCCTCACCATGGAGCTCACGACGCTCGCCCGCGCCTGCGGCAAGTCCGACGTCCACCACCTCGAGCGCGAGGATCTGGTCGCGCTCACCGTCGAGGCCGCGGCGATGGCGAAGGTGCCGCTCGCCGGCACGAGCTGGATCCCGGGGGAGGGTCCCTGAATGACGAGCTATTTTCCGCGCGAGGAGTACCACGAGCGCTGGCGGCGCGTGCACGCGGCGATGCGCGAGCGCGGCTACGACACCGCGGTCGTGTGGAGCCGGTCGGGTGGGAGCTACGACCGCTGCGCGGACGTGCTCTACCTCGTCAACTTCTACTCCCAGGCGTCGGGCCAGGGCCTCGACACGGCCGTCTTCAACGCCCGCGGGCTGAACGCCGTCATCCTGCAGGAGGGGAAGGAGCCCGAGCTCCAGGCCGACGAGGCGTGGCCGCGGCGGGACCTCGTGGCGACCGAGCGCATCGAGTGGCACCACGATCCGGTGCGCGGCGTCGCCGACGCGCTCAAGCGGCGCAAGGTCCGTCGTGCGGTGCTCGTTGGCGCGAGCATCCTCCCGGCGAAGTACTGGCTCCAGCTCGAGGAGCAGACGCCGGGGATCGCGTGGAGCTTCGACGATGACCTCGTCCTCTCCGTCCGTCGGCGAAAGAGCCCGCGCGAGCTCCAGTGCATGCGCGAGGCGGGCGAGATCATGAGCGGCGCGCTCACCCGGCTCCTCGAGGGGCTGATCGCGGGCGAGCGCGAGACCGCGGCCGCCGCGGCCGCGGTTGCGAGGATCGTCGAGGCGGGCGGGGCGATCCACATGGCGCCCTGCAACCACGGCGACATGATCGAGATGTGGGTGCGCAACCAGCTCATGGGCTACAGCCACGACGCCCCGAAGCGCGGCGACGTGGTGCGCGGCTGGATGTACGGGCCCATCCGCGAGGGCTACTGGCTCGACCCGGGCCGCACGGCCGTGTGCGGGGGGAGGCCGACGCCCGAGCAGCGGGAGATGATCGAGACGAACGCCCGCGTCGTCGAGCAGCTCATTGCCGCGATCCGCCCCGGCGTCCGCGTCATGGACGTCGCGAAGCTCGGCGCCAAGCTCATGCGCGAGACGGGCGCGGCGAAGGACCAGGCGGCCGAGAAGTGGCCGCACTTCGGCCACTCGATCGGCATCTTCATCGAGACGCCCTACATCGGCGAGACGATGTGCAGCGAGTCGGACGTGTTCACGGCCGAGAGCGTGCTCGGCGTGGAGGCGTTCCTCGCGCGGCCGGGCGTCGGCAGCTCGGGGTTCGAGCGGAACTTCATCGTCCACGACGACCGCAACGAGCTCCTCGACGCGACGCCGATGGTGTGGTGGTAGGGCGATGGCCGCGATCACCGCCGCCGCGCAGAACGGCCGCGACTTCCTCCGCCGCGTCCAGGCCTCCTCGCTCTCGCCGAAGCGCCGGGAGATCGCCGAATACCTCGCGACGAACTACCGGACCGCGGTCGGGCAGACCGCGGCCGAGCTCGCCGCCGCGATGGGAACGAGCGAGGCGACCGTCATCCGCGTCGCGCGCGAGCTCGGGTACGACGGGTTCCCCGAGCTGCGCCGCCAGCTTCACGAGATGGTGCGAGAGGACTTGACGTCGCTCGACCTCTTGAAGCGCGAGCGGAGCGAGCACGCGAAGCACGCCGACACGATCGCCGAGGTCGCGAGCGCGCAGATCGAGCACCTCCACGCGATGGTCGCGAACGTGCCGCGCGCGGAGTTCCGCCGCCTTGTCGACGTGCTGGTGGCGGGCAAGCGCGTCTACGTCGCCGGCCACCGCGCGTCGGCCGCGCTCGCGTCCTTCTTCGGCTACGAGCTCGCGAAGGTCCACCCCGACGTGGTCACGCTCTGCGGCGACGGCAGCGCGGCCTACGACGCCTTCCGCGTCGTGCCACGCGGCGCGTGGCTCATCGGCATCGCCTATCCCCGCTATCCCCGCGAGACGCTCGAGCTGCTCGAGTTCGCGCGCGAGGAGCGCATCGCGATCGCGGTCATCACGGACTCGGTGGTCTCGCCCGCGGCGAAGCGCGCCGACCTGACACTCCCGGTCGCCGCCACCCCCGTGTCGTTCGTCTCGTCGCACGCCGCGCCGCAGACGCTCATCTCGGCGCTCCTCGTCGAGTACGGGCTCCGGGCGCGGCGGCGGACCGAGGCGATGCTCGGCCGCTTCGAGCGGATCGCGGAGCGCCGCCGGATCTTCCACACCCGGACCTGACGATGGACGCGCGGAACGGCTTTCACGCGAACGGCCGCCCCCGGTGGCGGCGCTACTCGGCGCTCAGCCTCCTGCGCCACGGCCTCACGCACGAGGACTGGCCGCGGGCATGGCGGGCGCACGACCTCGCGCCGCGCTACGACGTCGTCGTGATCGGGGCGGGCGTCCACGGGCTCGCCGCGGCGTACTACCTGGCGAAGAACCACGGCATCACGAACGTCGCGGTGCTCGACAAGGGCTACGTCGGCGGGGGCGCATCCGGACGGAACACGGCGATCCTCCGCTCGAACTACCTGACGCCGGAGGGCGTCCGCTTCTACCACCGCTCGGTCGCGCTCTACCGGGGGCTCGCCGCCGAACTCAACTTCAACGTGATGTTCGAGCAGCGCGGCCACCTGACGCTCGCGCACACCGACGGCGCGCTCCGCACGATGCGGTGGCGGGCCGAGGTGAACAAGCTCGAGGGCGTCGAGTCGGAGGTGATCGCGCCGGCGGAGGTGAAGCGCCTGGTCCCGTTCCTCGACGTCTCGTCCGGGACGCGCTACCCGATCCTCGGCGCGCTCTACCATCCGCCCGGCGGCATCATCCGTCACGACGCCGTCAATTGGGGCTACGCGCGGGGCGCCGACGCGCGCGGCGTCCACATCCACCAGAACACCGAGGTGACGGGGATCGACGTCGAGCGGGGACGGGTCGTCGGCGTGCGGACGTCGCGCGGGAAGATCGCGACGCGCACGGTCCTCAACTGCACGGCCGGCTGGGCGACGGTCGTCGCCGACATGGCGCGCGTGCGGCTTCCGATCGTGACCCACCCGCTCCAGGCGGCGGTGACGGAGCCCGTGAAGTCCTTCCTGCACGCCGTCGTCGTGTCGGGCTCCCTCCACGTCTACGTGAGCCAGACGGCGCGGGGTGAGCTCGTGCTCGGCGCGAGCGTGGATCCCTTCGCGTCGTACTCGACGCGCGGGTCGCTCGAGTTCACCGAGGAGCTGGCGGGACACGTCCTCCAGCTGATGCCGTCGCTCGGGAAGCTCCGGCTGCTCCGGCAATGGGCGGGGCTCTGCGACATGACGCCCGACTACTCGCCCGTCATGGGCGTCACGCCGGTCGAGGGGTTCTACGTGGACGTCGGCTGGGGCACGTACGGGTTCAAGGCGGGCCCCGTGTCCGGGGAGGCGATGGCCGAGCTGGTCGCAACCGGCCGGACGCCGGAGATCATCGCCGCCTTTGGGCTCGCGCGGTTCACCGAAGGGCGGCTCGTCGGCGAGAAGGGGGCCGCGGCGGTCGGCCACTGACGAGGGAGGGCTCGATGGAGGTGCGCGCCGCATGATGCTCGTTCCGTGTCCGTTCTGCGGCCCGCGGGATGCGTCCGAGTTCCGCTGGGTTGGCGAGGCGCACCGCCGCCCCGCCGTCGCGGAGGCGACGCCGCCCGAGTGGCGCGCGTACCTCTATCTCCGCCGCAACGTCGCCGGCTGGAGCGTCGAGACGTGGTACCACCGGGCCGGCTGCCGGCGGTACTTCCGCGCGGAGCGGCACACGGTCACGAACGCGTTCCGCGCCGCGCAGGCGCCCGGCGCCGTCGACGCGCCGGGGCGGGAGGTCGCGTGACGCCGGCCGAGACGGCGCGCGCGTCCCTCGAGCCGGCGGTCGCGCCCCGCCGCCTCCCGCCGCAGGCCGGCGAGGTGATCGACCGCACGCGGACGCTCGCCTTCACGTGGAACGGCAGGCCGGTCGCCGCGCATCCCGGCGACACGATCGTCTCGGCGCTCGCGGCCGCGGGCGTCCGCGTGTTGTCCCGCAGCTTCAAGTACCACCGGCCGCGGGGCGTCCAGTCCGCGACCGCGCTCGACCCCGGCTGCCTCGTCCAGGTCGGGGACGAGCCGAACGTCCGGGCGGCCGCCCGCCGCGTCGAGCCCGGCATGGCGGTCGTCGCGCAGAACGCGTGGCCGTCGCTCGACTTCGACCTGAAGGCCGCGAATCGGCTCCTCGGCCGCTTCCTGCCGCCCGGCTTCTACTACAAGACGTTCATGAAGCCGCAGCGGCTCTGGCCGATGTACCAGCGCCTGCTCCGTCGCTTCGCGCCGGGCGGCCGGCTCGACGCCGCGGCGCGACCCGGGTACTTCGACAAGAAGTACGCCCATGCGGACGTGCTCGTCGCCGGCGGCGGCCCCGCGGGGATGGCGACCGCGATCGCCGCCGCCGCGGCGGGTGCCCGGGTCATCCTCGTCGAGGAGGAGCCCGCGCTCGGCGGGCACCTGCGCTGGGGCGACGCGCGCGACCTCGCCGTCCTCGCGGAGCTCAGGCGCGCGGTTGCGGGGACGCCCGGGCTCCAGGTCCTCGTCGACGCCGTCGTGACCGGGCGCTGGGATGACAACTGGATCGCGGTCGCCCAGCGCGGCGTGCCGGGCGTCGTCGAACGGCTCTGGAAGATCCGCGCGAAGGCGCTCGTCGTCGCGCCCGGCCTGCTCGAGCGCCCCTACGTCTTCGCCGGCAACGATCTGCCGGGCGTCATGCTCTCGACGGGCGCCCGCCGGCTCGTGAACCTCTGGGCCGTGAAGCCCGGCGACCGCGCCGTCGTCTTCACTGCGAACGCCGCGGGCGACGCCGCGGCCGCGGACCTCGCGCGCGTCGGGGTCGAGGTCGCGCGCGTGGTCGACGCGCGCTGCGGCGAGGACATCGTCCGCGCGCGGGGGGGCAGGAGCGTCCGGGCGGTCGAGCTCGCGGACGGGTCGACCGTCGCGTGCGACCTCCTCGTCACCGCGGTCGGCTGGACGGCGCCGACCTCGCTGCTCAACATGGCGGGCGGCCACCCCGTGTGGGACGCGCGCGCCGCGCGCTTCCGTCCCGGCCCGGGGCTGCCGCCGACGGTCTTCGCGGCGGGCGGCCTCGCCGGCGACGCGTCCCTCGACGGCCTCGTCGAGCACGCGACGGCGGTCGGGTGCGCCGCGGCCGCCGTCGCGGCGGGGCGCACGCCGGATCCGGTGCCCCCGCTCGGCGTCGACGCGCATCCCGCGCTCTTCCGCGGGCGGACGCACGGCTTCGTCGACTGCTCCGAGGACGTCACCTCGAAGGACATCGTGTCCGCGGCGCGGGAGGGCTACGACTCGATCGAGCTCGTGAAGCGCTACACGACCGTCACCATGGGCGCCGCCCAGGGCAAGCTCGAGACGGTGAACGCGGTCGCGGTCCTCGCCGAGGCGCGCGGCCGGACCATCGAGGAGATCGGCACGACGGTCTGGCGGCCGCCGTTCGCGCCCGTGACGCTCGGCGCGCTCGCGGGGCGGCTGTTGGAGCCGGTGCGCCGCTCGCCGATGCACGCGTGGCACGAGGCGCACGGCGCGCGCCCGCTCGTCGCCGGCCAGTGGATCCGCCCCGAGCACTACGGGGACCCGATGGCCGAGGTGGCGAACGTCCGGCGGAACGTCGGCGTGATCGACGTGACGCCGCTCGGCAAGCTCGACCTCCGCGGGCCGGACGTGCCGCGCCTGCTGAACTTCGTGTACGTGAACAAGTGGTCGAAGCTGGACGTCGGCGCCGTCCGCTACGGCGTCATGTGCGCCGAGGACGGCGTCGTGCTCGACGACGGCGTCACGGGTCGCCTCGCGCCGGACCGCTGGCTCATGTCGACCACGTCGTCGGGCGCCGACGCCGTCTACGAGTGGATCGAGAGCTGGCTCCAGACCGAGCACCCGGAGTGGCGCGTCTTCGTCACGCCCGTGACGCACGACTACGCGAGCATGAACGTCGCCGGCCCCCGGGCGCGCGACCTCCTCCACCGCGTCGTCGCAGACGTCGACCTCGCGCCGGGGGCGTTCCCCTACATGCAGGTGCGGACGGCGCGCATCGCGGGCGTCGGCGGCTGCGTCATGTGGCGCATCGGCTTCACGGGGGAGCTCAGCTGGGAGCTTCACGTGCCGGCGGCGTACGGGCTCCACGTCTGGGAGGCCGTGCTCGCGGCAGGCGCCGACCTCGGCGTCGCGCCGTTCGGCGTCGAGGCGCAGCGCATCATGCGGCTCGAGAAGGGGCACGCGATCGTCGGGCAGGACACCGACGGGCTCACGCGCGCGGGCAGCGCGGCGCTCGGCGCGCTCGTCAAGCTCGACAAGGACGACTTCGCCGGGAAGCCCGAGCTCGGGTGGGCGGCGGGCCGGGCGCCCGATCCGCTCCTCGTCGGCCTCCAGCCCGTGGACGGCCGCGTCGTGCCGGCCGAGGCGAGCCTCATCCTCGAGGGCGGGACGCGCATCGTCGGCCGCGTGACCTCGAGCCGCATGTCGCCGACGCTCGGGCGCTCGATCTGCCTCGGGTTCCTCGCGGCGCACCTCGCCACGCCGGGGACGATCGTGACGATCAATCTGCCCGACGGCTCGCGCGTGCCCGCGACCGTCATGCGGCAGCTCGCGCACTTCGACCCGGAAGGGAGCCGGCTCCGTGCCTGACGCGACGCCGGTCGCCCGCAGCGCCGTCGTGCCCGCGCCGCCCGTCGCGGTGGTGGAGGGGTGGGAGGTGTCCGCGCGGCGAAGCACCGCCGCGCTCCGGCTGGCGGACGCGAGCCCGCTCGCGAAGGTCGTCGTCCGCGCCGAGCCGTCGGGCGTGCTCGCCCGGGCCCTCGGCGTCGCGCCGTGGCGCGCCGCCCGCGAGCCGGACGGCCCGCTCGTCGTCGGCGCGGCCCCGGGAGAGTGGTGGGTGCTCGCCCGACCCGGCTTCGCGGCGGAGGCGATCGCGATCCTCGCCCGCGTCGCCGCCGGCGCGCCGGCGGCGCTCGTCGACGTGACTCACGGCCGCACGCTGCTCCGTCTCACCGGCGACCGGGCGCCCGACCTCCTCGCGAAGGTCTGCGGCGTCGACCTGCACGACCGCGTGACGCCGAACGGCGCGGCCTTCCGCAGCTCCGTCGCGAAGGTCGTGACGGACGTGATCCGCGACGACGTCCGGGGGACGGGCGACGGCCGCGCCGCCCCGGCGCCCGAGCGCTCGTACCTCCTTCACTGCGAGCGCGCCGTCGGGCAGTACCTCTTCGACGCGCTCCTCGACGCCGGGGCCGAGCTCGGTGTGGCGGTCGACGGGTTCAGGCCGGAGGGCGGGTGAGCGGCGTGGACGCGAGCCGGGAGAGGCGCGCCGGGCCGAGCGCCTCGAGCGCCGCGAGCCGCGCGCGAAAGCGGCGCCAGTCCTTCGTGCGACCGGCGGCCGACGCGGGACGGAGCGCGAAGTCGGTGATGCGCGTCACGGTGAAGCGGAGCGCGGCGAAGCGCGCCTCCGTGGCGAGCGCGGCGGTCTCCGCGGGCGCGAGCGGCCGCTCGGACTGGTATCCCGCGAGGAGCGCGTGGACGAGCGACTCGTCGAGCGCGGCGCCGAAGCACCAGGCGAGCACGGTCACCATGAGGTCGTACGCCCAGGTCTCCGCGCCCGCGCTCTCGAAGTCGAGAAGCGCCACGACCCGGCCGTCGCGCCAGAGGACGTTGTCGCGGAAGAGGTCCCCGTGCACGACGCCGCCGGGGAGCCCCGGGGTCCGTGCGGCCGCGGCGGCGGCGAGCTCCGCGTCGAGGACGGGGGCCACCGCCAGGAGCTCGGGATCCGTGGCCCGCGCGATCGTCGCGCAGCGGGTGCGCAGCTCGGCGACGCCGAAGCGCCCGGGCCGCCCGTCGGCGAAGCGGGCCGCCGCGCGATGGACGCGCGCGAGCGCGGCGCCGACGTCCCACGCCACGCGCGGGCGGACGCTCGCCTGGCAGAGCACCTCGCCGCCGCTCCAGGCGAAGAGCGCGACGGGGCGCGCGGCGGCACCCGCGCCGAGCGTCGCGACCCGGCCGCGGCCGTCGACGCGCGCGAGGGCCGGCGGCGTCGGGACGCCGGCGTGCGCGAGGTGCGTGACGAGCGCGGTCTCCCAGGCCGCCCCGCGCTCATCCTGCTCCTCGTACACCCGCGCGAAGACCGCCCGGCCGTCGGCGAGCGCCAGGCGGAAATTCGAGTTGACCGAGCCGCGCGCGAGGGGTGTCGCGCCGACCACCTCGACGCCGAAGAGCCGACCGAGAGTGCGCGCGGCCGGAACGTCGAGCTGCCGGAAGACCGCCATGACCGAGCCTTCTTCATAGCGGAGACCGCGTGACGTCACGAGAGCGCATCACGGCGGACGACATCGTGCGGGCCCACGCCGAGCTGCGCCGCGTCGTTCACCGGACGCCGGTCGTGACCTGCGAAAGCATCGCCGAGCGCTGCGGCGTGCCGGCGAGCGGCCTCGGGCTCAAGATGGAGCCGCTCCAGCGCACGGGTTCCTTCAAGATCCGCGGCGCCTACCACCGCGTGGCGCAGCTCGGGCCCGAGGAGCGGGCGCGCGGCGTCGTCGCGGCGTCGGCGGGGAACCACGCGCAGGGCGTGGCGCTGGCGGCGAGCCTCCAGGGCGTACGGGCGACGATCTTCATGCCCGAAGGCGCGAGCATCGCGAAGATCCACGCGACGCAGCGCTATCGCGCGACGGTCGTCCTCCGCGGCGCGAGCTTCGAGGACGCCGCGGCCGCCGCCGAAGACCACGCCGCCGCGACGGGCGCGGTCCTCGTCCCGGCCTACGACGACGACGCCGTCATCGCGGGGCAGGGGACGCTCGGCCTCGAGATCCTCGAAGACGTGCCGGACCTGCACCAGGTGCTGATCCCGGTCGGCGGCGGCGGGCTCTTCGGCGGCGTCGCGACGGCGATCCGCGCGGCGCGGCCGCGCGCCCGGATCGTCGGCGTGCAGGCGAGCGGTGCGGCCACCGCGGTCGCATCGTGGCGCGCGGGGCACCTCGTCCCGCCCGAGCCGATCCGGACGATCGCCGACGGGGTGGCGCTCAAGTCCCCGAGCGAGCGCACCTTCGACTACATCCGGCGGTGTGCGGACGACATGGCGACGGTCGACGACCAGGAGATCGCGGCCGCGATGCTGCTCCTCCTCGAGCGGGCGAAGACGGTCGTCGAGCCGGCCGGTGCGCTCACGGTCGCGGCGCTCCTCGCCGAGCGCGTCCGCGCGGTCCCGGGAACCGTCGCCGTCGTCTCCGGCGGCAACGTCGACATCAAGTTCCTCTCCGACGTGATCGAGCGCGGGATGATCCGGAGCGGCCGCTACATGCACTTCTTCAGCACCGTGCCCGACCGGCCCGGAGGGCTCGCGGCGCTGCTCCACCGGATCGCAGCGGAGCAGGGCAACGTGATCAACGTGGTGCACAACCGGATCGGCGTCCGCGTCCCGTTCGGAGAGACCGGCGTCGAGATGCTGGTCGAGGTGCGGGACCGCCGCCACCTCGACGCGCTTCGCGACGGGCTCACCGCCGAGGGCTACGGCGTCGAGATGCTCGATTGACGGGGAGGGGGAAACCGGCATGAGCGACGAGCGGCGGGCGGTGACGGCGGCGGACGCGCCGCAGGCGCTCGGCCCGTACTCGCAGGCCGTGACGATCGGGGACTTCGTCTTCTGCTCCGGACAGGTCGGGATGGACCCGGCGACCGGCCGCCTCGTCGAGGGCGGGATCGCGCGCGAGACCGCGCGCGCGCTCGAGAACCTGGCCGCCGTGCTCGCGGCCGCCGGCGCGTCGCTCGCGCAGGTCGTGAGGACGACCGTCTACTTGACGGACCTCGCCGACTTCGCGGCGATGAACGCAGTCTACGCACGCCACTTCACGACGCCGTTTCCCGCGCGCGCGACCGTGCAGGTGGCGAAGCTTCCCGCCGGCGCGCGCGTCGAGATCGACGCGATCGCGGCGAGGAAAGGATGAATGCCGATGGCTGAGGCGAAGACGAAGGCGCTCCGGACGTGGCCGCATCTGGCGGCGCGCCGCCGCCGCCCGAGCGAATACGAGATCGTGTCGACGAACCTGCACTGGCGGACGCAGTTCGAGGAGTACTCCGAGCTGAGCCCGAGCCTGCCCATCAACAAGTGGTACCGGAAGTACGTGCGGGAGAGCCCCCTCCGGCACGACGACTGGGACGGGTTCCGGGACCCCGACGAGGTGACGTACCGGACGTACACCGTGGCGCAGGACGGGCAGGAAGCCTACGTCGACGGGCTCCTCGACGAGCACGACGAGCTCGGGCATGATGCGAGCTTGCCGGACGAGTGGGTCCCCGTGCTGGCGCGTCTCTACACGCCCGGCCGGTTCATGCTGCACGCCGTGCAGATGGCGTCCGCGTACATCGTGATCGCCGCGCCCGCGTCCACCGTGACGTGCACCGCGGCCTTCCAGATGGGCGACGCCCTGCGCTGGGTCGCCCGGCTCGCGTACCGGACGGCCGAGCTCGCGGAGCACCGCCCGGGGTTCGGCTTCGCCCAGCAGGAGCGGCGCGTCTGGGAGCAGGACCCCGCGTGGCAGGGGCTCCGCGAGCTCACCGAGCGGGCGCTCGTCGCGTACGACTGGGGCGAGGCGATCGTCGCGCTGAACGTCGTCCTGAAGCCGGCGATCGACGAGGCATTCTTGCGGCAGCTCGCCGCGGCGGGGCGCCGGCACGGCGACACGCTCCTCGGGCTCCTCGCCGACGCGCAGCTCCGCGACAGCGACCGGTCGCGGCGCTGGACGAAGGCGCTCGTCGAGTACGCGCGCCAGCATCCCGGCAACGACGAGGTGCTCGCGCGCTGGGCCGAGAAGTGGGTGCCGCTCGGCGACCGCGCCATGGAGACGTTCGCCGCCGCGCTGCCCGAGAGCCCGGACGCGGGGGCGACTGCGGTTCGCGACGCGCGGGCCTTCCGCACGAGTCTGGGGTTCACCGTCTGACGACCGACTGAAAGGGGGTTCGTCCATGGCATTGCTCGAACGGTCCCGGTGGTACGACCTGGCACGGTCGACGAACTGGACGCCGACGTACGTGCGGGAGGACGAGATCTTCCCGCCCGACATGTCGGACGTCTACGGCCTCGGCATGGACGCGTGGGAGACGTACGACGAGCCGTACAAGGTCTCGTTCCGCGACTACGTCCGCGTCCAGCGCGAGAAGGACACGGGCGTCTACGCCGTGCGCGAGGCGCTCGCGCGCTCCGATTACTACGAGAAGGCGGACCCCGGCTGGATGACGGTCATGAAGGCGCACTACGGCGGCGTGACGACCGTCGAGTTCGCCTCCGCTTCGACCCAGGCGCGCATGGGCCGCTTCGGCAAGGCCGGCGGTCTCCGGAACATGGGCGCGTTCGGCTCGCTCGACGAGATCCGGCACACCCAGACGCAGCTCGTCTTCTCGCACGAGCATCTCCAGCGCGGGAACGACCCCGAACAGTTCGCCTGGTCGCACTACGGCAACCGGACGAACAACTGGGTGAACCTCGCCGTGCGGCACACCTTCGAGGACATCGAGCACACGCGCGACGTCGTGGAGACGGCGGTCATGACGTCGGTCTTCGAGGTGATGTTCACGAACCTCCAGTTCATCGGCCTCGCCGCCGACGCGGCGAAGCAGGGCGATCACCGCTTCTCGAGCCTCATCCAGAGCATCCAGTCCGACGAGGCGCGCCACGCGCAGATCGGGATGGAGGTGATGCGCCTCATGGTGCGCGAGGGGCGCAGGGCGGAGGTGCAGCGGCTCGTCGACATCTCGTTCTGGCGGAACTGGCGCGCCTTCGCGCCGCTCACGGGCATCGCGATGGACTACTACATGCCCGTCGAGAGGCGCGAGCATTCCTTCAAGGAGTTCATGGAGGAGTGGGTGATCGCGCAGTTCGACCGGACGATCGGCGACCTCGGCCTCGCGCGGCCGTGGTACTGGGACATCTTCCTCGACGAGCTCGAGTGGTTCGTCCACGGCCAGCACCTCGGCGTCTGGCTCCTCCCGAACACGGTGTGGTGGAACCCGCCGTGCGGCGTGACGCCCGCCGAGCGGGACTGGCTCGAGCAGAAGTATCCGGGGTGGAACGCGACCTTCGGCCGCTGCTGGGACGTCATCACGAAGAACGTCCTCGACGGGAAGCTCGACAAGATCCAGCTCGAGATATTTCCGCTCATCTGCCACATGTCCAACCTCGCGATCACCGGGATCGCGGGCGACGGCTTCCGGGTGAAGGACCACTACCTCGACTACGAGGGGCGCCGGTACCACTTCGGCTCGGAGGTCGACCGCTGGATCTTCCTGCAGGAGCCGAACCGCTACAAGGACTACAAGAACATCCTCGACCGCTACATGGACGGCACGATCCAGCCGCCGACGAACGGCGGCTTCCTCGCGTACATGGGCCTCAACGAGCACAGCTGGGGGCGCGATCCTCACAACTGGCAGTGGAACGACCGCTTCCGCGCGCGCGAGCGTCGCGCGAGCTAGGAGCCAGGGCCATGGCCGCGGATTTCCCGGTCGGCGTCGCCGTCCAGGGCGACTACGAGACCCGGCTCGTCATGATCGAGCCGGACGCGACGATGGACGATCTCTGTGCCGCGGTGGCGCCGTTCGTCGTCGGCCGGTTCGTCCCCGAGCAGCCGGACAAGACGATGCGCATCAAGCATCAGAACAACGCGGAGCCGTTCCCGCGGGACGCGCGCGTGAAGGACGTGCTCGTTCCGTGGGACCCGGTCGAGCTCCTGTTCCTGTGAGCGATGGCGTTTCGGCGAGTCTGTAGCCTCGACGACCTCTGGGAAGGCGACATGGCGGCCTTCGAGGTCGACGGGCGCGAGGTCCTTCTCGTGCACCTGCCCGGCGGCGACGTGCGCGCGATCCAGGCGATCTGCCCCCACCAGGCGCAGCCGCTCGTGGAGGGCGAGCTCCGGGGCTGCGTGCTCACCTGCCGCGCGCATCGGTGGGAGTTCGACGTCGCGACCGGGAAGAGCGTCAATCCCGAGGGCGAGGAGGTGCGTGTCTTTCCGGTGCAGGTCGAGAACGACGAGGTGTGGGTGGACGTCGCGGGCGTGGCGCCCGACGTCTCGTTCCGCGGATAGGAGGGCGAGCATGGGCGCAGCGAGCGACGACCCGCGTCTCGTCGGGCCGGTGCTTCAGGTGGGCGACGTGGCGGAGGCGATCCTGGAGGCGATCCGGGAGGACAACCCCGGGCGCGAGGTCATCACCGAGGAGCACTCGTCCTACGTGCGCATCCTCTGCCCGGAGGAGTGCGTCATCCGCTGCAGCACGGTAGCCGCGATCCTCGGGCGCCCCTTCGGCGTGACCGACATCGAGACCATCATGAGCGCGTTCTCGGGACAGATCGAGACGCGGGACGATCGCATTCGCTTCTTCCTTCGTCGCCTCCCGAAGGAGCGGAGCGTCGGGTGAGGCGGGGGGTGCGGCTCGGCCCGAGCGATCGCGAGCGCGCCGCACGCCTGCTCCTCGAGCTCATCCGGATCGACAGCCATTCGCGCCGCGAAGGTGCGATGGCCGCGCGGCTCGCGCGGGAGTGCGAGGCGCTCGGCGTCCAAGCGGAGGTGGACGACGCGGGCGCGCGGGTCGGCGGCGAGACGGGGAACCTCCTCGTCCGCGTGCCGGGGACGCGCCCGGGCGCACCGCCGCTCCTGCTGAGCGCGCACATGGACACGGTCGTGCCGGGCGAGGGCATCGTGCCGGTCGTCGATGGCCACGTCGTCCGGACCGACGGCCGGACGATCCTCGGCGCGGACGACAAGGCCGGCTGCGTGATCGTCCTCGAGACGATCCGGCTTCTCCGCGAGCACCGCCGGCCGCACGGCGACCTGGAGGTCGTGTTCACGGTCTGTGAGGAGGTGGGCCTCCTCGGCGCGAGGGCCTTCGACTGCACGCGCCTCGCGGCGCGGAGCGGCCTCGTCTTCGACTCCGAGGGCGTCGGCCTCGCCTACACGCGGCAGCCCGCGTGCGACCACCTGCACTTCACGGTCGAGGGGCTCGAGGCGCACGCGGGCGTGGCCCCGGAGCGCGGCATCTCGGCGATCCGGATCGCCGCGGAGGCCGTCGCCGCCATGCGGCTCGGCCGCGTGGACGAGGCGACGACCGCGAACGTCGGCTGGATCGAGGGCGGCGGTCCCGTGAACGTCGTCCCGCATCGGGCCCGGCTCCACGCCGAGGCCCGCTCGCTCGACGAAGCGGCCCTCGACGCGCAGTGCCGCCACATGCGGGAGTGCATCGAGTCCGCCGCCGCCCGACACGCGACGGTGCTCGACGGCCGCCGGGTCGAGGCGCGCGTCACGACGGCGATCGAGCGGCAATACCCCGCGATGAACGTCTCCCCCGACGCGCCGATCTTCCGCCGCGTCCGCGATGCGGCGGCCCGCCTGGGCCAGCCGCTCGCGGCCGCGTCCTCGTGCGGCAGCTCGGACGCGAACGTCTTCAACGCGCGCGGGATCGCGTGCGTCGACCTCGGCACCGGCATGCAGCGGATCCACACGCTCGCGGAGTGGATCGACCTCCGCGGCCTGTGGAGCGCGACCGAGCTGGCGGTCGAGATCGCCGGGCTGCCGCGCGAGGGCGCGGCGTAGCCGGGGCGCGGTCGCGCCGGTCACGCGGCGCGCGACGGCCCGCGATTGCTCATCGAGGCCGGCGTCGCGCGCGGCCGCCGGATCGCGTCGTGGCCGTCGCTCGAGACGGACCTCCGGAACGCGGGCGCGGAGTGCGTCGACGAGCCGGTCGTCGTCGACGGGAACGTCGTCTCGAGCCGCAAGCCGGACGACATCCCGGCCTTCAACCGGGAGATGCTGGCGCTCTTCGCGCGGGCGCGCGAGCGGGGGCGGCGGACGGCCTGAGGCGCGCGCCCGCCACGCCGGCTCAGAAGCCGTCGAAGTCGACGTCCTCGCCAGCGGGCGCGAAGACGAGCCCGACGAGCGCGTCATCGTGCCCGTGGTCCCCGTCCAGATGGGCGCCGTCGTCGAAGAAGACGTCGGACACGATGAGGAAGTCGTCGCCGTCGCCGAGGTGCGCGTCCACGCGGTCGTCGAAGGACGCGAGCTCGATGCGCAGCTCGTCGGGACCGTCGCCGGTCAGCAACCGGACCCGGTCCGCGCGGTGCGCGTCGATGTCGAAGAGCGACACGCGGTCCCGCCCGGGACCGGTCGTGATGCGCAGCCGGCGACCCAGCGTGACGCCGTCGAACGTGACGTTCGACGCACCGGTGCTCCCGCGGATCGAGACGTCGCTGTTCACCGTGGTCCGGGTGATGCCGATGTCGTCCCGACCCTGCCGGCCGCGGATGAAGAGGGCGCCGGCCACGAACGCGTCCTCGAGGAGGACCGCGTCGTTGCCGTCGCCGAGGAAGACGCGAAGCGTCCCGCGCACCGTGACGTCGTGGATGCCGACGGTGTCCGCGCCGTCCCCGGTGTCGATCCGGATGCCCCGGACGCGCTCGGCCGTCACGGCCGCTCCGCCGTTCACCGTCGTTCCGTCCGTACCCGTGACGACGACGGCGCCGCCGCCGGCGGACTCGAGCATGAGCCCGTTGTCGGCCCCGTCGCCTTGGACGAGGAGGCGCCGGCCCATGCGCGAGACGGTGACGTTCCCGGCCGCGTCGGCCGCGGCCGCGGCGAGGAGGACGAGGACCGCGGCGAGCCGTGACGAGCGACGCACGCTGCGAGTCTGCCTCGCGGGCGGCGTTTCGCCACTCCCGCCGCGCCGACGCGTTCCGGCCCCGCCCCGCGGCGCCCGACAGGGGCGCGCTCGCACCGGCTTGCGCTCATGCTCGCCGTAGCCACGCCCGTTCACGCGACCGATCTCTGCGTCTACAGCAGCTGCGAGACCGTTCTCGCTAGGGGAGTTCGACAGCGAACGGCGCACGGCGCACGGCGCCGATGGCGCTTTCGCGAGTGTCACGCAAGTTTCCAGCGCGCTACGCCGATGACGATGCGGCCGCAGCGTGACGCCGCGCGAGACGCGCCCGTGCCGTGGAAGTCGCAGCGGGCTGCGCAGCGGATGCAGGGTTATGTGCGTGTGGCGCCGTGCTTGCTCTGCTCACACGACGGGAAGTCAGCATTCGACTGCTGCTGGGGCGGTCGTACGACCTGGGTCGCGTTGACAGTGCGGATCTCAAACGACTAGCGTGTGGATGTCCGCGCGCGCAACGACATCAGCGACGACGGAACGACGGAAAAGGAGAGCCGATATGGGAGGGCTCGGAGTCTCCTTGATGCGTGGACGAAAAGGCGCCGGCCCATGCGGGAGACGGTGACGTTCCCAACCGCGTCGCCGCGGCCGCGACGAGGAGGACGAGGACCGCGGCGAGCCGTGACGAGTGACGCACGCCGCGAGTCTGCCTCGCGCGCGGCGTTTCGCCACTCCCGCCGCGCCGGCGCGTTCCGTTCCCGCCCCGCGGCGCCCGCGCGCGCTCGCGCGCGCCGCGCGAGCGTCCGCCGCGGGGAGAATCCGCGCCGCGCCCGCCGCCAGCCGCAGATTGCGGCCGTCGAACGGCGACGCGAACCCGTGGAGCGGCGCTCGCGTGCCTGACGCCTCGGGCGCGCTCCCGGGTGGCGTGCGATGCCCGTTCGCGCAACCTCCGTTCGCGCATGGCGAGTGCGAGAGGTTGTTGTTGGCAAGTGAAGTGATCCTCACCGAGGCCCAGGTCGCGGCGCTCGAGAAGGCGACGGCGGACGGGGAGGCCCAGGGCGAGTTCGAGCGCGAGTGCCCGGGGTGCTGCGGCGCGCAGGGCACGTTCTACGTCGGGACGCCGAAGGGCGTGGGGCGGATCTACCAGCAGACGTTCATCGACACCTACAGCAAGGTCGCGTTCGCGAAGCTCTACGACACGAAGACGCCGCTCACGGCGGCCGATCGCCCTGAACGACCGGGTCGTCCCGTTCTTCGAGACGCACGGGATCCCGCTCTGCCGCGTGCTCACGGATCGCGGGCCCGAGGACTGCCGGGCGCCGGAGCGACACGAGTACGAGCTCTCCCTGGCGATCGAGAACATCGACCAGACGCGCACGAAGGTGGAGAGCCCGCCGACGAACGGCGTCTGCGAGCGGTTCCACGAGACGGTGCGGAACGAGCTCTACCGCGTGGCGGTCCGGAAGACGCTCTACGGGAGTCTCGCCGAGCTCCAGGCGGATCTCGAGGCGTGGCTCGTGGTCTACAACGAGCAGCGGACGCACCAGGGTCGCTGGTGCCACGGGAAGACGCCGATGCAGACCCTCCTGGACAGCATGCCGCTGGCGGAGGAGAAGATGCTGGCGGCGTGAGCGGGAGCGGACACGAACGCGAACCCGACACCGAGGACCGGAGGATCGCGTGTCAGATCAGGTGCCAACCTCTACGGCTGAGGGGGTCACGGCGCTGCTGTCTCGTCATGCAAATGCCGTCATCGGCGCGTTCTTCAGCAACCTGCTAGAACGCGGCGCCCGTCCGTGCTAAGGCGCGGGCGTCGCGGCTCCGCCCTCGTAGCTCAGGTGGATAGAGCACCGGATTCCTAATCCGGGGGTCGTGCGTTCGAATCGCGCCGGGGGCACTCGGAAGTCACAGGCTCGGCGCGCGGCGTCTCATCCGCGGAGCTTCGCCGCGAGGCGCTCCGCGTGCTGCCGGGCCCGCGTCGCGGCGAGCGCGGCCGCGCGCGCGGTCCGCCGCTGCTCGCGTGCGCGTGCCTTCGCCTGTCGGAGCTGCTGCTGGAGCTCCTGCACGACCCGAGCAGCGCCGGCCGCCTCGCGGGCGCGCGCTTCCGCCGCCGTCTCGAGCGCTCGCGCCTTCCGAGCGAGCTCGGCCGCTCGCTCCCGATCCGCGTCCGGCGCCTCGGGCGCGCGGCGCGCCACCGTCGCGCGGTCGCGGGCTCGCCGCTCCTCCTGGCGCCGCCGTTCGTCCTGCGGCGGAATCGGGCGCTCCGTCCGTCGCGCGGCCGGCGGCGCGATTCGGAGACCGCTCAGCACGTCGAAGCCGGGCGCCTGCCGCTCCTCCGTGAGCCGCCCCTCGAGCAGGGCTCGGCGCGTGTCGCGATCGGCGGCGGCCCCGACGAGCGTGTCGGAGATCCGCTCGCGCGTGTTCGAAGCGGCCTCGAACCCCTCTCGTGCGAGGATCGCGTCCGCCGCGCGGAGGAGGACGTCGAGCGCGCGCCGCCGCGCGTCCGTGGCGCCGGCGACGGGCTCGCGGCCGCCGAGCTGCACCCGCTTCAGCCGATCGGTCGCCTCCGCGAATGCCCGGACGGCGCCCGCCTGCTCGCGCGCGAGCGCGTTCACGGCCCAGAGCGCGAGGCTCGGCTTCTTCAGGCGTCGAACGGCCGTTGCCTCCTCCGTCCGCCCCTGGCGTCGGAGCTCCGCGGCCTGCGCGTTCCGGTGCCGGGTGAATTCGGAAGGACGGAGGGCGTAGAGCGCCGCGAGGTCCGAGCTCGGCTTCGAGGCCATCGGCGGGAGCGTAGCAGACGCGCCCGAGCGTGCGAGCAGGCGCGGGGTGGAGATGGAAGCGCCGTGCGTCCGCCGTTCGCTCGACACGACGCTCGTCCACCGACGACGCGATTGACGGATCCGGCCTTTGCGCCTACGTAGGTCTGGTCGTCTCGGTGACTGCGATCGCCGCCGTCGGGCGGGTGGTTCGCCCCGAGACCGCCTCGCGCGCCGAAGGGTCCTTGCGCGACCGCGTCCAGACCTCGACCGAGGAGACATGATGCGTTTTCACTCGCCGGGGATCAGCCGTGTGCGTCCGAGAGCACGATTTCGCATCCCGGTCGACGAGGGACGGCGCGCACCCGCCGGCGTCGGGGGGTGGGGGATGTACGAGTTCGTCGAGCCGCACGTGCGACGACTCGTCGCGGAGCACCTCGGCGTCGGAGCCGAGGAGCTTCGCGCCGAGGTGTCGTTCCGGGACGATTTTGCGGCGGACTCGCTCGATCTCGTCGAGCTCGCGATGTCCGTCGAGTCCGAGTTCGCGATTCTGCTGCCGGACCACATCCTGGAGACGTTACGGACGTATGGCGATCTGGTCCGAGCCGCGAGTCTGCTCGTGCGCGCGGGCAGGGCGCGGGCGCGCGGCGCCGAGCCGCCGATTCGCGTGTGGGCATGCACGCGGTCTCCGTCGGGGGGGCGAGCGCGAGCCATCGAACGGACCGGCTGGCTCGACCCGTACCTGGTGGAGCTGATCGCCGAGGACGCGGTGCACGCCGGCCGCGACGTCCGGCTCGACGTCGCACTCGCCACGGACAGCACGCGCGCGCTCGTCGCGCTCCAGCATCGCTTCGCAGCGCTTCGGAAGCGAGGCATCGAGGTGACGGTTCGGCTCGTCGGCGACGTCTCGGCGCCTTCCGATCCGACCGCCGTGATCGCCCGCGTGGTCCTGAGCCACCCGGTTCTCGATGCGCTCACGGGAGCACGGACGACCGTCGTCCTGACCGGGTACGACGGCGACGACCCCTGGGAGGCGGACGACCTGATCGCGCTCGCAGGTGAGCACGCGAAGCGGTTCGGAGACGCGACGCCGGCCGAGCAGGCAGAGGCGTCGAGCGGCGGCGGGCCGTGCCGCTTCGTGCCCGGCGACTCGGCCGGGAGCCCGTATCGCGCGACGATGCGCGGGCATCACGTGCACGCGGACTTCGATCGCCGCCGGGACGCCGCGTACGCGAGCCGCGGTCCGGCGGGGACGACGCCGACGCCGCTGGAGATCGGGTCCGGGGGTCCGGAGGACGCGCGGTACTATCAGACGAGTCTCTGCGGCACCGTCGCCGAGGACGGCGACCCCCTCGCGTGGCGAGACGCCACCTGCTACGCGCACGATGGCGAAGGGCGCGCGTTCGACGTCGCGAGCGCGCAGACGCGATTCGCGACGCCGCGGCATCCGGTCGGGCGCCACGACGGGCTCCGTGCGCGCTTCGATCTGTCCCGCTCGGCACGCCACGGCTTCCGGGCGCACACGGCGCGGCTCCATCTCGGCGCCGCCGCCGACCGCTGCGCCCTCGTGCTGGTCGTCTCCGTGGAGGTCGCAGGAGCGCAGCGCTTCGCGGAGATCACGCTCCGCCGCGTTCCCGTCCTAGGCATCGACGTCCGCTTCCTCGGCGGCGAACCAGTCTCGCTGCCACCCGCGGCGGCCCGTCCGTAGGCGCCGCGACCACCCCATCCCCATCGACAGGAGGACGAGAATGCCGAGCCGACCGAGCGAACAGGGCGAAGATCGCAACCGACCGCCGTCGCAGGACTGGACGGACGAGCAGTATCGTGCGTTCGGCGCCGAGCTCGACGCCCTGCATGCCGAGGTGACCGCCAGCCTCGGGCCCGGGGACGTCGCGTACGTCGAGCGCGTGCGCGGCATCTCGCGGCTCGCCGAGGTGCTCGGCCGCGCGCTCATCCACGCGAGCATCGACCCGGTGACGTGGTTCGCCGGCGTGGTGGCCCTCTGGAGCCACCACCAGCTCGAGGCCATCGAGATCGGCCACTCCGCCCTGCACGGGGCCTGGGACCAGATGCCGGGAGCCGAGAAGTTCCATTCCTCGCGATTTCGCTGGGACACGCCGGTGGCGGAAGCGGCGTGGAAGAAGGAGCACAACGTCCTCCACCATCAGTACACGAACATCGTCGGCCGGGATCCCGATCTCACCTACGGACCGCTCCGCGTCTCGGAGGACACGAGGTGGATCCGGTATCACCTCGTGCAGCTCGGCCAGTTCTTCTGGACGGCGCCCGTCTTCCTCTGGATGATCGCGCTGCACGCGACCGGCCTCACGGACCTCCTCCATCCGTCGAAGGACCCGACGTACGCTCCCGTCCTCCCCGACCGGTCGCCTCGGGCGATCCTCGACGCCCTCTCCGCGACGGTGAAGAAGGCCGTCCCGTACGCGCTTCGGGAGTTCGTCTTCTGGCCCGCCCTCGCCGGCCCGTTCTGCTGGAAGGTGCTCGGCGGGAACGTCCTCGCCGACGTGATGCGCAACGTCTACTCCTGCGCCACGATCTACGCGGGCCACTTCGGCGACCGTCTCGAGTACCGGGCGAGAGAGTTCCGGCCGCGGGGGCGCGGCCGCTGGTACCGAATGCAGATCGAGGCGGCCCACGACTATGCGGTGCCCTCCGCCGTGAGTCTCCTCTGCGGGGCGCTCGATCACCAGATCGAGCATCATCTCTTCCCGAAGCTCCCGCCGAATCGGCTTCGCGAGATCGCGCCGCGGATCGAGGCCATTTGCAGGCGCTACGGCGTGCGGTACACACGCGATACATGGGGCGGGAACCTGTCGGCCGCGTTGAAGCGATTCGCGCGGATGTCGCTGCCTCCCCGCGCCGCGCTCGCCTAGGCGCGGCGCTCGGCGAGCACGGGTCCCGTTCCGAACGGGCGCGCGCCTTCATCCGCGCGGCCGCGCTCGTCGCGCTGGTCGCGCGCGACGGCGGCGCGGCGGTGCCGCTGCCGGCGGTCGAGGGGCCGATCGCCGGTCCCGGCGCGCCGTTCGTGCAGACGACCGCGTTCGACCTGAGCGAGGTCGGCTACGCCGAGGAGGAGTTCTTCCTCACCGGTACGGCGCGCGCGTACGCGAACGCCGGGCCGCTCGGCCTGGACGGCCGGTGGACGGTGGTGCCGGGCGCGACGGCGCCCTACCGGACGCGGATCGTCGTCTACCGGCCCGCCGACCGGCGGCGGTTCAACGGCACGGTCGTCGTCGAATGGCTCAACGTGAGCGCCGGGATCGACGCGGGTCCGGACTGGACGCTCGCGCACACGGCGCTCGTCCGCGCCGGCTTCGCGTGGGTGGGCGTCTCGGCGCAGCGGCTCGGCGTCGAGGGCGGGCAGGCGCTCCTTCCCGTCGTGAGCCTGCCGCTCAAGACGGTGAATCCCGCGCGCTACGGCTCGCTCTCCCACCCGGGTGACAGCTTCTCGTACGACATCTTCTCGCAGACGGGCGCGGCGGTGCGGCGTGCCTCGAGCCCGAGCGTCGTCGGCGGCTTCCGGGTCGAGCGCGTCCTCGCCTCGGGCGACTCGCAGTCGGCGTTCCGGCTGGTCACGTACATCGACGCGGTCCACTCCCTCGCGCGCGTGTACGACGGCTACCTCGTCCACAGCCGCGGCGCGATCGGCGCGCCGCTCTCCGAGGCCCCGGAGGCCGCGATCGCCGTCCCGGGCGCGGCCCGGATCCGCGACGACCTCGACGTCCCGGTCCTCACCCTCGAGACGGAGACCGACCTCACCCTCCTCGGCTACTTCGCCGCGCGCCAGCCCGACGCGAAGCGGTTCCGGCTCTGGGAGGTCGCGGGGGCGGCGCATGCCGACGCCTATTCGCTCGTCGCGGGCGCGCGGGATCTCGGGACGTCGCCCGGCATCGTCGCGCCGATCCTGACCGCGTCGCCGGTCCCCGGCCTGATCGACTGCATGCGCCCCGTGAACTCGGGCCCGCAGCATTTCGTCATGAGCGCGGCCTTCGCCGCCCTCGACCGCTGGGTGCGCGGCGGCCGCCCGCCGCGACGGGCGGCGCGGCTGGCGCTCCGCGGCTCGCCGCCGGCGATCGTGCGCGACGCGCACGGCAACGCGCGCGGCGGCGTCCGCACGCCGCCCGTCGACGTGCCGATCGCCGCCTTCACGGGCGAGCAGGACGGCTCCCTCATCTGCCGCATCCTCGGCACGACGACGCCCTTCGACGCCGCGACGCTCCATGCCCTCTATCCGACCCATCGCGCGTTCGTCTCCGCCTTCCGCCGGGCGGCGGCGCGCGCCGTGCGCCGGGGCGTCCTTCTCCCGCCCGACGCGAAGCTCCTGCGCGCGTGGGCGAGGACGTCGGGCGTCGGCGAACGAGCGCGTCGGCCCGTCCGCGCGGCATGCGGTCCGACGTGACGGACGCCGGATCGCGGCGTGCGGCCCCGCGGCGACGTACGTGAGCATCGGTCCCGGCCCCGAACACGTGGGTCGCCGACGGGGGCACGCAGCGGCTGCCGACGGGCGTGACGCTCGGGCCGGTGACGCCCGGGAACCCGATCTTCGATTCGCGCGGAACGCTCGCGACGGGGGTCAGCGTGAGGGTCGGCAAGAGCGGAGCCAGGACGAGGACGGTGACGGTCAATGTGCTCGGAGAGACGACGATCGCGGTCAGCTGAACGGAACGCGCGCGGGACGCGCGGCGTCTCGCTCCTCGAGGCGCTCGGCGCGACGGCGATCCTCTCCGCGGCGCTCCTCGGGCTCGCGAGCGGGTCGATCAACCTGACGCGGTCGCACACGACCCGCCTCGCCGCGTACGTCCGGTGCCGCACGCTCCCATGCTCGTGAAACGATCCGCATGGCGTCGCGAGGCGGGGAGCCGCGGCCTCTCCACCCCGGAGATCCTCTCGGGCATCACGCTCACGCTGCTCGCCCTCGCCGCGCTCTATTCCCTCCAGCTCGCGCAGACGCGCGCCTTCGCGACCCAGAGCGTCTACGTCCGCGTGACGTCCTGGCTGTCGTTCTCGTGCTCACGCTGTTCGCGCTCACGGCCCTCGCGGTATGACGGCGCCGCGCAGGTGCACTTAGAAGCCGCCGCGAGCGCGACGGACCCGGCGAACGCGGGCTGGCTCGTCGCGACGGCGCTCGGCCCGGAAGGCGTCCGCAACGTGACCGGCGTCGGATTTTCCCCGGGGCCGCCCGTCGTCCCGAGCGTGCGGACCTCGCCCGCGGCGCCCTCCGCGATCCGGCTGAACCAGCTCATCGACGACCTCCTCGCGCGGGGGCCGGCCGACTACCCGAACGAGAACTACGCGGGGCCGACTGCGGGCAGGCGCCGGGCGCCGCGCGGGCTCGCGTGACGGCGGCGCGGCGAGGTGCCGCCGACGCGTCGCGCATCGTCGCGACGCGCGGCCTCCGCGGCTTCGGCGACGGGCTCGTGAGCGTGCTCCTCGCCGACTACCTGACCCGCCTCGGAATGACGCCGCTCGAGGTCGGCGCGATCGTCACGGGGACGCTCCTCGGCTCGGCCGCCGTCACCATGGGCGTCGGGCTCCTCGGCGCCCGCGTCGACCTCCGGCGCGTCCTCCTCGCCGCGGCGCTCCTCATGGCCGTGACGGGCCTCGGCTTCGCGAGCCTCACGCGCTTCTGGCCGCTCCTCGCCGTCGCCGTCGTCGGCACGCTCAACCCCTCGGCGGGCGACGTGAGCCTCTTTCTCCCGACGGAGCAGGCCGTCCTCGCGCACGCGACGCCGGCCGCCGGCCGCACGCGGGCGTTCGCGTGGTACAACCTCGCCGGCGCGCTCGCGGTCGGCCTCGGCGCGCTCGCGAGCGGCGCGCCGGCGCTCGTCGCGGAGGCGACCGGCGGGAGCGTCGTCGGCGCGGAGCGGATGGCCTTCGCCGTCTACGCCGCCCTCGCGCTCGCGATCGCGCTCGTCTACCGCGGCCTCGCACGCACCGCCGTCGCACTCCGGCCGCGCGGCGCGCCGCTCGCGCGCTCGCGCCGCATCGTCCTCGAGCTCGCCGCCCTCTTCAGCCTCGACGCGTTCGGCGGCGGCTTCGTCGTGCAGTCGCTGCTCGTCCTCTGGCTCTCGCGCCGCTTCGGCCTCGCCCCGGGGACGATGGCGAGCGTCTTCTTCGCCGCCGGCCTGCTCGGCGCCTTCTCGCAGCTCGCCTCCGCGCGGCTCGCCGCCCGGATCGGGCTCGTGCGGACGATGGTCTACACGCACCTCCCGGCGAACGCGCTCCTCGTCGCGGCCGGCGTCGTGCCGAGCGCGCCGCTCGCCGTCGCCTTCCTCCTCCTCCGCGCCGCGTGCGCCTCGATGGACGTCCCCGCGCGCCAGGCCTACGTCATGGCCGTCGTGCCGCCGGAGGAGCGGGCGGCGGCGGCGAGCGTGACGAACGTGCCGCGGAGCCTCGCGTCCGCGCTCCCGCCGCTCCTCGCGGGGCTCATGCTCGAGCGGACGGCCTTCGGCTGGCCGCTCGTCTGCTGCGGGGTCCTGAAGGCCGTCTACGACGGCCTGATCCTCGTCCGCTTCCGCGACGTGCCGCCGGGTCTCGAGTGAGCGCCGCGGCGCCCGGGCGCCGGCCCGTCACCGCCGGCGGGCCGGATCGGGGGCCCCCGGCACGCCGCGGCCGCCGCGTCCCTCGCCGTCGGCGAAGCGCCGGGCGCCGGCGCGGCCGACCGCGACCGTCGCCCACCCGAGGCGGCGCTCGAGGGCGAGCCCCTCCTCGAGGGGCAGCCCGGTGCCGCGGATCGCGGCCTCGCGGTCGGCCAGCAGCGTCTCCTGCGGGAAGGCCGCGATCGCCTCCGCCCACTCGAGCGCCGCGGGCACGACGTCGGCGTCGGAGACGACGCGGTTCACGAGCCCCACGGCGAGCGCCTCGTCCGCCGTGACGGCGCGGCCGAGGAGGATCAGCTCGAGGGCGCGGCCGAGACCGACGACCCGGGGCAGGCGCTGCGTCCCGCCGTCGACGAGCGGCACGCCGAAGCGCCGCTCGAAGCAGCCGAAGGTCGCGCCGCGGCCGGCGACGCGGAGGTCGCACCAGAGCGCCAGCTCGAGCCCGCCCGCGACGCAGTAGCCCGCGACGGCGGCGATCGTCGGCTTCGGGGAGAAGAGCCGCGTGATCCCGAGCGGCCCTTCGGGGCGGTCGCGGAGCGTCGCGATCGCCTTCAAGTCGGCCCCCGCGCAGAACGCGGCGGCGTCCCCGGTGAGCACGAGCACGCGCGCGCCGTCGTCCGCGACGAAGCGCCCGAAGGCCGCGTGGAGGGCGTCGGCCGTCGGGCCGTCCACGGCGTTCCGCCGCTCCGGACGGGCGAGCGTGACGAGGGCGGCGGCGCCGCGGCGCTCGTAGCGGACGGGGTCGGACACGCGCCCGCTTCTATCGTCGCCGCGGCGCCGCTGTCCACCGGGTGGCCGCGCGGCGCGGGCGAGGCGGCGGGGCGTCCGCGCGCCCGCCGAGCCGCGGCACGAGCATCGGCACCGCCCCGCGGTACTGCTCGTAGACCTCGCCGTGCGCCGCGACGCCAGCTCGCGACGCACCTCCTGCGCGAAGGGACGGACGGCATCGCCGGCATCGCGGAGCGCGTCGGCTGCGCGTCCAAAGCGGCGTTCAACCGCGCCTTCGAGCGCGTCGCCGGCCGTCCGCCGGCCGCGTGGCGGCGTGAGGTGGTGGCCGGCGCGGACGCGCGGTAGGCGGCGGCCGCGGCCGCGGGCTGGGGGCCGGTCGCCGCCGATCGGACTCACGTGCGCGACGAGCCACGCGGTTGGCGGCCGGGAGCGGACGGGTTAGAACCGCGGCCATGGCCGACCTCGTCATCCGGGGCGCGCTCGTGGTCGACGGCACGGGGCGCGACGCCTTCCGCGGCGACGTCGCCGTCGACGGCGGGCGGATCGTCGCGGTGGGGCGGATCGCGGAGCGCGGCCGGACGGAGCTCGCCGCGGCGGGGCTCGTGCTCGCCCCCGGGTTCATCGACCTCCACACCCACTACGACTGCCAGCTCTTCTGGGACCCGTCGGCGAGTCCCTCGCCGTGGCACGGCGTGACGACGGTCGTCATGGGGAACTGCGGATTCACGATCGCCCCCTGCCGCGCGGCGGATCGCGAGACGCTGATGCGGCTCCTCGTCTTCGTCGAGGGCATGCCGGTCGCGACGCTGCGCGAGGGCATCGCCTGGGCCTGGGAGGACTTCGCCGGCTATCTCGCCGCGCTCGAGCGGCGCGGGGTCGGCCCGAACGTCGCCGCGTTCATCGGGCACTCGGCGGTCCGGGTCCGCGTCATGGGGCGGGCGGCCGTCGAGCGGGCGGCGACGGCCGAGGAGACGGCGCAGATGGTCGCCCTCGTCCGCGAGGGCATCGCGGCGGGCGCGCTCGGCTGGTCGACGTCGCTCTCCCCGACGCATTTCTTCGGCGACGGGACCCCCGCGCCGTCCCGCGTCGCCGCGCGCGAGGAGCTGCTCGCGCTCGCGGGCGCGCTCCGCGGCCTCGACCGCGGCGTCGTCGAGATCGCGCCCGCCACGACGATCGGGAGCGCGGAGGACAAGATCGCCGAGCAAGGCTTCTTCGCCGAGCTCGCGCGGGCGAGCGGCAAGGTCGTCTCGTGGGCGCCGCTCCTCGACAGCCCGTTCGCGCCGGGGAGCGCCGAGCGCCTGATCGCCGACGCGGCGGCATGGCAGGCGGACGGCGTGCAGGTGGTGCCGCAGGTCGGCTGCCGTCCGCTCGAGGTCCGCTTCGACTTCGCGGAGCCGGCGTTCCTCCTCGAGCAGAACCCGCTCTGGCGGCCCTTCATGGCGAAGCCGCGCGCGGAGCGGCTGGCGGCGTTCGCCGATCCCGCCTTCCGCCGCGAGCTCGACGGCTGGGCGCCCTTCGTCGCCGCGCTCGCGCCCGCGTGGGACGAGCTCGTGCTCCGCATGCCGATGTCCGAGCGGACGCGTGCGTGGCAGGACCGGAGCGTCGCGGCGATCGCGGCCGAGCGCGGCGTCGCCCCGATCGACGCCTTCTGCGACGCCGTCCTCGCCGACGAGCTCGCGGGCCAGTGGGGCGTCGTCATGTTGAACGGCGACGAGGCACGCGTCGGCGCGCTCATCCGCCATCCGGCCGGCGTGCTCGCGCTCTCCGACGCGGGCGCACACGTCGACACGCTCTGCGACCAGGGGTTCACGACGTATCTCCTCGGGCACTGGGTGCGCGAGCGGGGCACGTTGTCGCTCGAGGAGGCGGTGCGTCTCGTGACCAGCGTGCCGGCGGCGCGCTACGGCCTCCGGGGCCGCGGCATGCTCGCGCCCGGCATGGCGGCCGACCTCGTCGTCTTCGACGCCGCGCGCGTCGGCACGCGGAAGACCGAGATGGTGTACGATCTCCCCGGCGGGCAGCGCCGGCTCCTCCAGGGCGCGGACGGTGTCGTGCACGTCTTCGTGAACGGCACGGCGGTGGTGGAGGACGGCCGCCCCGTCGACCGCCGCCCGGGTCGCGTCCTCCGCGGCGGCGAGTAGCGAATTTCCGAGAGGAGAGACGATGCGCACCGACGCCGAGGCGAAGGAGCAGATCATCCAGATCACGAACGAGCTCTTCGCGATGGGCCTGCTCACCCCGACGGGCGGCAACGTGAGCGCGCGCGCCGCGGATCCGGAGCTCTACTGGATCACGCCGAGCCAGATGTACAAGGGCGGGCTCGGGCCGGACGACCTCGTCTGCATTCGGCCGGACGGCACGGTGGTCGAAGGCACGAGGAAGCCGTCGATCGAGTACCAGATGCACTGGGCGTCGTATCAGGCGCGCCCGGACGCGACCGCGGCCGTGCACACCCACGCGCCCGTCGCGACCGCCTTCGGCATCACGAACCAGACCTTCCCGCCGATCAACACGGACGCGATCTTCCTCGCCGACACGAAGACCGTTCCCTGGCTCATGCCGGGGTCGAAGGAGCTGGCCGACGCCGTCGGCGAGGCGCTCAAGACGAGCCGCGGCGCGATCCTCCAGTGCCACGGGCTCATGACGGTCGGGAAGACGATGCGCGACGCCGCGACGCGCGCCATGATGCTCGAGGAGACGGCGAAGATCCTCCTCTACTGCAAGCAGTTCGGCGGCGAGCTCACGCTCATCCCGACCGAGTGGGTCGAGCGGCTGGCGCAGTTCGCGAGCTTCATGTAGCGGCGCGCGGTCTCACGCCGCGCGGCCGGTGCGCGCCTCGAGCAGCTCCTCGTAGTAGCGGACGAGCAGATCGGCGACGTGATCCCACGTGTAGTGCGCGAGCACGCGCTCGCGGGCCGCGTCGCCGAGAATCCGGCGGAGCGCCGGATCGCCGAGGAGCGCGTCGAGCGCGGCCGCGAGCGCGCCGGCGTCGCCCGGCGGAACGAGGATGCCGGTGCGGCCGGGGACGATCGTCTCGGCGAGGCCGCCCGTGGCCGACGCGACGACCGGAAGGCCGGCCGCGCCGGCTTCGATGGCCGGGATCCCGAACGACTCGAGAAGCGACGGCGCGGCGACCACGTCGGCGAGGGCGTGGTAGAGCGCGAGCTCGCCGTTCGGGACGGCGCCCGTGAACGCAACGCGCGCGCCGTGCGGCGCCGCGAGCCGGCGCAGGCGCTCCATGTAGCCGCGATCGAGCGCCGCAATCGCGCGGCCGAAGGGCTCCGCGCCGGGCGTGCGCACCTTGCGGAGCGGCCCCCAGTCGGGCCCGACGAGGAGACACGTCGCCGCGGGGACGCGCTCGCGGACCCGGCCGAACGCTTCGAGCAGGACGTGGACGCCCTTCTCCGAGGACAGCCGGCCGACGAACAGGACGACCGGGCCGCGGATCCCGTAGCGCGCGCGGAGGGCGGCGACCGCCGGCGCGCGGGTGGCGAGCACGCGCTCGCGCGGCGGGAAGGCGTCCGGATCGACGCCGTTCGGAAGCACGCGGCAGCGCGGGCTCACCTCGGGGAAGCGGTCCACGATCTGGCCGGCGATGTGCCGCGACACGCCGAGGACGAGGTCGACGCTCGCGAGCCGCGACGCGATCGCGGCACGCGGCAGCTCGACGAGCCACTCGCAGTGCATCTGGAGGACCAGGCGCGCGCGCGGAAGCATACGGCGGAGCGGCGGGACGAACTGCGAGACGTTGTGCAGATGGACGATGTCGGGCGCCGCGCGGGCGAGCCGGCGCGCGATTCGGCGCACGTACCGGCCGTAGTAGAGCGGGCTCGCCGCGTAGAAGCGCTCCGCGACGCCGAGGCGCCGCGCAAGCCGGTTCCGCAGGCGGAAGTAGCGTTGGAGGAGCGCCGCATCGAGACCCGCCGGGATGCGGACGTAGCGCAGCCCGTCGCTGTCCTCCTCCGGAGCGTCCCCGCGCCAACGGGTCGAGACGACGGTGGTGTCGAATCGGCGGCGGGATCGCACCGTGAGCTCGTGCACGACGCGCGTGATCGACCCGAGGCTCGCCGCGCGCGGGGGCAGGCGGCAGTCCTCCTGCGCGATGTGCGCGACGCGTGCGGCCATTCGGTCCGCGCTTCTGCAACCTGCGAGCCGCCGCGATTCGCGCGGCGTCGCAGGCGCGCGCTGTCGGCTTTGCCGACGTCGCGCGGCCGGGATGGGGCATCCGCCGTGCGGATCGCCACGGCCGGTACGCGCGTGACGGCGAGGGCGCGAGCGTTCGCATTTTGGCGCTCGAGCCGGGCGTTCGAGACGCGCCGACGGCCGTTCGGCCGGGTACAGCGGTTGCATCGAGGCGGGACGCCGGGTCGTCGGCCCTCGCCGCCGACGGGGACGACGCCGCGGCGCGGAGGGGGCGGAGGGAGGTCGTGTTGGAATCGGCGCTCCGCGCGATTCTCGAGGCGAGCGCGGCCGCCGCCGCCGCGGTCTGTTCCTTCGACTCGGCCGACACGGCGCTTCGCCTCGTGGCGGCGATCGGCCTCTCCGCAGAGGGATGCGACCGCCTGCGGCACGTGCGATCGGGGGTCGCGGCGTGGGAGGTGCCGCTGCGGAGCGTCCTCGAGCGACGGCCGTACGTGATCGACAGCGCGGGCGAGAAGGCCGACGTCCCCCACCTGGTCGAGCCGCCGAGCGCGATGCGGACGGTTGCGTGCGTGCCGCTCCTGGCGCGTGGAGTGCCCGCCGGCAGCCTCGTCCTCGTGACGCGTGTGCCCCGCGCCCTCGGCGAGCCCGACCTCGCGGGCCTCGATCCGCTGCTGCACGCGCTCGCGCGGCTCGTGCACGAAGCCCACGGGGGGGCGTCGAGCGCCGGCGCTCCGGCGCTGCCCGCCGGCGCCGCCGACGCGATCGCGCGCCTGCGCGCCGATCTCGAACGGCTGGGCGGCGGCAGTGACGTGGACGCGCTGCTCGCCGCGCTCGCCGGCGCGGAACGGCACCGGCTCTTCTTGACGGCGGCGCTCGAGCTCGCGACGCGGGCGGAGCGCGCGCGCGCGCAGGCTGCAATCGCCGGCGCCGAGGCGGCGCTCGCGACCGCGGAGGCCATCGCGCGCGTCGCGGGGGGGCCGGACGCGGCCGCACGCGCGACCGCCGCACGCGTCGCGGCGCTCGAGCGCGAGATCGCGCTCCTGCGCGCGGCGACGACGAACGGCGCGCCCGCGCGCCTCGCGCCCGCCTCCGTCGCGGCCGCCGTCGCACCCGCCTCCGTCGCACCCCCCCGTGCGCCCGCCGAACCCGCCCCCGCCGACCCTGCCGGCGCGACGACCGCGCCGGCGGCGGCGACCATCCCGGAGCCGGCGGCGGCGCCGTGCGACGTGGAGCCGCCCGCCGAGGAGGCGCGGCCGGAGGCGTCGTGTCCGGCCGCGACGCTCGCGGAGGCGCCCGCGGTCGAGGGGCCGCTCGCGTCGGGCGGCGCGCCGTCCGGTGCGGCGGCGGCGGTCGCGGGCGACGGTCGAGTGGTCGTCCTCGACGTCGACGCCGCCTGGGATGCGCTCGCACCGGCCGGTCGGCCGCTCGCGCGGATCGTGCCCGAGGACGGCGGCGGAGGGCGTCTCGCCGCCGCCGGAGTGGCGACCGTCGTCGCGAACCTCGCCGCGCCGGGCGTGCTGGGTGCGCTCGCCGCGGCACGCGCCGCGGGATGGAACGGGCGCGTGGTGGGGTGCCTCGCGGCGCCCGGCGGCGACGGCGTCGTGACGCTCGGTCCCGTCGACGTGGTCGCGGCGCCGCTCGACCCGGGGGCCGTCGTGCGCCTCGTCGTCGCCCGCTGCCCGCGCGGCACGCGGCTCATGACGGCCGGCGACGACGCCGCGGCGCTCGGCCGGCTCCGCACCGCCCTCGTCGACGAGGGCATGTCGGTCGCGATGGTCTGGGACGCGAAGCAGGCGAGCGACCTGCTCGACGTCGTGCGGCCGGGGCTCGTGCTGGTCGACCTGGCGCTGCCCCGGCGCGAGGGGTTCGAGATCGTGCTGCGGCTCGCGGACCTGACGCCCATGCCGGTGACGATCCTCGTCGTCCGGCCGGACACGCCGGCGGACGGCTTCGCGGCGGCGCTCGCCGATCCGCAGCGCGCGGCCCGCGCCGTGCCGCGGGAGCGGGTCCTCGCGGACGCGCTCCCGACGGGCGCGTGACGGCGCCGGCCGCCGGGCGGCCGTGCCGGCGGCGATGCATGGAATCAGGTAGCGCCGGCCGCGCGCTCAGTACGCGCCGCCGAGCTTCCCGTGGTCCCAGCTCGAAACGCGCTCGGGACGGACGCGGATGACGACCCGCTTCCGCGCCCGTGCGCGCAGGGCGTCGCGCAGCCCGTCCCCCGCGCCCGGCATCCCGTAGCGGGCGTGCACGCGGCCGAGGACGTCGAGCACGTGCTCGACGTCGCCGTCGAGCGCCGCGCGCCCTCGGATCAGCAGGCCTTTCAGCTCCGCGTAGGTCCGGCCGCTCTCGAGGAGGAGCGCGCAGCGCGGGTCCCGCCGGAGGTTCACCGCCTTCTGCGACTTGGCGAAGGTCGTCATGACGACCGCGCCGTCGGGCTCGACCGCGTACCACATCGCGACCGCGTGCGGGTACCCGCGCCGGTCGAGGGTCGAGAGGACGATCGTCCGCGACTCCTCGAGGTACCGGCGCTGCTCCTCGGCGGTGAGGGCGATCGCGTGGCGGCGCGCCATGCGGGCGCCTCCTTAGCTCGCGGATTGCAGGCGTGCAACGGCCGACGGGCCGGCGCGCGCCGACCGCGCATTGCGCATGGCGCCGTTCGTTGACCGCTCGCGTCCGAGTACCCTACAGTCCCACCGCGCGGAAGCTTTCTACCCGCCACGACGTAGAAGGAGCTGGACGATGCAGATCGACCGATCGAGGTTCTTCCCGTGGCTCGCGAGCGGCGCCCTGGTGGCGGTGGCGGCGGTGGTCGTGCACGCCGCGACGGGCACGCCGACGCCGCGGGCGATCACGAACACGTCCGGCGGGCAGAGCGTGAACGCGAGCATCGACGAGTCGGGCAAGCTGATCGTCTTCACGTCGAGCGCCCACCCGTCCGCGACCTACGGCGCCGCCGGCACGTTCGACTTCGACGGCGCGGGCAACGACTTCCTCCTCCCCGGGGACGCGCCGCCGACGCCCCGCTGCGTCAACTGCGACAACGCGGACGGGAACGGCGAGCTCTATCTCTGGCGCTTGAAGGCGAAGCGCACGGAGCCCGCAAACTCGATCCGCCAGCTCACGGTGTCGACCGGAGGCGGCCTCGCGGCGAACGAAAACGCGGTCATCAACCAGAAGGGCACGATGGTCGCCTGGGACTCCGACCGCAACTACGGCGCGAACCCCGGAAACGACCGCGAGATCTTCGTCGAGGACCTCGCCACGAGCACGATCACGCAGATCACGAGCACGACGGGCGGCGGCGACGCGGCGAACCGCAACGTCGACGTGTCGGACGACGGCAGCGTGCTCGTCTGGGACTCGAACCGCGACTTCGCCGGCGTGCTCGGGTGCACGCTCGCCGACGGGACGTCGCCCTGCGACAACGGCGACAACAACTCCGAGATCATGCTGTTCGACCGGGTGGCCAACAAGCTCACGCAGGTGACGAAGACGACGGGGAACGGCAACAACGCGAACATCCGCCCGCGCATCAGCAACGACGGCAAGTTCGTCGCCTTCCAGTCGACGCGCGACTTCGCGGCGCTCGCGAACTGTACGCTCGCCGACGGGACGACCGCCTGCACGAACGGCGACCAGAACGGCGAAATCATACGCTGGGACCGGGCGCTCGACCGCTTCACGCAGGTGACGAACACGGCCGCGACGGGCAGCTGCGGCGGCAACAACGCGAACGAGCGCGTCGAGATCGGCAAGAAGGGGAAGTTCATCACCTTCCAGTCGACGTGCGAGGCGCAGCTCGACGCCGGCGGCTGCGGCGGGAGCTGCGACGGCTCCGACAACGACGAGGTCTTCCTCTACGACGCGAGCAGGAAGACGCTGACGCAGGTGACGATTTCGGTGACGGGTCGGTTCAACCGCGTCCCCCGCATCTCGGGCGCGGGGAACTACATCGTCTTCGAGTCGAACGCGAGCTACCGGAACCTGAACCCGAGCCACGCCCGCGTGCTCTACATCGTCAAGCGGAACAGCAAGGCGGGCGTGAACGGCGTGACGGGCCCGGGCCAGCTCATCGCCGACGACGAGACGGGCGCCATCCAGAGCGCGAAGGCTCGCGTGATCATCGTGAACCGCGCCGGCGGCTTCAACTCGAGCACCGAGGGCTTCGGCGCCTCGGCCGGCGGGAAGTTCTTCACCTTCGACAACTCGAAGGGCGTCGGGAACTCCGAGATCTTCTTCCTCGACCGCACGAGGTAGACGGGCGCGGCGCCGTCGGCGCGCGCGCGAGGCCGGACCGCCGCGGGGCCGGCCTTTTTTTTCGCGGGCGCAGCGGATATGCGGGACGGGTGGCGCGGCAGATCTACAAGGGGCGGATCGTCGACCTCCGGATCGAGCGGGTGACGCTGCCGAACGGGACGTCCGTCGACCTCGAGCTCATGCACCACGCGGGCGCGTCGGCGGTCGCGGCGGTGGACGACGCCGGGCGGGTGACGCTCATCCGGCAGTACCGCCACGCGGCGGGCGGCTGGGTGTGGGAGCTGCCCGCGGGCGTGCTCGACCCGGGTGAAGCGCCCGAGGCGTGCGCGCGGCGCGAGCTCGAGGAGGAGACGGGGCTCGTCGCCGAGCGGCTCGAGCGTCTGAGCACGATCTTCACGACGCCCGGCTTCTGCGACGAGCGCATCCATCTCTTCCTCGCGCAGGGCCTTCGCGGCGGCGGCACGCGCCACGGGGCCGACGAGGTGATCGTCGAGGTCCGCGCCGTCGGCCTGCGGGACGCGCTCGGCATGATCCGGCGGGGCGAGATCGTCGACGGGAAGACGATCGCCGGGCTCCACCTCGCCGCGGCGGCGCTCGGGGTCGCGCCGTGAAGGTGGGGCTCACGGGCTTGCCGGGGGCGGGGAAGACGACCGTCTTCAACGCGCTCACGGGCCTCCACGCGGCGACGGGCGGCGGCGACGCCCGCCCGAACATCGGCGTCATCAAGGTGCCCGATCCGCGCGTCGACGCGCTCGCCGAGATCTACGCGCCGAAGAAGCGGACGTACGCCGAGGTGACGTTCGTCGACTTCCCGCCGCCCCGCACGGCGCCGCAGAAGCGCGCCGTCCTCGACGCGGACACCATCGGCGCGCTCCGCGACGCGGACGCGCTCGTGGAGGTCGTCCGCGCCTTCCCGGACCTCGCCGGCGCGCCGCCGACGCCGGCGGCCGACCTCGAGGCGTTCGGCGCCGAGCTCGTGCTCGCCGACCTGGCCGTGCTCGAGAAGCGGCTCGAGAGGGTGAAGAAGGAGAAGGGGCACGAGCGGGAGCGGGCGCTCCTCGAGCGGATCGTCCCGGCGCTCGAGGCCGGGCGGCCCCTCCGCACGCTCGGGCTCGACCCCGACGAGCGCACGGCGCTCGCGGGCTTCGCGCTCCTCTCGCTCCGCCCGCTCCTCGTCGTCGTCAACGTGTCGGAGTCGGAAGCGGCCGCGCCGCTCCCGCCCGACGTCGCGGAGCGCGCCGCGGCCGAGGGCGCCGAGGCGCTCGTCCTCTCGGGCAAGGTCGAGGCCGAGGTCGCGGAGCTCGATGCCGCCGACCGCGCCGCGTTCCTCGCCGACCTGGGGCTCGCCGCGAGCGCGCGCGACCGCTTCATCCGGGCGAGCTACGCGCTCCTCGACCTGATCAGCTTCTTGACCGCCGGCGAGGACGAATGCCGGGCCTGGCCGATCCGCCGCGGCACGACGGCCGTCAAAGCCGCGGGCAAGATCCACAGCGACATCGAGCGCGGGTTCATCCGCGCCGAGGTCGTCGCCTTCGACGACTTCATCGCCTGCGGCTCCGAGGCGAAGTGCCGCGCGGCCGGGAAGCTCCGCCTCGAGGGGAGGGACTACGTCGTGCAGGACGGCGACGTGATCCACTTCCGGTTCGCCGTCTGAGTCGCCGGCGGCCGGCGTGCGCCTTCGCAGCCCCGCCAACGTCCCGAGCGTGCGTTCGCGGGCCTGAGAAGGCGGCGCGCGCGCCCTCCCGTCCCGCCGACGCGGCCCGCGGCGCTCGCCGACGTCGGCGCGGTCGCCGCTGGCACGGCCCGTGCAACGGCGATTCGTATGCCGCTCGAGGGGCGTCACGTCGCGGTCGTCGGCGCCGGCATCGGCGGGATCGCGGCGGCGCTCCTCCTCGCGCGCGGCGGCGCGCGGGTGACGCTGTTCGAGCGCGACCCGGAGCCGCGCACGGTCCGCGCGGGCCTCCTCCTCCAGCCGAACGGCCTCGCCGTCCTCTACGGGCTCGACCTGGACGAGCGGCTCCAGCGGCGCGGCGCACGCGTCTCGCAGCTCCGCGTCGCCGACGCGGCCGGGGCGACCCTCTTCGACGTCCCGATCCCGCGCTTCGCTGCCGGGCTCGACCACGCGCTCGTGCTGCGCCGCCGGGAGGTGCTGGCGGCGCTCGTCGACCTCGTCGTCGCCGAGCCCGGCGTCGAGCGCCGCTTCGGGACCGAGGTGGACGCGGTCACTGCGGACGGCTCGGTCGCGTTTCGGACGCCGAAGGGGCCCGCGACCCTGCGCGCCGACCTCGTCGTCGGCGCCGACGGCGTCCACTCGCGCGTCCGGAAGGCGAGCCGCGTCGACGCGCGCGTGAGCCACGGCTTCCGCTACGTCCGCGGCCTCGGGCCGCCGATGCGGCTCGACGGCATGACCGAGTACTGGACCAGCCTCGGCATCTTCGGGCTCGCGCCCGTCGACCACGGGACGTACTTCTACGGCGCGGCGGACGCGCAGCCGCTCGCGACGGCGATCGAAGAGCAGGACGTGGAGCTCTTCCGTCGCGCCTGGGCCGCGGCGCTCCCCGCCGCGGGGGAGGCGCTCGCGGGCGTCCGGCGCTTCCAGGACCTCCTCGTGAACGAGGTCCGGCGGGTCGACTGCGCGCGCTGGGTCGACGGCGCCGTCGTCCTCCTCGGCGACGCCGCGCACGCGATGGCGCCGAACCTCGGACAGGGAGCCGGCAGCGCCCTCGTCGACGCGGTCGTCCTCGCGTGGGAGCTCGCGCAGCCCGGCGAGCCGGCGGCGGCCCTCGCGCGCTACGAGCGCCGCCGCCGCCCCGCCGTCCGCGCCGTCCAGGATCTCACGGACCGGCTCGCGTGGCTCGCGAGCGTGCACCACCCGGCGCTGCGCGGGGTGCGCGACGCCGCCGTGCGGCTCCTCGGGTCGTGGGTCGTCGGCGAGGTGCCGCTCCGCCTCGTCGAGCAGGAGGACCCGCTCTGGCTCCGCCTCACCGCGACGGCGCCGGCCGCCGCGTGACCGCCGCGCCGCCCGTCCGCGGCGAGGGGGAGCGTGCGGAGCATCGCCGGGAACCGTCGTAGCAGCCCGGCCGGCGTCGGAAAACGCCGGCCGGCGCGGCGCCCTTGCCGGCGTCGCCGGCCGGCGCTAGCGTCCCCGCGTGGCCGTGGTCGCGATCGCCCGCGAGATCGGAACCGCGGGCACACAGGTCGGGCAGGCGCTCTCGCGGCGCCTCGGCTGTCCGCTGCTCACGCGGGAGATCGTCCTGGAGGCGGCACGGCGCTACGACGTCGCCCCGGACAAGCTCGCCGACGTCGACGAGCACGCGCCGTCGTTCTGGCAGCGGTTCGACCGCGAACGGCGGCGCCACCTCGTCTTCCTGCGCGCCGCGCTCCTCGACCGGATCGCCGGCGGTGCCTGCATCGTGATCGGGCGCGTCGCGCCGCTCCTCCTGCTCGACGTGCCGCCCGTCCTCCGCGCGCGGATCACCGCGCCGCGCGCCGTCCGCGTGCGCCGCCTGATGGCCGAGAACGGCATCGAGGAGGCGGCCGCGCAGGGGCAGATCGACGCGTACGAGCGCGAGCTCGAGGCCCAGGCGCAGGCGCTCTTCGGGCTCGACTGGCGCGAGCCGACGCACTACGACGTCGTCCTCAGCACGGGTCGTCTCGGCATCGAGGAGTGCGCCGCCGTCCTCGCCCGCTCCACGGACACGGCGACCCACCGCCCGACGCCCGCGACGCGGGCGTGCCTGCGCGACCACGCCGTCGCCGCCTGCGTCCACGCCGCGCTCGCCCGCGAGCGCGGGCTCGGCGCCCTCGGCGTCACCGTACGCGCCGCAGACGGCCACGTGACGATCACGGCCGCGACGATCGGCCCGGCGTTCGCCGAACGCGTGCGGGGGATCGCCGCCCGCGTCGAAGGCGTCCGCGAGGTCACGTGCGTGTCGGAGGCGCCGGTCCCGATCCCGCCCGTCGAGCGCCTGTAGCGGACGTCGCCGCGCGCCGCGGACGCGCTCAGCGCACCGCCGCCTCGGTCGCGGGGACGCGGAGGAAGGGGCCCGAGCGGTCGGAGACGTCGACCGACGCCCGGACCGAGAGCCCCACGCGGAGGGGGCGGTCGCGCGGGGGGTCGTCGAGGACGATCTTCACCGGGACCCGCTGGACCACCTTCACCCAGTTCCCGGACGCGTTCTCGGGCGGGAGGATCGAGAACGCCGCGCCGCTGCCCGCGGCGATCGAGTCGACGTGGCCGCGGAGCTCGACCCCCGGATAGAGGTCGACGCGCACGCTCGCCGGCTGGCCGACGCGGATCGGCGTCAGCTCCGTCTCCTTGAAGTTCGCGACCACGTAGAGGTCGAAGGGGACGAGCGCCATGAGCGGCTGCCCCGGCTGCACGCGCTGCCCGGCCTCCACCGCGCGCCGGCTGACCACGCCGGCGACCGGCGCCACGATCGTCGTGTAGCCGAGCTCGAGCGCCGCCATGTCGCGTGCGCTCTCGGCCTGGCGGACGATCGGGCGGTCGTAGGGCCCGACGCCCTCGGGACCGAGCGTCGCCTGCGCGCGCTCGAGCTCGCGCGCGGCGGCGTCGAGCCGCGCGCGCGCGACGTCGAGCACGGTGCGCGCCCGGTCGAACTCGTCGGCGGACACGACGCGGCGCGCGCGGAGGTCGGAGACGCGGCGGAAGTCGATCTCGGCCTGCTCCCGCTCGGCCGCCGCGAGCGCGTGCGCGGCGCGTGCGGCGTGCACGGCGGCGATCTGCTCGTCGACGGTCTGCCGCGCGCGCTCGAGGGCCGCGGTCGCCTGGTGCAGCCGGACCTCGAAGTCCTTCGGGTCGAGGCGGACGAGCGTCGTGCCGGCGGCGACGACGGCGTTGTCCTCCACGGGCACGGCGAGCACGGCGCCGGCGACCCGCGGCGTGATCGTCGCGACGTGGCCCTCCACGTACGCGTCGTCGGTCGTCGCGTGCCAGCGCGTCCAGAGGAGGTACCGGACGCCCCAGACGAGGAGCGCGAGGAGGACGACCGCTCCGCCGACGGCCGCGATCTGCCGGCGCCGCATCAGTGCGCCCCCGAGGGGGCGCCCGGGGTGGGACGCGCGGACGGCATGGCCGCCATGCCGAGGACGATGCCGAGCGCGACGATCCCGGCGACGAGGAAGCAGTCCTCGAAGGCGAGCATGGTCGCCTGCGCGCGCAGCTGGCCGTAGAGGAGGGCGGCGGCCTGCGTGCCGTCGACGACGAAGCCGCGCGCCGCCATCGCGCCCGGGATCGCCTCGAGCGCCTGCCGGAAGGGCGCGTGGAACGGCGTCGTGTGGGTCGCGAGCACGGCCTGATGGAGCTGCCCGCGGCGGAGGAGGAGCGTGCCCAGGATCGCGATGCCGAAGCTCGCGCCGAGGTTCCGCATGAGGTTGTAGATGCTCGCGGCGCTCCCCATCACCTCGCGCGGGAGGCGCGCGAGCGAGGTCGTCGAGAGGAGCGTGAAGATGAAGCCCATGCCGATCCCCTGGATGATGCTCGGCCAGACGAGCTGCCACCAGCCGAGCTGGAGGTAGAAGTGCGACATCTCGACCTGCGCGACGACGAGGATCACGACGCCGATGGAGATGAGCAGCCGGGGGTCGAAGCGGCGCGAGAGCCGCCCGACGACGAACATCGACAGGCCCGTCGCGATCCCGCGCGGCGCCATCGCCCAGCCGGCCTGCGAGGCGGTGTAGCCCATGAGGTTCTGGAGGAAGAGCGGCCAGAGCGTGAGCGTCCCGAAGAGGACGAAGGCGAGGAGCGCGATCAGCGTCGAGCCGATCGCGAACCCCCGCTCGCGGAGCAGCCGGAGCCGCACGACGGGCTCGCGCGCCCGGCCGAGCTCCCACCAGACGAACGTGCCGAGCGCCACGACGGCCGTCGCGGTGAGGGCGCGGACCCACGCGGCCGCGAACCAGTCCGCACGCTCGCCCCGGTCGAGGACGATCTGGATCGCGCCGAGCCCGACGACGAGCAGGGCGATGCCGAGCCAGTCGGGCGCCGTCCGCCGGGCCTGCGCGTGCGGCGGCTCCTCGAGGAAGCGCGACGCCATGAGGGTCGCGATCAGGCCGAAGGGGAGGTTGATGTAGAAGCACCAGCGCCAGCTGTACGTGTCGGTGATCCAGCCGCCGAGCGTCGGTCCCACGACGGGGGCGACCATGAGCCCGACCCCCCACGTCGCCATCGCGATCGCCTGCTCGTCGGGCGGGAACGTCTCCATGAGGATCGCCTGCGACGAGGGCAGCATCGCCGCACCGCCGAGCCCCTGGACGATGCGGAAGAGGACGATCGTCCGGAGGTCGGGCGCGGCGCCGCAGAACATCGACGCGACCGTGAAGACGACGATGCTCGTGATGAAGTAGCGCTTGCGGCCGAAGCGGCCGGAGAGCCAGCCCGTCATGGGGATGACGATCCCGTTCGCGACCAGGTAGGAGGTGAGGACCCACGTGATCTCGTCGACGCTCGCCGAGAACGCGCCCTGCATGTGCGGCAGGGCGACGTTCACGATGCTCGTATCGAGCACTTCGAGGATCGTGCCGAGCATCACCGAGATCGCGATGAGCCACTTCCGCTCGCCGGGCGCCGCCATGGGGTCCCTCTCATAGCAGCCCCGGCCGCCGATCCAACCACGCGCCGTCCACCGGCGTGGACGCGCGGCCGTGGAGGCGTGGCGGCGCGATGCTAAGGTGTCGCGCGCATGCCGTCGCCGCTCCGGGATCGGTGGACCCTCGATCCGGCCGTCGCGTTCCTGAACCACGGGTCGTTCGGCGCGTGTCCGGCCGCCGTGCTCGAGGCGCAGCAGCGCTGGCGGGCGCGCATGGAGCGCGAGCCGGTCGACTTCTTCGTGCGCGATTTGGAAGGGCTCCTCGCCGCGGCGCGCGCGTCGCTCGCGGCGTTCCTCGGCGCGGCCCCCGACGACCTCGCGTTCGTCCCGAACGCGACGACCGGGGTGAACGCGGTCGTCCGCTCGCTCCGCTTCGCCGCCGGGGACGAGCTGCTCGTGACGAGCCACGCCTACAACGCGTGCCGCAACGCGGTCGGGTTCGCCGCCGAGCGGTGGAGCGCGCGCGTGGTCGTCGCCGAGGTGCCCTTTCCGCTCTCCGGGCCCGACGCCGTCGTCGACGCCGTGCTCGCCCGCGTCTCGCCGCGGACGCGGCTCGCGCTCGTCGACCACGTGACGAGCCCGACGGGCCTCGTCTTCCCGGTCACCCGGCTCGTGGCGGCGCTCGCCGCCCGCGGCGTCGACACGCTCGTCGACGGTGCGCACGCCGGCGGCATGGTCGACGTCGACCTCCGCGCGCTCGGCGCGGCGTATTACACCGGCAACTGCCACAAGTGGATGTGCGCGCCGAAGGGCGCCGGGTTCCTCTGGGTGCGGCCGGACCGGCAGCACGACGTCCGGCCGACGGTGATCAGCCACGGTGCCAACGCCCGGCGGACCGACGTGTCCCGCTTCCGGCTCGAGTTCGACTGGGTCGGCACCGACGACCCGAGCGCCTACCTCTGCGTCCCCGACGCGCTCGCGTACGTGGGCGGGCTCGTGCCCGGCGGCTGGGACGCCGTCCGCGCGCAGAACCGCGCGCTCGCCCTCCAGGCGCGCCGACTCCTCTGCGACGCGCTCGAGGTCCCGCCGCCGTGCCCCGAGGAGATGATCGGCGCGCTCGCGGCGGTCCCGCTGCCCGACGGCCCCGCGGCGGCGGCGCCGTCGGCGTTCGCGACCGACCCGCTCCAGGATGCGCTTCGTACGCGGTTCGGCATCGAGGTGCCGGTCGTGCCGTGGCCCGCGCCGCCCCGGCGCCTCCTCCGGATCTCGGCGCAGCTCTACAACGCGCGCGCGGAGTACGAGCGTCTCGCCGCGGCGCTGCCGGCGCTCCTCGGCGCATAGCAGTCGCGCGCGGCGCACTCGCGCGGGACACGAAATGTCGCGGGCATGACGAAATGTCGTGCGTGCGCGCGCGCGCGTTGACACGGACGAACGCAGGCCGGTAGAGGGCCGCATGGCCCACGCGACCTTCAAAGAGATGATGAACGAGGTGGTCGACTTCGGCAGCTGCTGCGAGTGCGGCACCTGCGTGCTCGTCTGCCCGCACAACGTGATCGACTACGTCGACGGCAAGCCGAAGCAGGTCGCGAAGGCGACCGCGGCCTTCGACCACTGCGGCATCAGCGAGGGGATCGGGTGCGACGTGTGCGCGCAGGTCTGCCCGCGCCTCGGCATCCGCGAGTTCGACCTCCGCGACCGCGTGATCCCGAGGGAGCCCGGCGTGTACGAGGGGGTCTTCGGCCGCTACCGGCGCATCGTCGCGGCGCGCGCGAAGGACCCGGAGGTGCTCGCGCGCTGCCAGGACGGCGGCGTCGTCACGACGATGCTCTGCCACGGCCTCCGCGAAGGGCGGTTCGACGGCGCCGTCGTCTCGGCCGCCGACGAGTCGATGCCCGCCGCGCCGAAGCCGAAGGTCGTGACGACGGTCGCGGAGGCGATCGCGAGCGCGAGCTCCTGGTACACGTACTGCCCGAACAACCTGGCGCTCGCCGACGCGGAGCGGCTCGGGCTCAAGAAGGTCTGCTTCGTCGGCGTGCCGTGTCAGATCACGCCGACGCGGAAGATCCAGGCCGCCGACCCGTCGTTCCTCGTGAACGGCCGCAAGAAGGAGAAGCACATCGAGCGGCAGACGAAGTTCCTGAAGGGCTTCGGCGAGATCGTCGAGATGACGATCGGGCTCCTCTGCACCGAGGTGTTCACGTACGAGGGCCTCATGGTGCAGAAGATCCAGGAGGAGATGGGCGTCCCGCTGACCGACGTGAAGAAGTTCAACGTGAAGGGGAAGGTGCTCATCTACAAGAAGGACGGCGCGGTCGTGGAGATGCCGCTCCACCGGGCGCAGGAGTACGCGCGGGTCGAGTGCCACCACTGCGGGGACTTCACGGCGGAGCTCGCCGACGTCTCGTGCGGCGGCGTCGCGTGCATGGACTGGACGATCACGATCCTCCGCACGGCGAAGGGCGAGGCGTTCTTCGACGACCTCGTGGCGCGCGGCCTCGTGGAGACGAAGTCGATGGACGAGTTCGAGAGCTCGATGAAGGTGATGCTGCGGCTCACGAAGAAGCAGCGGGAGCGCGTCCCCGTCCCGCCCGGGCGTGCGCCGCGCTACGTCCGTCCCGAGGGCTATCCGCCCGTCCCGGCGGACCCGACGGCCTGAGCGGCCGATGCGCGTCGCCGTCGCAGGGCTCGTCCTCGCCGTCCTCGTGGCGCCGGCCGCCGCACTCGACGGCCGGCGGCTCCGGGTGCGCGACGGCCGCCTCGTCGACCACCTGCGCCGCGAGGTCGTGCTCCGCGGCGTGAATGCGCGCGTCGCCGGCGTGTTCGACGTGACGTTCCCGGACGGCCGGCTCCCGCTCGAGCCGATCCCGGTCTTCGACGCGGGGGACGCCGCCCGCATGCAGCAGCTCGGCTTCGACTTCCTCCGCCTGCCGATCGACTGGAGCGGGCTCGAGCCGGTGCGCGGCCGGTACGACCCGACGTACCTCGACCGCATCGCGGCCGTGGTCGACGCCTGCGAGGCGCACGACGTCGTCGTGCTGCTCGACTTCCACCAGGACGCCTTCTCGAAGGAGATCGGCGAGGACGGGGCGCCGCGGTGGGTGCTCGACCTCCTCCTCGGTCCGACCGGCTATCCGTTCCTCGGTGGCCCGCTCGGGGACCTGAACGCGCGCCGCGTCGCCCCCGCGGCCCTCGCCGCCGGGCAGCGCTTCTTCGCGAACGACGCGGGCATCCAGGACGCGTACGCGGCCGCGGTCGCGGTCGTCGCGCGCCGCTTCGCCCGCAGCCGCGCCGTCGTCGGCTACGAGATCATGAACGAGCCGCTCGTCCTCGGCGTGCCGGACCCGGAGGCCGTCCTGCTCGCCTTCCATCGGCGCGTCCTGCGCGCGGTCCGGCGCGTCGACCCGCGGCACCTGGTCGCGTTCGAGCCGAACGTCCTCCGGAACGCGACGAACGCGGCGCCGATCCCGCGGACGCCCTTCCCCGACCGCCGCGCGCTCTACGCGCCGCACGTCTACACCGACGTCTTCGACGGGCAGACGTACGCGAGCGGCGACCCGGCGGAGCTCCTCCCCTCGATGGCGAACGCGGCGCGGGAAGCGGCGGCCTGGGGGACGCCGCTCCTCGTCGGCGAGTACGGCATCGACCCGGGCGCGGCGCATGCGAACGACTGGATCACGGCGGAGCTCGACCTCCAGGACCGCTTCCGCGCCCACGCCGCGTTCTGGGTGTGGGAGGAGACGAGCCAGGGGCGGTGGGGCCTCTTCGAGGGCGAGGACACCGAGCCCGGCGGCGAGCGGATCGCGCGGACGACGGCGCTCTCGCGCGTCTACGCGCGCGCGGTCCCGGGCACGGTCGTCGAGCACGCGTTCGACGCGCAGGCGAACACGCTCCGCCTGCGGTGGCGGCCCGGCGGCCGCGGGCCGATCGAGCTCTTCGTCCCCGCCCGGCGCTATCCGACCGGCTTCGCGGTCCGCTGCAACGGCGCGCCGATCGACGCCGCGCCGGACGCGGTGGGCGTCGTGCGGCTCCGCTGCGGCCGCGGGAAGGGCGAGCATCTCCTCGAGCTCGCGCCCGCCGCCCGCGCTGACGCCATCACGCGCTGAAGAAGTCGAGGAGCGCGTCCGCCTGCGCCTCGGCGTCCGCCCGGCCGAGCGCGATCAGGTGGTCCGCGTAGCAGCGGTCGAAGTAGAGGTACGAGAGCAGGTCCGCGTCGCCCCCGCGCATCGCGTGCCGGAGGACGAGGTCGGCGAGCCGGCCGCGCCACCCGGTCGCCGGCGGGCGGTGCGCGAGGCAGTCGGCCGCGATCGCCGCGATGTCCTGCGACGGGCGGAGGTAGACGTTCCGGACCACCTGATACGCCGTGCCGCGCTCGGCCTCGACGGTCGCGTTCATCCGGGCGAGGAAGTCGGGCCCGTAGGCGCGGACGCCGGTGTCGAGGATCGCGTTCACGATGCGGAGCCGGTCGACGTCGTAATCGACGTGGTCGAGGAGGAGGGCGTTCAGCACCTTGCCGCCGAGGTAGAAGAGCGAGCCGTAGCCCTCCTCCGGCGCCGAGGCGGCGTTCCGGGCCCCGTCGGCGTGCGTGAGGCCGACGATCAGGAGGCGGTTGCCGCCGAGTCGGAGCGCGGGCGCGAGCGGCGTGTTGAGGCGCAGGCTCCCGTCGCAGTAGTAGCCGCCGTCGACGCGCGGCGCGGGGAAGAGGAGGGGGATCGCCGCGGAGGCGAGCGCGTGCGCGGGACCGAGCGCCGCCGGGCGGGCGACGATGAACGGGTCGCGTGCCCAGCGGACGACGCGGCGCTCGCGGTTGTCGATCCACACGATCGAACGGCCCGTCGCGATCTCGGTGGCCGTCACCGCGACCGCCTCGACGACCCCGGCGTCGACGTTCCGCCGGAGCGCGGCCCACGGCACGACGTCGCGGACGAGGCGCTCGAGCGGCAGGGAGTCGAGGAGGCCGGCGAGACGCTCGGGGATGCCGGACTCCGGCCGCCGCCGCCGCGGCCCGACGATCCCGAGCGAGCGGAACGGGATGGCGAGGAGCTGTCCGAGCCGCACCCGGAACACGCGGGCGAGGTCGAGCCCGTGCCAGAGGTCGGTGAGCCGCGCGCCCGCGCCCGGGCTCCCGGCGGTGCCCGCGAGGAAGCAGGCGTGGATGGCGCCGACGCTCGTCCCGGTGAGGATGTCGAAGCGGACGGGCCGCCCGAGCCGGGGCGGCAGGTCGTCCAGGATCCAGCCGAGGATCCCGGCCTCGTACGCGCCCCGCGCGCCGCCGCCCGAGAGGACGAGCGCGTACCGGGGCGCGCCGCCGGCGGGCGCCGGCAGATCGGCCGGCTTGCGGGTCTCCATGCTCATCGAGGGTCGTTTCCGCTCACGGTTCGAACGCGTCAAGCGGATGGCGTTGGCTCCGCGGCCTGTGCTACATGTTCTCGTCCCGGCGCGCTCCGCTTCGTCCCGCGCCCGAATTCACGCGAAAGGACATTCCCATGGCCACGCCCGTCATCGTCAGTGCGACGCGTACCGCGATCGGCACGCTCGGCGGCGCGCTCGCCCAGTTTCCCGCCACCACCCTCGGGGCGATCGTCGTGCGGGAGGCCGTGCGGCGCGCGCAGCTCGACGCGGCCGAGGTCGAGGAGGTGATCCTCGGCCACGTCCTGCCCGCGGGGCTCGGGCTGAACCCGGGTCGCGTCGCGGCCCTCGAGGGCGGCATCCCGAAGGAGGTGCCGAGCTTCACCGTGAACAAGGCATGCGGGTCGGGTCTCAAGGCCGTCGTCCTCGCCGCGCAGGCGATCCAGCTGGGCGACGCCACGACCGTCGTCGCCGGCGGCATGGAGAGCATGAGCGGCGCGCCGTACATCCTGAAGAAGGCGCGCTTCGGCTATCGCATGGGGCACGACCAGATCCTCGACTCGATGATCGCCGACGGCCTCACCTGCCCGATCACCTTCGTGCACATGGGCATCACGGCGGAGAACATCGCGAGCAAGTACGGCATCTCGCGCGAGGAGCAGGACGAGTTCGCGGCCGAGAGCCAGGCGAAGACGGCGGCGGCGATCAAGGGGGGGAAGTTCAGGGCGGAGATCGTCCCCGTCGAGGTGCCGGCGAAGAAGGGCGAGACGGTTCGGTTCGACACCGACGAGCATCCGCGCCCCGACACGACGGCCCAGAAGCTCGCCGCCCTCAAGCCGGCGTTCAAGAAGGACGCGGGCACCGTGACGGCCGGCAACGCGTCGGGCATCAACGACGGGGCCGCGGCAGTCGTCGTCATGGCGGAGGATCGCGCCAGGGCGCGCGGGCTCGCGCCGCTCGCGCGCATCCGCGCGTACGGGGCGGCCGGCGTCGATCCCTCGATCATGGGCATGGGGCCGTGGCCGGCGGTCGAGAAGGCGCTCGCCCGGGCGGGCCTCCGCAGGGAGGAGATCGACCTCTGGGAGCTGAACGAGGCGTTCGCCGCGCAGTCGCTCGGCGTGCTGCGGGAGCTGCGCATCCCGAAGAACCGGGTCAACGTGCACGGCGGGGCGATCGCCCTCGGGCACCCGATCGGCGCGAGCGGCGCGCGCGTCCTCGTCACGCTCCTCCACGCGATGCAGGATCGCGACGCGCGGCTCGGCGTCGCCTCGCTCTGCATCGGCGGCGGGCAGGGCATCGCGCTCGTGGTGGAGCGGCCGTAGGACCGGGCGCACCGTGGCCATCGCGGCGCTCTTCGACATCGACGGCACGCTGATCGCGCGCAACTCGGCGCCGCTCTACATGCAGCACCTCCGGCGGAAGGGCCTCGCCCGCCGCCGGGACCTCGCCCGGACGCTCTACTTCCTCGTGCGCTACAAGCTCGGCCTCCTCGACATCGAGCGCGCCGTCGCGGTCTCGATGGACTGGATCCGGCACCACGAGGAGGCCGCGTTGCGGCGCGACTGCGAGCGCTGGTACGCCGACACGGTCCGGCAGTACCTCTACCCGGCGATGGTGGCGACGGTCGAGGCGCACCGGCGCGCGGGCCACGTGCTCGCGATCCTGACGAGTGCCACCCGCTACCTCGCCGCACCGCTCGCCGCGGACCTCGGCATCGAGCACCTGCTCGTCACCCGCCTCGTCGTCCGCGACGGCCGCTTCACGGGCGAGGCGGAGCGTCCCGTGTGCTACGGGGCGGGGAAGATCTACTGGGCGGAGCGCTTCGCGGAGTCGGCGGGCGTCGATCTCCAGCGGAGCTACTTCTACACCGATTCGATCACGGACCTCCCCGTGCTCGAGCGCGTCGGCGAGCCGCGCGTCGTGAATCCCGACCCGCGGCTCCGGCGCGTCGCGGCGCGGCGCGGATGGCCCGTGTTGCACCTCCGGCTCGACGAGACGGCCCCCGCGCCGCTCGACGGCGCCGCGTGGTGCCAGAGCTGACGGCGGAGGAGGACGCGGCATGGCGGACAAGCGACGGCGGCGGAAGCCCTCGCGGCGGTCTCTCATCGGGCCGCTCCTGATGCTCGGCAGCGGCGCCGCCCTCGGCGGCATCCTGTGGCACCTGCTCATGGCGGACGGCCGCGGGCGCGTCCCGGCGTCGGCCGCCGAGCGTCTCACGCCGCACGACCGGCAGGCCCTCGACGGGCTCTTCGAGCACGGTTCCCAGCGCTGACCGCGTCCGCGCGGCGGCTGGTGGGGGAGGCGCGGGATGGCGACGATCGAGGAGAACCTGCGGCGGGTTCCGCCGCAGAGCCTCGAGGCCGAGGAGGCCGTGCTCGGGGGGATCCTCCTCGACAACGCGGCGCTCGACCGGGTCGTCGAGCTGCTCCAGGTCGACGACTTCTACCGCGGGACGCACAAGAAGCTCTTCCGCGCCATGCTCGAGCTGTCGGAGCGGAGCGAGCCCGTCGACCTCATCACCCTGACCGAGGTGCTGCGCGCGCGCGGCGAGCTCCAGGAGATCGGCGGCTCGTCGTACCTCGCGGCGCTCGTCGAGCGCGTGCCGACGGCCGCGAACATCGTGCACTACGCGAAGATCGTCCGCGACCGCGCGATCCTCCGCGGTCTCATCACCGCGTCGACCGAGATCGCCACGCGCGGCTACGAGGCGGTCGACGACGTGAACGAGCTGCTGGACCGCGCCGAGCAGCTCATCTTCGGCATCACCGAGCGGCAGGTCCGGCTCTCGTTCACGCGGATCTCCGACGTGCTCGTCGGCTCGATCAAGACGATCGAGCGGCTCTACGAGCAGAAGCAGGCCGTGACCGGCGTGCCGACGGGGTTCGCCGACCTGGACGCGCTGACCTCGGGACTCCAGCCGACCGACCTCATCATCGTCGCGGGCCGCCCGAGCATGGGAAAGACGGCCTTCTGCCTGAACATCGCCGAACACGCGGCGCTCCGCGCGGACCGGGGCGTCGCCATCTTCTCGCTCGAGATGTCGAAGGAGCAGCTCGCGATGCGGATGCTCTGCTCGGAGGCGCGCGTCGACCTCTCCCGCGTCCGCACCGGGCATCTCTCGGACCGCGAGTTCCCGAAGCTCGCGATGGCCGCGGGCCGCCTCGGCGACGCGCCCATCTTCATCGACGACACGCCGGCGCTCTCCGTGCTCGAGCTGCGCGCGAAGGCTCGGCGCTTGAAGCGCGATCCCGCGGCGAAGCTCGGCCTCGTGATCGTCGACTACATCCAGCTCATGCGAAGCGCCGAGGGGAAGGACAACCGCGAGCAGGAGATCTCGGAGATCTCGCGCTCGCTCAAGGCGCTCGCCAAGGAGCTCCACGTGCCGGTCCTCGCGCTCTCGCAGCTGAACCGGCAGGTGGAGAACCGCTCGCCTCCCATCCCGCGGCTCGCCGACCTTCGGGAATCGGGCGCCATCGAGCAGGACGCGGACGTCATCTGCTTCCTCTATCGCGAGGAGTACTACGTCGAGGACTCCGACAAGAAGGGCGTCGCGGAGGTGATCGTCGCCAAGCAGCGGAACGGGCCGATCGGGAGCGTCGAGCTGACGTTCCTGAAGGAGTTCACGCGCTTCGAGAACCGGGAGGTCGCGCCCGAGGACGAGCGCGGCCCCGCGGACGAGTCGGGCGAGGCGCCCGCGTTCTGAGCGCGCGCCCCGCGCGACGAGCGTGGGAAGGCGCGCGTTGACGGGCGGGTGCGGCCCCCGGTACGACCGCGTGCGTGCTCCGGCTCTACGACTACCTGCCGTCCGGGAACGGCTACAAGGTCCGGCTCCTCCTCGCCCGGCTCGGCATCGCGTACGAGCGCGTCGAGGTCGACATCCTCCGCGGGGAGTCGCGGACGCCCGCCTTCCTCGCGAAGAACCCGAACGGCCGCATCCCGATCGTCGAGCTGGAGGACGGGACGGTCCTCGTCGAGTCGAACGCGATCCTCTGGCATTTCGCGGACGGGACGCCGCTCCTCGCCGCCGACCGCCGCGCCCGGACGGACACGCTCCGGTGGATGTTCTTCGAGCAGAACCTCCACGAGCCGAACATCGCGACGGCGCGCTTCTGGATGCGGTACGTGGATCTCACGCCCGTGCGGCGCGCGGCGCTCGAGATCAAGCGGCAGCTCGGGACGGAGGCGCTCGGCGTCATGGAGAGCCACCTCCGCGGGCGCGCGTTCTTCGTCGGCGAGCGCTGCTCGATCGCGGACATCGCCCTCTACGCGTACACGCACGTCGCGGACGAGGGCGGTTTCGACCTCGGCCCGTACCCGGCGATCCGCGCCTGGCTCGCGCGCGTGCGCGGCGAGCCCGGACACGTGCCGATCACCGCGGGGTGAGCCCGCCGACCCGCGCCGGGGCCGCGTGCGGAGGGACGTCGGTGGTCGGCTCGCGACGGGGGCCGAGCACCGCGCGGAGCCCGTCGAAGTCGACCGTTTCGTGCTGCAGGAGCCGCTCGACGAGGCGATCGAGCTTCGGGCGCTCCCGCGAGAGGACCTGTCGGACGGCCTCGTGCCGCTCGTCGAGGAGGCACTGGACCTCCTCGTCGATGCGGGCCGCCGTCGCCTCGCTGTAGTCGCGCCCCTGCGACAGGTCGTAGCCGAGGAACGGCTGCCTCTCGTCGGCGCGGAAGGCGATGACGCCGAGCCGGCTCATGCCCCACCGCGTCACCATGCGCCGCGCGAGCTGCGTCGCTTCGACGAGGTCGTTCTCCGCGCCGGTCGTCACCGTCCCGAGGGCCAGCTCCTCCGCCGTACGCCCGCCGAGCATGACGGCGAGGCGGGCGAGGAGATAGGGCTCGCTGTAGTTGTAGCGGTCCTCGCCGGGAAGCTGCGCCGTCACGCCGAGCGCGCGGCCGTGCGGGACGATGGTCACCTTGTGGACCGGGTCGGCCTCGGGGGTGAGCCACGCGACGAGGGCGTGGCCGCCCTCGTGGTACGCGACGACGCGGCGCTCGGCGGGCGAGAGCGCGAGCGCGCGGACGCCGCCCAGGAGGATCTTCTCCTGCGCGGCGAGGAAGTCGGCCATGGTCACGCGGTCGCGGCCGTGGCGCGCGGCGTTGAGCGTCGCCTCGTTGCACAGGTTCGCGAGGTCGGCGCCGGAGAGGCCGGTCGTCGCGCGCGCGAGCCGCTCGAGGTCGACGTCGGGGGCGAGGAGAAGCCTGCGGGTGTGGATGCGGAGGATGCCGACGCGTCCCTTCAGGTCCGGGAGGTGCACCTCCACCTGGCGGTCGAAGCGGCCGGGGCGGAGGAGGGCGGGGTCGAGGACGTCGGGGCGGTTCGTCGCGGCGAGGACGATCACCTCGTGGCGCTCGTCGAAGCCGTCCATCTGCACGAGGAGCTGGTTGAGCGTCTGCTCGCGCTCGTCGTTCACGGCGCCGACGCCCGCCCCGCGCCGGCGGCCGACGGCGTCGAGCTCGTCGATGAAGACGATCGCGGGCGCG
>Ga0070741_10001819_pt1 | contig 61252 bp, 43 predicted proteins | sample Coa_R1_4_FD_66440 | JGI IMG/M metagenome (GOLD analysis project Ga0070741, IMG submission 66440) | Surface soil microbial communities from Centralia Pennsylvania, which are recovering from an underground coalmine fire - Coalmine... | ecosystem: Environmental > Terrestrial > Soil > Unclassified ...
AGTCCAGGCGTGGACCACGTTCTGCGACGCGGAAACCGACCAGAAGCTGTAGCAGAACATCAATCCGTATGGCAATAATAAGAAAATCGCCACCCAGAGCAAGGGCGGGATTGTGACCGCGGCCCGGTAAGCGCGTGAGAACATCAGCCTCGCTCCGCCGAGTCGCGCACGGGTACCGCGTCGGTTGGCGAGAATTCCAGTTCGAGTTCTTCACTGACTGGATGCCGGCTGGGCATTCTGACCAAAAGGACCAAGCCCTCACCGCAGCCTACCCGCAGGAGTTGCGTCGCGCCGTGAAATGACTGTTCTCGGACTCTGCCGCGAAAGCGAATCGCAGGCCCGGATGCACCATCTGCGACTGCCACACGAATGCATTCTGGGCGCAACGAAAACAATGCGGGCCCGTTGGGCACTGCCGCCGGCCACGATAGAGGCTTGCAAGTCGCCATTCCGCCGCTGACGTGGGCGCGCAGCAGGTTAGTGTGGCCGATAAACTGTGCGGTATACGCCGTGGCTGGACGACTATAGATTTTTCGTGGTGTTGCTACTTGTTCCAGTTCTCCGGCGCGCAGCAGAGCGATGCGATCCGACATCACCATGGCCTCCTCCTGGTCATGAGTGACGAAGACGAATGCGATACCGACCTCACGCTGTAGTGATTTCAGTTCCAACTGCATCTGACGTCGCAAGTTCGCGTCCAGCGCCGAGAGTGGCTCATCGAGAAGGAGCAGCCGGGGACGATTTACGAGCGCGCGGGCGAGGGCAATTCGTTGCTGTTGTCCGCCGGAGATTTTTGAGGGTTTTGCGCTGGCGAATGCAGTCATCTTTACCATCGTCAATGCCTGCTCTACCCGCGCTGCGATTTCGGCGCGCGGCACCTTGGCAATGCGTAATCCGTATCCCACATTCCGTTCGACGGTCAGGTGAGGGAATAATGCGTAGTGCTGAAACACAGTGTTGATACGCCGTTTGTAGGGGGGCAGCGCATCCAGGCGCTCTCCGGCCATCCAGATCTCGCCCGCGTTAGCGGCCTCGAAACCTGCAATGATACGCAGGAGCGTAGTTTTACCGGAACCACTCTCCCCCAAAATTGTCAGGAATTCTCCCTCGGCAATTTGCAGGGAAATGTCGCGCAGCACCACAGTGCTTCCGAAAGTCTTGGCGACATTGCGAATGCTGAGCAGCGCGCTTTCGCCGGCAGAGGCGGCGGTTATGCTGCGTTGCTGCTCGGGAGTGATGACGGTGGACACAAGAATTACTGTGCGGCCTTTACTTCATTCCAGATCTCGTTGTATTTGGCCCGCATGGGAACATCTTGCCAGAAGTAGATTCGTTTCTGGTATTCATCGACGTCATCGAGATGCAAACTTTTCTTTTCCTCTGCGCGCATGAACTGCGCCGCCTGTGGATTGGCTGGCACATAGCCAGTGACATCGGTGATCTTTTTCTGAGTCTGCGCCTCGATCATGTATTCGAGGAACCTGTATGCGAGTTCCTTGTTGTCACTCGCGGAGGTGATCATCAGGTGATCCATCCATCCAGTCGTGTTCTCCCGGGGAATGGTCTCGCCAACCGGGAAGCTTGCTTTTCGCAGTTGATTCGTCATGAGAGGCCAACCCATTGCCGCCACGATCTCGTGATTCTGGAAAAGGTTGGTCAATTCGCCGCCAGTGGACCACATCTTGCGAATATTGGGCTTCAGTTCCAGCAATTTCTTTTTCACGGCCTGGAGTTGCTCGTCGTTGAGGTTATAGAGCTGACCAGGATCAGGCCTGTCATATCCGAGCACCTGCGCCGCCATGTAGACCGTCGAGAGATCGTCCCAGACAGAGATTTTCCCGCGATACTTCGGTTCCCAGAACATGCTCCAGCTGTCAGGCGCCTGGGGGAAGACGCTGGTGTCGTAGATCAGGGGATCGGGTCCCCACATGAAAGGCACGCCATAAGTGTTGCCGGCTACTTTCACCAGGGGAAGGGAAGTCAGTTTGGCGGAAAGCTGAGTGTAGCTGGGAAGTTTTCCCAGGTCGAGTGGGGCCGCCAGACCCGCCTTCGCTATCATCGTAGCGACATCGCTCGATGGCGAGATCACGTCGTAATTGCCCGCGCTGCCGCCACGAAGCTTGGCGACCAACTCATCGCTAGACCCCATGTAGGAAGCCGAAATTTTGCAGTGATTCTGCTCCTCGAAAGCGTGTACGAAAGACGGGTCCGCATAGCCTTCCCAAACGAGAAGGTTCAGAGCGGGAGTTTTCTTGCTGCAGGAGGTTACCAGTGACAGGGCGAAGAACATCGCAAGCAGCATTATTCTTCTATTCAAATTATTTGGCCTCCGGCTGAGCGCTCGCCTTCGCTCCCGTCCAGGCTGGCGATTGATAGACAACTTTGCCCCCTACCATTGTGAGCAGCACCTCAGTTTTGCCGATATCATTCGGTTCGATCTTGAACGGGTCCTGCGAAATAATGATCAGATCGGCGACTTTGCCCGGCTCGAGCGAACCCTCGTTTTTTTCCCGCTTCCCCGCATACGCGGCACCCAACGTGTAACCGCGAATGGCGTCTTCCACCGTAATGCGTTCCCGCGGGACGAAACCGCCAGCCGGTTCACCTTCATTGGTCTGCCGGGTGACTGCGTTCTGCAGACCGGGCCATGGACTCAGGGTGACGATTGGCCAATCGCTGCCGAACGCCAGGTGTCCTCCGGAGCGCTCAATGCTGCCCCACGCCCAGGCGCGCGAGGCCCGCTCAGCGCCTGTATTTCGCGCCCACACATTCAACGTGTCGTCATCCGGATACGCGTGCAATGGCTGAAAGCTGGCAATCACGCCGAGTTGTCCGAATCGAGGTATGTCTGCCGCAGAGATTGTCTCGATATGTTCTATGCGATGCCGCGAATCGAGGCTATGGTTCTCATGCTGCGCGCGTTCATAGGCGTCCAGCGCAAGTCGGACCGCGCGGTCCCCAATCGCATGCGTGAATATCTGCACCCCCTGCCTGTCCAGATCAGCGACTGCTTTCCTGTATACAGCTTCGTCCCATAACAGGTGACCAGACTGCGACGGATCATCGGAGTAAGGTGCGAGCATCGCGGCTGTGTGGGTCTCGATGACGCCATCAAGGAAAAATTTCGCCGATCCTGCCGCAATCCAGTCATCGTGATAACGCCGCTGAAGCTCGGCGATCTCCTGCATTTGTTCGTGGGTGACGTTGGGGGGATCGAGCCGGTAAGCCAGATACATGCGCAGCGTCAGATCTCCGGATTGGCGCAACTGTTCGTACAGGTCCACGTTCTGGAGATCACCACTGGCAATTCCTACTCCGCCCGCGCTATGGACACGCACCAGGCCATCACGGTTGGCTTCTTTCAAGCCGTCGCGCAATGCAGCGAGCTTCTCTTCATTCGATGGTTCCGGAATCGCGCGCCTGATCACCGCATCAGCCGCGTCCTCTTTCACCGCTCCAGTCGCCTCCCCCGTCTTAGGATCGCGCACGAACGATCCGCCCGGAGGATCTTTGGTTTGCCGGGTAATCCCCGCGAGTTGCAGAGCTTTGCTGTTTGCCCACCAGGTGTGGCCGTCAAAGCCTTCGAGGTAAGCCGGCCTGTCGGGCAGAATCTCATCCAAATACTTCTTGTCTGGCAGTGCCACAGCCCCGAATACCGGGTACGACCATCCTCGTCCTAAGACCCAAGGGTCAGCCGGATGTGCGGCTGCATACTCCTTCACCTTTGCCTGGATCTCCGGGACCGTTTTCAACCCTTCCAAATTCACATGCCGTAGGCTGAGTGAGCCGTCCAGGAAATGGACATGACAGTCGACAAACCCGGGAAGCACCAGATGCTGTTCAGCATCTATGATTTTCGTCGATCGACCGCGATATGGGGCGATGTCCTTTTCGCTGCCGACGGCCGTGATTTTGTTCCCACGAATCGCGAGCGAATCCGCCCAAGGCTGTCTCGAGTTAACCGTGTAAACTCGCGCGTTTGTCACGACGATATCCGCGGGCGCCATGGTGCCATGGGTCTGGGCAATGACAGGAGTGATCCTCAAGAGTGTCGCAATGGAAAACAGCAGGAGGAACGCTGATCTGCGAATCACGGCGTTGCCCGAAGGTGAATCTCCCATTTGCTCCTCAAAACCGCGCGTCGTCCGTCAGAAGGTTGGCGGCGTGTTAACCCACAATACCCAAGTCTCGCGTTTACCGGGATTTTTCCAGCGATGTGGGGTTGCGCTCTCGAAATAGAAGCTGTCGCCCGGCCTCAGGCGGTACTGGTCATCTTCCAGAGCGATTTGCAACTCGCCCCGCAGGATATACAGAAACTCTTCGCCCTCGTGAGTGTAGGATTCACCACTACCCGCGTGAGGAGCAATACGGAACAGGTGCGGTTCCATCACCTTGTTACCCCATGCCAACAGCTCCATGCGCACACCAGGTCCCGCCTCAAGCACTTTGCGCCTGCTAGGACGCACCACGCGACCGTTTGACTCGGAGGGATCAAAGAAATCGAGGATGTTGGATTTGTAAAACCTTGCGAGGCGGCGCAGTGTGGCGACGGATGCGCTCATCTGCGAACGCTCCACCGCACTGATAAATCCTGTGGAAACCCCCACGGCTTCGGCTACCTGCGCCAGCGACAGCCCGCGTTTTAGGCGCAACGCACGCAAGTGCGAGCCAACCGCCCTGCTGGCCCCATTGGAGGACGGCTTCACAGTGCCATCGCGTTTCAATAATTCAATGATGGCCGGGGCATTTAAGCCACGCACGCGTCTCAGGAACCATGCCCGTTTGAGCAGTTTGACGTCTTCGCTGGTATAGAGACGGTACTTGCTTTGCGTACGCCGCGGACGCGTCAGTCCTAGGCTCTCCCAGGACCGAATGACCGAGGGGGACACCCCGACGAGGCGGGCCACGTCTCCGATCTTCAAGTAAGCTTTGCTATCCGTGCCATTCATGAACGGCAGTCACATCAGGGTGTTTTGTTCTAGTTTGGGAAAACTGCTTTTGCCACTTGACAGAGTGGCACAACCTTCTCTAACCTTGCGCGATTATAGCAAGGTTTGTTTCCGGCGCAAGCGATTACGCGTTCGCAAAATTCCCCTCGGATGCTCGGAGGCCCACATGTCGTCGTCAAAAGCTCGCTGCACCAGTCGCGGGTTCGTTCTCGTGCTGTGCCTGTTGAGTTCTATTTTTGCTTCTGCCCAAAGCACTGGGGGTAGAATTCTCGGCCGCGTTGCAGATCCTTCGGGTGCCGTCCTGGCCAATGTTAAAGTCATCCTGACCAACGAAGCGACTGGAGTTGCCCGAACGAGCGAGACCAATTCCACCGGCGACTATGTGTTCCCGGAAGTTCCAGTCGGGACTTATAGCCTGACCTTTGATCTAAGCGGTTTCAAGAAAAATATCCGACGGGGTGTCACTGTCGATCTGAATCAGGTTGTGACGCTAAACATGGCGATGCAGATCGGCGAAACTCAAGAAGTGGTGGAAGTCACATCGGAAGCGCCGCTCGTCGACACCACCAGCACCCAATTAGGCACGGTCGTGAACGAGCGCGCCATTGTGCAGTTACCCCTTAACGAGCGCGATACATACCAGTTTCTCTCTCTCCAGCCCGGAGTCTCGTCGCAAGTTGGTTCCGACCTTTATTACGGGAGCAGCAACGTCGGCAGCGTTTCGGTGAATGGCGGTCGCGGTCGTGCCAATAACTTCAGCGTGAATGGCGGCGACGCGAATGACATGTTCGTCAACTTACCTACCGTTCAGCCGAGCCCCGACAGCGTGGAAGAGTTTCGAATTCTGACGAATACGTTTGACGCGGAATACGGCCGCAACTCGGGCGCGGTTGTCAACGTCGTGACCAAGTCGGGCACTAATCAGTTTCACGGCAACGTATATGAGTTCCTCCGGAATAAGGTGCTGAATGCCCGGGGCTACTTCGATACGAGTAAGCCTGACTTCATTATGAATCAGTTTGGTGGGACGATCGGGGGACCGATCAAGAAAGACCGTACGTTCTTTTTTGCATCTTACGAGGGACGCCGCTTGCGCCAGGGTAAATCAGGCGACACCGTCGCAGTGCCGGACGCGCTGGAGCGAGTTGGCAATTTCTCCGAGGGATCACCCTTTACCGGAGTGATTGGCGATCAAACCGTCGCCGACGTACTCAATACCCGCCCCGGCTGCCAGGCTGCCATTACGGCGGCAGGTGGAGCGACTCCTGTCGCTGGCGCCACTTATGCGTCCATTTTTCCCGGCAACGTCATTCCGGGGCCTTGCCAGGATCCCGTGGCGGTCGACCTGCTCCGCTTTGTACCCGCCGCCAACACCGGGAACGGCTTTTTTCAGGCAGTCCTTACCGGCAGCGATCGGCAGGATCAAACCACTTTCCGATTCGATCACCACATCAACGACAAGCAGAGTTTAAGCGCGTACTACTACTTCACCGACGAGGGCACTTTCAACCCGTTTAATAATTTTCAAGCTGCCGGCGCCAATGTGCCAGGATTTGGCTCGAACAGTAAGCAACGCTTCCAACAGTGGAACATAAGCCACACCTGGTCCATCAGCAACACCCTGGTGAACGAAGCTCGATTCACTTATATGCGCGAGGCCCAGCGGACATTCAATCATTCGCAGCACACGAATCTCGTCACCGATTCTTGCGCCTCGGCGGCGGCCAAGCCGTTCTGTTTCACGGGAGTGTCCGATTCCAGCGCAATCAGCAGTCTGGGGCTGCAAAAACTTGGCATTACGCCCGGTCTTGGCGCAGGACGGGAAGGTGTACCCGATGTCGCGATCTCTGGAGGCTTCACGATTGGCAACAATTTCGAGGGCGAATTACCACAGGTTGGCAACTCATTCCAGTGGTCGGATAATTTAACCAAGGTCAAAGGCAATCACACGATCAAAGTGGGCGCGGATGTGCGCCGTATGCGTTTTGATCAAACCCTTTTCTTCGAGGTCAGCGGCTACTACAACTACTTCGGAGGAGGCACCAACGACGCCGGTTATGCGGACCTGTATCCAAACTACCTGCTGGGATTGCCGGACACGTACCAGCAGGGCGCCGCTCAGAATGAAAATGTCCGTACCACGGCTGTGTACCTGTTTGCCCAGGACAGCTGGAAGATACGTCCGAATCTCACTTTGAACTATGGTCTTCGTTGGGAATTGAACACACCGCTTACAGACATTGGCCATCACGTACAAACCTTCCGGCCGGGCCAAGTCACTCAGATATATCCCTGCCAGATCTCTCCTTACGGAGCATCTCTCATCGGAACCACCGACTGTTCTGGAGTGTTCCCTACTGGCCTCGTAGTTCCCGGCGACAGGGGCGTGCCTCCAGGAATGACACAGACGTATTACAAAGCTTTCGCACCGAGAATCGGTCTTGCCTGGAGTCCTGGGCACTCGGGTAAAACGAGTATTCGCGCAGGATGGGGCATGTTCTACAACCCGATCGAGCAGCTGGTTTTGGAGCAGTTTAGCGCGGAGCCGCCGTTTGGTGGCAGCACGTTTCTGGTGGAGACCTTCTTCAACACTCCCTTCTATGCCCAAGCCGGGTTCCAGAATCCCAATCCGTTTAATGGAATTCTTAACCCGCCGCGAGGGCAGCCGGTGGATTGGTCAGTCTTCCGGCCGATTCTGCTGTTCGGGGAATTCCAGCCCCATATGCGCTCGCAATACTCGGACCAGTACAATTTCACGATACAACGAGAATTGGCGAAGGATTTAGTCCTACAAGTCGGATACGTGGGATCTCAGGGACATCGGTTGCTGGTATCCAACGATCTCAACCGTGCCACTCCGCAGACCTGCCTTGACATTGCTTCCATTGCCAATCTCAATCCGAACGCAGTGACCTCTTACGGTGACCCCGGAACATGCAATCAGTTCGCCGAGGACAATCAGTTCAGCGTCACGATTCCCAACGGCTTCAATTTCCACATGCCCAACGGGAAGTCCGTCACTGGAAGCGGACAAACCCTGAACTTCGTAGGGATCCGGCCTTTTTCTTCACCGAATTGCCAGACAAACGGCACGAATTGTCCACCGGACCAGGTGCCTGTGTTCTCCAATATCTTTGCCCAGGATACGATCGCTAACTCGGCCTATAACTCCTTCCAAGCCAACCTGGAAAAACGATTCTCGAAGGGCTTGCAGTTGCAGGCCGCATATACCTTCGGCAAGTCAATCGATCAGGCGTCCAGTTTTGAGGATATCCTGAATCCGTTTAATCCCCGCAGAACACGTTCGCTCTCGTTATTCGATGCCCGGCACAGATTTGTGCTCAGCTACTTTTATGAGCTACCGATCCCCAAATTTTCCGGAATCACTGGGAAGATCCTGAACGGCTGGGCGGTTTCCGGAATTACCCAGTTCCAATCAGGTTTTCCGATTCACCTGCAGTCGTACGACGACAACGAACTTACCAGCAGCATTGACTTCGCTTCGGCTGGAGTGCCCGATCTGATCGCGCCCTTTCACAAGGTGGATCCCCGCAGCAATCCCAACAATTACGCGTTCGATCAGAACAGCTTTACCAGTAATGCGTCCGATTCCACCCAGCCGGCTTGTTCGACAGCCGCAGTGTTCAATTGCTACCAGCCCTCGTTGTTTGGCCGGTATGGCACTGCACCGCGTACAATTTGTTGCGGGCCCGGCCTCAACAACTGGGATGTGTCGTTTCAGAAGAGCACACCTATCAATGAGAGAATGCGGGTGGAATTTCGTTGGGACATTTTCAACTTGGCTAATCACACCCGATTCTTCAACCCGGATGGCAACGTCACAGATGGGTCCGATTTTGGCCGTGTAAAACGTGCAGGCGACCCGCGCCTGATGCAAGCGGCCCTGAAATTGTATTTTTAGTCCTGCAAAGCCCGGGCAGTTACGCGCTACCCGGGCCATTCTAATGGCCGAAACGGCCTGAGCTTCCTGGAGACAAGATGTATCCCGCACTGCAGAAAGAAGTCGACACGTTTGAGCGCCGCACGCCGAAGTCCGCCGAAGCGCATAAGAAGAACCTTAAACGCATCCCGCTCGGCGTCGCCAGCAATTACCGCGCTTACGACCCATATCCGATCTTCGTAAAGGAAGGGCAGGGTTCTCATTTTCGCGATCTCGATGGCAACGACTACATCGATCACAATCTGTGTTTCGGTGCCATGATGGCTGGGCATTGCCATCCCGCGGTCATGAAGGCTGTCGAAAAACGGCTTTCTGCGGGAACCATGTTCGGAATGCCCCACGACATGGAATGGGAACTGGCCGAAGAAATTTGCCAGCGCTTTCCTGTGGAGATGGTTCGCTTTGGCAATAGTGGTACAGAAGCGACCATGCACGCCTGCCGACTCGCGCGCGCCGCTATCGGACGCGACAAGATTCTGAAATTCGAAGGGGGCTACCACGGACTACATGACACTGCGCTGGTCAGCGTGAAACCGCATGCGCCCGAGTTCGGCAACGTGGACGATCCGGTTTCCGTGCCGGGCGGCCTGGGGGTACCCAAGGCTAGCATCGCCAATGTGCCAGTCGCGACCTTCAACGATCTTGCCAGCGTGGAGCGCCGCTTTCGCGAAAACCCGGGCCAGATTGCCGCGATCATTCTTGAGCCCATCATGATGAATGTGGGCTTGTGTATTCCCCGCAAAGGCTTTCTTGAGGGCTTGCGGGAGATCGCTACCAAAAATGGCGCGCTCCTCATCTTCGATGAGGTAAAAACCGGTGCAAAACTGGGCTGGGGCGGAGCATCGGAATATTTCAGCGTAATTCCTGACATGATTTGCCTCGCTAAGTCCATTGGAGGCGGCTTGCCTCTGGCGGCATTCGGCGCTCACAAATCGGTCATGGATTTGATCTCGCAACACAAAGTGTTCCATGGCGGCACCTACAACACCAATCCTGTGTCGATGGCCGCCGGTCTCGCCACCTTCCGTGAGGTGTTGACGCGCGAGAACTACGCGCATGTCGACAAGCTGAGCAAGAAACTGGTCGAGGGCTACAAGAAGACGGTCGCGAGAGTCGGCTTGCAGGCCTACATTGCCAGTGCGGGAGCGAACGGAGCTCTCATGTTTTATCCGCAGGAGATCCGCAACTACCGCGATTGGCTGAGTATCGACACCGATCTGTGGCGTCACTACTGGTTCGGCATGGTCAACCGGGGTGTCATGGCCCAGCCCTATTGGTGGGACGAGCAGTGGACGATCTCGGTTCAGCATACAGACGCCGATATCGATAAGCATCTGTCAGCGTTCGACGACATTGCCGGTTCGCTTGCGACCGCTCAACAGGAGCGCATGGGAGTAGTGGCGGCCCACTAGGGTTCGGAAGTGTCAGGCGCTGAGCACCGCAGGCACTATATTCCCTCGCCTGGGTCCGACCAGGGAATGCAGTGACCCGTCCTTGCGCCGTCTTGCAAACGGGGTGTTATCCAGAGCGAAAGCTTGGAATGGCACTACAGAGCCCAAGCTTTGACGGATCCGCATAAAAACTGATCGCGCATCGGGTCCCAAGCAAGCGAAAGAAAACATGCTGTCGAAACATGACGAGACCGGCCAGGTTCATCTGAAACGCGTCCTCGGACGTTGGGACCTGGTCCTTCTTTTCGTGGTCGCGGTTTTCAATCTGAACGTTGTGCCCTCGATCTCCGCTAACGGTGGCGTGACCATCTGGCTGTGGATCATCTCCCTGTTACTTTTCTTCTGGCCGCAGGGAATTGCTGTCATCGAACTTGCGCAGCGCTATCCCGGAGAAGGGGGCGTGTATTTATGGGCAAAGGAAGTTTTCGGTGACTTTCATGGCTTTCTCTCCGGGTGGTGTTACTGGACCAATAACATGCTCTACGTGCCGACGGTGATGCTGTATTTCGTGGGCGTTTCGGTTTATGCGCTCGGGAACGGGCATCACTCGCTGGCGGACAACAAGACTTTCGCGCTGGCAACATCTCTTGCGCTCCTCACGTTGTTGACCGTTCTGAACATCGTGGGACTTGGTGTAGGGAAGTGGCTGAACAATCTTGGCGCAATCGGTACCGGGATCGCAGCAGCTGTCCTGATTGGCTTGGGTGTGCTCATTTGCTCGCGCTTCGGCACGACGATCACAGCTGCCGACTTTCGCATTCCGGCAAATCCGCGCTTCGTGCTGAACTCCTTCGGCGTAATTTGCTTTGGTCTAGTTGGGCTCGAACTCGCATCAGTAATGGGAGACGAAATCAGGGATCCCGCTCGTACTTTGCCAGGGGCCGTAGCCTGGGGCGGCCTGATTTCTGGTGCCTTGTACATCGGTGCTACGCTCACGCTGCTGGTCGCCATCGGTAAAAATGACATCAGCGTACTGCAGGGAATTGTGCAAGCGGTGGGGCACATGGCGTCGAAAGTCGGGCTGTCCTGGATCATTACTCCTTTTGCCCTGATGCTAAGCCTTTCTATTGCCGGAATTGGCTCCGCGTGGATGGGCGGATCGGCGCGCATCCCCTTCGTAGCTGGCCTGGATTCCTACATGCCCGCGTGGTTGGGAAAGGTGCACCGCGAGTATGCCACCCCATACGCGGCACTGATTGTGCAACTGGTCGTCTCATCACTACTGGTCGTCTTGAACTTTGTTGGGGGCGCCGGCGTGCAGGAGACGTTCCAGAAACTACTGTCACTCGCTGTCGTTTTACAACTGGTGCCGTTCCTCTACATGTTCGCCGCACTGATCAAGTTTGGAGCCAGGGAATCGAGCCCTCAGGGCCGTTATAGCCGGGGGAAACTACTGGTGGCGGGTGTGGCAGGCCTGGTCACAACTACTCTCGGGATTCTATTAGTCTTCTTTCCCGCGCAGCAGATCACATCGGTGTGGCTGTATGAATTGTGGATGGTGGGAGGGACGCTGTTCTTCGTAGGTTTGGCTGCGTTCTTCTTCTTCATCTACGGCCGTCACAAGGCGCCTCAGACTTTAGCAGCCAGCAACGTAGGAGGGACACTCTTGTCTGCAAGAGATAAATGATTACCGCGTAGGAGTTTCGCAAAAGCAAGGCGACCACTCGCCTGGAGCAATGCAGGAGGATTTATGCCAGCCGGAGTCAAAACCGACATTCGCACTTATCAGATGTACGTGAATGGCGACTGGGTGGAAAGCCAGTCAAAGAAAACATTTGAGGTTTACGATCCCGCTACGGAAGAAGTGATTGCGCATGTTCCCGACGCCAACCAGGCAGACGTTGATAGCGCAGTCCGCTTCGCTCGTGCGGCATTCGATGACGGACCTTGGGGCACCGCAACAGCCCAGGAGCGAGGGCGTGTTCTTTTCCGCCTTGCCGACAAAATTCGTCAGAACGCCGCCATGCTGGCGGAAATGGAAGCGCGTAATTGCGGCAAGCCCATTGTAGAGGCCGAATATGACATCAACGACACGGCAACTTGCTTCGAATATTATGGCGGCCTCGCCACTAAAATTCTCGGCTACGTAAATCCGGTGCCCGACAACGCCATGAGTCTCACGTTGAAAGAAGCAGTCGGGGTTGCCGGACAGATCATCCCGTGGAACTATCCGCTCCTGATGGCAGCCTGGAAGCTAGCGCCCGCACTCGCCGCGGGCTGCACCTGCGTCATCAAGCCTGCCGAGCAAACGCCTCTGACGCTTTTGGAACTTGCTAGATCGTTTTCGGAGGTTGGGCTGCCACCCGGAGTAGTCAACGTGATTACCGGCTTCGGTGAGAGTGCTGGTTCGCCGCTGGTCAAGCATCCTGATGTGAACAAGATCGCTTTCACCGGCAGTGCCGCGGTTGGCAAAATTATCGTCAAGGAGGCCGCCGATACCGTGAAGCGCGTGACCCTCGAGCTTGGAGGGAAGTCGCCCAACATTTTCTTTGCTGATGCTGATTTCGAAGCCGCGATCGACGGGGCGCTGTTCGGAGTGTTTGTTAACCAGGGAGAAGTCTGCTCTGCGGGCAGCCGCATCCTGGTGCAGAAGCCGATTTACAAGAAGTTTGTCGATGCCATGTGCGAGAAGGCGAAAAAAATAACTCTGGGTGCGCCGCTCGACCGCGAGACCAAGATGGGTCCGGTAGTTAGCAAAGAACAATACGACCGCGTCCGATCGTATCAGGAAGTCGGAAAGAAAGAGGCCAAGCTAGCCTTCGGGGGCGGTCGCGCGGAGAAGTTCTCCAAGGGCTACTATGTAGAACCCACCATCTTCTACGATGTCGACAACGACGCTCGTATTGCTCGTGAGGAAATCTTCGGCCCGGTCGCAGCCGTCATTGCATTCGAAGATGAGAAGCATGCTCTGAAGATTGCCAACGACTCGCCGTATGGCCTCGCAGCTGCGGTCTGGACTCGAGACATCTTCAAGGCGTTCAGGGTGGTGAAATCGCTGCGCGCAGGAATTGTCTGGGTCAATCATATGCAGCCGACCTATGTGGAAGCGCCCTGGGGCGGTTACAAGCAGTCGGGTTTTGGGCGCGAACTCGGCCCTTGGGGAATTGAAGAGTACCTGGAAACCAAGCAGGTGCACATTAATTTGAACGAAGCCCCAATCGGGTGGTACTGAAGATGGCGACTATTCAATTGCGCACTGCAATTCCCGGTCCCAAGTCGAAAATGCTCGGGGAGCGGCGTGTGAAAGCCGTGCCACGGGGCCTTTCTCATGGGACGCCGGTCTACGTTGCGAAAGCGGAAGACGCATGGCTTGAGGACGTGGACGGCAACCGGTTTATCGATTTCGCGGGAGGCATCGGTTGCATTAATGTTGGCCACCGCCGGGAGCAGGTGGTCAGTGCCGTGCGGAGGCAGCTCGATCGCTTTCTGCATACCTGCATACAAGTCACGCCCTACGAAAGCTACGTCAAACTTGCCGAGCGCATGAACGAAATCACGCCCGGTAAATTTCCCAAGAAAACGCTATTTGTAAACAGCGGAGCGGAAGCGGTAGAAAACGCGGTCAAAATCGCACGCGCTTACACCAAGCGCTCCTCGGTCATTGCGTTCGAAGACGCGTTCCACGGACGCACGATGATGACGCTGGCTCTTACCAGCAAGACGCATCCCTATAAAGCGGGTTTTGCTCCGTTTCCCGGCGACGTGTACCGCATTCCCTATGCCTACTGTTATCGCTGCTCGTATTCGCTGACGTATCCGCAATGCGATCTCTACTGCGCACGCCACCTGGAAGACACTTTCAAGCGCGTAGTGGCGAGCGAGGAAGTAGCCGCAGTGGTTGCCGAGCCGGTGCTGGGCGAGGGCGGATTCGTGGTACCCCCGCCGGATTATTTCAAGGTCCTGCTGGAGGTTTGCCGAAAACACAACGTGCTGTTCATAGCCGATGAAGTGCAATCGGGATTCGGCCGAACCGGTGCGCTATTTGCGTGTGAACATTACGGCATCGAGCCTGACATCCTGGTCACCGCCAAGTCGCTCGGCGGAGGCTTGCCGTTGGCAGGGATCACGGGCCGCGCGGAGGTGATGGATGCGCCTGGTCCGGGTGGGCTCGGCGGGACGTTTGCCGGAAATCCATTGTCATGCGAGGCAGCCCTGGCCGTCATCGAGCTGTTCGACCGTGAGTCGTTGACCACTCGCGCGATGCGCATCGGAGATCGATTTCAAAGTCGTGCCAAAAGCTGGCAGAAGCGTTGGCCAATGATTGGCGACGTGCGCGGCCTTGGTGGAATGCAGGCGATCGAATTGGTCAAGTCGCGTGAAAAGCGGGACCCTGCTTCGGATGCCGCCAAGCAGGTCGTGCAATACTGCTACGAGCACGGTTTGATAACGCTGACGGCCGGCTCGTATTCGAACGTTATTCGGCTTCTCGTTCCATTGGTTGTGACGGATGATCAGATGGACGAAGGCTTAGACATCCTGGAGTCGGCATTACAGGCAGTTTGCGAATCCAGCCGTGAAGCCATGGCACAGCCGGTCTGAACGGAACTTTGCTCTTATGATTGCTTAAGGACCCGCTGTCGCCCTCGCCCGAATTCACAAATGAGGAATCATGAGTACTGGCATTCTCACGCAGACGAATCTTCCCAATTACATTGGAGGACGGTGGACGGAGTCCACAACTAGCGATTGGCAAGATGTGGTTAACCCGGCGACCGGAGAGACTCTCGCGCGAGTACCTTTATCCACCGCCACTGAAGTGAATACTGCAGTCGAAGCTGCTGCGGCTGCTTATCCCCAATGGCGAAGAACGCCGCCGGAAGACCGCATTCAGCCGCTGTTTAAACTCAAGCAACTGCTGGAAGAGCATCTCGATGAGCTAGGCCGCATTATCAGCCGGGAAAACGGAAAGACATTCGCCGAAGCGAAGGCGGAGATGCGCCGTGCCATCGAGAATGTCGAAGTAGCCTGCGGCATCCCTATGATGATGCAGGGCTACAACCTGGAAGATGTTGCTCGCGGAATCGACGAAACCATGATTCGCCAGCCCCTCGGCGTCGTGGCTGCGATTACACCTTTCAATTTCCCCGGCATGATTCCTTTCTGGTTCCTGCCGTATGCGATCGCGACGGGCAACACCTTCATCCTGAAGCCATCCGAGCGCGTGCCGCTCACCATGCGCTTTGCCTTCGAGTTGCTGGAACAGTGTGGCGTTCCCCGGGGCGTGCTCAGTCTGGTCAACGGCGGGAAGAGTGTTGTCGATGCGCTGCTCGATCATCCGAAAGTGCGGGCCATCAGCTTTGTCGGCTCGACTCCGGTGGCCAGGTATATTTACGGCCGTGCGGGAACAAACGGCAAACGGGCGCAGTGCCAGGGAGGAGCCAAGAACCATGTCATCATTCTGCCCGACGCCGACATGGACAGAGCGACGGAAATCATCAGCGACAGCGCATTTGGTTGCGCGGGCCAGCGATGCCTTGCGGTATCGGTCGCGATCACGGTCGCAGAAGCGCAGAAAACATTTCGCGATTCCATTACTGGCGCTGCCGCGAACTTAAAAGTCGGCAACGGGCTGGATGAAGGGATCCAGATGGGTCCGGTCATCACTCGCGAGAGCAAGTCGCGTATCGAGTCGCTCATCGCGACCGGGGAGCGGCAGGGTGCGAAGGTCCTCCTCGACGGGCGAAACGCCAAAATCAGCCGATACGAAGCGGGAAACTTCGTCAAGCCCACCGTTCTTGATGATGTGCCCGCAAACAACGAACTCACCGACACTGAAATTTTCGGCCCGGTGCTCAGCCTGGTGCACGCTAACGATATCGACGAGGCGATCGACTTCCTCTCCCGCAGCCCATTTGGCAATCAGGCGTCCTTGTTTACCTCCAGTGGCTCGGCTGCGCGCAAGTTCCGTTATGAAGCGCCGGCCGGCAATATCGGCATCAACATCGGCGTAGCCGCACCCATGGCGTATTTCCCATTCAGCGGCTGGAAGGACAGCTTTTTCGGCGTGATGCACGGGCAGGGGCGAGACGCGATCGAGTTTTACACCGAGAAGAAAGTAGTTATCGAGCGTTGGGCAAAAGAGCACTCGCGAAAATTCTGACGGGGCTCAATTTGTTTGTGTAATGAATGCCCTGTGTGATAGGCGCTTTCAGCGGACGAGAAATCCATGGACACGATTGAAAAATATAAGAATTACGTCATCACTGGTTTCATGAAATCGGTTCTGCCCCTGGTAGTCGAGAAAGCGAGCGGCGCAACCGTAACCGACGTAAATGGTCGCGAGTACCTGGATTGTTTTTCCGGGATTTCGGTCGTGAACGCGGGGCACAACAATCCCCAGGTCATAGGCGCCGCGAAGAAGCAAATGGACAAACTGGTTCACTGTGCTTCGTACATCTATCACGCCCAGCCCGTCGCGGACCTGGCGGAGAAAATCGCGCATGTCGCGCCCCGCGGTCTGACGAAGACTTTCTTCGGCAATGGCGGCGCGGAAGCGATCGAAGGCGCTCTGAAACTGGCACGTTTATACACCGGTAAGCATGAGTTCATTTCCTTGCATGCCAGCTTTCATGGGCGGACCTGGGGGACGTTGTCAATTACCGGGAATTACGGGCGCAAGAAACGGGGTGGTCCTTATGCTCCGGGCGTGGCGTTTGCGCCCGCACCCTACGCGTACCGCTCACAATGGCCTCATGATCCCGAAGAGTGCGCGCGCCACTGTGCACAAGCCATTGACGAGGTGGTCCGCTTTGCTACGTCAAACGACGTGGCCGCATTCATCGCGGAGCCGGTGATGGGCGAGGGCGGCATCATCGTGCCCCCCGCCAACTACTTCCGAGAGGTGAAAGAAGTTCTCGACCGCTACGGCATTCTGTTTATAGCCGACGAGGTCCAATCCGGTTTCGGGCGCACTGGCAAGATGTTCGCCATCGAGCATTATAGAGTCGATTCCGACATCCTGGTTACGGCCAAAGGCATTGCCGACGGATTCCCACTCAGCGCCTTCACTACGCGTCCGGAGATTGCCGATGCCTTCAAACCTGGCGACCACCTGTCTACATTCGGAGGTAATCCAGTGTCCTGTGCTGCCGCACTCGCAAATATTGAGTTCATGGAGAATGAAAACCTACCGGCACGTGCCGCGGACATGGGCGAGTACGCGATGTCAAAGTTGCGCCAATTGCAGAAGGAGAATCCGTTGATCGGGGACGTCCGTGGGCTTGGGCTCATGATAGGCGTTGAACTGGTGAGAGACGACAAACTCACGCCGGCCACGGCCGAAGCGGACGCGATTCGGGAGTCGCTGTTCAGAGAGGGCGTACTGGTTGGGGTGGGAGGCGTATACGGAAACGTGATTCGCTTTCAACCGCCGCTGGTCATCACCCAAGCGCAGATCGATCACGCAATTTCAGCGTTCGCAACGGCCTTGGCCCAGCATTCGCAACCGGTGCATCTTAATTATTGACTGGGGCGGTATTCTTCGCGACCTCATATGGCTTTTGCAAATACTTGCGGGCCTCTTCCATGGCGCCTTGGGTATTGTCATTGGTCTGGATCGCTTGCCGATACTCATTCGTGGCGCGCTCACGTTGTCCCGTGAGGTCGAAGATCTTTCCCAAAGAAATGTGGCTCCAGACTTCCACCCACTTCGGCTCGCCATCACCGTTCAGCGCTTCGCGATACGCGTTAGCTGCGGCCTGGTAGTTCTTCTGCAGGAAAAATACGTCGGCGATTCGGTAATGAGCTAGTGAGCTGTTTTTATTCGCATCGAGCGCCTTGTTGAACTCCGAGAGTGCGCCGGCCAGATCGCCCTGCTGCACTAACGCTTGACCGCGCATAATCGAAGCACGCAACTTAATTTCACTTGAGTTCTTCAAAACGCGGTCTTCTGGATCGATAGAAATTCGCCGCGGTCTGCCGAAAGTTTCCACCGTGAATGGTGAATTCGTGCCTACGACCTCCACGCGCTTGTTCTCGGTCTTTCCGTCCGTATCGATTTTCAGATCCACGGGCATGCGGAACAGATCCAAGTCCTGCGAAATCTCCCCGACCACACGGAACCCTTTGTTGCTTCCCAAGCGATAGATCGTGTACTTCGTCTTGAACTCGGGCGCGCCAGTGGAGTCCAGCCATTGCGAAAAGAACCAGGTCAGCTTGTCCCCGTAATCTTTTTCCGCGAGCGCCCGGAAATCATCCATCGTCGCGGGTTTCCCGGCGTACTGGCTGGCAAAGCCGCGCATGATCTGATCGAATTTCTGATCGCCCACGACCCAGCGCAACATGTGCAGGATCATGGCTCCCTTGTCAGTGGTTAACGACTGGAACTCAGGCGAGAACATATCCAGCTTGCCGATGCTGGAAAGGGGCACGGTGTCGTAGGCGAGAGCTCCGACCGACATGTCTTTTACCACTTCATCGAGCCCCGCCTCGCCGGCGGCATTCTCTACGTATCGGGCCTCCGAATAACGCGCAAAGCCGTCATCCAGCCACCAGTCGTCCTTGCTCGCCGGACTGACGGAGACGCCCCACCATTGATGTGCAATATTGTTCGCGAGCAAACGATAGTTCACCTTGTCAGTGATGCCTCGGCTGGCAAGCGTCGCGATCTCGGGTGCCCAATAGGAGGGAACTGTGTCGTCCGGTATCTCTACAAGGTTCAGCCGATTGGAAGGAGCTACGCCGTACAGGGTGATGAAATACGTGAACTCTTTTATTGCAGTGGACGCATATTCAGCGCCGAGGTTTTGATGCACGGGCTTGAAAAAGACGTGGAGATTAACGCCCGCTTCGTCGCTCTTAAATTCCTGGAACTGGCCGGCAATGATGGTACCGGGAAAGCTGGGTTTGTCCCAGCTAAACGTATAGGTCTTTGTGCCTGCAGATGACGCAGTCTTCTTAACCTGGCCCATCGTTCCTGGGGATGGGCTGCCGCTGCCGATAACCAACATGTGCGCCGGAACCGTCACACTGATATTTGCGGTAAAACGATTAATGCCATAGGCATTGACGGGGAACCAGCGCGCCGCGTAGAGCAAATAAGAGGTATCTTCGCCTACATTGGCCAGTTTAAGACCCTGCACGGGGCTGTCATCGCCATTTTCCAATGCGCCTTCGTAGTTGAAGGTCAATGTTGTGCTGGAACCTTTAGGCAATCCATTTGGAAGCTGTACCCGTACGGTAGAGTCCTGGGTAACCCGCTCGGCATCCAGGGGCTTGTTATTGGCGTCCAGAACCTTTGTGATGCGAAGGCCGTTGTTGAGTTCGAAGACCGCCATGTTCAGGTCCTCGATTGCAGTGAACTTCACCTTCGATTGAGCGCTTAATTTGTGGGCATGCGGAATCAACTCCGCATCGATCTGATAGTCATCGACATGGAGGCGTGTCTTTTCCGCCGCCCATCCGGGAAGGCCCACTATAAGGACCAGAAGGACAACGCACAGCCGCAGGGCCCGGCCGGCGCGCCAGCTTTTCGAAAGCATGTAAGAAGATCTCCTGAAATTCAGGCCTTATTCCGTATGATGTAGATTGTCACGCAAAAGATGCTGTGGGCACAAGGCTTAGGCGACATTTGTCGCGCCGGTACTGCGCCGAATTCAAGCGCAAGAGCTTAGGAGCGGTTTCGGTTTAGCTCTTGCAGCACTACGTCGGCCGCTTGATCGGCCGGATGTCGGCTATCCGGTGAACGCATCTTGGCTTTTACCCGCGCCAGTCCTTCCAGCATTTCATCGCGTGGGGTGCCTTCTGGAATGATCTCGTTCAATCTCTTGATGACATTCTCAGTGGTGAAGTCCGCCTGAACCAGCTCGGGCACGACCTCCTCCCCAGCGATGACATTGACCATCGCGAAATGCGGAACCTTGATGCGGGGCTTCCCCAACACGTACGTCAGCCGGGATACGCGGTAGACCATGACAAAGGGCGTGGACATCATTGCTGCTTCCACTGTCGCGGTCCCGCTGGCTACGATGGCCGCACGGGAGTGCCACAACCCCGGCAGCGATTCCGGTATCAACGTTACCGAGCATCCCTTTGTGTGAGTTCGCAAGAATGCCGGGTCCAGCGTAGGGGCAACCGGTAGGACAAACTCGAATGCCCGCCCAAATTGCGCCACAGCCTCGAGCATGGTGGGAAGATTCATCCTGACTTCTTTGATCCGGCTGCCCGGCATCAGCGTGATCCAGTGTTTTTCGGCATCAAGCTTGTATTTCGCCGCGTAATCGCCTCGTTCGATTTGGGGATGAGGCAGATCAGCTAGCGGATGGCCGACGAACGTGGCATCCACCCCGCGTTCACGATAGAACTGCTCTTCAAAGGGAAAAATGACGAGCGCTTTGCTGATGTATTTCTTGAGCAGACGCACGCGCCCTTGCCGCCAAGCCCAGAACTGCGGCGCCACATAATACAAAACCGGAACGCCGGCCTTGTGCATCTGGCGGGCTACCCGCCAATTGAAAGCCGGCGAATCGATCACAATGGCGAGCGCCGGTTTACGTCGGTGTGTCTCAGCCATGAGAGCCTGGAACAGGCGATAGATTTTCGGCAATTGTCCCAGAATCTCGGTGATCCCGACCACCGCCAGGTCCTTCGCGTCCACGACGGTGTCACAGCCGGCGGCACGCATCCGTTCGCCGCCAACTCCAAAGAAGTCTAGGGAAGCATCGCGCCGATGCACGGCCTCAATCAACTGCCCGCCGTACATTTCACCGGAAGCTTCCCCCGCGGAGATCAGGACCCTCACCGGCCCATTGTAACGGCTATCAGGCGCTCCTTTGCTCAGGTGATTGCCCGAGTACCCCTTGAACTTCCGATATCTAGTCGCAAGGTAAGTTCCGGAGGATAACTGCACAAACAAACAAATGTTGCGTTTCCTTCGCGACTACCAGATGAAAAAAAACATCTTCTCCGCGATTCTGGTTTGTGGGGCGCTACTCATCTGCATTGCTTGTGCGGGTGTAAGCAGCCCGACCGCCTCGACGGACAATTCGGGAACAAGTAGCGGGACTTCCGGCGATTCCAGTTCGGGTGGCTCAAGCGGGGGATCGGGTTCCGGCGGCTCTAGCCACAGCACTTTTAACAACTTGCATTCCCAAGATGGATGGACTGGATATGCCCTCCTGCCGCCGTCTTATGCGATCTGTGTATCGTGCGTTTCAACGGGTCCGGAAGATACCTGGTCGATGACACAAAATGTCCGCGTTCCTAGCCAGACCGGCAACTCCGCAAAGTTCGAAATTGGTGGAACTACGCCTTACTCCGACGTTCTTTGGAACCAGCACTTGATCGGTGACCTCTCCTCCCAGGGCTTGCCCGACGCCGGTCGGTCGTTGAATCCCAGCCTGCACAATTTCACCTACGACGTGAACTTCTATGGCGATAATCTTGAGACCTCGCAAGCGTTGGAGTTTGACGTCAATCAATTTGTGAATGGCCGATCTTTGATCTGGGGACATGAGTGCCGGATTGGCGGCGGCCACGAATGGGACATTTGGGACAACGTAGCTCAGAAATGGCACGCCACTGGCATTGCCTGTAATCCAGCCAGCAAAGCGTGGAATCATCTCGTTATTCAGGTCCAGCGCACGTCCTCCGACCAATTGCTGTTCCAGAGCATCACGCTCAACGGTACTACCAACATTCTCAACTACTCGGAGCCATCCACCACCAGTGACTGGTATGGGGTCACGATCAATTATCAGATGGACGGCAATTACACGCAGCAATCCTACGCTGTTTACCTGGACAAGCTGAACTTCCGTTATTGGTAAGTTGGTGAGAGGGACATCTCAGGACACGCGCTCGGGCTTCCGAACCTGCTCGCGATGTTTGAGCGCTAGCAGCAGTAGGTCGGCGGCAACCCGATCGGTGGCGTGGCGTGCGACGCCAGCCTCCTCCAAGTAGTCTCCCAGTACGGGGCAGACGCCCAATTTCTCGATTGCGTCCAAATCCGCCACAATCTGGCTCGCCCCTTCCAACGCGTACTTGGCTTTCATCTCGTCAGAAGCGGGGGTACGGTTGATCAGCGCATAGTCGAAAATTTCCTGTTGTGCAGCATGCGCGATCAGAGCGCGAATATGGTCAGCAGCGGTTAATCCCAAGCTTTCATTCGCCTGCGTCATAAGGTTGCAGACAAATACTTTGACAGCCTTGGATTCGGCAATGGCATGAGAAATCCCATGCACCAGCAGATTGGGAATCAGGCTGGTGAAAAGCGAACCAGGACCGATGGTGATCAGGTCAGCACGGGCTATGGCGTCCAATGTCTGGGGCATCGGTTTCACATCTGGAGGATCCAGAAATAACTCCTTGATGCGCACCTTGCTGGCAGTAATCTTGGTTTCGCCGCGGACGCGGGAGCCATCCTCCATCAGCGCTTCCAGCTCAACGTTGGAGGTGGTCGCGGGATAGATGCGGCCGCGAGTCAGCAAGATCTCCGATGACAAGCGGACCGCTTCCGCGAAGTCCCCCGTTATGGATGTGAGAGCCGCTAGAAAGAGATTGCCGAAGCTGTGACCTTCCAGCCCCGAGCCTTTTTGGAACCGATGCTGAAAGAGCTGCGAGAGCAGATCTTCATCCTGGGACAGAGCCACCACGCAGTTGCGGATGTCTCCCGGAGGCAGCATGTTGAATTCTTTGCGCAGACGCCCGCTGGATCCGCCGTCATCGCTTACGGTCACGACCGCGCACAGCTCGCGAATGGGCAGAGTATCAGGACGCCGACTATACAGTGCGCGCGGAGATGCAACGTACCGCTTAAGTCCCTTCAGGAGGGTAGAAAGGCCGGTACCGCCCCCGATGGCGACCACCCGCAACCCGACAAGCCGGTTCTCCACCGTGCTCGGGTCAGGTGAGCCATGTGGCGCCATACTTCACTGCTCGGAATCGAAATTAGGTTCGGAAGCCGACAATTCTGCGCCCGGATCGGGATAAAGCAATTCCGTAAACCGGGGGTCTTCGGCGAGGTTCTGAAAATCGGAGTCATTTCTGGCTTGGAAGCGCAGGGCCGGGTTCGCCCGGATCGCCTGATCCAAATTCTTGAGTGATTCTTCCACGTGGCCTGTGAGGCAGTTTAGCGCCGCCAGTCCGTAGAGGACGTAATCCGAAGTGGGAGATTGCTTCAGCAGCTTATCCAGATGTTCGCGGGCAGTTACATAATCCCCTAGATTCATGAGCGAGACAGCGTAATCATAGTGCTCTTCTGGCGTTTTGAACTGGGTGGCAGCGCGCTCCATATGCTGATTGCAGGTGTTGAGATGCACCGAGGCGCGATCACATAACTCCTTCATAGGCCCGCTTGCGACTTTTTGCAGGTAGCCCTTTGCCTTCTCAAACTTATGTTCCTGCATTGCGCGCAGGCCTGCCTCATAGTTCTGAACTGCCTGTGCGAAGCGCGGATCTTCGACAACGGTTTTCTTTGCGCCGGGTTTCTGTGCCATCTGCAATACTCTTCCAGAACTCTTCGTAGAATTTCCTCGTGTGAAGTTTAGCTTAACCTCTCAATAAGTTACTAGACACTAGTTCAACTAAAACATTAGGTATAAATGCCAAAGGCTCGCGACCGCCATTTCCACTGGATTTCTCTTGCACCATCGCGAGGCGGTTATACCCGTTTCGCGGTAAAGCCGTCAACTTCCACAGCCGTTTCCAACCCCTGATCAGTTGATCGAATCCGCCGTTTTCAGGTCTACCTGGCGCCAATCACCTTTGATGATGCCGTTGCGAATCTGCGCGGCCGTCTTGCCTTTCTTGTGCTCGACATAGCTGTAGTAGAGCTCCTTCAGGCACGTGCCGCATTGCGCGCCATGCGTTCCTTCGAAGCAGCTATGAAGGCTGTTGTGACCCATGCGGTCGCAGTAGCAATAACAGGGCTGCTGGTGAATGACACCTTGGATCTTGGCCGCAAGTTCGTAGGCGTGCGTCTGATAGGGATATTGCGCGTTCTCGCCCCACAGCTGATCCTTCGTAAGGATGGCAGGGAGCGTGGTTCCCTTACCTGGGGGCCCAGCGTTGTAGGCCGGTACCCGGTTCTCGCCCTCCTCTTCCTGCGACGACGACCATTGCGAAGTCATAGTCAGAACAAGCACCAGCGACAAAAGCAAGCCACGTTTCAGCATGCTGGAATCCTCAATTTCGCTATTGTAACCCGACGCGTGAGAATCGCATATCCAGCCCCGGAACGGATATACAAGGGGAGCTTCGGGACAAAAAGCGCCCCGGCAGAGAACCAGTCAGTCCGTATACAATGAAGGCGATGCTGGAACCCGGAATTGCCGATGAGAGCTTCCCCGTTGAGGCCGGTACCGGCACATTTCGACCACACCGGGCGGCGCCCGTCTTGGCTGTCTGGCTTCGCGATCTAATCATCTCGCTGGCAATCTCCGCTTTTATCATCATCTTCCTGTACCAGCCGGTTAAAGTCGAAGGAACCAGCATGATGCCTTCCCTCGACGACCAGGAGCGCATCTTCGTAAATAAGTTTGTCTATCGCTTAGAGCCCATCGAGCGGGGCGACATCGTGGTGTTTCGATATCCACGGGATCCCTCCAAGAGCTACATCAAGCGGGTCATCGGGCTGGCGGGGGACCACATAAGAATCGTTGCCGGGCAAGTCTTCGTGAACGGCAATGCGCTGGCCGAAAATTACGTCCCGTCTGAGTATGCCGATATGAGGTCGTACCCGGAAATCGTCGTCCCGCAGAACTCCTATTTCGTACTTGGCGACCATCGCACCATGTCAAACGACAGCCGCGACTTCGGCCCCGTGAACCAGGCCTATATTTACGGCAAAGCCGTTTTTGGCTACTGGCCCATGGAGAAGTTGGGACGCTTGCGGTAATGCAAAAAATTGCTGGCCTGTTTTGCGGAACGTTCTTCCGCGATGTCTTCTTCCCTGATAGAATCCACAAAATCCACTCTTCGGAGCGAGAATGCAGGCAATCCTTGCGCTGGAAGATGGGCGCATCTTCCGCGGTAAAGGCTACGGCGCAAAAGGTGAATGCTACGGCGAAGTCGTTTTTAATACTTGCATTACCGGTTACCAGGAAATCTTCACCGATCCTTCCTATGCCGGCCAGATAGTCGTTCTCACCAACCCTGAAATCGGCAATTACGGAACCAACCCAGAAGATAACGAAGCGGTTCGCCCTTACATCGAAGGTCTGGTCGTCCGCGAGTTCTCCAAGGTCAGCTCGAACTGGCGATCGCAACAAGTCGCCGAACAGTACTTGGAGCAGTTCAAGATTCCGGTACTGGCGGATGTCGATACGCGTGCGCTGGTTCGTCATCTTCGCGATAATGGCGTCATGCGGGGCGTGATATCCAGCATCGAGAGCGACTCTGACAAGCTTGTCGCAAAGGCGCGTTCGATCCCGAAAATGGATGGAACCGATCTCGCGAAAGTCGTCACGACCAAGCACCCGTATGTGTGGGACGTGGGTGAGCGCTCGCACGAGCCAGTGTCGGTGGTCGGAGTGAAGGACGAGCCGGCACGGTTCCACGTCGTCGCCTACGATTTTGGCATCAAGCAGAACATCCTTCGAAAGTTGCGCGGCGAAGGCTGCAAGGTGACGGTTGTTCCGGCGCAGACTGCCGCGGAAGACGTTCTCGCGCTCAAGCCCGACGGCGTATTCCTGTCGAATGGGCCCGGTGACCCGGAGCCGTGTACCTACGCCGTGGATAACATCCGCCGCTTGCTGGGCCGGCAGCCCATCTTCGGCATCTGCCTTGGCCATCAACTGACGGGAATCGCGCTGGGCGGAAAAACCTACAAACTGAAATTCGGCCACCATGGTGGAAATCATCCGGTAAAGCAGTTGAAAACCGGCAAGGTGGAAATCACCGCGCATAATCACAATTTCGCGGTGGATCCCGACTCCGTCCCGGAGAGTGAGGTCGAGTTGACCCACATGGACCTTAACGACTCGACCTTGGAGGGTCTGCGCCACCGGAATGTGCCCCTTTTCTCGGTGCAGTACCACCCCGAGGCGTCACCGGGTCCGCATGATTCGCATTATTTGTTCAAAGATTTCACAAAAATGATGGACGAATGGAATGGAGGCAGGTAGGCCGGCGATGGAGTCCGCCAAGCCATTTGCAGCCGGGTTCATTCCTTCGCTTGGGACTGCCGATTTTTGCTGGACGACGGATCTCCAGAGCTATCGCACTGTAGGTGAGCAGCGATGTGTGCATACGCCTGGGGCAAGGCTGTGATCGAGCGCTAAACGACAATCTTCATGCCACGACGCACTGATATATCAAAAATCCTGATCATTGGTTCCGGGCCGATTGTCATCGGGCAATCGGCGGAGTTCGACTACTCCGGCGCGCAGGCCTGCAAAGCGCTTAAGTCGGACGGATTCGAAGTGGTGCTGGCGAATTCCAATCCCGCCACCATCATGACCGATCCCAACATGGCGGACCGCACGTACATCGAGCCTTTGACCCGCGAGTACCTGGAAGAGATTATCCGTACCGAGCGCGAAATGGCGCCTTCGGCAGGATTCGCGGTCTTGCCGACAGTCGGCGGCCAGACGGCGCTGAATCTTGCTGTTGAGCTTTCGGACGGAGGCGTTCTCGACAAGTACAACGTGCAGTTGATCGGCGCCAACATCGCGGCCATCAAGAAAGCCGAAGACCGGCTCTTCTTCAAGGACGCCATGCAGAAGATTGGCTTGGATGTGCCTAAGTCGGCGTTGGTGAACAACCTGAAAGACGGAACAGAGTTTGCCGGCAAAATCGGCTTTCCCGTTATCGTGCGCCCGTCCTTCACGCTAGGCGGAACCGGCGGCGGTATTGCCTACAACCGCGAAGAACTGATGGAAGTCCTGGCGCGCGGGTTGGATCTTTCCCCGGTGCACGAAGTACTGATCGAGGAGTCGGTGCTGGGATGGAAGGAATTCGAACTGGAGGTGATGCGCGACATCCGGGACAACGTCATCATCATCTGCTCGATTGAGAATTTCGATCCCATGGGTGTGCACACCGGCGATTCCATCACCGTCGCGCCGGCACAAACGCTGACCGATCGCGAATACCAGGCAATGCGCGACGCGGCGATTGCAGTGATCCGTGAAATCGGTGTCGAGACCGGCGGATCGAATATCCAGTTCGCAATTAATCCCAACACAGGCCGCATGACCGTTATCGAGATGAACCCACGTGTTTCGCGATCGTCGGCGTTGGCCTCGAAGGCTACAGGCTTCCCGATTGCCAAGATTGCGGCGCGACTCGCTGTGGGCTACACGCTGGACGAGATCCCTAATGACATTACCCGCAAGACTCCAGCCTGCTTCGAACCAACCCTGGATTACGTGGTCGTAAAAATTCCCAAGTGGCAGTTCGAAAAATTTCCGGGTGCTGACGAAAGCCTCGGTCCGCAGATGAAATCGGTTGGCGAAGTGATGGCGATCGGGCGAACCTTCAAAGAGGCGCTCTTGAAAGGAGTGCGCGCACTCGACACCGGTAAAAAGGCCGGATCGGAGAAGGTGGAACCGAAAATCCTGACCCAGAGATTGGTCACGCCGCATCCTGAGCGATTGCAATATGTCCGCTACGCGCTGCGCCAGGGCTACACGGTCAAGCAACTGGCGAAAATGACATCCATCGATCCATGGTTCTTGTATCAGCTCAAAGAGATCAACGACATGCAGATGGAATTGGAGAAGCATCCCATGGAGTCGACTGCGCCGGAGCTACTGCGGGAAGCGAAGCGCATGGGCCTATCCGACGACCGGCTCGCGGTCATTTGGCGCCTGCAAAACGGGAAGGGAGCATCCGAGAAGATCCGCCACTTGCGCAAAAAACACAAGATTAAGCCAGTTTATAAACGTGTGGACACTTGCGCGGCCGAGTTTGAGAGCTATACGCCATACTTGTACTCGACGTACGAAGAGGAAGACGAGGCGGCACCCACACCAAAAAAGAAGGTGATCATCCTGGGAAGCGGGCCAAACCGTATCGGCCAGGGCATTGAGTTCGATTATTGCTGCTGTCACGCCTCTTTTGCTCTGCGCGAGGACGGTTATGAAACCGTGATGATCAACTGCAATCCGGAGACGGTGTCCACCGACTATGACACCAGCGACCGCCTGTACTTCGAGCCCCTCACCATGGAAGACGTGTTCGCCGTTTTTGAACATGAAGCTTCATCGAACGCCTCCGTCGGGCTGATCGTGCAGTTTGGTGGACAGACGCCGCTGAATCTGGCCTTGCCGTTGAAAGCGGCAGGCGTGCCGATCATTGGGACCTCTCCCGAATCGATCGACCTTGCTGAAGATCGGAAGCGCTTCGGCAAGCTCCTCGAAGACTTAGAGATTCCGCAGGCCCCTGGCGCGATGGTCACGTCGGTGGAAGAGGCAATTGAAGCCGCAAAGCGGATCGAATTCCCCGTGCTGGTTCGGCCTTCATATGTGCTGGGAGGCCGCGCCATGGTCATTGCATATGACGAGGAAACGATTCTTCGTTATATGAAAGAAGCCGTCGAATATTCACAAGATCGGCCGGTGCTGATCGACAAGTTCCTGGAAGACGCGATTGAGGTGGACGTCGATGCGCTCTCTGATGGAGAGGATGTTGTCATCGGGGGAATCATGCAGCACATCGAGGAAGCTGGTATTCACTCCGGCGATTCTTCGTGTGTGCTCCCGGCAGTAGATATTCCCGAGCATTTGATGGACCGCATGCGCGATTACACATTTAAGTTGGCGCGCGCCCTGAAGGTGGTCGGGCTGATGAATATTCAGTTCGCCATTCCGCGCACGCAAAACGGCATGGTTCGCGGGAATGGCGGGGAGCCGGGGAAGGTTTACGTGCTGGAGGTGAACCCGCGCGCCTCGCGTACCGTGCCCTACGTCTCAAAAGCCACGGGTGTTCCCATGGCGAAGATTGCGGCCCGGCTAATGACTGGGCGCAAGCTGCGCGAATTCCTCCCGGAGGCGATTGAGCGGCGAGCCGATCTTGACACGGGCCGCTGTTATTACGTGAAGTCGCCGGTTTTTCCGTGGAGCAAGTTTGCCGGCGTTGACACCGTGCTTGGTCCGGAAATGAAATCGACCGGTGAAGTGATGGGCGTGGCCGACAATTTCGGCGAGGCATTCGCTAAAGCCCAGCTCAGCGCCGGCCAGAAGCTGCCCACCGAAGGCACTCTGTTCATCTCAGTGACGGATCACGACAAGCCCCAGGTTGTTGAGCTGGCACGCCGCTTCGTAGATATGGGGTTCAAACTAGTGGCCACCGCCGGCACCGCAGACGTGCTGGAGGAGGCAGGATTAGCCGTCGACCGTGTTTACAAGGTCAAAGAAGGCCGGCCCAACGTAGTAGATCTGATCAAGGGAGAACGAATCCAGCTTATCGTGAACACACCGCATGGGCAGGACCCCTGGTTCGACGAGAAGGCGATTCGCCGTGCTGCCATTACCGCGCGCATTCCCACCATTACCACGTTGGCGGCTGCCAAGGCTGCTGCGGAAGGAATTGCGGCTCTGCAAACTGGCGAAGTGAAGGTCCAGGCGCTGCAGTCATTGCATGCCGAAAGGCTGGCTGCGAAAGGCTAGTTGACCGCTTCAGCCCCCCGGCTTCCCATCGCTGCATTTATTGCGTTCGATCAGCACTGCTCTCATTGCTACACTCATCCTTGGCCGCGCCGGGGATGTATCCTGATAGGGAACTGATCAGCATAAACTCGGAGTTACTGCATGTTGCTGCACGGAATTTTCCCACCCGTTACGACGCCGTTTTATTCCGATGGCACTGTCTATCACAAAAAGCTCGAGCACAATGTCGAACGCTATTCGAAAACCCCGGTGGCAGGCATTGTCGTGCTTGGCTCGACTGGCGAGGCGATTCTGCTGTCCGATGAAGAACGACGCGAAGTGTTGAAGACGGCGCGCCAGGCCACGGGAAATGAGAAGGTGCTTATCGCCGGGACGGGTGCCGAGTCAGCGATCGATACACTTCGTTTAACCGGTTACGCAGCAGGCCTCGATTATGACATTGCCATGGTGCGCACGCCCCACTATTACAAGGGACAGATGAAGCCGGCAAACGTGCTGGCGTTCTACCGCACGATAGCGGACCGCTCACCGCTGCCAGTCATCATTTATAACTTCCCGCAGGCAACCGGCTACGACATACCTGCGGAGGTGGTCATCGAACTAGCGGAACATCCGAATCTGGTGGGAATCAAGGAATCAAGCGGAGATGTAGAGAAGGTGCGCAGGATGGTGGAGAGCACGCGCCATGTAAAGCGGACCGCGATGGTGACCTCGACCTTCGATGCTGTAACTCCTCGCATGCTGAACACTTCAGTGCCCGGCAATGGTGGGGGGAGTCTCATTCCAGTAGACGCACTGGCGGGACAATCGATGCAGGCGGGATCTTCGTCGGCCGCCGTTAGCGTGGCTTCGGGATTAAAGACGCGACAAAAGGAAGTTGGTTTCCAGGTCCTTGTTGGTGCTGCGCACAAGCTTGAACCTTCGCTGCAAGCCGGAGCTGTGGGCGCGATCCTCGCTTTTGCTGACGCGGCTCCGACCGCGTGCTACGAGATCTATGCTGCATGGAAAGAAGGCGATCACGAGCTGGCGCGGATCAAACAAGATCGGATTGCCCGAGCGGCACAGCGCCTGGTCAGCGAGCTCAGCATTCCCGGCCTTAAATACGCGATGGACCTGAATGGATACTTTGGCGGACCACCTCGATTGCCGCTGTTGCCAATCACCGCGGAAGTGAAAAGCGAAATCCAAGCATTCATGGCCGATATCCGGAACTAGCCGTTCCCACCTTACGCCCTTGTCAGTACGGCAGGGGTGCGCTTATAATTAGAACGAACGTTCGAACTAGAAAATGTCAACCACGGTCACCCCCGCGAATTCCCAGGTTCCTCTGGACCGCCGTGCCACTTCCGGGCGGCTGGGGAAAGTTGCGAAGGAGAGCCGCTTTGAGCGCCGGCTTGCGAAAATCCTGCAGCATGCCACGGATGTCTTTTACGAAAAGGGTTATGAAGGCGCGTCGATGCGTGACTTGTCGCGCGCCAGCGGCATGTCACTGGCCGGAATGTACTACTACTTCGAAACCAAGGACCGGCTTCTTTACCTGATTCAGAAGCATACGTTCCGCACTATCGTGGACCGTCTGAAGGCGCGCCTGAATGGGGTTTACGACCCTGAGCAACGCGTGCGAATTCTCATCCAGAATCACCTGGAATATTTCCTGAGCAACCAACGCGCGATGAAGGTGCTTTCTCATGAGGACGATGTCCTGACTGGCGAATATGGGCAGGAAGTAGCAACCATCAAGCGGGAATACTATCGGACCTGCATGGCTTTGCTGGACGAATACAAGCAGGCAAAGGGGCTACAATTCAATAGCCGAATGGCCGTACTCAGCCTCTTCGGCATGATGAACTGGATTTACACATGGTATAACCCCCGGATTGATGCTGATGCGCATGGAATGGCTACAGAAATGGGCGATCTGTTTTTAAACGGGGTGGGAACGGCTACTAGGAAGGCGGGTTCCCGGAAGAAGTCTGCGGTTCTGAACTAGCAGGTCTGGGGTACGTGATTCAATCGATCTAAAAGGACGCATAAGGAGTCTTCTGCCATGGCCACGACTACGCAGCCGGTTACCGGCGAATCCACTAAGCAGTTGATCAACTACCGCACTGACGCAGGGATTGCCGTGATCGAAATGAACGATCCCCCGGCAAACACCTACACCTACGAGATGAATCGCCAGCTTGACGATGCAATCCTGAAAGCACGCATGGATAACAACGTCTACGTCATGGTGCTTACCGGAAATGGAGACAAGTTTTTCTCCGCGGGGGCGAACATCCGCATGCTGGCCAGCGTCGATCCCACTTTCAAATATTATTTCTGCTTGCACGCAAACGAGACACTGCTTCGGCTTGAGCACACGCCGAAGTTGGTGATTGCAGCTATCAATGGTCACTGCGTCGGCGGGGGACTGGAAATCGCGATGGCGGCTGACATCCGCATTGCCCGGCGCGATGCTGGGAAGATCGGCCTGCCTGAAGTCAATCTTGGGGTGCTTCCCGGGACCGGTGGAACCCAACGGCTCTCGCGGCTTGTAGGGAAGAGCAAAGCCATCGAGCTGATGGTGACAGGCAACACATTTTCGTTTGAAGAAGCCCACGAGTTGGGAATCGTGAACGACATCTTCGAGCGCGAGGGCTTCATGGAGAACATCATGGAGTACGCTCGCCAGTTCTGTCCGCCTAACAAAGCGGCGAAGGCGGTGGGCCGTATCAAGCGGGCGGTGCAGACCGGCTGGGAGATTCCCATGGAATCCGCATTGGCGGTGGAGCGGGAAAATCAGCAGCTTCTGTTCCAGAGTGAAGATGCGAAGGAAGGTCTCGCCGCTTACGTCGACAAGCGGCCGGCAACCTTTACTGCGAAATAGGGAACCGCACGGTTACAGACGAGGTGCTGAGCTCCCGCTTGGAGTTCGGCACCGCAACATAACCTCAAGCTGAAAAGCGCCTCGAACGGGCGCATGGAATGGAACAGCACGATGATTGCAGCTACAAAGGCAAGGATCGAACCCGGGCGCCTGCTGATCGGCGGACAGTGGGTGGAAGGCGGCAAGCCGTTCGATGTCATGAATCCCGCGACGGGCGAGGTCTTGACGCAGGGTGTCGAAGCCTCGCCCGCGGACGTCGACCGAGCAGTGGGAGCTGCCCGGACCGCGTTCGACGACCGCAACAGCCGATGGCGAAAGATGTCGGCCAGCGAGCGGGGCCGCGTGATCTGGAAACTGGCTGATCTCGTCGAGAAGAACCTGGACGAACTTGCCGAATTGGAAACCCTGAATAATGGCAAGCCGATCACCGAGTCGCGTTATGTCGACATGCCAATGACCGTCGATGTTCTGCGCTACTACGCGGGATGGGCCACGAAGATTCACGGCGAAACCGTGAACATGTTCGAGAGCTCGTTCAACTACACGGTTCGCGAGCCGGTAGGCGTAGTCGGGCTGATCGTGCCCTGGAACTTCCCGCTGTTACTGGCGTCATGGAAACTCGGACCGGCGCTGGCCTGTGGCAATACGGTGGTACTCAAGCCCGCGGAACAGACTCCACTGACGACGCTGCGCTTCGGACAGCTCGCGGTCGAGGCAGGCGTTCCGGAAGGCGTGCTCAACATCGTCACCGGTGGACCTGCAACCGGTAAGGCGATTGTGCAGCATCCGGCCGTCGACAAAGTCGCATTTACAGGATCGACCGCCGTCGGGAAAGAAATCATGCGCGGCGCCGCCGACACTGTAAAGCGTGTAACGCTCGAACTCGGTGGCAAATCGCCGAACATCGTCTTTGCCGACTCCGACATGGACAGTGCGGTGAAAGGAGCCTTGAATGGCATCTTCTACGGAAAAGGCGAATGCTGTAACGCCGGTTCGCGTCTTTTCGTCGAAAGTAAGGTCCACGACGAGTTCGTGGAGAAATTGATTGCGCGCGCGAAGAAGCTGCAGCCCGCCGATCCTCTTGATCCAAAAACCAAGCTTGGCGCACTTGTCAGCCAGGAGCAGATGCAGCGTGTGCTTGGCTACATCGCCGCGGGCAAAAACGAGGGCGCGAAACTCGTAACTGGAGGGGCCCGGGTTTCCGTAAATGGGGGCAAGGGATTTTTCGTAGAACCCACGATCTTCACCGGTGTGCGCAACGATATGACAATCGCCCGCGAGGAAATATTTGGTCCCGTGCTGGCGACCTTAACTTTCGACGATGTTGACCAGGTCGTTGACCTGGCGAACCAGAACCCGTACGGTTTGGCCGCAGCGGTGTGGACGCGCGACTTGGGGAAGGCGCATCGGATATCTCGCCAGCTTCGCGCGGGACTCGTCTGGATCAATACCTACGGAATGATGGACGCGGCCATGCCATTCGGCGGGTTCAAGAATTCAGGTTTCGGCCGCGAACTGGGCATGCACGCGATCGAGCACTACACGGAACTGAAAAGCGTGTGGTTGAACATGCAGTAAAGCAAAGACGCATACATGATGTACAGGATCATAGCAAAGAGGTCTTATGCCGGGAAAAGTAGCGAAAATCGGAACATTCAGTGACTGGGTAGGTTTGTTTGAAGATTGGCGCGAGGATGTAGGAGTTAATCGCGACGAGATTGCCAGCTTCAAGTTCGACACGCTCTACGGAGCCATCGAGACGGATGATATTCAGTTCGGGTCCTTTAAAGGCCGTCGAAAATGGGAGAACCTGCGCCAGGTTCCAACTCAGCAGATGCGCGACGCTCTCATGAATCTCATTGTCTACCAGGGTGACACTGAGTTTGCCAGTGTCGAACAGCAGCGCTATTTGTTTGAGACCGCGCCCACGGATTGGGACCGAAGGGCGCTGAGCCGCGTGATGATCGAGGAAATGCGCCATGGGTGGCAGATGTGTGCGCTCCTGATCGACTTTTTCGGATACTCCGGCAAGGTAGAGGCGCAGAAGATGCTGGAGCGCCGGGCGTTCGAGAACAAGCGACTTCTAGGCGCGTTTAATGTCGACGTCGACAACTGGATGGACTTCTTCACCTACACCGACTTCGTCGACCGCGACGGAAAGTTTCAGCTGCAAATGCTGAAATATTCGGCGTTCGCCCCTCTCGGCCGCTCCATGTCCTACATGTTGCGCGAGGAAGCGTTCCACATGGGCACCGGCAATGACGGCCTTCGGCGCATCGTACAGGCAGGCGTAATTCCCGCGTGGCTGATCCAGAAGTATCTGAACAAATGGATTTCGAGTTCCTACGACCTGTTCGGTACCGACAACTCGTCATCCGCGCATTGGGCCTACGTTTGGGGAATCAAGGGCCGTTATGATGAACCTAAAAATCAGGAGCCGGCCAAACTCGACGACTTGAACGACCACAATCGTTACCTCTATCACAAGGAAGTGTCAGACCTCATCGAGCGCTTTAACTCGGTTCTGAAAGCAGGAGAGCCGAAACTCTACGCGCCGCACATCAAGTTCAATCGCCAGATCGGACGTTGGGCGGGACAGAAGTTCCATGCCCAAAGCGGGGAACCTCTCGACGATAAGGCCTACGAGCAGCACCTGCTGGACTCCATGCCCAGCGCCGAGGATAAGAAGCTTCTGCTCGAGATCATTGCTAACGAGAAGAATTGGATCGTGCCCAAGGAAGGTGCGCGCGATCCGTTCGAAACCATTGCTGAGCCGAGAAAGTCAGCCATCAACTTGTAAGAGTTATTCACAACGCGGGCTCGAAAAAGAATTCCAGGAACTCTAAAAGGGTGCCGCGGCTCGGAATGCACTTCGACATGGTGAGCGCGACAACACGCACTTCTCAACCACAGACCGCCGGCTCGCTCGGATATAGCATGGGCGAGCTGATGGTGGCGTGTGCCGCTCGCGAGATCCTTGATGGTGAAGTTGTTTTCGTTGGCATGCGCCTGCCATTGATAGCATTTGTTGTGGCGAAGAAGACGCACGCTCCAAATGCTATCGGCCTCTTCGAAAATGGCGTAATTCGCACCACGCCAGCATCGGAACTGATTTACACCATGGCCGATCCGCCGAACATTCTCGGAGCAACGCAGTGCCTTGACATGATGGGGGTCATGAGCCTGCTGCAATCGGGGCGGGCACACCTGGGCTTCCTCGGAGCGGCGGAGGTGGACCGGTTTGGAAACCTGAATTCCACGCAGGTGCAGACGGGCAAGGGTATTGTTCGGCTGCCCGGATCGGGAGGAGCATGCGATATCGCATCCTTGGCGCAACGCTTTGCTGTCCTGCTTGATCACGAGAAGCAGCGCCTACCCGAACGTGTTTCTTATATAACGAGCCCGGGCCATCTGGATGGTCGCGGAGGTCGTTTGCGGGCGGGCCTGCCGCGTGGAGGTCCCGCCGCGGTGATTACCACTAAGGCTGTACTACGGTTCGGAGAGGATGGCGAAGCGTACCTGCACTCGGTTCACCCCGGTATCGATTCTGATCAGGTGCTGGAAAGCACTGGGTGGAAGCTGCGTTGCGCCAAAGATCTTGTTCAAACCGCGCACCCGACAGCCGCAGAGCTCCGCGCCATTCGCGAGTACGACAAAGAGGGCTTCTGGACAAGGTAACGGCAGGTATGGCGACGCAAGCCACATCGACATTCTCGCGACTGGCGGTCGAGATCTCAGCTCCCGCTGTCCGCATTATGTTGCATAATCCGCCTCTCAACGTCATTGACGTGCCGATGATGCGCGAGTTGCAGCAAGTTCTTTCGGAAGTTGATGCACGGCCGGATATCTCGACGATTGTGATCGAAGGAGTCGGAAGCGCTTTTTCAGCAGGCGTCGATATAAAAGCACATACTCCCGACAAAGTTGACGAGATGTTGCGCGAATTTCATTCGGTGATCCGCGCTCTTGTTGCCACGCGCAAGGTGACCATTTGCGCGGTTCGGGGTGCATGCCTGGGCGGCGGTGCTGAAATCGCTCTGGTTTGCGACATGGTGTACACCGCTCGTGATGCCTCATGGGGTTTCCCGGAAATCAGGCTCGGCTGTTATCCGCCTGTAGCGGCCGTGGCTTTGCCCGCGGTCGTCGGCCAGAAAAAAGCGGAGGAATTGATTCTCACTGGCCGCCAGATCAGCGGAGAGGAGTCAGTGGCGATCGGCTTAGCCAATAAATCGGCTCGGTCCGAAGAAGTCTCTGGGCTGGTCAACGAGACACTCGCTCAACTATCGCGCTTGAGTCCTGCTGCCTTGGGAATAGCCAAGAAGTCTGTCTACGCCTGGGATGCCATTCACTTTGATAAAGGTTTGGCAAGGGCTGAAAACATCTACCACGAAGAGCTTATGGCTACTGACGACGCGCATGAAGGTATCAAGGCGTTTTTGGAAAAACGTGAGCCGCGGTGGAAAGGCAGATAGCGAAATGTCGAAGCAGTTGACTATGCGCGAGGCGATTGCAGACCTGGTACCGAATGGCGCAAGTATCGCTCTCGGCTTGCAACTTGAGCAGATGATTCCGTTCGCTGCCGGGCACGAACTCATTCGTCAGAACAAGCGCGATTTGACGGTTATTGGGCCAATTTCTGACATACTGTTCGACCAGCTAATCGGGGCGGGATGTGTCCGGCATGTGATTGCCGCGTGGGTCGGCAACGTCATGATGGGTTCGGCTTACAACTTTCGACGGGCAGTGGAGCAGGATCATCTTCCGGTTACGAACCTGACGAATTTCGGGATTGGCCTCGCTCTGCAGGCTGCAGCCATGGGTGTGCCGTTCCTGCCAACATGGACGGCATTGGGCAGCGATACAGCCCGCGAGAATCCGTTTTTTGCCCACATCGAATCTCCGTTCGCAGAGGACACGCCGAGCCGGTCGACCGGGGCGAGCGGTGATGGGCAGCCGTCCCGAAATACGCTGAAGAAGCTGCATGCGGTGAAAGCTCTCGTGCCTGATGTTGCGATCGTGCATGTCCAACGTGCGGATAAGGACGGCAACGCACACTGTTGGGGTAACTTCGGGGTCATGATCGAAGCGGTTCGCGCTGCTAAGCGGGTCCTCGTCGTGGCCGAGGAGGTTGTTGCAGCCGATGTCATTGCCAGCGATCCTAACCGGACGATCATCCCCGGATTTCTGGTGAATGCAGTCGTGGAATGTCCCTACGGAGCTCACCCGTCGCCCGTGCAAGGTTATTACAAGCGCGACGACAGCTTCTTTCGCCAGTATCACGAGCAAACAAAGACCACAGCAGATAGCGATGCGTGGCTGCAGCGCTGGGTGCTCGGGATACCGGACCGCCGCGAATACATGAACCAACTGGGCTCGTGCCGGCTAGAGCAACTCGGCGTGAGAGCGCACGCCTATGCAGCGCAAACGGATTTTGGCTATTGAGGCTTTGTCGAAAGCAGTGGCAGCTTTGGTGCCTATGGACTTTGAAATCAGCGCGGGACAAGTGAAATCCATGCTGAAACGTGGCGATAAGTTTACGCTGCTCGACGTACGCGAGCCATGGGAACTGGAGAAAGCTAGGATTGACGGCGTAAAAAACATTCCCATGGGGGAGGTTCCCAGCCGCGCACACCAGGAGTTAGATCCGGAGGAGCACATTGTTGTGTTGTGCCATCATGGCGTGCGCTCGCTCAGCGTGACCAATTGGATGCGACAGCAAGGATTCGAGAGGGTGCAATCCATGCGCGGCGGCATTGATGCCTGGGCGCGCACCGTCGATCCCAAGACGCCATTGTATTGATCCGGCAGATCGATGCCGCGAACGCGATATCAGTTCAGGCGAAGAGCTGAATCAACAAATGAAGAAAGAACTGATCGAATTACGAGTCAACGGTCGAACCCACGAGGTAGCCATCGAGCCAAGCAAATTGTTGCTTGATACCTTGCGGCAGGACCTGCAGCTGACAGGCTCCAAGCGTGGTTGCGACGACTCTTCGTGTGGCGCGTGCACCGTGCTGGTGGATGGTACGGCCATGCTTTCCTGTACGCTGCTTGCCGCTAGCTGCGCCGGACAGGACATCACCACGATCGAAGGCGTCAGCGAGCACGGCAGCCTGGCGGTAATTCAGAAAGCTTATGGTGATTGGGGTGGTGCTCAGTGCGGTTACTGCACACCCGGCTTCATCATGACAGTCAAGTCGCTGCTGGCAAGCAATCCGGATCCCACAGAGCAGGACATCCGTGCGGCTCTGAGTGGAAACCTTTGCCGGTGTACCGGCTACAACCAGATGTACACAGCAATTAAGTCAGCTATCGATGCGGAGCGGAAGGGGCGTACCAAGCATCAGCCTTCCAGCGCTGAATTCAAGTAGAACGAAAGGTCAGTTCAACCAGGTCTTTACCCCAGCTATGAGCGAAAACTTTTCTATAATCGGCAAGCCGATCGCGATGGTCGACGCGGCGGAGAAGACCACCGGGATCGGCAAATACGCTGACGATCTCAGCTTGCCCGGGATGCTGGTGGGAAAGATCCTGCATTCGCCCTTCCCTCACGCCCGCATCAAGCACATCGATACAAGCCGAGCGCTCGCTCTGGATGGCGTGGTCGCTGTCGTGACAGGCAATGATGCTCCAACGCCGTTCGGCATCCTTCCAGTTGGTCATGACGAGCACGCTCTGGCGCTCGACAAGGTTCGTTATGTTGGCGATAACGTGGCCTGTGTAGCCGCCATTTCCGAGGCCATCGCGGAAAAAGCCCTGGAACTCATCCATGTGGAATACGAAGTTTTGCCCGCCTATTTCGATCCTGAAGAATCGATGAAGGCGGAAAAAGACCTGATTCACGAAAATAAGCCGCACAATTTGGAGAAGGATTACCATCACGTATTCGGAGATCCCGACAAAGCACTGGCGGAAGCCGACTACGTTGCCGAGGCGCGGTTTATTGCCAACGAAGTAACTCACGCGGCAATGGAGCCGCATTCTACCCTGGCTTCGTTCGAGATCGATCCGCATTCGGGCACGTTGGGCCGCTTGACAGTGTGGTCATCCACGCAGGTCCCCTACTACCTGCAGCACAAGCTTTCATTGGTCCTAGCTACGCCCATGTCGCAGATCCGTGTGATCAAGCCCTTGGTGGGTGGCGGGTTCGGCGGCAAGAGCGAAGTCATTCCTCTGGAACTGATTGCCGCCATCGCGGCGCGGGCAGCAAAGGCTCCGGTGAAGATTACCTACACGCGCGAGGAGGTTTTCTGGGCACACCGCGGGCGCCCGCGGACCATCATCGACTTGAAGACAGGTGTCAAAAGAGACGGCAGCATTATGGCGGTGAAAGCGCGTGTGGTGCAGGACGGCGGCGCATACTGCTCTTATGGCGTGGTCACGATTCTGTATTCCGGCGCGTTGCTCGGTGCGCTTTACGACATTCCCAACATCTCGTACGACGGTTATCGAGTTCTGACCAATAAGCCCGCCTGCGGCGCCATGCGCGGTCATGGTACGGTTAACGTACGTTTCGCCTTCGAGTCGCAACTAGACGAGATTGCAATCGCGATTGGTATGGATCCCGCCCAGATCCGTCAGCGCAATCTACTCAAATCGCCCTGCATAACCGTAAATGGCCTGCGAGTGCAGAGCTATGGACTGCCGGAATGTATTGAACAGGTAGTGACTCGCTCGCATTGGAACCAGCGCAAAGGCAGGCTTTCCAAGGGACGGGGGTTGGGGATTGCGTGTAGTCATTACGTAAGCGGAGCTGCCAACTCCATCATTCGTTCTGACATGCCGCACTCGACCGTGAATATCAAAATTGACCGTGATGGTGGGGTCGTAATCTATACGGGTGCGTCCGATATCGGGCAAGGTTCCGACACTATGGTGGCGCAAATTGCTGCCGAGGTGCTGGGCTGTTCGTTATCGCGGGTGAAGGTCATTGCCGCCGATACTGACCTGACTCCCATCGATATCGGCTCCTATTCGAGCCGGGTCACCTTCATGAACGGCAACGCGACTCTCCGCGCCGCCGAGGACGTGAAGAAACAGATTGCCTCCGCGGCTGCGCGGAAGATGAACTGTGCAGCTGAGGATCTTGTCTTCCGCGACGATGTGGTAACCAGGAGTGACGGTAAAACGGTTTCGGTCACGGATACGTCGTCCGAACTCGCCTTGGGCGCGACTGTCAGCGGTCGCGTAGAAGGCCAGATTCTTCGGGGCTCTCTGCAACAGAAGCGCAAAGACGAAGGACCCAAAGATCGTATGACCTTCGAAGAGGCGGTCGTGGCGGCCATTGACTTTCACGGCGCTCTGAGCGGCACCGGCTCGTACGCTCCTCCCATTGAAGCGCGCGGCGGCAAACACAAAGGTGCGGGAGTGGGTCCATCGCCCGCGTACTCGTATTCGGCGCAGGTCGCTGAAGTCAGCGTGGATGCAGATACCGGTGAAGTTACCGTACACAAGGTGTGGGCCTCGCATGATTGCGGCCGCGCTTTGAACCCGGTGTCTGTGGAAGGTCAAATTATAGGCTCCGTCTGGATGGGAATGGGCCAGGCGCTCGAAGAAGAAATGATCTGGAAAGACGGCTTGCTGATGAATCCCGGACTGCTGGAATATCGCAGCCCGTCCGCGATCGAGTCTCCTGAAGTCGAGCCCATCATTGTTGAAAGCGTGGATCCGGAAGGGCCTTTCGGCGCAAAAGAGTGCAGCGAGGGATCTTTGGCCGCTACCATTCCAGCAATCGCCAATGCTATTTATGACGCAGTGGGAGTTCGCATGCGCGAGGCTCCCTTTACTCCTGAGCGCGTTCTCGCTGCCCTGCGTAGCAAGAGAAACGCGAAAGCGATTGATCTGACCGAAGGCGTCGACCCCACTGCTCCGTCACGCTTTCGAGAGCACGGTGGCGCTCTGTGGTTTCGCGGCAAAGGGCCGGAACGACATCCGCTGGATCCTGCGCGCCGCGGAAATGACGCGGCAATCGGTGGTGCGGATTGAGTCTCCCCGAGTTCAAGTTGTTTCTGCCGCGGACCCTGGACGAAGCGATTGCATTCCTGGCCAAGCATGGCGGTGATATTCGTGTACTTGCCGGGGGAACCGACCTCGTCCCGTCATTGCGACAAAAGCTGTTTGAGCCACGTTACGTGCTCGACCTGCGTCACGTTGCCGAGTTGAAGGGCGTTCGTACCACAGAGCGAGGCACGGAAATCGGCGCCCTTACCAGTCTGGCGGCGATCGAGCGCTCACAGTGGCTGCGGCAACAGTACCCCGTCCTGACTGAGGCTGCGGTAACGGTGGCGTCGCCTGTGCTCCGGAATATGGGCACGTTGGGGGGAAATATTTGTCTCGACACCCGTTGCCTGTGGTACAACCAATCGCTCAGCTGGCGTAAAGCTTGCGGTTTTTGCATCAAAAAAGACGGTGATCTATGCCACGTGGCGCCGGGTGGAAGTAAATGTTGGGCCACCTTTTCCGGCGATACCCCCCCATCGTTACTGTGCCTGAATGCAGAGATCGAACTGGTGTCACCTTTCGGACGGCGGCGCATGCCGTTGAACGAGTTTTACACGGGCATAGGCGATTCGTACCGTAAGCTGCAGCCGGACGAACTTCTGACGCGCATTTTCCTCCCGGCAGCGTCGGCCGGTATGGGAGGCGCGTATCGAAAATTAAGAATTCGCGGGTCAATCGATTACCCCCTGGCTGGGGTTGCTGTCGCATTGCGGCGGAAAAACGGTTATGTTGAAGATGCGCGGGTAGCTGTGACTGCCGTCAGTCCAGCCCCGCTGCTGGTAAAAGGGGCTCCGCAGTTGCTCAATAATAAAGTTCTCAACGAGTCCTTGGCCGAGGCTGTGGGCGACCTGGCCGTTCGGACTGCGAAGCCTCTCACCACATCTGCGCTGACACCGGAGTACCGGCGTGAGATGATACGGGTGTTTACGAAACGAGCCTTGCTCGCCGCCGCAGGAAACTGACTTCGGAACGCGCAATTCACAACTGCTTGATAACTGACTGCCACATTCACATTCAGCCGTTGGAGATGTTCAAGCCACACGCGCTGGAGCTGATGAAAAGGAAGCGGGCTAACTTCGATCAGATCGCTGAATTTTGCAGGTCTCCCAAGGCTTTCCTCGGGTACCTGGACGAGTCGGACATTGATCGTGCCGTCCTCATAAATTATGTCGCACCGGAAGTGATCGGGTTTACCTCGGGGGTGAATCAGTTCATTGCAGAATACACTCGCGAGAACCCGGAGCGCCTGCTTTCGTGCGGTAGCCTGCATCCGCGACACACCTCGAACGTGCTTGCCGATGTTGACCAGTTGCTGCGGCTGGGAATCCGCATGATTAAGATTCATCCGCCTCATCAACTGCTCTTTCCCAACGACTACCTGCACGGCGTGAAGGAACTGGAGATCATCTATCGAGCCGCTGAGGCTAATGGAGTTCCAGTCATGTTTCACACCGGAACGTCTATTTTTCCCGGAGCGCGGAACAAATACGGCGATCCGATTTACATCGATGATGTGGCCGTAGATTTCCCGAAGCTCAAGATTATCCTCGCGCATGGTGGACGTCCGTTGTGGATGAACACAGCCTTCTTTCTGATCCGGCGGCATCCCAACGTTTACCTCGACATCAGCGGTATTCCTCCAAAAACGCTGCTCAAGTATTTCCCGCGCCTGCATGAGATTGCTCACAAGACCCTGTTCGGTACCGACTGGCCGGGCCCGGGCGTCCCGGATATCAAGCGAAATCTCGATGATTTTCTAGCCCTACCTCTGGCCGCCGACATGCAAAACCAGATCCTCTCTGGTACAGCATTAAGTATCTGGCCCACATGACGCGCGCCGTAGAGTGTCGACTCAGACTGCTCGGAATGTCTGGCAATTCGGCGCACGCCGCTCAGCAGGCAAACAAAACTTCAGTGCAAGCCATCGAAAGAACACCGCATGAATAGTTCGCCCGAGCCCTCCTTAATTCAAATACGACCGCGGCAAGACACCATACATGTGAGCCGCGGCCGCACGGCGCTTTGCATGGGTCGAGAGGGCACTATCCGGGAGGAGAGCGCCCGTGAGGGCCTGTATGTCTATGGAACGCGAATGCTGTCGCGCTATCGTTGGTTGATCGAGCGCAAAGAGCCGCAGCTTTCGGTTGCCTCGGCTGTAAAACAGCATAGCTGGTTGGCTTACTATTACCAGGCGCCTCCGAATTGCCGAGACACGGATACTCACGATTGCGAACCTCTCCAACAGACCTTGGAATTGCGGGTGGTGCGGGTTGTCGGGGAAGGGATGCACGAGGATGTAGAGCTTACGAATCACACGCGTATCGCGACCACGGTGACACTGGAACTTGAGTTCAATGCCGATTTCGCGGCACGTTCTGAGATTACGCGCACGCGCTTACAGCGGGGGCGTTTAACGCGCAAATGGAGCTGTACCGCAAATACTGCGGACTTGGTCTTTCAGTACGAGGCGAGACACGCTTATCGGCATCAGGGCAACCGTGGCGTGGCCCGCATTCATAGGGGCATCACGCTCCACCTCGAAGCCGATGGAGAACCGAGGTATCTCGGCCGCCGGATCAGTTTCAAGATTACCCTCGAGCCGCATGCAAGCTGGCATGCGTGTCTGCACTGGACTGCGGAAGTCGGCGGAAATCCTTTGCCACTCATGGCAGAATGCAACGCACTCTTTGACGGCTCGGATGACTGGTCACGGCGCGAAGATCAATTTGACTCAGAGTCCGCGAGCATCCACACGCCTCTGGAAAACACCTTAACGTCTACCGCGCGTGGCGTGTTATGGCGGGCGAAAAAAGACCTCTCTGCGCTTCGGTTGTTCGACCTGGACGAGGGCGAGCGCAATTGGAAGATTGCTGCGGGTGTCCCCACCTACGTCGCATTTTTCGGGCGCGACAGTCTGACGGCGGCCCGGCAAGCGTCCATACTGACTACCAGCCTGATGACGGGAGCGCTCAGTATCCTCGCGGCCACTCAGGCATTCGCCGTTAACGACTGGCGTGATGCCCAACCCGGGCGCATGCTCCACGAGCATCACACTGACCCTGTATCCGTTCTGAATTACACGCCGCACGCTTTGTACTTCGGAGCATTTACCCCGTCAGTGTTGTATCCGATTTTGCTGGATGAGCTTTGGCATTGGACGGGAGATCGCGAACTGGTGCGTCCATTTCTTGGCCCCGCGATTAGGGCGCTGGCCTGGGCTGATGAGTTTAGCCGCGATCAGAGTGGCTTTTACAAGTACCAGACGCGTTCGGAGCAGGGACTCAAGAACCAGGGTTGGAAAGATTCCTTCGACTGTATGGTGTATCCCGACGGCTCGCAGGTGCAGACGCCGGTCGGAACGTGCGAAATGCAGGGCTTGGCGTATGCCGCCAAGCTGTCCCTGGCAGAAGTCCTGAGCCAGTTCGGCCGCCTCGAGGAGGCGGAAAAGCTGGATCGGGAAGCGCAGCAGTTGCGGGCTCAATTCAACCAGACCTTCTGGATGGAAAAAGAAGAATTTCTGGCCATGGCATTGGACAATGAAAACCATCTTGTCGAAACCATTGCGTCTGAACCGGGCCACTGCTTGCTTTCCGGCATTGTGGAGCCCTCCCGTGTCGAACGCATAGCGCAGCGTCTGCTGCAACCCGACATGTTCTCTGGATGGGGCATCCGTACCCTCTCATCGGCCCATCCCGCGTACAATCCGTTTGCATATCATCGCGGCACTGTGTGGCCAGTCGAGAATGCGGCGTTTGTATTGGCATTTGGGCGCTGTGGCTTACAGGAACAGATGTGGACCTTGGGCAAGGCCATTTTTGAATCCGCTGCCCTGTTTCAAAATCTACGCCTTCCCGAGACCTTTGGGGGCCATCAGCGAGATACGCTGCACCCGTTCCCGGGACTTTATGAGAAGGCTGATTCACCCCAGGCCTGGTCAGCGACTGCCCCAGTTGCCGTTTTACAGGCGCTGCTAGGGTTAGAGCCGGATGCACCCTCGAAGACGCTCTTCATCAACCCTAATCTCCCAGAATGGCTACCCGAAATCAGCTTGCGAAACCTGCAGCTCGGCAATGCACGGGTCACATTACGGTTTTCTCGAAATAAGAACGAGGAGACTGAATATGAAATCGAGAGCATGCACGGAGATCTTAATGTAGTGCGAGAACACCGTACTTGGCCGACTTTCGCCCGCTGGCGAGATCGCATTCAGCATGAAGCCAAACCGGTTGTGTGACACCCTCGTTTAGCAATCGAGGACAAAAGGGCACTGAGGCTATCCAGAGTCCATAACAATGCGCTCGAAGTCTTACTGCCCGGTTAGGGATGGCATCTGAGTGTATGATTTCGGCGAGCTATCCACTTCATTGCGAGTCATCGAGGGCAGTTGCGAGACGTTCCAACCTCCGCCTAGGGCTTGAATCAGTTGCACGCTGGCGTTCATGCGCCTTGCTAGAATTTGTACGGCAACTCGTTCATCACTAAGGGCGATACCTTGAGCAGTAGTGACTTCCAAGTAATTTGTAACACCACCCTTGTATCGGTTGATCGAAAGAGCCAGCGACCGCTCGGCTGCTGCCACTGCGGCTTCCTCAACGGTCGCTTCTGCAGCCAGAATCCTCAAGGCAGCCAGGTTGTCCTCCACTTCCTGGAAAGCCGTCAGTAGCGTTTGCTGATAATTGGCGGCGCTCTGAGCGTATGCCGCTTGAGCTTCTTGCGAGACGGCACGCCGGCGACCAGCATCGAACGCGGTCACCAGGGTCGAAGCACCAATCGAGAAAAATCCGCTTGGACCCGACAAAAGATTAGTCAGGGTGCTGCTCTCAAAACCTCCGCTGCCAGACAAGCTCAAGACCGGGAAATATCCCGCGCGGGCGACACCCATCTGCGCATTAGCCGCTGCCACCCTTCTTTCTGCCGCGGCAATGTCGGGCCGTCGCTCCAGCAGATCTGAAGGCAACCCCGGAGGAATGATAGGGGGCACTTTAGTCCATGGTTCAAAATTCAGTGTAAAGCTCGACGCGGGGACGCCTATCAGTACCGCAATCGCGTGCTCAAATTGCGCGCGCGCCACTTGAACGTCGATAGCCTGGGCGCGCGTGGTTTCCAACTGGGTTTGCGCTTGCGCTACGTCTACACCCGAGGCCAAGCCGCCCTGATACCGGTTTTGTGTTAATTCCAGGGCTTTCTCGTAGGTGCTCACTGTCGAATTGAGCAATTGCTCTTCTGCGTCCAGAGTGCGCGCTTCAAAGTAGTCGACAGCTAGCGCCGCGTGCACGCTCAGGCTAACGTTTTCCACATCTCCTGCGCTTGCTTGGGCGTTGGCGCGAAACTCTTCCACCGTTCGCCGAATGCGTCCAAACAGATCAGGCTCGTACGAAACTCCCACCACCGGCATCTGGATGTCGCCGTAATTTACGGCGGAGAGGCTCGTCGCGAGTGCTCGATTTTGTGAAGCCCGATTCTGCGAACCCGCCGCTCCAGCGGTGACCGTCGGAAAATAATCGGCCCGGTAAAAATGTACAAGCGCGCGCGCCTGGTCGAAAGCCGCTATGGTCGCTTTCAAAGACTGGTTCGACACTGTGACTTTTTCTTCAAGCGCATTGAGTTGCGGGTCCTGGTAGATCTCCCACCATTTTCCTTTCGCAAGCTGATCGCTGGGTTGAACAGTTTTCCAGTCCTGAGGCTCTTCTTTAAAGGAGGGCGGAACCGGTGCGGTGGGGCGGGAATATCGCGGACCTACAGCGCACGAGCTAAGCAACAGGGAGAAAGTTGCCGCTCCGAAAACAGCCGGCCTGCGCAGGAACTGTGGCAACGCCCGGAACGGATTCAACGTTACTTGCCCCCGTTCGCCTGATCGGGAGAGCTTTGTTGCGCGACTCTCACCGCTTGGCCCGGTAGTAAAGAGTCGGGCGGATTCACGATCAGGGATTCATCTCCCGTTAAGCCAGCAACCACCTCCACCTCCGCGCCATAATCATGCCCGATACTGATCGGCAGAAGAGCCGCCTTCTCTCCTACAACGGAGGCCACGCGAAGCCCTTCGGAACGAAACAGCAATGTGTTGACCGGGATGGTGTAGGACGACGATGCACCGGGGATCTTCATGTGAACTTCGGCATACGCCCCGCTGAGAAGCGTAGCAGTTGGATTCTCCACGGCGATCTCGACCAGCAACGTGCGCGTAGTTTGATCGATTGCGGATGCGGTTCGCACCAATTTCCCGGGAAAACGGCGACCTGGAAATTCCGATAGCACGAGATCAGCGGATAAGCCGGGCTTCGCGCCTTGGGAGTATGCTTCTGGAACGCTCACGTATACTCGCAGCTTGGAGGGTTGTGCGATCTGAAACAGCTCGGTGGAAGCCCCGCCGGTACTGCCAGCGCTGATTAGAGCGCCGATGTCAGTATTGCGGGCGGTGATTATGCCATCGAAGGGCGCGTAAATCTTCTCGAACGATTGCAATGCTTCGAGTTGCCTCACATTGGCGCGATCGGCGTCCACTACGGCCTTGTTCGCGGCATAGGCTCCTACAGCGTTATCTGTCTCCTGTTTCGACACCGAATCGCTTTTTAGCAGGCCCTCATATCGCTGAGCAGTGATCTGCGCCAGGTTAAGGTTTGCTTCGGCGGTCGAGAGATTGGCGCGCGCTTGCTGCAGTTGCTGATCCAGCTCGGGAGTCTCGATTTCGGCCAGCAATTGTCCTTTCTTGACGTGAGCGCCTATATCCGTGTACCACCGTCTTAAATAACCGTTGGTTCGAGCATAAATCGGGGCGCTGATATACGGCTGGACATTGGCCGGGAGCACAATTTCATCGGAGGCCGCGGTGCGTTTCGGGTGCACGATGAGAACACTCGGAACCGCCATTTCAGAGGTATCTTTGCAGAGGGCCGTCCGCGCTTTTACTCGCGGCAGTATGCCGGAAATCACGATGCCGGCGATCAGCGCGAAAGCCAGGAGCGCCACCAGCCAGTTGCGCCTGGAATGTTGAGGTGGCTGCTGGATCACTGGTCGTTCCTGCGTTACCACCGGTGGTCTCTCCACCGTGTCTTCCTCTTCGACCTTCATAGTCTCTCCCGAGATCCTCTCCAAGTGATGAGCAAAGCTATTGACCGGATTCGTCCGCGGCCCGTCGACCGTGCAGAAAACTGAAGAACACAGGGACGAAGAACAAGGTGGCCGCTGTCGCAAGCAGCAATCCGCCGATCACAGCTCGGCCCAGGGGCGCATTTTGCTCGCCGCCTTCTCCTAATCCAATGGCCATGGGAACCATTCCAATGATCATGGCCAATGCCGTCATCAGGACGGGCCGGAAACGGGTGAATTCCGCCTGCAACGCCGCTGTGGCCGCATTCTTGCCTTCTTCCATCTGCTCCTTGGCGAAACTCACTACCAGGATGCTGTTCGCAGTCGCCACGCCCATGCACATAATGGAACCGGTAAGCGCGGGAACACTGAGAGTTGTGTGGGTGACAAATAAAAACCACACAATTCCAGCCAGTGCAGCTGGCAAAGCCGAAATGATGATGAAAGGATCGAGCCACGATTGAAAGTTAACCACGATCAACAGATAAACCAGCAAAATCGAGAATGCCAGTCCAGCCAGCAATCCCACGTAAGAGGCGCGCATGGTTTGAATCTGGCCCCGCACCACGACGCGTGATCCACGGGGAAGTTCCTTCTGCTTTTCATTCACAATGGTATTGATCTCACGCGATACACCACCGAGATCGCGTCCCTCAACGGATCCGAAGATGTCAATGACCGGCTGAATATCGTAGTGTGAGACCACCGCCATCCCGGATCCCCGTGAGATCGACGCCAGGCTTCCTAAGATCTGCGGGTGGGCCGTGCTGGCATTAGTGACCGGAATATTCTCCAAATCCTGCAAGCTATCCAAGCGGTATTGCGGAGTTTGGGTTGCGATGCTGTAGCTGACTCCGTTCTTCGGGTCGAGCCAGAAGGTGGGGCTAGTCTGGAAACTGCCGCTCAGCGAGATCAGCAGGTTGTTGGCAATGTCGCGTTGACTGTATCCGACAAGCTGAGCCTTAGTGCGATCCACATTTATGTTCAGGTAAGGCAAATCGAATGGCTGCTGAATGCGGAGATCTACAGTCCCCGGAACGTATTTCAGTTCCTGCAAGAGCTTGTCCGCAAATTGACGATTGTCCCTGACGTTGTAGCCGACGATCTGAACATCGATCGGGGCTGGCAGGCCAAAGTTCAGGATCTGACTTACGATGTCCGCGGGCAGGAACGCAAAGGTCACGCCTGGAAACTGCCGGGACAGTTTCAGGCGCAAGTCATGGATGTACTCCGCGGTTGGGCGATGCTTCGCCGACAGCGAAACCAGGATGTCGGCATCCGACGTACCGATTGGGGCGGAGTTGCTGTAAGACAAGTTAATACTGCTGTAAGGGATTCCGATGTTGTCGATGATGCTGCCAACCTGCTCGGGCGGAATCTGCTCGCGAATAAACTGCTCGACCAGATCGCAGAGCCGTGCAGTCTCCTCGATTCGCGTGCCGGTGCGTCCACGCAAGTGAAGCCTAAACTGACCGCTATCTACCGAGGGGAAGAAGTCTTGCCCCAACCATGGCACAAGTAGCACGAGAGAAGCGATGCAGATAACTACGAAGGCGACGAGAAACCCTTTCGCGTGAATGAGACACAGATTAAGCAGCCGATGGTAGCTCTCCCGGAAGCGCTCGAAACCCTCTTCGAACTTGATCTGCATACGCACGAAGGGATTTCGGCTGCCCCTAGGGGCGTGCCCGGCCTCCTGCTCGTGACCGCGCAGCAGGTACTTTGCCATGGTCGGCACCAGCGTTCGCGAAAGCAAGTACGATGCCAGCATTGCAAACACTACCGCTTCGCCGAGCGGCACAAACAAGTAGCGTGCCACCCCTGAGAGGAAGAACATCGGCACAAACACGATGCAGATGGCCAGAGTGGAAACAAATGCAGGAACGGCAATCTGCTGAGCGCCGTCCAGAATGGCGTGTTCGATCTCTTTGCCGAGTGCGATGTTTCGATTGATGTTCTCGATTTCTACCGTCGCATCGTCAACCAGGATTCCTACGGCTAGCGCTAACCCGCCCAGCGTCATGATGTTGATAGTTTCACCCAGGGCGCTGAGCACTATGATCGAAGTCAAAATCGACAATGGAATCGAAACCGCAATGATGACGGTACTCCGCCAACTACCCAGGAATACCAGGATCATAAAACCGGTAAGGCATGCCGCAATGATCGCTTCACGCAGCACTCCGTTGATAGATGCCCGCACAAACAGTGATTGATCCGCTAGGGGCTGAATGTGCAACTCGGGCGGAAGACCGGCCTCGATCTGCGGCAACAGCGACTTGATGCCCGAAATGATGTCCAGGGTGGATGCATCCCCGGTCTTTTGCACCGTCAGTAACGATGCACGGTTGCCGTCCACGCGAACGATATTTGTTTGTGGCGGAAACCCGTCGCGAACGTAGGCGACGTCCTTGATGTAAATAGTGGTATTGCCGACCGTTTTGACGGGCAGATTGTTGAGCTCGGTCACAGTCTGCGGACTTCCGTTCAAAGCTACTTGATATTCGAACTGGCCGATCTTCGATGTGCCGGACGGCAGAATCAGGTTCTGCGCACTCACGGCGTTGACCACATCCAGGGCAGAAAGCCCTTTTGACTGAAGCTCAGCTGTGTTCAGGTCTACCTGGATCTGCCGCTGCTTTCCACCGTAAGGCCACGGAATCGCAGCTCCAGGAATGGTAACCAGGCGCGTGCGAATAAAGTTGACCCCAAGGTCAAACAGTTGCTGCTCGGAAAGCCTCTGACCGGACAATGCAAGTTGCAGAATCGGTACTGTGGAAGCGTTGTAAGTGATGATCAGCGGTGGCGTCGTTCCGGCTGGAAGCTGCCGCAATTGCGTCTGTGAAATCGCCGTGATCTGCGCAATTGCTCGTTCGATCCGCACATTTGGCTGAAAAAAAACCTTAACGACCGCGATGCCGTTCAGCGATTGTGATTCGCTGTGTTCAATATTGTCCACCGTCGTGGTGAGCGCGCGCTCGGTGATGGACACTATGCGGTCGCTCATTTGCTGCGGGTCGAGCCCGGTGTAGTTCCATAAGACACTGACGACGGGAATGTTGATATTCGGAAAAATATCCGTCGGCGTACGGAAGATGACGATTGGGCCCAGGATGAGCAGAAGAAGAGCGAGCACCACAAAGGTGTACGGACGGCGAAGCGCTAAAGCGACAATCCACATGATCAGACCCTACGAAACCGTTAGGACGATGTCAGTTGACAGAGCGCCCTGCTGGAAGCAAGCAATAGTCGCAAGCAATGCATGTTCCAAATCGGGAATATCGACGGCCCAAGTATTACCGTTTATTTTGATCATTTTACGCTTAGAACGCCCATAGCCGAGTAGATGATGGTAGTAGCTTGTGTCGAATATTCGACAGAATCTCGACTCATTCCGGGCGTCGGGAAATCCCTAACCGCCGCATTCTGTAAATCAACGTGGTCCTCGGCAGACCAAGCCGGGCGGCAGCGCCATCTGGTCCGCCCAACACCCAGTGGCACTGTTCCAAAACCTGGAGCACGTGTTCGCGTTCAGCTTCACGCAGGGTTTTCGGCCGAGACGAATTCCCGAGCACTTCGCCGCTTGGCTGCTTCAACTCACTAATGGGAAGCTCGAGAACAGGGCCCGTCGACAAAATTACCGCGCGCTCAATGAAATTCTGTAATTCCCTAATATTGCCAGGCCAGGGATAGCGCTGGAGGACCTCGATTGCTCGTTTAGGGATAGTTGATATTTTTGTGTTCATGGTGCGCCCGTATTTCCTGGCGAAGTAGTTCACCAGCAGGGGCACGTCTTCCGCGCGCTCGCGCAAAGGAGGGATCACGATGGGGAACACATTAAGTCTGTAATATAAGTCCGCCCGGAACTCCCTTTCTTCCACCATCTTGCCGAGATCGCGATTGGTTGCGGCGATCAGGCGCACATCGGTCTTGATTGAGCGATTGCTGCCGAGCCTCTCAAATTCCTGTTCCTGGAGAACCCGCAGCAGCTTTGGCTGGAGTTCCAGCGGGATATCTCCAACTTCGTCGAGAAATAGAGTGCCTTCGTGTGCGAGTTCGAAGCGCCCGATTTTTCGGGCGATCGCCCCGGTGAATGCGCCCTTCTCGTGTCCAAACAGTTCACTTTCCAGCAGTCCCAGGGGGATGGCTGCGCAGTTCAGCTTGACGAAGATATTTTCACGACGGCTGCTCAGGTTATGAATGGCCCTCGCGACCAATTCTTTCCCCGTCCCTGTTTCCCCATAGATGAAAACGGTGGCGTCGATTGGCGCTACAGTCTCAACCTGCTTAAGAACGTTCTTCAGACCGGCGCTATCGCCCAGGATCTCTTCAAAATGGTGCTCGTTACGAATCTCGCTGCGGAGATAACTGCTCTCCTCCGCCAATCGTTCGCGCGATTCACTCACCTGCCGGTATTCCAGGGCGTTTTGCAGGGCGATCGCGATCTGGCCCGCGACCTGACTGAGAAAGTCCACATCATCATCACTGAATCGATGAGATCGTCGGTCGAGCAAGTGCAGCACGCCTAGCGGACGGTCCCCGCGCACTAGCGGGAGAAAACATCCCGACTGAAAGCCTTCCCCCTTGTTGATTTCGAGGGCCATCGGGTCCAGAGCAGTGGGCGCAGTCCCGAAAACTACGGGCTTGTTTTCACGGAAGGCTGTGCCCGGGCTAGATCCCGCAATCGGAATGATCATCTCCTCATACATGAAGCCGCGAGTATCTGGAAAGTCCAGACCATAAATGCGCAATTGCGTTTTGTCTGAGTCAGGTACGGAAAGAAAGGCTGCGTCACATTGCATTGCTCTCCGAACACTGGTCGGAACGGCCCGGATCAGTTCGGAAAATGCCAGATTGGAGACTACCGCGTTGTTCACGTCAAGCAGCAGTTGCAGGTGGTCCCGCTCGCGTAGGAGTTGTTCCTGATAAGCCCGTGCCTCCTGGTAGTTGAGCGCGTTTTCCACCGCGATAGCGACCTGGGCAGCCACCATCTTCGGAATCTCGAGATCATTTTCGTCGTAGGTGGAAGGCTCGGAGTTGCCGATATTAAAGGCGCCGAGCCGCCTTCGGGGTGTTGTCAGAGGCAAACCACAAAACGAACGGACTCCCTGGTCCAGGAGCAGCTTCATGACTCGGGGGGAACGAGTCTCATTTCGCACGTCTCGAAATATGAGAGGTTGTTGCGCTTGCCACACCCAGGCGGAAGGCGATTCTTCCATGGAAAACTCCATCCCGGGATGGATCAGACGAGGCTCTCGTGTATCGATAGTATGCATGCTCATCACGTTCCGCTCGGGATGGTGCAGTAGCAAGCTCAGGTAAGTGAAATTGAGCACCGAGTGGAGGCGCCGCGCGAGGTCCCGGAACAGTTCTTCCAAGCTGTGGTGGGAGGCGATTGCTTTGGAGACTTCGAGCACAGCGATGTAGCGGTTATCCGTCGGTCCATGCAGTTGATTACTAAAAGCTGTCGCCATTTATCGCTCTGCCTGCTTCACTCTGGAGCTGGACACCTGTCTTAGATGACGCTGATTCGCTCCCGGTGTCTAAAATTTGACTTTTAGCCCTATCCCAAGGGTCGCGAACGAAGTCCCTTGCGCATTCCGTCTCCGCAAACAGTTGATTCAAATATCGGCTGCACCATAGGAGACCGGTTGGCGATGCAGTTGCATCTTCAAGTGAATCGGCAACAACCATAATGACGCATTCATGGGAGGGAAGAGATGGAAACAAAGCAGTTGGGGAACAGCGATCTGCAAATTACTCCAATAGGAGTCGGCGCATGGGCCATGGGTGGCTCCGGCTGGGCTTTCAGTTGGGGTCCACAGGACGACGACAAGTCGATTGCCGCCATTCACAAAGTACTAGAGTATGGGATTAACTGGATTGATACCGCTGGCGTCTACGGCCTCGGGCACTCGGAAGAGGTAGTTGCCCGCGCCTTGCAGGCCCGCAGTCAGCGCCCTTACGTGTTTACCAAGTGCGAGCGGGTCTGGAACGAAAAGGGTGAAGTCGGGGGATCACTGAAGGCAGAGTCAATTCGGCGGGAATGCGAAAACAGCCTACGCCGGCTCAACAGCGACGTCATTGACCTCTACCAGATCCACTGGCCCGATCCCGACGCTGACATCGAAGAGGGCTGGACCGAGATGGCTCGCCTGAAAGAAGCAGGCAAAGTGCGCTGGATCGGGGTTTCCAACTTCAGCGTCCAGCAGATGAAGCGTGCACAGAAGATCGCTCCGATCACCTCGTTGCAGCCCCCGTATTCTATGCTGGCGCGCGAAGTCGAAGATGAAATCCTGCCCTTCGCCAGGCAGCAGGGAATCGGCGTGATCGTGTACTCGCCGATGTACTCTGGATTGCTGACCGGGGCCATGACTCGCCAACGCGTATCGGATCTGTCCGCCGAGGACTGGAGACGTAGAGATCCGAATTTTCAGGAACCGCTGCTGTCCCGCAATTTGCGGCTGGTTGAACTCCTGCGTGAGATCGCAAACCGGCATGGGCGCAGGCCGGGAGAAGTGGCAGTGGCATGGACCTTACACAATGCGGCGGTGACTGGAGCCATTGTCGGGGTTCGCAGCGCCGAGCAAGTAGATGGAATCATCGGAGCTGCTGATTTCCGTCTGAGCGACAGCGAATATCGCGAGGTCGAAAGTGCGCTGAGCCAGGAGTTGGCGAAAGTGTAGCTAGCCCCTATTGAGCGCAATCCACTAATCATTCAGCGAGCATCCGCAATCCCCTGGTGGAACATGCGCCTTCAGGAACTCGGCCACGCGCTTGTAAGCGTCGATCTGATTCTCGACTCGGGCAAAGCCGTGGCCTTCATTTTCATAAACTTTGTACTCCACCACTCCGCCGCGTTTTTTGATGGCATCGGCCACCTGCTGTGACTCGGTTTTAGGACAGCGAGGGTCGTGTCCGCCGGCCAGCAACAACAAGGGTGCCTTCACCTGGTCGATGTAGTTGATCGGCGACCGCTCTTCGAACAATGCCTTATTTTTGACAGGGTCACCCATGGTCGCCAAATCAGATTGCTGCAAAACAGGATCTTCATTTTCGATTTCAGTGAACCAGTTCACGAACGGCACAATCGGAACCCCGGCAGCCCAAACGTCGGGCGCTTTGGTTACTCCCATCATTGTCATGTATCCACCGTAACTGCCGCCCATCAGGATCAGCTTTTTGGGGTCGACATATCCCGTCTGCTTGATCCAATCTGCCGCGGCGAGTACATCCTGCAGGTCGCCGCCGCCCATGTCGAAAAGATTAGCCTGTTGAAAGTCTTTGCCATAGCCGGTCGAGCCGCGGTAGTTGGGAGCAATCACAATGTATCCCTGGTTAGCAACGTACTGGACTAGCCGGTTGAAGGAATTTACCGTCTGTGAAGTGGGCCCGCCATGCACATACACAATCGATGGATGCTGCCCATTTCGCGGGAGGTTATACGGCATATAGACGAAAGCCGAGATGGTCCATTTGCCATCTTTGCTGGGATAATGCACCAGGTAAGGCTCTACCATGTCCTGCGAACGTATTCCCGCCACCAGCGAATTCGTGACCTGGTGCGAGTTGCCACTGCTCAGTTCGTGTACCCAAGCATCATTCGGAGCATTCGGCCCGTTGTGGTAATAGATCAGCCGCGATCCATCCTTGCTGAAGGCGGTATCTGAGCCGCCTAATTGGTTCACTCCCTTCGGTAGCGGCAGGGCGGTAGTGTGCCCGCTCCCGAGGTGATGCACATAAATATCGGTGTTGCCGTCGATGTTGGCGGTCCAGGTGAGCGCGTGGCCATCGGGCGAAAAATCGCCCGCAGTAATCTCCCATTTGTCTTGCGTCAGCCATGTAATTTTCTTGGAGGCGACGTCGAGCAGGCCGACGTTGTCATAGCCATTGCCGGCGTTCGATGTTATCAGGACCTTCTTGCCGTCGGGTGAGACGGCATTCGCCTCGTACAGTTTCTCGCCATCATGTGGCGTCAATAACGTGCTTTTCCCGCTCTCCAGTTCGGCGATGAACACATTTGAGTCTGTGCCCTTCGCCTGTGTTTGGGTGTACACCACATTCTTGCCGTCCTTGGACCAAATCGGCCCTGCGTTCAGCCGGTCCTTGGGAGTGCCGCTCGTCAGATGCTTCACCTCCCGCATGAGCGTGTCATATACGTCAATCTCAAATACAGACGACGTTTTGGGTTTCACCATGTACGCGAGATATCGGGCATCCGGCGACCACGTGGGATGCATCTCGGCCACGTCGCGTGTATGCGTCACATTGACGATCTGTCCCGTCTTCGGCGAAACCAGAAAGATGTCCCATTGTTCGTCGCCGTCGTAATCGGATTGATAAGCGATCCACTTTCCGTCGGGCGACCACGCCGGGGCACTCTGCCGCTGATCGCTGATGGTCAACTGCATCGGCCATCCACCCTCAGACGGAACCAGCCAGAGATTGTTACGGCCAGTGATATTGGTAACGAACGCGATGGTCTTGCCATGCGGGGACCAGGTAGTACCGCCGACGGCTCGCGTCATATAGAGCTTTTCGATCGAGAGATCTTTATCGACTTGGGCGTTAGGTTTGCTCGAAATCTGTTTAGGATCGGTGATGGCCTGCGGTGCGGGCAGGCTTTGAGTTGCTGCAAACACGCTCATGGCAATGACGATAGCAAAGAGAAGTAGGATTCGCATGGATGGTTCCGAAGGTTCGAATCAAAAGTTTAGCAGCAGATCGCTCGTAGGTGTATGGACGTTACCCGCAGGAACATGATCCTGCGCTGACGGCCTCCCGCTTTTCTTAGGCACAACATGCTGATAAAACACACGCATGAGACATTCCTTGGAAGCAGTGGCCGGCCACGTAAATGCACGTGTTGTTGGCGACCGTGCGGTGCAGGTTATGGGAATCGCAAGTCTTGCATCCGCGAAACCAGGCGACCTCGTATTTGTGGAGGATGAGGTGCACCTTCCGAAGGCATTGCAATCGCACGCGGCCGCTGTGATCGCAGGAAACTTCGCCGAGGGTGCTCCAGCATCCAAGCCGCTTCTGATCTCCGATCAGCCACGTTTAGCTTTTGCCCGCGCGGCTACATTGTTTGCGTCACCTCAGGTCGTCAGTGTTGGCGTACATGCCACTGCCATCGTGCACCCGTCCGTCAGAATGGGACGGGACATTATCGTGGAGGAGAGGGCCGTGATCCGCGAAGGCGTCAACATCGGCGATGGCTCCCGTATCGGTGCCGGGTGCGTTATGGGCGAAAATGTAAGCATTGGATGCAACTGCCAGATATATCCTCAGGTGACGATTTACAAAAACACTCGCCTCGGTAATCGAGTCATCGTTCACGCCGGCGCCGTCCTTGGCAGCGATGGTTTTGGTTACGTTCGTGACCGAAACACTGGCCACTATTCCAAGTTCCCCCAGATTGGAACTCTTGAGATTGAAGACGATGTAGAAATCGGCGCTAATGCCACGATCGATCGCGGCGCGCTCGACACAACACGCATCCGGCGCGGTACAAAGATCGACAACCTGGTTCACGTCGCCCATAACGTCCAAATCGGTGAGGATGTTGTCATCGCGGCCCAAACCGGTTTGTCTGGAAGCGCGGTGGTTGAGGACGGCGTCGTCATCGGCGGACAGGTCGGCATCGCGGATCACGTGCGCATTGAGTCGGGCACTATTCTCGGCGCGCAGAGCGGAATACCTTCCAAGAAGGTGATCCGCGGCAAGGGAGTGGTTTTCTGGGGGACCCCAGCCCGGCCCATCCGGGAATATCTGAAAGAGTTGGCACTCTTGGCTAAGATGGCCAAAGGTTAGCGTGAAAGGATGATCTCATCAGCATACGTGCTGCAATGGCGCGCTGCATCTGTTGGGAACGATTCGAATTGCGGCTATGAGGCCTGAAGGCCGACTCTCATGTCAATTATCGTTGTCGGCGGACACTCTCGAAGCGTTGGAAAGACAAGCGTCGTAGCTGGCCTGATTTCCGCTTTGCCGGAGTTCCACTGGACCGCCTTCAAAATCACACAATACGGACACGGCATCTGCTCGGCAAATGGTGAACTCTGTGACTGCGCGACCACTGATCACAGCTGGGCGGTATCGGAAGAGAGAGACCGGTCGGGTAAATCGGATACCTCCCGATTCCTGCAGGCAGGCTCTGTTCGAGCATGGTGGGTTCGTACGGAGCAGGGCCGACTCGCCGAGGCAATGCCGGTTATCCGGCAAAAGATCTCGGCGGCGGAGAACGTAATTATCGAGTCGAATAGCATCGTGAAGTTCTTGCGGCCCGACCTGTATTTGACAGTACTCGACCCTGGCACTGCGGACTTCAAAATCTCTGCGCAGGAGTTCTTGGACCTCGCCCACGCGGTTGTGCTGCATCATCGGGATACAGAAATCCCGGGTTCGGCTACGTGGAAACGTGTGTCTATGAAGTCGCTTGCGGACCGTCCGACGTTCCATATTCGACCGCCGCATTACGTCACACCAGAGATCGTGCAATTCGTCCGGGAGCGTCTTCCTCACGCGTAAATCAAGACGCGTACATCGCGATAATTCGCTCAATCGCTCGGCGGCAAACCGCACAGAACTGCGCATAACGAGTAAACATTATGCAGTTCTCCTCCGGACGATAATACCCGTGCGCCTCATAGTCGGCACCCTCGAAGGCGCCCACCGTGCCGGAATACTGGTCAGACTTTAAAAGCGTTTCTTCCCGCTGTGCCTCATGCCGGAACAAATTATTCATCTCGGACTCGGGACGATTAGCAGCCCGAAGTTGCCGCCGCTGTTTCTGAATGTCCCGCTCATACGATTCGAACTCGTCTTTGCGCCACGGGGTGGGCAGCGGCGTGCCTGGGGCCACCAAGTCTCTCCATTTCAGCTTGCCGGGATTCAGAAGGGCAGTAACGTTGGGTTCCCACGGTTCGCTTTTCTGACTTGCTGGGGTATAGGCGACGGGCGACGTGTAGTACTCATCCGCGAGCGCGGCAAAGTGGTGTCCGAATTCGTGTACTCCCACGTATCCGGCCCACTCGCTGTCAATAGCAACCGTGGCATAGAGGTTGAAAATTCCGCCGCCTCCGTACGTCTGGTCGTTTACAAGGATTTCAATGAACTCGTACGGCGCGTATGACGCAACGTCCCGCAGGGCACGATTATTCGTCGTCAGAATGTAGCGTTCTGTATCGAATGTATCATAGGTGGTTCCCAGCGGGTTGCGGCGGTGAACTCCCGTGGAAGGCCTTGAGATTCCGCTCTCGTCAGCCGGTGGACACAATCCCCACACATTGAAATCGTTGCGGTGTTCGCGAAACGGAGAGGTGGAAAAAAGCATGTCGGCAAAGCGGTGTGCATCCTGCTCGAACTTCGCTCTTTCGGCTGCGGTATAACCATCACCGAGTACCAGCAGATCGACTTTGGTTATGGAGTCGCCCGATTGCTGAATCTTCAGCAACGGACCGGGCGACGGCGGCCGCGACGTGTCGATGAACTTGTCGTGCGGATTTATGTCCACACTCCAGACCTCGTGAAAGCCAGACTCGCCTGCACTGCGACTCTTAAGCAGAACATGGACTGGTACCGTCGGGGCAGGGAAGCGCAGCGACTCGGAGAAGGTCCTATCCATGCTTTTCGCTTCGTCTGTGGTGATCCACTCGCCATAGATGGAATTGAAAGCGCGCGAGTAGAGCGTGCGTCCGCTCGCCGTATCATCGACCTCGAAGAAGTAATTGCCCAGATTGCTATCATCGACATTTTTTCCCGGATCTCCAGGCCAGGGCAGGGGTTCGACGACAATCCGATCGAGGCTGAAGGTCTCTTGCCCGACTTTTCCCGAGTGGTAGTAATCCAGTCGCATCGTGGCAGGCGTGGCAAAGATATTCGGCGTCGAAAACCCGAGGCTGATAACGATGAGGAGCAGCATTCGTTTCATGGCGTGCATTGTACGGGGTAGCGGTCGGCGAAGCACGGCTTTATGGCTGCTGCGGCAATCTGGCCTGCGCAGAGGACGGCATGACGCATCGCATCCATTTGTTATTCTGACCTGTGCGACAGATCCACAAAACAGCCTGGCTGCTCGTCTTTGTTTCAGCTGGGCTGCAGATCCTTATCTTTCCCCTGCCCAACTTGTATGTTCTTGCTTGGGTTGCGGTGGCTCCGCTTGTGATCGCTCTTCTCCGCACGCGGCCGCCTGACACCCTGCAACTGCGGGAATCACCGATGCTGTTGCCGGCATCTCCGTTACAGGGATTCCTGCTCGCATACATCTGCGGAATCTTCTGGTACGCAGGGACGTGTTATTGGATTTACTCCACCATGCACCAATATGGTGGCCTGGCTCGCCCAGTCGCATTTCTCGTGCTCATTCTCTTCTGCCTCTATCTGGGCCT
>Ga0070741_10001820_pt1 | contig 61214 bp, 67 predicted proteins | sample Coa_R1_4_FD_66440 | JGI IMG/M metagenome (GOLD analysis project Ga0070741, IMG submission 66440) | Surface soil microbial communities from Centralia Pennsylvania, which are recovering from an underground coalmine fire - Coalmine... | ecosystem: Environmental > Terrestrial > Soil > Unclassified ...
CCAACGCGGGCGTGGCGTTCGTCGGCAAGGTCGGCGTCGGCTCGATCGTGGACTTCACCGCGCTGGGCGACGCCGTCAACGTCGGCGCGCGGCTCCAGTCGAACGCCTCACCCGGTGAGGTCGTGCTCGCAGCCGACCTCTACGACCTCGTCGCGGCCGATCACCCGGGCGGGCGTCAGGAACGCCTGACAGTGCGTGGGCGCGACGAACCCGTCGACGTCCGCGTCCTCAGCGTCTGACGGCGATCCCGCGCAGGTCGCCCTCGTCGTCCCGCCACGCGTCGAGCGCGTCGAAGCCGTGCGCAGTGCACGTGTCGCGCAGGGCCGCGTCCTGGTCGCCGCCGACCTCGATCAAGAGCCAGCCGCCGGGGCGCAGCAGTCGGGCAGCGTCTTCGACGACCGCGCGCACGACATCGAGACCGTCGTCGCCGCCGTCGAGCGCGCGCCGAGGCTCGTGCCATTGCACGTCGGCGGGGAGCAGGTGGAGCTGACCGGTCGGCACGTACGGCGCGACCGCGGTCACCACGTCGAACGCGCTGTTCCGTAGGGCGGTACCGAGCGCGCCGCGCACGGCGAGCACACCGTTGGCGCGAGCGCAGGCGACGGCGTCGTCGTCGATGTCGACCCCGACGACGGTCGCGTCGGGCACGGTCTGCGCGAGGTGGTGCGCGATCGCGCCGCTCCCGGTGCACAGGTCGACGGCGCGGCGCGGCGTCGACGTCGACGTCGCGAGCAGCGCGGCGGCGCGGCGGGCGAGCACCTCGGTCTGTGGCCGGGGGACGTACACGCCGCGCGTGACGCGCACGTCGTGGCCGCAGAACCGGGCCGTCCCGGTGATCCACGCCAGCGGCTCGCCACCCTCACGGCGGCGCACGGCCGCTTCGAGCGCGACGTCGTCCGTGGCCGCCGCTCGCAGCGCGACGGCTTCCTCCTCGGCGGCGACGCACCCCGCTCGCTGCAGGCGGGCGACGACGTCGATCACGGGCTCAGTATGGAGTGATCCGGCGACGGGCTCCGCGCCGAAGGGCCGTCGACGAGAGGAGCGGATCGGTGGTCGACGTCGCGGATGTGGTGATCGTTGGTGGCGGGATCGGGGGCGCGTCGCTGGCGTACGCGCTGGCCCGGGAAGGGCTCGGCGTCACCGTGCTCGAGGCGTCGGAGGAGTTCGAGGACCGCGTGCGGGGCGAGAGCATGCAGCTGTGGGGCGTGCGTGAGGCGCGCGAGCTCGGCGTCGAGACGATCATGCTCGACGCCGGCGCCCACATCACCCCGTTGTGGAAGCAGTACATGGAGGGCTTCGGCGAAGCGGGTGACATCCCGATGCACCTGTTCGTCGAGGGATTCGACGGCACGCTGAACCTGCGCCACCCGGTGGCGTGCCAGGCGTTGATCGATGCCGCGGCAGGCGCGGGCGCGACCGTCGTGCGCGGCGCGCGCGACGTGAAGCTGAGCGGCAACGGGACGCCGCGCGTCGCCTACCGGCGCGGCGGTGACACGTTCGAGGTCGACACGTCGTTGGTGGTGGGCGCGGACGGGCGCGCGTCGACGATCCGCAAGCAGGCGGGCATCGAGCTGGAGCGTCAGGAACCGGTGAACTTCATCGCCGGGTTGCTGCTCGAAGGCCTCGACGGCGTGCCCGAGCACGACGTGCTCGCCGGTGAGGGTGATCTCTTCTTCGTGCTGTTCCACCAGGGCGGCGGCCGAGCGCGGGCGTACATCTGCCCGGGCCTGTCGGGGCGGCACCGCTTCTCCGGGCCCGACGGCACGCAACGGTTCCTCGAGGCGTGCAACATGTCGTGCTACCCGTGGAGCGAGCAGGTGATGTCGGCCACACCGGTCGGTCCGTGCGCGACGTATCCCGGTGACGACACGTGGACGGCGACGCCGTACGTCGACGGCATCGTGCTCGTCGGTGACGCGGCGGGGCACAACGACCCGATCATCGGGCAGGGGCTGTCGATCACGCTGCGCGACGCGCGCATCGTGCGCGACCTCGTGCTCGACGGGGCGCGCACCGCCGACGCGTTCGCGTCCTACGGCGCCGAGCGCATGGAGCGCATGGCGCGGCTGCGCTTCATGGCGGACGTCATCTCGGTCAGCCAGGGCGAGGACGCCGACAACCGGCCCGCCCGCCGCGCCTTCATGGTCGAACGCATGGCGAACATGGATCCCGAGATCATGGGGCTGCTCATGGGGATGTTCGCCGGCCCGGAGGCGTCGCCCGCCGAGCTGTTCGGCAGCGACCTCCTGGACCGCATCCGCGCCGCCTGACCGCCGCTGCACACGGTCGCGGCGGGTGGCCGCCACTTGACCAGGGCGAACGTGCGTTCGATACTGGCGGGATGCGGAGCGGGGCGACCGCCGAGTCCCTCGCGACCCTCCGGGAGGTCGCGGCGAGGGCGCGACCCGTGGCGCTGGCGCGCGAGCAGGTCCTGCCCGTGCTCGAGCCGCTGCACACGTTGTTCCCCGAAGGCCTGCGGCGGGGGACGACGATCGGCGTCGACGGGTCGACCTCGCTCGCCCTGGCCGTGGTGGCCGGTGCCAGCGGGGCGGGTTCGTGGGTGGCAACGGTCGGCGTGTCGTCGCTCGGACTGGCCGCCGCCGCCGAGCTCGGCGTCGACCTCGCCCGTCTCGTCGTCGTCGCCGAGCCGCCGTCGTCGTCGTGGGGCACGGTCGTGGCCACGCTCGTCGATGCCTTCGACGCCGTCATCGTGCGCATGCGGCGCCCGCCACGCGTCACCGACGCCCGACGGTTGACGGCGCGCGCGCGGGAACGGGGCGCGGTGATGGTCGTGCTCGGCCCGTGGTCCGACGCACCCGACGTGTCGTTGTCGATCGCACGAGCGGAGTGGTTCGGCATCGGTGACGGTCACGGTCATCTCCAGGCGCGCAAGATCGTCGTCGAAGCAGGTGGACGCCGGGCAGCGGCACGCGCCCGGCACGCCGAGCTGTGGTTGCCGGCGGCCGGTGGTGGGGTGGCCGCCGTGGAACCGCTGGCCGAGGTGCGCGAGTTCCGGTCCGCATGACGGTGCACGACGGTGGCGCCGCCGTGCGCACGCTCGTCGTGCGATGCCCGGACTGGCCGGTGGTGGCAGCGGGGGTGCCGCTCGACGAACCGGCCGCCGTGTTCTTCGCCAACCGCGTCGTCGCGTGCTCGCCCGCCGCCCGTCGTGAAGGCGTGGTCGTGGGTTTGCGGCGGCGCGAGTCGCAGGCGCGGTGTCCCGAGCTCGTCGTGCTCGAACACGACCCGGCGCGCGACACGCGCGCCTTCGAGCCCGTTGCGGTCGCGCTCGAGCAATTGACACCACGGCTCGAGCTGCACACGCCGGGTACGTGCGCGTTCTCGACACGCGGCCCGTCCCGGTACTTCGGTGGTGACGACGCGCTCGCGCGCCGGGCACGCGCGCTCGCACGCGACGCGCTCCAGGCGCGTGCCGTCGTGCATGTCGGTGTGGCCGACGGTCCGTTCGCGGCGACGCTCGCGGCAGGCGACGGCGTCACCGTGATCGCGCCGGGCGCCACGCCTGCGTTCCTGGCGCCGTTCCCGATCGACGCGCTCGACCGTCCCGAGCTCGTCGACGTCGTGCGCCGGCTGGGGTTGCGCACGCTCGGCGAGTTCGCGGCGTTGCCGGCCGACGACGTGCTCGCCCGCTTCGGCAACGACGGCGCGCTCGCGCACCGCTTGGCACGCGGGCTGGACGAACGACCGTTGGCGACGCGCCCGCCGTCCCCTGAGCTCGCCGTCGAGACCGAGCTCGACCCGCCGGTCGAGCGCGTCGAGACCGCCGCGTTCGTCGGACGTTCGCTGGCCGGCGCGCTCGTCGACCGGCTGTGGGCGCGCGGCCACGTCTGCGTGCGGCTGCTGATCGTGGCCGAGACCGAGCACAACGAGCGGCTCGAGCGGCTGTGGCGGCTCGACCAGGGCGGGACACCGGGTGTCATCGCCGACCGGGTGCGGTGGCAGCTCGACGGCTGGCTCGACGGCACCGCCGCCCACCGTCCGAGCGCGGGCATCACGCTGCTGCGCCTCGTCCCCGACGAGCTGGCGCCGGCGGCCGGACGCCAGCTCGGGTTCTGGGGTGGCGCGGCGGGCGCCGACGAGCGCGTCGTGCGCGCCCTCGCCCGTCTCGAAGGCCTGCTCGGTCCCACCGCCGTCGCCGTGCCGGAGTGGCGCGGTGGTCGAGGGCCGGGCGAGCAGGTGCAGCTCGTCCCTGCCGGCGCCGTCGACCTGACCGACGAGCGACCGAGCGCCCGTCCCGGGTGGCGCACCGAGCCGTGGCCCGGGCGGTTGGCGGCGCCGTCACCGGCGACCGTCGCGCCCCGACCGGTGGAGGTGCAGGTCCTCGACGAGCGGGGGGAGACCGTGACCGTGAGCGGGCGGGGGTTCGTGTCCGCACCGCCCGCCACGATCGCGGTCGGGACCGGCGCGCCGCTGCGCGTCGAGGCGTGGGCGGGTCCGTGGCCGGTCGACGAGCGGTGGTGGGACGACGCCGGCCGGCGCCGTCACGCCCGCTTCCAGGTCGTCACCGCGGACGGTGTGGCCCGCCTCGTCACCGTCGAGCGCGGCCGCTGGTGGTTGTCCGCCATCTACGACTGAGGCGCGACGCCTCCCCGTCTCTCGAATGTTGGTGCGCTGTGGGCGCCATAGCGCCCACAACGCACCAACATTGCGGTCAGGCGGGGACGGGGACGCGGCGGAGGGCGTTGCCCATCAGGTCCTCGAAGTTCGTCCGGTAGAACTTCTCGCGCACGTCGTCGGCAGCGTCGCCGAGCGACGCCTCGAAGCGCTCGACGGGCTTGCGCCCGCCTTCGACGTGGGGGAAGTCCGACGAGAACAGGCACACGTCCGGTCCGGACTGCTCGATGATCCAGCCCACGTCCTCGGTCGGGTAGGGGGTGGCCCGCACCTGGCGCTGGACGTACTCCGTGGGCCGCAACGACAACTTCTGCAGGCGCTCCTCGTGACGGTGGAACGCCTCGAACGCCGACTCCATCTGCCGCGTCCACGACGGCAACCAGATGGCGCCCTGCTCGATCACCCCGATGCGCAGAGCGGGGAAGCGCTCGAGCACGCCGTCGAAGATCATCGTGGCGAGGGTCTGCATCGGCGGTCGGGGGATGCCCATGTAGTCGACCGAGCGGAAGTTCTCCTCGCCGCCGTGGAAGTCCGGCGGGATCGGGAGGCCGTTGACGAAGTACTCCGCTTCGATCAGGTCACCGGTGCCGCCGACGTGGAACACGACGGGGATGCCCGCTTCCTGGGCGCGCGCCCACACCGGGTCGAGCCCGATGTGGCTGGGGGAGTGGTGACGCGGGCAACCGGACGCGACGAGGACGGCAGCCGCACCGGCGGCGAGCACCTCGTCGGTCATGGCCGCGGCGCGGTCGAAGTCGGCGAGGGGCACGTAGCACGTGGGCAGCAGACGGGCGTCGACGGAGCAGAACTCCAGCATCCCGCGGTTGTGGGCGCGCGCGACGCCGTACGCGAAGTCGACGTCGTCGCCGTGCTCCCAGTCGTGCAGCCGCCGGTTGTGGAACGTGTTGAACACGAGCTGGCTGGCGACACCGATGAGATCGAGCGCCCGTGGGCGGTCGGCGGCGATGAACGAACCGGTGGCCGCGAAGTTCTTGCGCATCATGATCTGCGCCGCTTCGTCGGCGCGGTACTCGTCCGACGCGTGCTTCTTCGCCAGCTTCGCGAACGCGGCCTCGAGATCGCGCAGCTGCTCCTCCGGGTCACCGGTCTGGCGCAGCTCGTTGCCGCTCTCGAGCTTCAACGGTTGGATGCGGTCGCGGATCGACGGATCGGCGTGGTCTCGCAACCACGTCGGCGTCTCCATGATGTGCGCGTCCGCGTCGTGCACCACCCGGCCTTCGATGTACGCCATGGGGCGATGCTACGTGGACCTGCCGTTCCGGCTCCACGCCGAGCGGCGCCCGGGACGACACCGCGACGGGGTCGGGATCGGCCCCGGGATCGGCCCCGGGAACGGCGTCAGGGCGTGCGGCCGAGGAGGGCGAGCAGCTTGGTGGCGGCGGGCGCAGACTCGTCCACCGCGACCTCGGGACCGAACGCGCCGTGCTCGCGGTACACGTCGAGCGGCATCGCCGCGTAGAACTCGTACACCGTCCCGGCGACATCGGGATCGAGCGTCGCCTGCTGGCCCGACGCCTGTGCGATGTCCCACGCGTGCACGGCGATCTCGCCCACGTTGATCATGAGACCGGCCGCCGCCGGGAACGCACCGAACGGGTAGGTGCGGTCGCCTTCGAGCGCGCCGGGCTGCTGCCACGCGGACACGTTGGCCATGGCGGCGGCCGCCACCGCGCCGCTCGGGTCGTCGCCCACGACGTCGCCGGCGTCCTCGCCGACGGGCTGGCCCTGGTTCACGAGCGTGAACATCCACGCCGCGCCGAGCGCGTGGTTCAGCGTCGCCCGCACGTCCCAGTCGGCGCACGGCGAGGGTGCGCGCAACTGGTCGGGGGACAGGTTGGCCACGACCTTCGCGAGTTGGTCGTACGAACGTTCGAGTGCGGTGACGGCGTCCATGGGGGCTCCTTTCCCGTGCCGTCCGCCGTTCGTCACCGCGGCCGCGCCTGGATCACCGTCGACGTGTCACCTCGCGCCGTGCGCGACCGGATCCTCCACGAAGCGGCGGAAGTCCTCGAGGGCGCGCCCCGCGTACAGACCGTCCTCGACTCGTTCGTCGTAGCTGAACTTCACGGACGCCACTCGACCGATGCGCACCTCACCACCGTCGATCACCGGCGCGTCGTGCACCTTGCCGAGCGCGCAGAAGATCGGGATCGTGCCGTACTCGTAGAGATGGTGGAACGCGGCGTCGAGGCCGACGCTGCCGAGGTTCGTCACGAACGCGCTGGCGAAGAAGGGGTCACCCTCGACGAAGCTGCGCGGCAGCAGGTTCAGCGCGTTGGCGCCTGCCGCCACGCGCACGACACCGCGGCGCAGCACCGGGGGGAGGTGGAGGAACAGCTCGAGCTCACGGTCGGCGAGACCGTGCGCGCCACGGCGCGCCGATGCGACGTCGTCGGTCGCGGCCTGCACGAGGTCGACGAAGGACTGCTCGCCGTCGAAACGGCGCTTGATCTCGATGAGCTCGCCGTCCTCGTCGAGCGTCGTCTTCGCCGTGTACGAGATCCAGATGCCGTCGCGGTCCCAGACCTTGCCGCCGGCGACGAAGCGGTTCAGGTGCGGATGGCGCGCGATCGTGCCCGTCAGCGCCCACAGCACGACGTGGAACAGCGTCGGCCGCAGCTCGGGATGCGCGGCCCGCACGTCGCGCAGCATCGCTTCGGCACGCTCGACGCGCACCTGCTGGTCGAAGAAGACCTGCGCGTCGACGCGCCGTGGCATCAGCGCGGGCATGAACCGCCGGTAACCGGGAACCTCCGTCGCCACGTGCCCGTCGACGCGTGCCACGTCATGCCCCTCTGCGTCGCGCTCGGAGATCGTCGATGCCGTCGTCGACGGCATCGCCCGGTCCCCACACGTCGTCGAGGAAGTCGGCGATCTCGGCCGTCAACCGCTTCGGTCGCACGCGCAACTCGAACGGCGAGCGCGCGGGAAGGAGCGACGCGTTCGGGAGATCGTCGACCAGCGACGAGGCGTCGCTGAACGGATGGATGAGATCGGCGCGGTGAGCGAGGACGAGCGCGGGCACCCCGATCGCCTCGCGCTTCTCCACGGGCGGCGCGACCGGACCGAGGAGGATGCCGTGCAACACCGCGGCCGTCGTGTCGGGGTCGACGGAGGCGGCGTGCACGATGCTGTCGAGCGGACCGAAGCCGGTGCGGGGCAGTCGGCCGATCGTGCGCGTCAACACACGCGCCGGCGTGCGGGCGTAGTGCAGCGCGAGCAACAACGGCACGAACGTCATCGCGACAGCGGGCGTGGCGCGTTCGAGGACCGGCATCTCCAACACGAGCGCGCGCACGCGCGCCGGATCGGTCGCGGCGGCGAGGAGGCTGACGTTCGCGCCCAACGACAGACCCCCGAGGACCGCCTCGCGCTGGCCCAGGTGATCGAGGAGCGCGAACATCTCCTCGACGTACATGTCCATGCGGTACTCGGCAGCATGCGTCGGCTTGTCGGACGAGCCGTGGCCGAGGAGGTCGAGCAGGATCACGCGGTTCCCGCGCGCCGCGAGGGAACGGGCGACGGCGCGGTTCAACGACGCGTCGAGCAGCAACCCGTGGAGGTACACGAGCACGCGGTCGCCGTCGCCGTGGATCTCGTACGCGAGGCGGTGCCCGCGGTGCAGGAACGTGTCGGCTGCTTCCGGCATGTGCCCATCGTCCGTGCGCGGCCCCAGCCGTTGCAGAGGCGAAGGACCCAACCTCGCGGTTCGCCCGCGGGAAACGGGCGGGTGGCCGACCGAACATGCGTTCGATAGCATCGCCACCGTGGGTTTCAACAACCCGGCGATGCCATGGTCCGAGCTCGAACGTCGCCTGAGCGACGGCCGCCCCACGAACGTACCGCCGTCGGCCAACGGGGGCGACAGCCCGGCGTGGTCCCGCAAGCGCCAGCCCTTCGAGGCGCACGTGGCGCGCCGGCGGGGGTCGGTCCCGTACGCCGAGCTGCACTGCCATTCGAATTTCAGCTTCCTCGACGGCGCCTCCCATCCCGAAGAGCTCGTCGAGGAAGCGGCGCGGCTCGGGCTCGAGGCGTTGGCGCTCACCGACCACGACGGGTTCTACGGCGTGGTGCGGTTCGCGGAGGCGGCCCGTGAGGTCGGCATGCCGACGGTGTTCGGTGCGGAGCTCAGCCTCGGCCTCACGCGGCCGCAGAACGGCGAAGCCGATCCCGAAGGGCACCACCTCGTCGTGCTGGCGCGCGATCCGCTGGGCTACGCGCGGTTGGCGCGTGCCATCAGCACCGCCCAGCTGCGCGGCCGCGAGAAGGGCAAGCCCGTCTACGCGCTGTCCGAGCTGGCGCAACTGCACGGCGGCCACTGGGTCGTCCTCACCGGGTGCCGGAAGGGCGCGGTGCCGAACGCGCTGGTGCGCGACGGTCCCGCAGCGGCGGCACGCGCGCTCGCCGATCTCGTCGCGTGGTTCGGCGCCGACAACGTCGTCGTCGAGCTGTGGGACCACGGCGATCCGCTCGACAGCGCCCGCAACGACGCGCTCGTGCAGCTGGCGACGCGCGCCGGCGTCGAATGCGTGGCGACCAACAACGTGCACTACGCGCACCCGTCGCGCCGCCCGCTCGCCACCGCGCTGGCTGCCGTGCGGTCGCGGCGCAGCCTCGACGACATCGACGGCTGGCTGCCCGCGGCGTCCACCGCCCACCTGCGCGCCGGATTCGAGCAGCACCAGGTGTTCCGCCGGTACCCGGGCGTGATCGAACGGGCGGCGGCGCTCGGTCTCGCGTGCGCGTTCGACCTGCAGTTGGTGGCACCCAACCTGCCGCCGTACCCGTGCCCGGAGGGTTCGAGCGAGATGCAGGAGCTCCGCCGCCTCACCGAGGAAGGTGCGCGACGGCGGTACGGCGACCGCGACGGCAACGAGGCGGCCTACGCGCAGATCGACCACGAGCTCGATCTCATCGAGGCGCTCGGCTTCCCCGGTTACTTCCTCATCGTGTGGGACATCGTGGAGTTCTGCCGGCGGTCGAACATCTACTGCCAAGGACGCGGGTCGGCCGCGAACAGCGCGGTCTGCTACGCGCTCGGCATCACGAACGCCGATGCCGTGTCGCTCGGCCTGCTGTTCGAACGGTTCCTCTCGCCGGAGCGCGACGGGCCGCCCGACATCGACATCGACATCGAGAGCACGCGGCGCGAGGAAGTGATCCAGTACGTGTACGAGCGCTACGACCGCGAGCACGCCGCGCAGGTCGCCAACGTCATCACGTACCGAGCGAAGTCGTCGATCCGCGACATGGCCAAGGCGCTCGGTTACTCCACCGGGCAGCAGGACGCGTGGTCGAAGCAGGCCGACCCATGGGGTCCGCTCGACACCACGATCACGCAGCAGTCGCAGCAACCCGACCAGCACGCCATCCCGTTGCCGGTGCTGCAACTGGCGAAGCAGGTCGAGCACTTCCCGCGCCACCTCGGCATCCACTCCGGCGGCATGGTCCTCTGCGACCGCCCGATCGTCGAGGTGTGCCCCATCGAATGGGGGCGGTTCACCGGCCGCAACGGCACGCACTGGTCGGCCGACCAACAACCGATCCGCAGCGTGTTGCAGTGGGACAAGGACGACTGCGCCGCCGCCGGGCTCGTGAAGTTCGACCTGCTCGGGCTCGGGATGTTGAGCGCGCTGCACCACACGATCGACTTCGTGCGGACCCACCACGGCGCCGGAGTCGACCTCGCCACGATCCCGCAGGACGACGAGGTGTACGCCATGTTGTGCCGCGCCGACTCGGTCGGTGTGTTCCAGGTCGAGTCACGGGCGCAGATGGCGACGCTGCCGCGGCTCAAGCCGAAGTGCTTCTACGACCTCGTGATCGAGGTGGCGCTCATCCGGCCCGGTCCCATCCAGGGCGGATCGGTGCACCCGTACATCCGACGCCGCAACGGCGTCGAGCCCGTCACGTACCTGCACCCGTTGCTCGAGCCCGTGCTGCAGAAGACGCTCGGCGTGCCGCTCTTCCAGGAGCAGCTCATGCAGATCGCCATCGAGATCGCGGGGTTCACGCCCGGCGAGGCGGACCAGTTGCGGCAGGCGATGGCGTCCAAGCGCAGCCGCGAGCGCATGGAACGCATCCGCCAACGGCTCTACGACGGCATGGCGGCGCGCGGTGTCGTCGGCGACACGGCGGACGTCGTGTGGGACAAGTTGTCCGCGTTCGCCAACTACGGCTTCCCCGAGAGCCATTCGGTGAGCTTCGCCTATCTCGTGTACGCCAGCTCGTGGTTGAAGCGCTTCTACCCGGCGTCGTTCTGCGCGGGGTTGTTGAACGCGCAGCCGATGGGCTTCTACTCGCCGCACTCGCTCGTGCAGGACGCGCGCCGGCACGGTGTCGAGGTGCGCACGCCCGATCTCAACGCGTCCACGGCGAAGGCGACGCTCGAGATCGAGCCCGACATGGATCTGTCACCCGCGTCGCACGACGCGCCACCTGCGGTGTGGGGCAAGGCGGGCCCCATCGTGCGCCTCGGCATCGGTTCGGTGCGCGGCATCGGCGAAGAACTGGCGGAGGAGATCGCGTCGGGGCGCCCGTACGAGTCGATGGAGGATCTCGTGCGGCGCGTGCCGTCGCTCACGTTGCCGCAACTCGAGGCGATGGCCACCGCCGGGGTGTTCGGCTGCTTCGACCACGACCGTCGCGAGGCGTTGTGGGCGGCGGGCGCGGTCGCGCAGACGAGCCCCGATCGCCTCGCCGGCATCGTCACCGGCGCCGATCCGCCCACCCTGCCGGGGATGTCGCCGCGGGAGGAGGCGAACGCCGACCTGTGGGCCACCGGCGTGTCGCCCGACGGTCATCCGACGCGCTTCGAACGCCCCGCCCTCGACGCGCTCGGCGTCGTCCCCGCGGCGCGGCTGCACGAGATCGACGATCGCGAGAAGGTGCTCGTGGCCGGTGTCGTGACCCACCGGCAACGGCCGGCCACCGCGCAGGGCGTGATCTTCCTGAACCTGGAGGACGAGACCGGCCTCGTCAACGTCGTGTGCTCGAAGGGATGCTGGGCGCGGTACCGGCGCGTCGCGCAGTCCTGTCCCGCGCTGTTGATCCGCGGTCGCCTCGAACGCCAGGGCGACGTCATCAACGTCAACGCCGAGCGCATCGACCCGTTGCCGCTCGGGGTCACCACCAAGAGCCGCGACTTCCGCTGACTGCGAACCACGCACGTCATGGCCCGTTCGTGCGCGAGAAAACGGTCATGGGCGGATCGTCCCCGTGCTGGCATCCTGGCCGGAATGTCGATCAAGACCATGATCGTCGACGATCACGACGACGTCCGATTGCTCCTGCGTGTCGTGCTCGACGCCGCCGACGGGATCGAGGTGGTCGGTGAAGCGGCGAACGGCGAAGAGGCGGTCGACCGCTACCTCGACCTGCGCCCGCAGATCATCGTGCTCGACGAGATGATGCCCGGGATGAGCGGGCTCGACGTGGTGCGCGCCCTGCGCGACCGCGGTGAGGACCCGAACGTGGTGCTGTGCTCCGCCCACCTCGACCAGCACATCGTCGACCTGGCCAGCGAGATCGGCGTGGCGTGCTGCATCCCGAAGACCGAGGTGTCGCTGACGGTCGCCGCCGTGCGCGAGCAGGCGGGCTGCGGCTAGCTGTTCCTACGGCACCGGCGCCATCTTCGTCATGTCGGCGAAGGCGCGCTGGGTGGCGATCTTCCCATCGTCGTCGAACGTCATCACGTCGATGGCGGTCATGCCCAGCTTGGTGTCGCCGATCGTCACCACGATCTCGAAGGCGAACGCCGCTTCGTTGCCGATGATCACGGGTTCGCGCAGGGCGCGCAGCTCGAGGTGCTCGACCTGCCCGCGCAACTGGTCGTAGAACGCCGCGATCTCGTCGATGCCGTGCTTGACCGGCGTGCCGACGGGATCCTCCATCGTCGCGTCGTCCCGCCAGCATCCCAGCCAGCCGTCGCGGTCGCCGGCGGTGAGCGTGCGCAGGTACGTGTCGATGGTCTCGGCGATCATGGGCGGCACCCTAGTGACGTGCGGTCCAACCCGTAGGCTCCGCGCTCGTGCTCTCGACGGCGATGCGGGTGCTGGCGTTCACCGGCGGTTCGGTGGTCGTGCTCGTCGTGCTGCTGTCGGCGGTCCGCACGGTGATCCTCCCGCGCGGCGAGCCGGTGCTCCTGACCCGTGTCGTGTTCGTGAGCCTGCGCGCCGTGTTCGACCTGTTCGGTCGGCGGGCGAAGACCTACCAGCAACGCGATCGCTCGCTGGCGTTGTACTCGCCGATCGGGCTCGTGCTGCTGCCGGGCTCGTGGGTCGCGCTCGTGATCCTCGGGTTCACGGCCGTCGACTGGGGACTCGGCGTGGACCCGTTGCGGAGCGCGTTCTACCTGTCCGGCTCCGCCATGCTCACGCTCGGCTTCGACCTCCCGCCGTCGTTGCCCACGCACGTCGCCACCTACGTGGAGGCGACGCTCGGGCTGGGACTCATCGCGCTGTTGATCAGCTACCTCCCGTCGATCTACAGCGCGTTCCAACGGCGTGAGCTGCTGGTGGCGCGGCTCACCACGCGCGCCGGTGAGCCACCGCGCGCCATCGAGATGATCCTGCGCCATCACGCCCTGCACCGCCTGGAGGCGCTCGACGATCTCTGGGACGACTGCGAGTCGTGGTTCGCGGACATCGAGGAGACGCACACGTCGCAACCGTCGCTCGTGTTCTTCCGGTCGATCAGCGAGGAGCGTTCGTGGGTGACGTCGGCCGGTGTCGTGCTCGACGCCGCCGCCTTCCGCGCGTCGACGCTGGACATGCCGGAGAACGCGCAGGCCCAACTGTGCATCCGTGCCGGCTACCTCGCGTTGCGGCGCGTCGCCCGCTACTTCGACATCCCCTTCGACGACGATCCCCGTCCCGACGACCGCATCAGCATCGACCGCAGCGAGTTCGAGGACGCGTACGACGAGCTGGCGTCGGCCGGCGTGCCGCTGCGCCCGGACCGGGACGCGGCCTGGCGGTCCTTCGCGGGATGGCGTGTCAACTACGACGCCCCGCTGCTCGCACTCGCGGGCCTGACCCTCGCCCCGTACGCGCCCTGGTCGAGCGACCGCTCGCTGCGCTACCGCCGACCAGCGCTGACGCGCCGCGGCCGGCGCCCGCCGGGCCCGCCCGGGTTGCCCGCGGGCGGCAACGGGTAGCACGCCTACCGTGCTGGCGACCGACACCGTCGTCGGTGGCCGCTATGTGCTCGGGCCGCTGCTCGGGCACGGCGGCGTTGCCGACGTCTACCGAGCGCACGATCTGACCTGCGACGAGCCCGTCGCCGTCAAGATCCTGCGCCACGCGTCCACGAACGACCTGCGCCGCTTCGAGCGCGAGGCCCGCGCCCTCGAGCGGCTCCACCATCCCGCCATCGTGCGGCTGCGCGACGAAGGCGAGCACGACGGTGTGCCGTTCCTGGTCCTCGATCTCGTCGACGGGCAACCGCTGTCGCGCGTGCTGAAGTCGCGCCGCTTCGACGACGCCGAGGTCGCGTCGATCGGCGCCGCGTTGGCGGACGCGCTTGCGCACGCGCACGCGCTCGGTGTCGTGCACCGCGACGTGAAGCCGGGCAACGTGCTCCTCGACGAACACGACGGTGTGCATCTCACCGACTTCGGGATCGCGCAACTCACCGACGGGAGCGCGACCGCGTCGATCACCGACACCGGGTTCGTGGTCGGCACCGCCGCCTACCTGTCGCCGGAGCAGGTGCAGGGCCAACCCGCGGAGCCGGCGTCGGACGTGTACTCGCTCGGTCTCGTGTTGATCGAGGCCGCATCGGGCGAGCGCCCGTTCGAGGGTTCCCCGGTCGAGGTGGCGCTCGCCCGCTTGGAGCGCCCACCGACCGTGCCCGACGTGGCGCCATGGCTGGCCGCGCTGCTCACGGCGATGACGGCCGTCGAACCGGCGGACCGACCGCCGGCGTCGACGGTGGCGGCCGCGCTCGCGGCGCGCGACGGCGACGCCACCGCCACGTCCGTGTTGCCCGTGGCGGGCGAGGCCACGACCGCGATCCCCGTCCCCGTTGCGGCGACCCGCTCGGCGGCGACCCGCTCGCCGACGAGCGCGACAACGCGACGGAGGTTGTCGCCGGCCGCGGTCGTCGCGCTCGCCGTCGCCGCCATCGTGCTGTTCGCGTTCGCGATGTACGCGAACGCCGGCACCGGCGCAACGCCCGCGAACGCGGGAACGACGACCGTGCCCGCGCCACCGCCGCCGTCGTCCACGACGGTCCCCACGACCGTCGCCGTCACGACACCGGCCGCGCCCGCGCCGACCGCGAAGCCGGCGCCGCACCACAAGGACAGGAAGGGGTAGAGCGCGGACTCGGGCTACAGCGCGACGTTCGGCGCGCCCGCGTCGCGCACCGTCGGTTCCACCTCGAAGAAGGGTCGCTTCTCGAAGTGGCCCAGCGCGGCGACGATCATGCTCGGGAACGATTCGACGCGCGTGTCGTAGTCACGCACGTTGGCGTTGTAGAGACGGCGCGCCGCCTGGATGCGATCCTCGGTGACGACGAGCTCACGTTGCAGGTCGGCGAAGCGCTCGTTCGCCTTCAGGTCCGGGTACGCCTCCCGCAGCGCGAGCAACTGCCGTAGCGCGTCGACGAGCACGTTCTCCTGCACGGCTTGCTCGTCGGGCGCGCCGGTGGCGGCGACCGCGGCCTGGCGGGCCTGCACGACCGCCTCGAGCGTGGCGCGCTCGTGAGCGGCGTACCCCTTCACCGTCTCCACGAGGTTGGGGACGAGGTCGTAGCGCCGCCGCAGCTCCGTGTCGACGTTGGCCCACGCGTTGTCGATGAGCTGGCGTTGCCGGACGAAGCGGTTGTACGACAACCACGTCGCCAGCGCGACGAGGACGACGACCGCGACCACCACCCACACGACGATCACCCGACGAAGACTACGCACCACCGAGCGCGACGGCGACGATGATCAACCCGACGATCGTGGTGTTGTAGGCGAGATGGGCGCGCGTGCTCTCGAGCATCGCGGCGTGCGGGTCGTGCGTGCGGCGGTAGCCGCGCAGGTACCACCACGTGAAGTACCACCCACCGATGCCGAGCGCGAGCGCGACGCCGATCGGGATGCCGATGAGCGCGTGTGCGAGGCCGAACTCGAGGCCGCGTCGCGCCTGTTGCGGACGTGTCCGCCGTTCGGACCCCAGTCGGAACATCCGCTCCTCCACCTCGGCGAACAGCGGGAGCGCGGGCAGCAGGAGCGTCAGGAACGCGAGCGGGATGATCCACTCGAGCGCGGTGCCCGCCGTGCGATCGGTGGTACCGGTGACCGGGTTGCCCACGCCGCCGATCGCCGTCCACCACCCGAAGTCGAGCCCCGGCACCTCGACCAGCGCGATCGCCACGAGCAACACCACCGCCAACGTCGGGACCGCGAGCGCGAAGTGCGTCCACCGGACACCGCGCACGATGGCCGCGATGCGGCGGCGGCCGGTGCCGCTCAACGCGAACCGGGTGCCCTGCGCGATGCGCACGCCGACGAAGGCGAGGACGGCGACGGTCAGGACGTCGAGCAGGGACATCGACGGTAGGTTCGCAGCCCGTGAGCGCGATCGTGCGGCGGCGCATCCTCGTCAGCGGTCGGGTCCAGGGTGTGTGGTTCCGTGCGAGCGCGGAACGGGAGGCGACCCGCCTCGGCGTGGCGGGCTCGGCGCGCAACCTCGCCGACGGTCGCGTCGAGCTCGTGGCCGAGGGCGACGAGGTCGCCGTCGAGCGGTTCGTGAGCTGGGCACGCCTCGGTCCACCGCGTGCGGAGGTCACCGCGCTCGAGGTCGTCGAGGAGGTCCCGTCCGGTGTGCGGGGGTTCGAGGCGCGCTGATCTAGCCGGCGCGCTGGTACGTCGCGATCAACGTCGCCGTCGGGGCGCGCAGCTGCGTGATGGCGGCCAGCGCGGCGTGGCCGTCGGCACCGTCGACCACGCCGCTGGGCGCGGTGAGCGCGTACAGGGTGAAGACGTAGTGGTGCGCCGGACCCTGCGGCGGGCACGGACCGGTCCAGCCATGCGTGCCCGCGTCGTTCGTCGCCTGCACGGCACCGTCGGGCACGGCTCCCGCGGCGAGCGCTTGCACGCTCGGGTCGATCCCCGCCATCACCCAGTGCACGTAGCCGTTGGCATCCGGGTCGGTGACGGTGATGGCGAGCTCCAGCGTCTCGGCCGGCACCGCCCCCCACGCGAGCGGCGGCGCGATGTTCTCGCCGTCGCACGTGTGCACGCGCGGGATCGGTTCGCCCGTCGAGAACTCGGGGCTGGTGAGCGTGAGGCCTTGGCCCGTGCCGGCGCTGCCGAACGTCGTCGCGCTCGCGTCCTTCGGTGGCGTCGGTGCGGTGACCCCGGGCGGCGGGGGGCGAAGGGCGCGCCCGTCGCTCGAGCAGGCGGCCAGCACGAGCAGCGCGACGACCGCGAGCCGCTTCATCCGAACAGGGCGCGGGCGGCGAGGCCGAGCGGCATCGCGCCCGAGCCGGCGAGCTCGTCGTGGAACGATCGCAGCGAGCGGCCCTCTCCGAGCCATCGCGCCCGCATGTCCTCGATCTCGAGCGAGCCGGTGAGGTACGACGCCGCCTGCGTCGGCCACGCGCAGTAGCGCATGACCTCGACCTTGGCGACGGCCTCGGTCAGGGGTGTGTGCTCGTGCATGTAGGCGACCGCTTCGTCGAACGTCATGTCGCCGCAGTGCAGGCTCGTGTCGGCGACGATGCGCGCGGCGCGGAAGATGCGCGCCGCGAGGTGGCACAGATCCTGCGCGGGCTCCACGAAGAACCCCTGCTCGCGCATCATGCGCTCCGCGTACAGCGCCCACCCTTCGGAGAAGTACGGCGTCGTGACGAGCTTGCGGATCGCCGGTGCCGACGCTTGCAGGCGCGCGTAGTGCCAGTGGTGGCCCGGGTAGGCCTCGTGGACGCTCGTCGTCGGCATGTTCGCGTAGCTGTTGTCGGCGAGCCGTTCGTCGAGGTCCTCCTTCGACGTGCCTTCCGGTGGGTACGGCACGTTGAAGCGGCCGTTGAGCACAGCGCGCATGGCGGGCGGCGGGAAGTACGACGCCACCGCGAGGACCGGGCGCTGGAACGGCGGCGAGGGTTCCACGCTGCACTCCTCACCGTCCGGGAAGGACACGAGCTCGTGCTCGTGGAGGAACGCGCGTGCCGCCTCCGTCCAGTGCGCGTAGCCGTCGCGCATCTCGTCGGGTGTCGTCGGCCGGTTCTCGTTCACGACGTCGAGACGGCTGCGCCAGTCGTCGTCGCCCCATGCGTCGCGGCACAGTTGGCGCAGCTCTTCGTCGAGCTGCTGCCACTGCTGCCGGCCCCGCTCCCGGAGCGAGGCGGCATCCTCGTCGAGCTGCTCCTTCTCGCGGAGCAGCGCGCTGTACCGCGCCTCGCCCAGCATCCAGTCGCCCGTGGCGCGACCGGCGAGGTCCTCGAGGAACGCGGCGAACGACTCGTACGCTGCCGCGGCGCGATCGCCGGCTTCGGCGATCGTGGTGCGCAGCGCGCCGTCGTGCACCTCACCGGGCACGAGGTCACGGAAGTACGTGACCGCGGCTCGGCACTGTCCCAGCGCGCGGCGCACGAGCAACGGGCTCGCCATCGACGCGTCGAGGTTGGCCTTCCCGTCGGCGAGCACAGCCTCGACCTGGTCGAGTCGCGCGACCGCGGCGCGCACGAGATCGGGCTCCGGGTGCAGCCGACGCACGAACAGCGCGAACACGCCCATCAGCCCGGCGGACACGTACGCGTCGGGATCGCGCCGCCACCGTTGCCAGTCGCGGGTGATCGCCGATCCGCGCAGGCTGGACAGCACGAGATCGCGATCGATCGCGTCGCCCGTCACGGCACCGAAGCGCGCCGCCCACTCGTCCTCCGCCGCCTCCCTGCGGGCGATGCCGTCGGCGGACAGGTCCGGGAGGCGGTCGTCGCGCCCGTCGGCGCCGTGGAACGTGGCGCCCGTCGGGGACTCGTCGAACATCCACTCGATGTAGTCGGCGACGAGGTCGTCGAGGGAGGGTGACTCGGTCATGGCCTAGATGTACCCGCGCAGGCGGCTGGCCTGCGCGACGCGCTGGATCCCGATGGCGAAGGCGGCCTGGCGCAACGTGCACGACCGCTGCTCGGCGAAGGCCGCCGTCGCCGCGTACGCACGGGAGAGGTAGTCGTGCAGCGCCTCGTTGAAGCGCTCCTCCGTCCACGGCATCTGCTGGATGTTGCGCGTCCACTCGAAGTACGAGCCGGTGACGCCCCCCGCGTTGGCGAGGACGTCCGGTACGACGTCGATGCCGCGGTCGTGGAGGATCTTGTCGCCGCCCGGTGTCGTCGGGTAGTTCGCCGCTTCGATGACGACGCGTGCCTGCACGCGGTCGGCGTTCTCGTCGTGCAGCACCTCACCGAGCGCCGCAGGGACGAGGACGTCGCACGCCATCATCAGCAGCTCCTCGTTGGCGATCGCCTCCGCACCGGGGAGGTCGCCGACCTTGCCGCCGTTGCGGACGATTGTGAACAGCGCGTTGATGTCCAGGCCGCGTTCGTCGTGCACACCGCCCCAGCGGTCGGACACCGCGATCACGCGACAACCGCGTCGCGCCGCCTCGACAGCCGCATACGAGCCGACGTTGCCGAAGCCCTGGATGGCGACACGGAGGCCGTCGAGCTGCAGTCCCCGCTCCTTCGCGTGCGCTTCCAGGACGTCGATCACGCCTCGACCCGTCGCCGCCTCCCGTCCCGGCTGCCCACCGAGCGACAGCGGCTTGCCCGTGACGATGGCGGGTGTGTAGCCGTGCAGTCCCGAGTAGGCGTCCATCATCCATGCCATCGTCTGCGCGTTCGTGTTGACGTCGGGGGCGGGGATGTCGCGGTACTCGCCGATGACGTGGCTGATGCCGTGGACGAACCGGCGCGTCATGCGCTGCAACTCGTCCTGGCTCATCCCCGTCGGATCGACGGTGATGCCGCCCTTCGCGCCGCCGAAGGGGACGTCGAGCAGCGCGGTCTTCCACGTCATCAACGAGGCCAGCGCGCGGATCTCGTCGAGCACCGCCGACGGGTGATACCGCACGCCTCCCTTGTACGGACCGCGTGCGCCGTTGTGTTGCACGCGGTAGCCCTCGACGACGAGGAGGTCGCCGCTGTCGAGCCGCACCGGCACCTGGACGGTGATCTCCCGGTACGTCGACGTGAGCACCGAGTACATCTCCTCGTCGAGGTCGATGAGCCGCGCTGCTTCCTCGAAGTAGCGGTTCACCGCCTGGAACGCCGTCAGCCCTTCGCGTGGCACGGTGCGATCCTGTCAGTTCGCGGTGGTCGAAGGTTCGGATACGGGCGCGGGCAGCGCGAACACGCCGTCGTCGACCGTGCTGGCGTACGCGACCGCGTGCAACGAGCCGGTCGGGACCTCGATGTCGAGCGGCACGCCTTCCGCCGAGAGGCACAGCGTCGCCGAGGCGCCGAGCGAGGGGTCCTGGTCGTGGCCGGGCTTGCGCGTCGTCACGAGGCAGGTGGCGGTGACACCGACCATCGGACGTTGCTCGGTGCGGAAGTCGTAGTCCGCGGCGCGCTGGCGGAAGCGGTCGACGGCCTGTTGCACGGCATCGGCACTCAGCACCCCGCCGCTGCTCGACGGCGTTGGCCCGAGGTCGCCGCATTGCCACGAGCCCGCGGTCATCGTGCACTGGAACGAGCCGTCGTGGTTGACGATCGTGGCGTCGACCGAGCCGTCGGCATGGAACACGTCGATGCGGCGCAACGGCGGATGCTGCGTCGTCGTGATCTGCACGGGCGCGCCCGAGCTGTCGACCGTCGTGATGCTCGAGGTGTACGTCGCGCCGGCCGCCTTCGACGCGAGCGCGAAGAAGTCGGCGACGTCCTTCGGCAACCCCGCCTGCTGCGCGATCGAGCTCTGCTGCTGGGCCCGCGTGGCGCTGCCGCCGCCGCACGCCGGCAGCAGCAACGCCGCGATGATCGACGTGACGAGGGCGGCGGTGCGGCGCACGCGGCCCGACCGTACCGGAGCGCCACGTACCATCGAAGGCGCATGACCGGAGCAGACGTCGAACCAATCAGCGGACGGGCACCGCTGCGACGATCGTTGCTCCTCGGGTTGGCCGTCGGGGTGCCGGTGGCGATCGCCGTGGTCGGCGTGACCTACGCCATCATCGCCATCCCCGTCTACGCGCTCGCGCAGTCCGACCCCCATGGCCTCGATCGTCCGTTCTTCCGCCACGCGCTGACCAGGGTCGCCCTGCCCCTCGGTGTCGTGATCGGGCTCGTCATCGGTAGCGTCGTGGCCGTGTGGTACCGACGGGGAGGACAGTTGCCCACCGACCGGAGCCCGTTCTGATGGCGACCTCGCCCGCGGACGCGCCGCTCCGCCTGCTCACCGTGCACGCCCATCCCGACGACGAGTCCTCCAAGGGTGCGGGCACGGTCGCCCGGTACCACGACGAGGGCGTGTGGTGCACGCTCGTGTGCTGCACCGGTGGTGAGGCAGGCGACATCCTCAACCCCGCCATGGACCGCGAGGACGTGCGCGCCGATCTGCCCGGTGTGCGCCGCCGTGAGCTCGATCGCGCCGCGGAGATCATCGGCTACGACGAGGTCGTGTGGCTGGGCTACCGCGACTCCGGCATGCCCGACACGCCGGAGAACGCCGATCCGCGCTGCTTCGCTCGGGCCGAGCTCGACGAAGCCGTCGAACGGCTCGTGCGCGAGGTGCGCCGCGTGCAGCCGCACGTGATCGTCACCTATCCCGATCGCCAGGAGGGCTACCCGCATCCCGACCACCTGCGGGTGCACGACATCTCCATCGCCGCCTTCGACGCCGCCGGCGATCCCGACCGGTTCCCCGACGCCGGCGATCCGTGGCAGCCGCTGAAGCTCTACTACACGATGTGGTCGAAGAAGCGCGTGCTGGCGATGCACGAGAAGATGCTCGAGCTCGGGCTCGAGTCGCCGTACGACGAGCGGTGGCTCGACCGCCCGTCGCAGGACGAACGCATCACCACCGAGATCGACGTCGGTGCCTACTACGGCCGGCGCAAGGAGGCCCTCCTCGCGCACGCGACGCAGATCGACCCGAACTCGCCGTTCTGGTTCTCGCTCCCCGACGAGGTCGCGGCGGGCGTGTACCCGTACGAGGACTACACGTTGGCGCGCAGCCTCGTGGACAGCTCCGTGCCGGAGGACGATCTGTTCGCCGGGGTGCGGGCGCACTCGGGTGAGCCCGTTGTCTACGATCCCCGCGCCCGCCAGTGACGATCGAAGGGAAGCAGCCATGGCGAAGTTCCTGAGCCAGGAGTGGCTCGATCTGCAGAAGGATCTCGCGCAGGAGTTCCCGGAGCGCCCGGGCGCAACCGCGCGCATGCAGTACAAGATCACCGGCGCGCCGGACGGCGACATCGCGTTCTACACGGTCATCGACAACGGCAAGATCGTCGAGAACTCGCTCGGCGAGGATCCGGCGGCCGAGTTCACGATGGCGGTCGGCTACGAGGACTTCATGAAGACGAGCAAGGGCGAGCTCGACGCCAACGCCGCGTTCATGCAGGGCCGCATCAAGGTGACGGGGAACATGGGCAAGCTGATGTCGCTCATGCCGTTGACGCAGAGCCCGGAGTACAAGGCGATCTCGGACAAGGTCAACGCGCAGACCGAGTACTGATCGGCGCCGTCGGCCCGACCCGCTACGTCAGCTTCGCGGCGACGTGGATGGTGACGTGATGCGCCGTGGCGTCGCGGTCGTAGGCGTCGATCGTCCCCGTCGCCGTGAGGTAGACGAGCGTCGACTCGCCGGGGCGGAGCGTGCCGGTGTCGATGCTGTCGCTGGTGAGGCCGTGGTCACGTGCGCCCTGGTTCACGACGGTGATGGCGTCGCCGACGCGGAGGTCGACTGATGCCGGATCGATGCGGTCGTCGGTGAGCGTGATCGTGGCCTTCGGCGTGAACGTGAGGCTGGCGCCGTCGCCCGGGCCGGGCTCGTCGCCACCGTGGTGGCAGCCGGCGCCGGCGAGCGTCGCGAGCGCGACGAACACGATCACGAGAGCTCGACGCAGCCGCAACGCGCGCATGGCAAGGCGACCGTAGTGGAGCCGTGGGGGTCCGATCGGGGAGGGGATCTCGCCGCGCTCGTCGCCGCCGCCCTCCCGGACGAGGAGCTGCGGGCGTCCGAGCTCGTCGACACGTGCTGGGCCGAGGGTGGCGTGGTGCTGGGCGCGCCGGACGGACGGGGCGCGGTCGCCGTTGCCACCGCCGTGGAGGGCGAGCGCACGATCGGGTACGTGAAGCTGCTCGTCGTCGACCCCGCCGCGCAACGGCGGGGCGCGGGACGGGCGCTGCTCGACGCCGCCCACGAGTGGGCGTTCGCGCGCGGCGCGGCGGAGATCCGGGCCGGCGCGGCGCCGCCGTTCTACGTGTGGCCCGGGTGCGACGTCCGCCACCTGGGCGCGTTGTGCCTGTTCGAGGCCGCCGGCTACTGGACCGTCGGTGCCGAGCTCAACATGTCGTGCGCGACGTCGTTGCGCGTCGCGCCCCCGGACGGTGTGCGCGTCGTCCGCCTCGACGCCGAGCGGCGACCCGCCGACGTCGCGGCCGTGCTCGCGCTGGTCCGCGCCGAGTGGCCCAACTGGGAGGTCGAGACGGCGCGCGGCATCGAGCGGGGCACGTGCCATGCCGCGCTGGTCGACGGCCCGGACGGCGCGCCCGTCGCCGTCGGCTACGCGTCGCACTCGGTGAACCGTCGTGGCTGGATCGGTCCGATGGCGACGGATCGGCGGCGACAGCACGGCGGCGTCGGCGCCGCGTTGTTGAGCTGCTTGTGCGCGGACCTCGCGGCGGACGGACTGACGCGCGCCGAGATCGCGTGGGTCGGCCCGGTGCGGTTCTACGCGAAGACGGCGAACGCGACCGTGTCGCGCGTGTTCCGCTCGCTCACGCTGCCTCGGCCCGCTGGAGGTCGCGCAGCTCGCGGTACCCGATGAGGCGGGCGCCGCTGCGTTCGAGCAGCGTGCGCAGGCCACCGTCGTGCACGACCAGGTCGTGGTCGTCGACCCGTGCAGACCAGTCGGGCGCCAGGGCGCGCAGCTCCGGTGTGTCGACCGCGGGGTGCACGAAGACCTCGGTGACACCGGGGCGCAGGTCGAGCACGACGCGCTCGATCGTGCGGCGGCTCCCGACCCCGGGCACGGTGACGAGGTGGTCGGGGAAGACGACGCCCTCTTCCGCGGCGAGGCGGCGGAACGGGAAGCCGATCATGCGCTCGGACGACTCGCCCGACAGGCGCAGCGGCAACCCGAACTCCACCGCGAGGTCGACGTAGACGTCGAAGAACTCCGGCCGCAGCTGCAACGCACCCATGTGGGAATCGAGGTGGCTCACGTCGAAGCCCCAGAGGATCGCCCGCTCGATCTGGGCGCGCAGCTCGCGCCGGACCTCGTCGAGGTCGGCGTGATCCCACACGTCCTCGATCGTGCGCGGGAACCCGCCGTCGCCGTCGAGCAACGACGGTGCGTGCGTGATGGGACCCCAGCGGTACAGGTCGTACTCGGCGTTCAGCGTGAGGTGCACGCCCACGTCTTCGCCCAGGTAGCGGGCGGCCGCCTCCCGCGCCCACGGGCACGGCACCATGAGCGTCGAGCTCGTCGCCAACCCGTCTCGCAGCGCCTCGTAGCACGCCACGTTGGCGGCGTAGCTGGACCCCAGGTCGTCGCAGTTGATGATGAGCAGTCGAGCGTCGGCGCCGTGGCCCAGACGTTCGGCGAGCGTCGTCACGTCGCAGCACGCTACCCGCCTCCCGCGACGTGGAAGCCACCGCACGCGCCCCACAGCCCCGTGCGCGCCGCCTTCGCCGCCGCCGCCGCACGCTCGATCTCGCCGCGGTGCGCCACGTTGGGCTCGATCACGAGCGGCCCCGCGTACCCGTCGCGCACCATGGCGAGGTCGACGAAGGTGCCGTCGTCGCGGAAGACGTAGGCCAGCAACCGGCCGTAGCGGTCGCGGGTCACGGTGTCGCGCTCGAGGCGCACGGTCGTGCCGTCGGGCAGCAGGTCGCGCAGGTGGACGGCGGCCTCGGGACCGAAGCACTCGACGGGCGTGCCGGGCTTGTGCGTCTCCGGGGTGTCGATGCCGAGCAGGCGGACGTGCTCGTCGCGGCCGCCGACGTGCACGACGATCGTGTCGCCGTCGATGACACGCGCCACGGTTGCCCGGCCCTCGACGACCGCGGCCGCGGCGTGGCTGCCGCACCCGCACAACACGACGGTCGCGACGACGACCGACCACACGACGCACGCGACGCGCACGCTGCACCTCCTGCTCGAACCATCGGAGGCCGACCGTTGTCGCCGGTCAGCGAGCGTCGAGGAGGATCGTACGCAGGGGGTGTGACAGCGAAGCGGTCAGTTCCCGAAGCGACGTGGGAAGCGGGCGGCGAGTTGCGCCCGCCGGCGCTTGATCGAGAGCAGCAGCAGCGCCCGCACGATCGTCAACGCCGCGAACAGCACGCCGAGGACGGTGTTGCCGTTGGCGAGCAACACGACGGCGATCAATCCCGTCAGCGCCACCATCAGCCAGCGCAGCCAGAGCATCGAACGGAACGGCGGTCCACCCACGCAGGCAGTTGTACCTCCGGCGCTGCGGCGACGCGTTAGACCCGCGTGATGATCAAGTTGACGTTCGTGGTGCGCCGCCGCAGCGATGTCGAGGCGGAGGAGTTCCACCGGTACTGGCGCGACGAGCACGGCCCGCTCGTCCGCTCGTACACGGACGCGCTGGCGATCCGTCGCTACGTGCAGGTCCACCGCATCGACACACCCGCCAACGACGCCTTGCGCGCCAGCCGCGACGCGGACGAGCCCTACGACGGCGTCGCCGAGTTGTGGTGGGACGACCTCGACGCGCTCGCGGCAGCGACGTCGACGCCGGAGGGCGTCGCCGCCGGTCGGGCCCTCCTCGAGGACGAGCGGCGGTTCATCGACCTCGAGCGATCCGCGTTGTGGCTCGGCGAGGAGGTCGAGATCATCGGTGCCGGTGGGTGACGGGCACCGAGCGTTGCGTCAGATGCGCTCCAGGATGGTGCCCGTACCGAGCCCGCCGCCGCAGCACATCGTGACCAGCGCGTTGGTGCCGTCGGTGCGCTCCAGCTCGTGCAGCGCCTTGGTGACGAGCACGGCGCCGGTCGACCCGAGCGCGTGACCGATGGCGATGGCGCCGCCGTTCGGGTTCACCTTCTCGTGATCAGGTGACAGCTCGCGCTCCCACGCGAGGACGACCGACGCGAACGCCTCGTTGATCTCCGTGAGGTCGATGTCGTCCATCGTCATGCCGTTGCGCTCGAGCAAGCGGTGGGTGGCATCGATCGGACCGGTGAGCATCAGCACGGGGTCGGTGCCGACGAGGCACGTGTCGACGATGCGGGCCCGCGGGCGCAGACCCAGCTCGTCGGCCTTGGCGCGCGTCATGAGCAGGACGGCGGCGGCGGCGTCGGAGATCTGCGACGACGAAGCGGCGGTGTGCACGCCGTCGGGGCGGGCGACGGGCTTGAGCTGCGAGATGCCCTCGAGCGTGGTCTCGCGGAGACCTTCGTCGCGCGCCACGCGGTGCGTCGTGCCGGTGGGCTTGCCGTCCTCGCCGAGGTCGGGCGCGTCGACGGGCACGACCTGCGTGTCGTAGCGCCCCTCGGCCCAGGCCCTCGCGGCGCGTGCTTGCGATTCGACGCCGAGCTGGTCGGTCTCGGCGCGGGTGATGCCCCACTTCTCGGCGATGCGCTCGGCGCCCTCGAACTGCGTCGTCCACTCGTAGCGGGAGAAGTACGACTTGGGCACGGCCTTGCCCACGCCCTCGCTCAACGACGACCCCATGGGCACGCGGCTCATGAGCTCGACGCCCGAGGCGACGGCGACGTCGACGACGCCCGACGCCACGAGGCTGGTGGCGAGGTTCGTGGCCTGCTGCGAGGAGCCGCACTGGCTGTCGACGGTGGTGGCGGCGGCGGAGATCGGCAGACCGGCCGTCAGCCACGCCGTGCGCGTCACGTTGAACGCCTGCATGCCGACCTGGCTGACGCAGCCGCCGACGACCTGCTCGACGTGGGCGGGATCGATCCCGGACCGGTCGACGAGCTCCTTCAGGATCGTCGCGAGGAGATCGACGGAGTGGAACGTCGACAATCCGCCCCCGCGGCGGCCGATGGGCGACCGCACCGCCTCGACGATGACGACTTCGTTGCCACGCTGCTCACTCATGCGGGCAGCCTATGGCCGCGCGCGCGCGAGCGACCAGCCGAACCTGACACGGGCGTCAGCGGGTTCGCGGTCGCCGACGGGGGCGCTCAGCGCCACCTTCGGCGGGTGTTCACGCCGATGGCCTGGAGGAGGAAGAGGAGGACGCAGGCGCCCACGAAGGCGACGAGGATCGACCACAGACCGAAGTCGGTGATGCCCTTGCCGCCGGCGGCGTTGAAGATGGCGCCGCCGAGGATCCCGCCGAGGATGCCGATCGCCATCGTGCCGAGGCAGCCCCGGCGCTCGGAGCCCGTGGCCCGGCGGGCGAGCGCACCGGCGAGCAGGCCGACGACGATCCATCCGAGCACGCCCATCGGCCGGCACGTTACCGGTGGGTCAGGCGGCGGTGCGGTCTCGTTGGGCCCGCTGGCGACGCTCGTCGGCGGCGGACCGGCGGGCCTTCTGCAACGCGGCACGGGCGGCGGCGACGCCGCGCAGCCCGATCTCCTTCGTCACCTCGTCGAGGTGCCAGTCGGGCTCCGGCGGCTCGAGCAGGAGCAGCTGACGTTCCATGCCGCCATCTTCCCCAAGGGGTGTGACAGTGAAGCCGGGAATTCGGCCCGAAACCGGAGTGCCGATCGTCACATCCTCGGCGTCGGGGGCGACGCGGCGGGAGGGTCAGACGGGGGCGCCGGGGGCGACCAGGGGCCACGGGCGGGCCCGCTCGACGGTGCGCGCCAGGTCGAACAGCAGGGCGTCCTCGTGGTGGCGGCCGATGACCTGCATGCCGACCGGCAGCCCCTCGAACGTCCCCGCGGGGATGGAGCAGGCGGGGTTGCCCGTGATGTTGGCGGGGATGGTCAACGCACCGTTGTTCTCCACGCCGACCGTCACGTCGCCGACCCTGGTGTTGACGGTGACCTCCGCGGGATAGGCGACGTCCGGGTTGGTGGCGCAGATCACGAAGTCGACCTGGTCGAAGAGATCGGCCATCTTCTCGTTCGCGTCGCGGCGGTTGCGCTCGCCGGCGGCGGCGATGTCGAGGTTCATGGCCTGCGTCGCGATCTCGAGCCCGAAGGCGATCTCGACGGTGAGGTCGTCCTTGCACGCGGGCCACCGCCGTTCGAGATCGACGAGGAGCGTGGCGAGGTTCGCCATCGCCCACTCGAAGCCGAGACCCGGGAGCGCGACGGGGACGTCGACGAGTTGCAGCCCCGCCTCCGCGGCGAGCGCCTCGCCTGCCTCGCGCACGATGGCCTCGACCTCGGGACGCAGCACGGCCGAGCCGAGCGTCGGAGCGATCACGGCGCGCTTGCCGCGCAGGTCGTACGTGTCGAGCCCGCGCTCCCAGCCGTCCACGCGGGGGAGCGAGTAGGGGTCGCGCGAGTCGTAACCGTTGCAGACGTCGAACCACCGCGCCGCGTCGCGCACGGAGCGGGCGAGGCAACCGACGACCACCGTCATCGGACCGATCAGCACCTGCGGACCACGAGGGATGCGGCCGGCGGTACCCTTCATCCCGAAGAGCCCGTTGAACCCCGCGGGGATGCGGATGGACCCGCCGCCGTCACCGCCCGTCGCGATCGGCGCCAGCCCGCCCGCGACCGCGGCGGCGGAGCCGCCCGACGATCCGCCCGCCGTGTGCGCCGGGTTCCACGCGTTGCCGGTGACACCGTGCAACTTGGTGACGCTCACGTTGAGGCCACCGAACTCCGACGCCGCCGTCTGCCCGAAGAGGTTGGCGCCCGCGGCGCGCAGGCGCGTGATCATCGTCGAGTCGTGGTCCGCGACGCGGTCCGCGAACACGAGCGACGCCTCGCTGTACGGCCATCCCGCGACGGGCTCGAGCTCCTTGACGGCGACGGGCACACCACCGAAGGGGAGGTCGACGTCGGCGGCTGCCGCGGCGAGCTGCGCAGCCTCGACGTCGAGGTGCGTGAACGCGTGCAGCGCGCTGCGTTCGATGGCCTCGAGGCAGGCGTCGAGCGCCTCGGCCGGCTTCAGCTCACCGGCCCGGAAGGCGTCGACCAGCGCGCACGCGTCACCCATCCATGGTTCGGCCATGGGGACAGGTTCGCACGCGGACGGCTTCGTTCCTGCCGGGTGACGCCACCTAGGGTCTGCACTCACATGGACGCCAAGGAGTTCCTCGGCCTGCAGCCGACGCACAACCCGCACCGCTGGGTGCTGCCGATCACGCCCGCGGTCTGCACCGGGGGCAACTTCCTCTTCGGCGGATGCGGGCTCGGTGCGGCGATCGCCGCGCTCGAGGGCACCACCGGCCGGCCCGTGGTGTGGGCGGCGTCGCAGTACCTCTCGTTCGCGCGCCCGCCCGACGTCATGGACATCGACGTCACCATCGCCGAGGCAGGCCACCAGATCACGCAGGCGCGCGCGGTCGCGCACGTCGCCGATCGCGAGATCCTCACCGTCAACGCCGCGCTCGGCTCGCGCCCGCTCGACACGAACGGGCAGTGGGAGGAGATGCCGGACGTTCCCGCGCCGGACGACGCCCCGCCCCGCGGGTACCGCAACCCGCGCGACGACTCGATCATGCAGCGCCTCGACATGCGTCTCGCGCTCGGGCGCGACTTCCGCGACTTCGACGGCACACCGGGCACGGGACGCTCCGCGTTGTGGGCGCGCGTGCCCGAGGTGCTCGACATGTCGGCGGCGACGCTCGCCATCCTCGGCGACTACGTGCCGTTCGGCGTCGGGCAGGCGCTGGGGCAGATGGCCGGGGGGACGAGCCTCGACAACACGTTGCGGGTGGCACGGCTGGTGCCGACGGAGTGGATCCTGCTCGACATCCAGGTGCACACGGTGCAGCACGGCTTCGGCCACGGGCTCGTGCACCTCTGGTCGCGTGACGGCACGCTGCTCGCGATCGCCAGCCAGTCGTGCATCGTGCGCTTCTGGTCGGAGGAGGATCGCAAGCGCATCAGCGAGGAGATCGGCGAGTTCGCGGAGGAGAAGGGGCGATGACGCAGCGCTACGGCATGACGATCCCGTTCGACGGCATCCCGCTCGGCGAGCAGCGCGACCTCATCGTCGAGCTGGAGGACCTCGGGTACACCGACGTGTGGTCGGCCGAGTCGGATGGAGCAGACGGCTTCACGCCGCTGACGCTGGCGTCGGTGTGGGCGCCGTCGTTGCGACTGGGCACGGCGATCATCCCTGCGTTCACGCGCGGCCCCGCGTGCATGGCGCAGTCGGTCGGCGCGCTCGCGCAGGCCGCGCCGGGGCGCTTCGTGCTCGGCCTGGGCACGTCCTCGAACGTCATCGTCGAAGGGTGGAACGGCATCCCGTTCGAGCGACCGTACGAGCACACGCGCGACATGGTGCGCTTCCTGCGCGCCGCGATGACCGGCGAGAAGGTGTCGCAGGAATTCGACTCGTTCACGGTGCGCGGCTTCCGGCTCAAGGTGCTGCCGCCGGAACCCGTGCCGATCCTCGTCGCCGCGCTGCGCGAGGGGATGCTGCGCCTCGCGGGGCGCGAAGGCGACGGCGCCATCATCAACTGGTTGTCCGCCGACGACGTGAAGACGGTCGCGCCGGTCGTGCAGGGCGCGTCGCGTGACGGTGCGGAGAAGGAGATCGTCGCCCGCATCTTCGTGGCGCCGACGGCGGATGCCGACACCGTGCGAGCCATGGGCAAGTTCGCGATCGCGGCGTACCTCAACGTGCCGGTGTACGCCGCGTTCCACGAATGGCTCGGGCGCGGCGACGTGCTGGCGCCGATGTGGCAGAAGTGGAAGGACGGCGATCGCAAGGGTGCCATCGACGTGATCCCCGACTCGCTCGTCGACGAGCTCATCGTGCACGGCCCGCCGGAAGCGTGCCGCGAGCACATCCAGCGCTACGTCGACAACGGTGTCGACACGCCCGCGCTCGCGTTGCTGCCGTTCGGCATCGACACGCGCCAGGCGATCCGGGATCTCGCGCCCCGTTGATCCGCCCGGCGACGGCAGGCGACCGGCCTGCCGTCCTCGCGCTGCTGCGCCGTTCGCTCGGCGTCGGTGACGACCCGCGCTACGAACGGTTCTTCTCGTGGAAGCACGACGAGAACGCGTTCGGCCCGTCCTACGAGTGGGTGGCGGTCGAGGACGAGACGGTCGTCGGCTATCGCGCGTTCCTCCGATGGGAGTTCGTCGTCGACGGCGAGGTCGTGCGCGCCGTGCGCGCCGTCGACACCGCGACCCATCCCGACCACCGCGGCAAGGGGATCTTCCGCGCGCTCACGCTCCACGCCGTGGAGGCGATGACGGCCGACGGTGCCGGGTTCGTGTTCAACACGCCCAACGACCAGAGCCGGCCCGGGTACCTGACGATGGGGTGGGAGGTGGTCGGCCGGCTCCCCGTCGCCGTCCGGCCGCTGCGTGCGCGCGCGTTGTGGCGCATGGCGCGTGCTCGTGTCCCGGCGGCGCGCTGGTCGCTGCCGACCGAGGCCTTCGAGCCGCCTGCCGCACTCGAGGACGTCGAGGTGCCGTCCGCACCCGGCTGGTCGACGAACCGCACGCCGGCGTACCTCACCTGGCGGTACGGCCTCGACGATCTCGCGTACCGCGTCGTGCGCGCCGACGGCGAAGCGGCGGTGCTCCGGTTGCGCGAACGCGGCCCGCTGGTCGAGGCGACGATCGCCGAGGCGTGGGGCGAGACGATCGTGGCGCGTCTGCCCCGGCTGCTCCGCACCGCGACGAGCGCGGACGTCGCGGTGCGCATCGGTGGACCGCTGGGACGCGCCATCACGTCCGGCGGACCGACGTTGACGTGGCGCGCGCTCGCCCGCCACGACCGGCCGTCGCTCGACGCGTGGTCGCTCACGACGGGCGACATCGAGCTGTTCTGATCCCGTAGCGTCGGCTCGATGCAGCCGATCTTCCGCCACGTCGACGATCCCGACGTGCGATGGCAACCGGTGAAGCGGCAGCGCAACGCCGACGGCAGCGAGGCATGCGTGTGGGAGAAGTGGTTGGCGTTCTCCGCCGAGCCGCAGTACCTGTCGCTCTACGCGCGGTACGACCCCGGCATGATCGTGCGCCGCCACGGCCACCGCAGCCCGCACATCGTCTTCGTCATCGAGGGCGAGCTGTGGTGCGACGACCGGCGGTGCCCCGCCGGCACGCACATCGAGCTGCCGCTCGGCGCCGCGTTCGGTCCGCTGCGCGCCGGCGCCGAGGGAGCGACGCTGTTCGAGGTGATGATGGGCGACCCGCGGTCGTGGGGCGACGACCCCGCCGCGTTCGAGCGCGAGCTCGCGGCGCACGGCGCCGCGCCGTTGCCCGACGTCGAGCTCGAGTTCCCGCCGTGGCTCGAGGACCTGCGCGCCGAGTGGCGGGAGTGACTAGTTTCCGGTCGCGCCAAGCGGGGAGAACCGTGTGCGCCCTCGACCGGGCGGACCAACCCATGGAGGTACGGCATGAGAACCACGTTCGTCCGCGTCACGGCGGTCGCGATGATCGTCGGTGCACTGCTGGTGCTCGGCGGCGCCACGTCCGCCGGCGCCATCCCGTCCACGTACGTGTGCGGTGGCGGGTCGATCCCGTCGGGCTCGTACGGCTCGGTCAGCATCGCGGGGCTGTGCAGCGTCGACAGCGGCAACGTGACCGTCAACGGCACGCTCACCGTCGGTCCGGGTGCGGGCCTCAACGCCGCCTTCGGTGGCTCGGACCTCACCGTGCACGGTGACGTGAACGTCATGAAGAACGGCATCCTCGTCCTGGGCTGCGTCCCCGAGTCGTTCCCGTGCTTCAACGACGATCAGCAGAACCCGACGATGAGCACGCATCACCAGGTCGACGGCAACCTCACGTCCCGCAACGCGCTGATGATGCTCGTGCACGGCAACACCATCGACGGCAGCGTCGTCCACCGCGGTGGTGGCGGCGGCGACACGTGCGACAACTTCCCGCTCGGGCCGGACGGGCCGCCCGCGTACAGCACGTACGAGGACAACTTCATCGGCGGCGACGCGTCGATCGGTCAACTGCAGACGTGCTGGCTCGGGTTCATCCGTAACCAGGTCGGCCACGACGTCACGTTCGCCCAGAACGTGAACAACGACCAGGACGGCAACGAGGTCGTGTCCAACCAGGTCGGTCGCAACCTGAGCTGCTACGGGAACTCGCCGGCCGCGCAGGAAGGCGACTCGTCCGGTGCCCCGAACGTCGTCGGCGGTCGCGCCACGGGCGAGTGCGCGGCGCTGTCCGTGCACGCGACCTGAGCTGACGTCCCGCGCCGGGCCGGTCTCGCCGGCCCGGCGCCGAGGACGCCGCTCGTCGAGCGCCCCAGCGAACACGTGTTCGTCTACACTGGCACGGGTGCAGTACGCGTTGCAGGGGTCGTTGTTCGGGTCGCTCGAGCCGAGCGTCGACGGCTCCTTCCGCGGTCTGACGCGCGTCGCGCTCGACGACGAGGCATGGGTGGACGTCGTCCCCGGCTGGCTCACGGGCGCGGACGAGCTGTTCAGCCGGCTGCTCGACGTCGTCCCGTGGGCGGGACGGCGCGTGCACATGTACGACAAGGTCCTCGACCAGCCGCGGCTCGACGCGTCCATCGCGCGTGACGTGCGGCCACCGGTCGTGGAGGAGATGCGGGCACAGCTGAGCGCCCGCTACGGCGTCGAGTTCACGTCCGTGCGGGCGAACCTCTACCGCGACGGCAACGACAGCGTGGCGTGGCACGGCGATCGGGTGGCGCGCGAGCGGCCGCTGGCCTTCGTCGGCATCGTGTCCTTGGGTGCTCGCCGCCGCTTCCTGCTACGACCGAACGGCGGCCGTCGCAGCGTGCGCTTGGATCCCGGTCCCGGCGATCTGCTCGTCATGGGCGGCGCGTGCCAACGCACGTGGCAGCACTCGGTGCCGAAGACGTCCTCGACCGAGCCCCGCATCTCGGTCACGTTCCGGCACGCCTACGACGACGTCTGAGTGGTCGGCGCGCCCGGTGGTGGGCAGCCCGACGGCGCGGGCTTGCCGGCGAAGCGGTCGTCGATCCACTGCTTGATGTCCTCGAACGCGACCGGCACGACACCGGCGTGCGTCTGGCCGTCGTACACGGTGCGCGTCACGACCTGTCCGAGGCTGCACAACCGGTTGAACAGGAGCTGGCTGGCAACGGGTGGGATGAGCTCGTCGGCACCGCCGTGCACGATGAACAACGGAGAATCGCTGCGGACGTGACCGGGGTCGTTCTGCTGCAGCAACGACGCGAAGGGTTCGGTCGTCGCGGGGTCGGCCTTCACCAGTTGGTCATAGGGCACGTGCAGCTCGTCGTGCGTGATGCCGCAGCCATGCTCGACAACGGGCAGCAGGCTCAGCGCCTTGTCGGTCAGCACGGCGTGCAGGTCGACGTCCGGATAGGCGGCGTGGAAGCCGTCGGCCACCATCAGCAGCAGTGACTCGTCGGGCGCGTTGCGCAGCAGCGCGCCGAGCAGCGGCAGCTCGGTGGCCGGTGCCCCTGCCTCCGTGCCGAGCAGGTGCAGCTCCGGTGCCCACGTCGACGCGATCTGGTTCGCGAACAGCGCGGCGTGGCCGCCCTGGCTGTGGCCCCACACGACGAACCGGTCACCTGCCTGCGCGAACGACAGATGGCGGGCGGCGCGCACGATGTCGATCACGCCGCGCGCTTCGCTCTCGCCGACGATGTAGGGATGCACGCCCGGCGTGCCGAGCCCCTCGTAGTCGGTGGCGACGACGATGTCGCCCTCGTCGAAGAACGGCTGCGCGAGCGCGCCGACGCTCGTGACGTCCGGCTTCTTCGACGGCGCGCACTCGTCGGCCAGCCCCGTCGTGCCGTGCGCCCACGACACGATGTTGCGTCCGCCCGGCGGCGCCGGCGCGGTGGGCACGCTGATCAGACCGGTCACCGCGATGTCGTCGCCGTGCAAGGACTGCGAGTGGTACATGACTCGGTACACCGTCGCGTCGTGCACGTCGGGCAACGACAGCTGCTGCACGCGGATCACGTCGCCGGGATGCCCCGGCGGCAACGGTGACGGCACGACGTAGAAGTCGTCGTCGCTGCCGGTGAACAGCGTGCCGTCCTGCGGCGCCGTCGGTGACGTCGTCGTTGTCGTCGTGGTGGTGCTCGCGCTCTTCGAGTGTCCGCTCGAGCACGCGGCCACGACGAGCACGAACGCGAACAACGCGACGAGACGGCGCACGGCCGGCACAGTACGTGAGCGCCCGCGCCAGAATGGGTCGTGCGCCCGATCCGTGTGACGTTCTTCTGGTTCGGGTTCTTCTGGGGCACTTGGGCGGTCGTGGCCTTCGACGTGCAGCGGTTCCTCGGGTTCAGCGACGCGCAACTCGGGTTGCTCCTCGCCGGCACCGTGTTCGGTGGCAGCGTCGCCAACGCCAGCGGCGGTGTCCTCGCGGAGCGGCACGGCACGCGCACCGTGCTGTCGATCGCGTTGCTGACCTGGGCTGCGCTGCTCGGCGCGGTGGCGGCGTGTACGAACACGATCGGGTTCTGCGTGCTCTTCCTCGGCGCGGTCGCGTCCGGTGGGCTCGTCGACGTCGTCATGAACGTCGCCGCCACGGCAGCGCTCGGTGACGAGTCGCGGCGGCTGTTGCGCCTGCACGCGCTCTTCAACGGCGGCGCGCTCGCCGGCGCCGCGACCGCAGGTGTCGTCGTCGGCTTCGACTTCAGCTTCCGCGTCGTGTGGGTCGCGGTCGCCGCCGTTGCCGTCGTGATCGCGTGGTGGTGCCGGCGCAGCGATCTCCCCGCCGGTGAGCGCGGTGAGCACCACACCATCGGCCACGGTCTGTCCGCCATCCGCCGTGCCGGCCTCACGACCGTCGCGCTCGTCTTCGCGGCCGGCGCGCTCGTGGAGGGCGGCATCGGTACGTGGGGCGTGCTGTTCCTGCGCTCGGACCTCGGACTCGCGGCCGCGGCCGGTGCCGCCGCCTACGTCGTCGGCCAGTTGCTGGCCACGATCGCCCGCTCGACGCTCGGTTGGACGACGGACCACCTCGGCGATCGCCGCGGCGCGCAGTGGGGCCTCGCCCTCGCGGCCGTCGGTCTGCTCGTCGAGGCCACCGCGACGCAGACGCTGCCCGCCGCGGTGGGGCTCGGCATCGCCGCCGTCGGTGTGGCGGTGTACTGGCCGCTGTTGCTGGCGTACGCGAGCCGCGGCGTCGATCGTCCCGGGCTCGTGGTGGGCGGGCTCAGCGCGTGCGGGTACGTGGGGTTCCTCGCCGGGCCGCCCGTCGTGGGTTGGGTCGCGCAGGCGACCGACCTTCGATGGGGCGTCGCCGTCCTCGCCACCGCCGCCCTCGCCGGCGCCGTGGTGCGGGTGCGCGTGCCCGTGGCTCAGGAGGGGAGCAGGATCGCGAGCTGACGGCTCTGCGCGAGCAGCGTGCCGTCGGGTGCCCACACGTGCCCGTCCTCCTCGACGAAGCCTTCGGCCGCGGTGCGGCTGACGAACCGCACGAGCGCGTGGTCGTCGGCAGCGAGCGACTCGTGGGGGAGCGACGCGCGGAAGTGGATCGTGAGATCGACGGTCGGCACCGGCGTGTCGACGATGGCGAACGCGGCCGGCGGCCACGCATCCGTCATGGCGGCCACCACGATCGCATCGACCGGTTCCGGATCCACCAGGCGCAACCAGCCGCCGGTGACGGCGCGCTCGGCGCGAGTGAACGGCGGCGCGCCGAGCGCGAACCGGTGGTCCCAGTAGCTCGTGAACGGCAGCGACGGGCCGGGGCGCTCGACGTACGGGACGTCGGCGACACCGCGCACCTCGGGTGCCGTGTCGTGCTGCCAATCCACCGCTTCCCACGGCGGCGAGAAGGCGCCGAGCGCGGTGACGGCGATGGCACCGTCCTGCACGAGCCGCGCCGCGCACGTGACGAGCGAACGTCCGACGCGCACGAGGTCGGTGGTGATCGTCGCGGGGCCCGCGACGGGCGCGCGTGGATAGTGCACGGTCAGCGAACGAGGGGGCCGGGGACGGTCATCGAGCTCGTCGACGCGCGTGGTCATCGCCCGCAACAGCAGCGCCGCGAGGTAGCCGCCGTTCGGACCGCGCACGATGAACGACGACGGATCGACGTCCACCGCGAACTCGTCGGTGCTCGTCCGCGCCACCGCGGTCAGCTCGGAGAATTTCATGAGGCCCGTTGCGCGTTGAACGTGCGTCGGTACCCGAGGGGCGACGTGCCGACCATCCGGCGGAAATGCGTGCGCAACACGGTGGCCGACCCGAAGCCACACCGTTGCGCGATGACCTCGACGGGCAACTCCGTCGTCTCGAGCAGGCGTTGCGCGAGCAGGATCCGCTGCCGCAGCACCCACTGCAGCGGTGTCGTGCCCGTGACGGCACGGAAGCGGCGTGCGAACGTGCGGGGGCTGAGCAGCGCCCGCCGCGCGAGCGTCTCGACGGCGAGCGGCTCGTCGAGATGGGCCACCGCCCAGTCGAGCGTCGCCGACAACGGGTCGTCGTCCTCCATGTCGATGGCCGGTTGCACGAACTGCGCCTGCCCACCGTCGCGGTGCGGCGGGACCACCATCCGCCGGGCCACGGCGTTGGCCACCTCGGCGCCGTGGTCGTTGCGCATCAGGTACAGGCACAGGTCGATGCCGGCGGCGGTGCCCGCGGACGTCAGCACGTTGCCGGCGTCGACGTACAGCACGTCGGGATCGACCTCGAGGTCGGGGAACTGGGCCCGCAGCCGATCGGCGTGCATCCAGTGCGTCGTCACGCGGCGACCGTCGAGCAGCCCCGCGTGCGCGAGCGCGAACGCGCCGGTGCAGACGCTGAAGATGCGGGCGCGGCGACGGTGGGCGCGCTGGAGCACGTCGACGACCGCTGCCGTCGGGGCGACGGTGCTGTCGCACGACGTGGCCGGCACGGCGATGGTGTCGGCATGGTCGACGAGCGACAGCGGCTGCATGCCGTCGACGACGAAGCCGGCGTCGGTGCGCACGGGCACACCGCCCTCGGAGCACAGCACGACCTCGTACGGCCACGGGTCGAGGATCTCGGGGCGAGCGAGGCCGAACACCTCGCACACGACCGCCAGCTCGAAGGGGGCCACGCCGTCGCGCACGACGATCGCCACCCGATGACGTCCTCGCGCCTTCGTCCGTCCCGTCATTCCGCCAGTGTGGCAGAAATCATTCGGACAGCAGCAAATCTGCCACTGGCTGCCGATGCGTCACGGGCGGAGGATGCACCCATGTTCGTGGTGCACTGCGCTCGGCACGGCCGGGACGTCCTGTTGCCGGAGGACCGGATCGCCCGCGTGCGCAACTCGGGTGACGGGATCGAGGTGCGGTGGGTGTGCTGGTGCGGCCATCGCGGCTCGCTGCGTCCGTCCCGAATGTTGGTGCGATAAGGGCGCTATGGCGCCCACATCGCACCAACATTCCGCCGTCACTCCGCCAGGCCGACCGGCTGGTCGTCGACGATCTGGTCGAGGTACTCGGACAGGCCGTAGCCGACCCGGCCGTCCTCGAGGCGCCACTCCGTCATCCCCTCGCTGATGCGCGTGACGAGCTGCTCACCGTCGGGTGTCGTGCGCCGGTTGCGCAGGGGGATGAGCGACTTCACGTCGCCCGTGACGCGCCACGACGCGTCCTTCGCCCGCAGCGTCGCCGTGATGCGCTGGTGGTAGCTGTCGTCGCCGACCCACTCCGTCGAGATCTCGAAGTCGTGGCAGTGGTGCAGCTGAGCGCCGTCCCACACGAAGCCGCCCCGCATGCCGGCACCGTCCTTGCGTGCGATGCGGCTCCCCATGAACCCGAACGACTCGCCGAAGTTCGCGGTGAGCCACCGGTAGTACCACGGTGCCTGCCAATAACGGGGCCCCCATGAGTGGTCGCGCAGGCCGAAGCCGTCGATCGGCCACTCCTGGTCGCCGACGCGGATCGTGCCCCGTCCGCCGATGAGCTGCTCGTAGTGACCGCGCGCGAACTCCTCTCCCGGCCGTTCACGGGGCTCGTCGGGCTCGCCGCCGACCATCGGCGACAGACCGCGGTACGTGAGCTGCACCGCGCACTGCTCGTACGGGTTGTTCGTGAACGCGGCGCGTGGGTCGACCATCTCGAGCGGGTCGTCGAGCAGCACGACTTTGCCCTCGTACGCGACCGTGAGCTCCTCGAACGGGCGGACGACGTCGAAGCGCATGCCGGCCGCGTCGAACGCGTCGTTCGTGTGCACCTCGGGCCGCTTGAACATGAACGCGACGCGCCCGTCGGGCAGGTAGATGCACACGGTCATCTCGCCGGAGCCTTCGTTGGCGCGGTTGGCGAGACGGAAGAACCCGCCGACGTTCGACGCGGGGTCGTACACGTTGAAGTACATCGACTCGTTGAAGTTCGGCTCGGGGCCGAGCTCGTGGAGGTACTCGTCCTGCGGTTCGAGTCGTACGCCCATGCGGGCGACGTTAGGCGAGCGCCACGGCACGTCGCAGGTGCTCGGCGAGCTCGTCCTTCGGGATGCGGGCGTTCAGCCCGCTCGTCGACGGCATGACGTACACGGGCCTGCCCCCGATGGTCGCGTCCTGGACACCGGCGGCGGCGCGCCGGTCGACGGCGGCCCGCCACCCCGCGAGGCCGACGAACACGACGGCACGCGGCTGCAACCAGTGCACGAGGCGCGCCACGCGCGCGTGGCCGGCGCGGTACTCGTCGGACGTGAGCTCGTCCGCGCCCACGGTCGCCCGCTTGACGAGATCGGTGAAGCCGATGTGATCGGCGCGCAACGCGTACCACGGGTCGCGGTCGCGCGTGACGATCCCGGCGTCGAGTGCCGCGGGCCAGAAGCGATTGCCCGGACGGGCGAACCCGATGCCCGCGTCCGCGGCGTACAGGCTCGGGTTGAGCCCGCAGACGAGCAGCCGCATGTCCGCGTCGACGACGTCCGGCAACGTGCGCGCACGCGAAAGCGTCAGGTGGATGCCGTCGCCGGTCGCGTCCGTGCTCTCCACGTCGTCGGTGTCGAAGCCCGCGCCGGCGACGACGTCGAGGAGGCGGTCACGGTCCCACAGTGAGAAGAAGCGATCGCGGAAGTCGTCGTCCGCGAACAGGTCGTGGCCCTCCTCGTCACCGAGGAACAGGAAGAGCTCGACGCGGCCGCCCACCTGCACGGCGCGATGCAGCTCGGCGAGCGCCATCGGGACCCGGACGCGCGGCAAGTGGACGTAGCTGTTCCGCGCCCACGCCGCACCGAACGACGACGGGCGGAACGGCAACGCCTCGAGATCGCCCTGCACGCGCAACGCCGCCGGTGCATGCACGCCAGCCAGGTCGAGCATGGAGCGAGCGCCGTCCATCGCCACGACCGGAGCCGGCAGTGACGGCGCGTGCCAGCCCGGTCCGCACCCGAGGTCGATCGAGGGGCCCCGTGCCGCGGAGGCCAACGCACGGGCGACGTCGACGCGGTGGGCGCGCCGCCTCGCGGCCCACTCGTCGGCTCGGCGCTCGTAGACGGCGCGGGTCCTCGCGTCCACTACCAGCCGCCGCCGCCTCCACCACCCCCGCCGCCTCCACCGCCACCGGAGAACCCGCCGCCGAAGCCGCTCGAGCTCGACGGTGGGGAGAAGGCCGCCGCGGTCGCCGACGTGAACTCGTGGGCGAAGCTGCCGATGTTGGTGATGCCCGACAGGCTGCCGGAGGAGAAGCCACTCATGCTGGCCGCCACGTACCACGTCGCGAACCCGGCGTTGGGTTGGTCGAGCTGCGGGAAGCGCACGCGCAGTCCTTCGATGAGCTCGCGGGCGACACCGAGCGCGACCGCGTACACGAGGTAGCGCTCGTAGAGCACGAGATCACCCGCGTGGGACTCGTCGGACAACCGCGAGAAGTCCTTGAGGAACCGTCGCAGCCCCTCCACCTGCGCGATGGCGCGAGCGCCCTGTGGTGTCTTCCTGCGCAGCAGCGGCGACGCGAGCAGCACGAGCCCTGCGGCCACGCCGGTGCTCACCGCGCCGATCGGCGACTTCCACACACCGAACAGCACGACGGCGACGGCGAGCACGAGGACGAGCGCGGCGACGATCAGCCACTTCACCCAATGCCGCTCGTCGACGTAGCCCTTGACGGCGTAGTCCGCATGGACGTCACCCTTGAAGTCCTGGAACCACTTCGCCGACGCGGTGCGATCGCTGCGTGCTTCTTCCACGAGCTCGCTCTGCAGCATCGAGCCGCCGTGCGGGAACAGCCGCCACAGCAGCTTCGTCTCGTAGTCGTTGAGCGAGCCGTCGGTCTTGGACGTGCGCGTGAACCGGTAGTCGAGCTTGTCGCGGCCGAGGAGGCCCTGCGTGTGCTCCTCGGTGATCGTCAACCACCCGCGTTGCGCGAGATCGACGATCGTGGCCGAGAACGAGTCGTTCGGCACGACCCCGTAGTGCACGAGCGTCTGGCACACGGCCGGACTGTCCTGGGGGATGTCGCGCCAGTAGTCGCCGATGTCCGCGGGTTGCTCGGGCTCCTTGCCGTACTGGAAGAACAGGATCACGAACGTGGCGAGGCCGACCACGGCGACGATCGGGCCCGCGATGTCGGCCGCGTGCTTGCGCTGCTTCTCACGATCGAGTTCGTCACGCAGCTGCTGGCGCCGGTCGTTCGCCTTCTGCGCGAGCACGCCCTCCCGGTCGAGGATCTGCTGCTCCAGCGCGGGGCCGGATGGTGCGACGTCGAAGTCGCTCGGCGGCTCCAACAGGCGCGCCTCGACGATCGTCCCCGCCGGGTTGTCGTCGACCGAGATGTGCACGTCGCGGCCCTCGAGACTCGACACGCCGTTGAGCGCGCCGTGCACGAAGATTCGAAGCCCGGTGCCGTCGCCCGGCGTGTGGATCGTGATGCGCACGGTCTGCTGGAACGGGAACCCCGTGCCCACGAACTGCCAGAAGAGCACGGCGACGTCCGGGGCGACGTCGACGGCGTTGAAGACGTGGTAGGCGAGGTCGTAGTGGTGCTCACCGGACACGAGCACGTCGGGCTGGCCCCACTTGACGAAGCCGGGCCGGTTCTCGACGGTGGGCACCGGCTCGCCGTCCTCGGTCACCGTGAAGTCGGAGAGTTGGTAGTTCGTGGCGCCGAGCGTGTCGCTCTGCGACGAGTCGGCGCTGAGGTCGATCTGGCGGATGCCGCCGTGGCAGGTCCCGGTGAAGTCGTACGTCACGTGCTCGACGACGTCCATCGATCCGTCGCGGTTCAACGTGGCGTCGGTCGCGGTGTCGGTCCAGTCGCAGCCCGCCGCGTGCGCGGGCACGACACCGAACACGAACGTCGACAGCACCGCGACGGCGAACGCGAGCAGCGCGGCGCGGACACGTCTCATGCGAGCGCCTGCCGGATGCGTGCCTGGAGGCGACGCATGCCCGCCAACCAGCGGTCGGGGTCCTCCGCCTTGCGACGCACGTACTCGGCCACCTCGGGGTGGGGGAGGATGAGGAAGCGCTCGTCGCGCAACCCGTGCACCACCGCTTCGGCCAGCTCCTCGGGCTCGATGGCACCCTGGGCGAGGACGACCTCGGTCGACGGGTCACCGGGGGCGCCGAGGAGCATGTTCGTCCGTACGCCCTGTGGGCACAGGCACGAGACCTTGATCCCGCGGTCGCCGTAGGTGATCGCGAGCCACTCCGCGAGACCGACGGCCGCGTGCTTGCTCGCCGTGTACGGCGCGTTGCCGATGTTCGTGAGCAACCCCGCAGCCGACGCCGTGTTCAGGAGGTAGCCCTCCCCGCGCTCGAGCATCGACGGCAGGACGGCACGCGCCGCGTACACGTGGGCGAGGACGTTGATGTCCCAGATCGCGTGCCACACGTCGTCGGGCGCCTCGATGCCGCCACCACCTCCGATGCCGGCGTTCGAGCAGAAGAGGTCGACGGGTCCGAACGAACGTGAGGTCTGCTCGACGACGTTCACGACGTCTGCTTCGACCGCCACGTCCGCGGTGACCCCGATGGCGGCGTCACCGAGCTCGTCGACCACGGCGGTGACGCCGTCGCCGTCGCGGTCCACCACCGCGACGCGCGCGCCCTCCGCGACGAACCGCCTGCACAGTGCGCGGCCGATGCCGTTCGCACCGCCCGTGACGACCACGACCTTCCCAGGGAGCTCCACGTCGTGAACGTAGCCCTCGTCAAGTGGCGCCGATTGCAGCCCGCATCGTCGCGTCGATGACCGCCCACCGGTCGGGTCCCCACGGCAGCGGCATGAGGATCGGCACGTCGACACCGGCGTCGACGTACGCCTGCATGCTGGCGCGCACGTGCGCCTCGTCGCCCATGATGTCGATGGCGTCGACGAAGCGATCGCTCACCGCAGCGAGCGCCGCATCGCGATCGCCGGCGGCGTGCTGCGCGCGGACCGCGGCGACCTCGTCGGCGAACCCGGCGCGCTCGAAGTTGCGCGCGTACGCGTCGACCACGGCGTACGACCACAGATCCCGATGCGCGGCCTCGATGCCGTCCTCGCGTTGCGCGACACCGAGGTGGACGTACGCGTAGATGGTGGTCGCGCCCTCGGGACGTCCCGCGGCGCGCTCGCCGTCGCGCACCTGCTGCACCGACCACGCGACGTGCGACGCCGGCAGGTAGTTGAGCAGCACACCGTCGGCCACCTCGCCCGCGAGGCGCAGCATCCCCGGGTTCAGCGCACCGATCACGACGCGAGGCCGGCGCTCGCCGAGACGGACACCGAGCCGGAACCGGCTGCACCGGTAGAAGTCGCCGTCGAACGAGACGCTGTCACCGGCGAGGCACTCCTTCAGCAACGTGACGTACTCGCGCGTGCGGGCGAGCGGGCGGTCGCCGTACGGCACGCCGTGCCACCGCTCCGTCACGACCGGCGACGAGATGCCGACACCGAGGACGACGTCGACGTCGGGGTGGAGCGACTGCAGCGTCGCGCCGGCCATCGCCACCACCATCGGCGTGCGCAGCTGGAGCGCGAGCACGCCGGTGCCGAGACCGAGCCCGGGAGCCGCCGCACCGGCGGCGGCGAGCACGCTGAACGCCTCGGGCCCCGTGGTCTCGGCCGTCCAGAACTGCTGGTACCCCAGCTCGGCGGCGCGCGCCGACACCTTCGGCGCCAGCGGCGGGCCCAGTCCCATCAGGCTCGCGAAGGTCACGCCGTAGGTGGGGGAGGCCATGGCCCGGAGAACCTAACCGCCGTCGTGGGGGCGGGCGGCAGGTGGGCCGGCCCGCCGTGGTGAACCACCACGACACGACGCGGTGAAACCACCACGAAACAACGATGACGCTTGCCTGTCACGAGCGGTGGGTATGGTGGGTCCACGAACCCGGTGGTGTGACGTGCGACCGGGAAGGATCGACAGCGGAAGCTGTTGGAGAAGCGGATGACCGAGACCGAGACCCGAGAACTCGACGTGATCACCGAAGCGCTCGCGATCATCGATCGCGGGCTGGGCGAGATGCTCCACCGTGAGCTGGTCTCCACCGACGAGGTCGCCGATCTCCTGCTCGACGTGCGCACGCTGCTCAGCGCGCCGCGCGAGCCGGCCACCAACTAGCCGGCACCGAGCCGCCGCTCACGAACCGGCGGCCAGCAGTTCCCCGTACGCCTCGACGAGGCAGCGCTGCAACAACTCCGGGTCGCCGACCGCGGCCGTGTCGATGTTCACGCCCATGTCGAGCGATCCTCCGGACGACAGCACCGTGAGGTTGAACGCCGTGCCGCCGGTCGGCCCCATCGGGTAATTCGCCTCGATCTTCGCGCCGGCGATGAACAGGTCGAACGGCGCACCGCGCACATTCGACGTCGCGAAGTCCACCGTCTCCACCTGCTGGCGGGCCACGCGCACGAGCATCGACGTCGGCAGCACGTTCACCACACCGGCGAACGTCGACGCCATCCCGAGCGCCCGCTCGGTCTTCGTGACCTGCAGCCGGTCGCGCACGGCGACGAAGCGCGCAGCGGGATCGTCGATGTCGACCGGTACGAGCACGCGTGCGGGCGTGAACGCGTTGCCGCCCATCGACTTGTCGTGCCGCATCGACACCGGCATGGAGATGCGCAGTTCCTCCACCGGCGCGTCCTTGGCGCGGTGGTAGGCACCGGCGGCGCCGGCCGCGCCCGCCACGAACAGGTCGTTCACGCTGCCACCGAGTGCCTTGGCGGCTCGCTTGCTGTCGTCGAGCGGGATGCGCAGCACCTCGAAGCGGCGGCGCAACGACCGCTGCGTCCACAACGGCGAGTGGGCGTGGTCGGTGACCGCCATCTGGCGCACGGCGGACTGCACCGACGCGACCGCGTCGGCTCCGAGCGACGGCACGTGCTGCGGGTGGCGCACCACGTCGACGAGCCCCGCCGCCGTGCGCCGCCCCCGTCCGAGCTGGCGCCGCAGGTTGTGGGCAGCGGTGTCGAGCACGGTGTCGAGCAGGCTGGACGGCGGTTCGGTGGACGTCGACGGCGTCGACGGTTGCGGTGCCGCGTCCGGTTGCCCGTCGCGGCTCAGGTCGAGGAACTCGGCCGACATCCGCACCCCGCCCTCGCCGTCGGTGATCGTGTGGTGGATCTTCTGGAAGAGCACGGCGCGGTCGCCTTCGAGACCGTCGATGATCGTGAACTCCCACAGCGGGCGCGTGCGATCGAGGGGTGCGCTGGCGAGGACGGCGGCGAGGTCGAACAACGTGCGCTCGTCGCCAGGTGCAGGGAGCGCGATGTGACGGATGTGGTAGTCGATGTCGAAATCCGGATCGTCGTGCCACTCGGGTGGCGCGAGACGGCCGAGCGCTGGCACCACGCGCTGGCGGAGGCGGGGAACGACCTCGACGGCGTGCAGCATCCGGTTGCGCAGGCGTGCCGCGTCGGGCGGCCGGTCGAGGATCGTGACGTTCGCGAACGTCGACGCGAGGAACGGGTCCTTCTCGAGGTTCCACATGAGTGCCTCGACGTCGCTCATGCGACGATCGCCGAGCACCGGCCTTCGCTCCGCCATCCGTGCCAGGCTACGCCGAGCCCGATGATCGTCTTCCACCTCGCGTTCGCCGCCGACTGGGACGAGGCGCGCCGCGCCGGCGCCTACCGCATGTCCACGCGCGGGCGCACGCTCGACGAGGAGGGGTTCGTCCACTGCTCCCGCGCCGATCAGGTCGCGACCGTGGCGGCGAACTACTACGCGGGCGCCACCGACCTCGTGCTGCTGCACGTCGACACCGACCGGCTCACGTCGGAGGTGCGCGTCGAGCGAGTCGGCGAGGACGAGTACCCGCACGTGTACGGGCCGATCGATGTCGATGCGGTGGTGGAGGTGACGCCCTACGAGGCGCCCGCCGGTTAGCGCGGGATCGACGTGTGCTTGAACTCGTTGAGGTTCGTCCAGCCGTCGACGAGCGAGACGATGCGTTCGATCGTGTCGCGCGATGCCGCCGGATCGGATCCCGCCGGGGCGCGGTCCATCACCCGCACGAACACGGCCTGATCACCGGAAAGGAACGTCGGCACACCCCACACGTTGTGGCTGGCGACGACGGCCTCGTGCTCCTCGCGGATCTGCTTGAGGACGGTGCCGTCGTCGATGGCGGCGAACACCTCGTCGGCATCGACCCCGTTGGCGGTGAGCACGTCGCGGACGACCTCGGGGTCGGCGATCTTGCGGGCCTCGTCGTGGCGGGCGGCGAACAGGGCGCGGTGCACGGCCCGGAACTGCTCCGGGAAGCGGTCACGCACGACGACACCCGCCTGGAGGGCCCGCAAGCCGGTGTCCTTCTCGGGCTCGTCCCACACATCTGCCTCGCCCTCGCCGACGTGCACCTGACCGAGCGAGAAGGGGACGAAGCGCAGGTCCCAGTCCGGTGCCGCCTCCAGCGCGGTGAGCAGGTGCTCGTGGATGTTGCGGGCGAACGGGCAGCGGTAGTCCCACGTGACGCTGAACGACAGGCTCATGTGACGGCCAACACCTCCTCAGGCCCGCGGCATTCCTGGCTTGGGGACTACCCGCCGCGCGATGCGGCCCAACACGAGACCGGTCACCACGCCGGCCACCACGTCCGAGGCGTGGTGGATCTTCACGTACGTGCGGCTGGCGGCCACCACCGCAGCGGCGGCGTAGTACAGCGGCCACAGCGGATCGTCCTCGGCGAGGACCGTGGCGGCGGTGAACGCGGCAGAGGCGTGGCCGCTCGGGAAGCTGCTGCTGCGAGGCTGGCGGAGCCGGTGCGGGCGGGGTTGGTCGTACACGGGCCGGCGGCGGCGGAAGAACGACTTGATCACGCCGTTCACCAGCACGGACTCGGCGCCGAGGATGAGCGACAGGCGGAACGCCTCGTCGGCCCGTTGCTCGGACGTGAGCCCGCGGGCAGCACCGACCATGTGCCACAGCAGCGAGAAGTCGCCGACCTCGGACGCCGTGTACATCACACGGTCGGCCACGGCGTTGCCGCGCACGCGGTCGAACAACGTGTCGGCGCGGTCGTCGAAGGCGCGGACGCGCCGGGTCAGCTCAGTCGGCGAGCGCAGGCTCCACAAGACCGGGCAGCGTAGCGGTCGCTCGCGAGGCGACTCCCACACCCGCGAGGCGCGTGGCTTCGGCGGGCTCGCCACCGAACGCGGGGCAGTAGGCGCGGAACCCGCAGTACTCGCACAGCTTCGACGGCCGGGGACGGAAGTCGTCGCGCGCGCACGCCCGCTCGACCGCCGTCCAGATGGCACCGACCTTGCGCTCGGTGGCCCGCAGGGTCTGGTCGCTCGGTGCGGTGCTGATCTCCAGCGGATCGCCGAGGTAGAGCAGCCGCACGCGCACGGGGCGGCGACCGAAGTTGCGCTCGCACAGCAGCGAGTACACCTGCACGCCGTCGAGACGTCCGCGCTCGTAGCGCTCGGAGGGCGCCCGCCCCGTCTTGTAGTCGGTGACGACGAGCTCGCCGTCACCGTCGAGCTCGAGGCGGTCGATGATGCCGCGCACCCGCGCCCCGCCGAGCTGCGTGTCGAGCATCACCTCGATGCCGATCGGGCGCACGGTCGTGGGATCTTCCAGGAGGAAGTAGTTGCGCACGAGCCGGCGGGCGTCGTCGAGGAACTGGCGTTCCTCGTCGGGATCGAGGCGCAGGCCGAGGTACTCGTCGTCGAAGCGCAGCACCGCGAAGGCGTCGTCGACGGCGGCCAGCGCGGCGTCGATGGTGCGGGCGTCGGGAGCGAGGAGGAAGAGACGCTCGAGCGCGGCGTGCACGAGCGTGCCCTTCGTGGCCCACGGCGACGGCGGCTCGGGCAGGTGGTCGATCACCGAGAACCGGAACGCGAGCGCGCAGTCGGTGAAGGCGGCGACCTTCGACGGCGACAGCGTGCGGGGCGGGTCCATCGGCACCTCCCGATCATGACACCGGGGTGTGACAGTGAAGGCGGATGGTCGGGCGCCCGCTACGGTCCGCTCATCGCTGCCACCAGGGACGAAGCGGCCGTCCTCGCCGCCAACCGTGCGTTCTACGAAGCGTTCGAGGCCCGCGACCTCGACGCCATGTCCGACGTCTGGGTCCGCTCCGAACGGGCCGTGTGCACCCACCCGGGTTGGGGCACCTTGCGCGGTTGGGCCGCCATCTCGAGTTCGTGGTTCGCGCTGTTCCACAACGCGCAGCCGCTGCAGTTCATCCTCACCAACGAGGTGGTCGACATCGAGGGCGACACGGCGTGGGTCACCGTCGACGAGAACGTGATCGGCGACGCCATCGGCGGCACCGTGGCGGCGCTCAACGTGTTCGTGTTCGACGGCGAGCGATGGCGGATGGTCGTCCACCACGGCTCGCCGTTGGCGCCGACGCAGGGCGCCGACCAGGCCTGAGCGGGCGTCAGCTCGACGTCGGTGGGGTGGGTTCGGTCGCCTCGATCGTGACGACGAACCACAACGCCTCGTCCGGCGCGATGCCGGGACGTCCGGCGGCGCCGTAGGCGAGGTTGCCGGGGATGCCGAGCAGGCGCTGGCCGCCCACCTTCATGCCGGGGATGCCCTGCTGCCAGCCCGGGATCACGTTGGCGAGCGGGAACTGGGCGGGCTGGCCACGTGAGTACGACGAGTCGAAGATCTTCCCCGTCGAGCACGCGACGCCGATGTAGTCGGCGGTGACGGTGTCGTTGGGGCCGACGTCGGCACCGGTGCCCACCTTCAGATCGCGGGTGATGAGCTGCGTCGGCGGGGGGCCGACGTCGACCGGTACGTCGGGTGCGCCCGTCGGCAGCGGGTCGACGCGCGCCACGCAGGGCAGGCCGGCCACCGACGGCAGCGTCGTGTCCGTCGTGCCGGTGCTGCCGGTCGTGGCCGTGGCCGCGGTCTTGCTCGTGCCGCCACCGCGCGTGACGACGGCGCCCACGATGAGCAGCAGGAGCACGCCGATCATCACCCCGCCCACGAGCTGGCGCCGGCGGCGCTGCTGGCGCTGCTGCGCGGCCGCTGCCGCGGCGGCGATGCGGGCGCGGCGCACGGCCTGCTGCCGTTGTCCCTTTCGTGCCATCAGGTGCGGGTCTCCGGGGTGCGAGTGGGCATGGTTGCCGAGCCTACGATGATGCGCGTGCCGGCTATCGACGGGCGGACGGCGCGAGCGCTGCGCACCAGAGAGGCGATCGTCGACGCCTCGATCGCGCTCGTCGACGAGGGCGATCTCCGCCCCACCGCGCTGCGCGTCGCCGAGCGCGCCGGGGTCTCGGTGCGGTCGGTGTTCCAGCACTTCGACGATCTGGAGGGCCTCTACGCCGCCATCGCCAACCGGTGGGTCGAGCGTCTCGACGGCCTCCGGGTGGCGGTCGATCCCGAATTGCCCCTCGACGACCGCATCACGGCCTTCGTGCAGAACCGGGCCCGCATGCTCGAGGCCGTCACGCCCATCCGGAGGGCGGCCGCCGTGCACGCGCCGTTCTCCGAGGAGCTGCGCCGGCGCCTGCAGATCGGCCACGACCTCCTGCGAGCGGACATCGAGCGCGTGTTCGCCGACGAGCTCGCTCGCCAGGAGGGCGACGACCGGGTCCGCCTCCTCGATGCGCTCGACACCTTGCTGTCCTGGCCGAGCTGGGAGAACCTGCGCACGGTCAACGCGCGCAGCGAGGACCGGGCGCGCGCCGTGCTGGAGTTCATGGTGCGCGCCGTCCTCCTCCCGGTCACCGCCCGCCGGTAACGTCGCAGCCGCGATGCCCGGACGCGATTCCTTCCCGCGCCGCACGGCCACGCCCGCCGCGCTGGCGCCGTGGCTCGTCGAGGTCGTCCGCACGCTGCCCGGGCTCGTGCGGTCGTACGCGCCGCGCGGCCCACTCGACCCGCGCACGCGTGAGCACGTCATCCTCGCCGTCACCGAGGTCAACGGATGTCGCTACTCGGCGTGGATCCACGGCTCGTGGCAGGACTTCCTCGGCGACGTGCACCACGTCGACGCGCACGACGCGCTGCTCGCGTACGCGCGCGCCTGCGCGGAAGCCGGACGTCCGTTGCCCGCCGACGAGCTCCGCGACGTGCTGCCCGAGGCGGCGTTGAGCGCGGTGCGGGCGACGGTCGCGCAGATCGAGGTGTCGAACCTGGTCGGCAACACCGTCGACGGGATGCTCGCCCGTCTCACGCGGAAGCGTCCGATGGCGCCGGTCGCGTTCGCGCGCGAGGCGGCGACGGTCGCGCTCGCGCTGCCGATCGCGGCGCCGCTGTTCACCACCGCCGCGGTGATGCGCGTCGCCGCGCGGTGGGCGCCGCCGTTGCCGGTGGTGGAGATGCCGCCCACGGACGAGGCGAACCTCCTCGCCCACCTCCTCGCCGGCGCCGCGCCGACGTACCTCGCCAACGCCGTGGCCCGACTCGTCCTGCTGGGGCTGCCGGTACCGGTGGCGATCGGTGTGCGTGCCGGGCGCACGTCCGCCACGATCCGCTTCGGGCGCCGCGCGCTCGCCGTGGAGAACGGCATCAGCAGCGACGCCGTCGTCGTGATCGAAGGCGAGGTCGAGCCGTTGCTCGAGCTGGCGACGGGGTCGATCGTGCGCGAGCTCGGCGCCATCCGGCTGCGTGGCCACTAGCGCCACGCCGTTCCTGCGAACGTCCGCCGGCATCTCGTCGTAACCTCCGCCTCGTGGGGGATGTCGACGTCGGCCGCGCTGCCGACTTCCTTTGGCGCAACGGGCGCTTGATCGACCGTCTGCTGTTCCAGCATCGATTCGACGGCGCACCCGCGGAGGCCGTCGTGCACGCGCTGCGTGCCTACCAGAACGACGACGGCGGGTTCGGCAACGCGCTCGAGCCCGACCTGCGCGGTCCGCTCAGCCAGCCGATCCACATCGACATGGCGCTGCGGTACCTGTACGCCATCCGCACCGCGCCGCCGGAGATGGTGGCGCGTGCGTGCTCGTACCTCGTGTCGGTGTCCGGTGAGGACGGCGGCGTGCCGGCCATCCAACCGAGCGCGGCCCGCTACCCGCGCGCCGCGCACTGGCAACCGCACGACTGGATCACCGATGCGCTCAATCCGACCGCGATGCTCGCCGGGTTGCTGCACGCGCTGCACTTCGGGCACACGTGGCTCGATCGTGCCGACGCGTTCTGCTGGAAGACGATGCTGGAGACGAAGCCCGAGTCCGGCCACGAGCTCGCGGCCGTGTACTGCTTCCTGAACCACGCACCGGACCGCCGTCGCGCCGTGCAGTACGCGGAGGAGCTGGCCGACGCCATCCCCAACGCGGCGTTCTTCGCGCTCGACCCCGAGGACCACACCGGTGAGTACGCACTCACGCCGCTGCACCTGGCGCCGACGCGTGACTCGATGGCGGCGGGCCTGTTCGCGCCGGAGCTGCTCGATGCGCATCTCGATCACCTCGCCGACCAGCAGCAGGACGACGGCGGGTGGCCCCTCACCTGGGAGCCACCGAGCGACGGTGCGGTGATCGAGTGGCGCGGCCGTCTGACGGTCGACGCGCTCCTGACGTTGCAGGACTACGGGAAGCTCTGAGGCAATGTTGGTGCGTTGTGGGCGCCATGGCGCCCACAACGCACCAACATTCGGCGGCGTCGGCGGCGTCGGCGGGGGACGGGGTTCAGGGGCGGGGTTCCTTCGGGAGGCCGAGGATGCGCTCGCCGATGATGTTCTTCTGCACCTGGGTGGTGCCGCCCGCGATGCGGCCGCCGGGGGCGCCGAGCACACCGAGGGCGGCGTCGCCGCCGAGCATGGCGTCCGGTCCGGCGAGCGCGGCGCGCAACACGGCGGCGTCGAAGAGCAACTCGGTCACGCCGAGCTTCATGAGCGACGCGGCGACGGACGCGACCGGGCCCTGGCGTTGCGCGAGCGCGAGGTACGACCGCCCGCGCGCCAGCAGCGACGCCAGCTCGTCACGGCGCACGGCGTCGAGCGCGCCGCCACCCATGGCCGCCATCGCATCGAGGCGTCGCTGCAACGAGATCGCGGACGCGCCGATGTGGCCGCGCTCGTTCGTCAGCGTCGCCATCCCGACCGTCCATCCCTCGTTCTCGGGGCCGAGCAGGCACGTGACGGGCACCCGCACGCCCGTGAGGAACACCTCGTCGAATTCCGACCCGCCCGTCATCTGCCGCAGCGGCCGCACGTCCACGCCCGGCGCGTGCATGTCGACGAGGAAGAACGAGATGCCCTTGTGCGGCGCGGCCTCGGGATCGGTGCGCGCCATGCAGATGCCCCAGTCGCTGATGCGGCCGTTCGAGCACCACACCTTCTGACCGTCGAGCACGTACTCGTCACCGTCACGCACGGCACGCGTCGACAGCGACGCCAGATCCGAACCGGCGCCCGGTTCGCTGAAGAGCTGGCACCACACGCGCTCACCCGTGATGATCGGCCGCAGGTGCTCGCGCTTCTGCTCCTCGGTACCGAACAGCAACAGCGATCCACCCGCCAGCACGACACCGACCATGTTGACGAAGGGCGGCACGCCGGCCCGCGCGCACGACTCGATCCACGCCGCCGTGTGCTCCGGCGTCAACCCCCGACCGCCGTACGCCTCGGGCCAGTGGATGCCCGCGTAGCCCGCGTCGAAGAGGCGGCGCTGCCACGCCGTGCCCTCGTCGCGCAGGTCGGGCGGGAGGATGGCGCCGTAGTCGCGCGGCGCCAGTCCCGCGTTGGCCGCCAGCCAGGCGACGGCCTCGTCGCGGAACGCGACGACGTCGATCAGGACAGCGCCTTCAGCGCCAGGCCCATCTCCTCGTTGAGGTTGGCCGGCACCGAGTAGTCCTTCTCGTCGCGGATCTGGTCGAAGTGGTCGCGCACGGACTCGGGGGAGAGCTCGTGGTCGACGAAGCCCTGCGTCACGCCGATGAAGACACGCGCGACGCGCCCGCCACCGACGGAGTACACCTCGCCGGTGACCGGGCAGTCCTCGTGGGCGAGGTACGTGACGACCGGCGTCACGAACTCGGGCCCCAGCTTGTCGGCGACCGGACCGAGCAGCTCCTCGGTCATGCGCGTCTTCGCGACCGGCGCGATCGCGTTCGCCTTGATGTTGTTCTTCGCACCTTCGACGGCGAGGACGCGCGTGAACCCGACGAGGCCCATCTTCGCGGCGCCGTAGTTCGTCTGGCCGAAGTTGCCGAACACGCCGGCGCCGGAGGACGTGTTGACGATGCGGCCGTAGTTCTGGTCGCGCATGATCTGCCATGCGGGCTGCGTCACGTAGAAGGCGCCCCGCAAGTGCACGTCGAGCACCGGGTTCAACTGGTCGGGCGTCATGTTCTTGAACGACGCGTCACGCAGGATGCCGGCGTTGTTGATGACGATGTCGACGCGACCGAACGCGTCCATCGCCGTCTTCACGATGTTGGCGCCGCCTTCGGGCGTGGCGACCGAGTCGTAGTTGGGGACGGCCTCGCCCCCCGCCGCCTTGATCTCGTCGACCACCTTCTGGGCGGCAGCCTCCGAGCCGCCCACGCCGTCGACCGAGCCGCCGAGGTCGTTGACCACGACGAGCGCGCCCCGCTTCGCGAGCTCGAGCGCGTGGGAACGGCCGAGCCCGCCGCCGGCGCCCGTGATGATCGCAACCTTCCCGTCGAATCCCAGATCAGCCATGAGCGGCAAGGTAGTGCGCGGCCTCGCGGCGCTCGAAAACGGACGATCAGGACGACGAGCTGGCGCTGCTGGACGCCGTCGTGGTCGTGGTCGTCGACGTCGTGGGGACCGGGCGCGTGATCGTGATCTCCACGACCTTGAAGCTGCCGCTGGTCGTCTGCTTCTCGGCGATCATCTCGTAGGTCGCGCCCGTGGCGTCTTGCGTGTAGTGGCACACGAACGACGAGCCACGCGCGCTGCATCCCTGGAACGTGCCCGCGTTGCCGTCGTACGGCGTGGCGAAGAGCGGCTGGATCACGTCGGGTGTCGCGAAGCGCGCCGCCCCCGTGCGGTCGCCGTTCATGTACGCCTCGAACAGCCCCCGCGCCGCGGACTCGGGGTCGGGCACGGCCGGCTTCACCGTCGTCGCCGTCGTCGATGGCGGCACGACCGCCGGCACGGTCAGGCCGGGCAACGTCGCCGGCGCGATCGCGGCGCGTGTGGTCGTCGTGAACGCGGGGACAGAGGTGGGCGTGAACCCGATCGTGTCGTGCGAGCCGTCGTCGTGATGGGTGAGCGCGGCCGCGATGCCGGCGACGAGGACGACGAGCGCGGCGACGAGCGTGATCGTCGGCAGCCGGCGGTCCTTCACGACACGCCGAGCGCCTCCAACGCGCGCGCTCGGACGCCCTTGTAGTCGACCTTGCCGTTCGGTGCCCGCTGGATCGAGTCCACGACGACGACGCGCTTCGGTGCCTTGTAGGCGGCGAGCTTGCCCTTCACGTGCGCGATCACGTCGCCTTCCTCGACGGAGGAGCCCGGCACCGGTTCGACCACCGCGGTGATGGCCTCGCCGTACTTCTCGTCGGGGATGCCGACGGCGACCGCGTCGCGGATCGACGGGTGGAGCTTCAGTACCTCCTCGACCTCCTCGGGGAAGACCTTCTCGCCGCCGGTGTTGATGCACACCGATCCGCGACCGAGCAACGTCAGCGTGCCGTCGGCTTCGACCATGGCGTAGTCGCCCGGCACCGAGTACCGGTCGCCGTCGATCACGAGGAACGTGGCCGCGGACTTGTCGGGATCCTTGTAGTACCCGACGGGCTGACGTCCCTTCACCGCGACGCGGCCGATCTCGCCCGACCCGGGGACGACGTCGCGTCCCTCGTCCGTGATCACGCGCGCGTTGGGCCCGGGCGCGAACTTCGCGGTCTTGGTCGGCGCACCCGCGGCGGTGATCGACGCGCCCATGCCGAGCGCCTCGGACGACGAGAACCCGTCGCTCAGCAACATGCCCGAGTGGTGTCCGAGCAGACCCTGCTTCGTCTCCTCGCTCCACATCACGCCCGACGACACGAGGAGCACGAGGCTCGAGATGTCCCACTTGCCGGGCTGGTCGTCGAGCGCGCGCAGGACGGGCTTGGCGAACGCGTCACCGACCCACGCGATCGCGTTGACGTGCTCGCGCTCGACGGTCTCGAGCAACTCGTTCGGGTCGAACGAGCGGTTCTCGAGCGTGACCACGCAGCCGCCGTTCGTCATGACCGACAGCGCGCTGAACATCCCTGTGCCGTGCATCAGCGGCGCGGCGGGCATCAGCGTGCGCCCCGGTTGCGTGAGCATCTCCCGCACCTTGTCGAGGTCGGCCTCCGGGCCGTAGTCGGTGCCGCTCGGCGGGTTCAGCGTGCAGAACAGGTCGTCCTGGCGCCACATCACGCCCTTCGGCATGCCGGTGGTGCCGCCGGTGTAGAGCAGCAACAGGTCGTCGCCGTCGCGACCGTGGGGCGGCACCGTGCGCGACGGCGCCGAGGCGGCGGCCTCCTCGTAGGGGATCGCCCACGACGGGCACGGGCCGCTGCCGTCGTCGACCCACAACCACGTGCGCACCCGTTCGACGCGGTCGCGGACGCGCTCGCACCGCTCGCGGAACGTGCCGTGGAAGACGACGGCGACGGCGTCGGCGTTGTCCCACAGGTAGACGAGCTCGTCGTCCGCGTAGCGGTAGTTCGTGTTCACCGGCGCCAGCCCCGCCTTGAAGATGGCGAACATCGACTCCATGTACTCGGGGCAGTTGTAGAGGTAGTGCGCCACCTTGTCCTGGCGCTGGGCGCCGCCGTCGAGCAGGGCCTTGGCGACGCCGTCGGCCCGCCGGTCCATCTCCGCCCACGACACACGACGTGTGCCCTGCACCTGCGCCGTCGCGTCCGGCAGCTTCTCGGCCACGACTTCCCACACGTCCGCAAAGTTCCATCCGTTCATCGAGCGGCGATCTTAGGAGCACGTGCTGTGACACGATCGGGCGGCGCGCGGCTCTCCTCGTGCGTGGAGGTCGTGTCGGTGGGGACAGCGCTTCCGGAGCAGGACGGCTTCGACCGCTTCGTCGCGGACGTCGAGCCCCGCGTCCGCCGTGCGCTCGTCGCCGCCTACGGCGTCGAGCTCGGTCGCGAAGCGGCTGCCGACGCGCTGGCGTGGGCGTGGCAGCACTGGGCGATGGTGCAGCAGATGGACAATCCCGCCGGCTACCTGTGGCGCGTCGGGCAGACCTCGGTGCGCACGATGACGCGCCGCCGCCGGCGCGAGCGCATGGCGGGCAGCGAGGTGCAGCTGCAGTCCGTCGATGCCCACAGTGGGCACGTCGAGCCCCGGCTCGATGCCGCGCTCGCCGCCCTGTCGCCGCAGCAGCGCGCCGCCGTGCTCCTCGTGCACGGCTACGGCTACACGCTGCGCGAAGCGGCCGACGCCATGACCTGTTCGATCTCGACGCTGCGCAACCACCTGCAACGCGCGCTCACGCGCCTGCACGCCGCACTGGAGGGTTCCGATGCCCGCACCTGACGACGACGTCCGACCCGAGGTCGAGCGCTTCCTGCGCGACCGGGCCCGCGCGCTCGACGGCCGCGCCGGTCCCGTCGACGCGAGCGAGCTGTCGGGACGGGAGGTGCGGGCGCCGCGCGCGAACGTGCGCAGCGCGCTCGCGGCAGCAGCCGTCATCGCGCTCGTCATCGGCAGCGCCGCCGGGTTCGCCATCGGCCGCGCCAGCGCGCCGAAGAAGTCGACCACGGTCACGGCGAGCTCGACACCGCGCGACGCGACGTCGAGCGCGGGCGGGTCCGCGGGTGTGGCGAAGGCGCTGCCCGGTTCGGGGTACGGCGCGCCGATGACGGCAGACGCGCCGATGACGCGCGTGTTCGACCGCACGACGTCAGAGGGCGTGGTCATGCACGCCTTCACGCAGACGCAACCGGCCGGCGGCTGCCCGGCGGGCTCGTGGTGCCCGCCCGCGGAGTGCTACGGCACCTCGTTCCTCGCGGAGCTCGCCAACAGCGGCGCGGTCGGCATGATGGGGGCACCCGCGTACCCGGCCGACGGCCCCGCGTCGCTGGTCGCGCCCGTGCAGTTCGGGCACCAGGAGAACACGCCGGCGACTGGCACCATCGTCCGCGCCACCGACGTCGTGCACGAGCTGCAGGCGACGTGGCCGGACGGCTTCGTCGATTCGATGGCGCCCGTCGACGGTTGGGCAGTGCTCGTCCACAACGGGGTCGACGTCCCCGTCGTGCGCGCCCTCGATGCCAACGGCACCGTCGTCGCGACGCTCGACGGCGCCCACCCCGTGTACGCGCAGATGCCCGCCGAGTGCCAGCCGCCACCGCCACCGCCACCGACGCTGCCGCCCGCGGGTGCCGAGCAGCCCGACGACGTCGCCGGTGCGACCGACGCGGTGCGCACCGCGTACACGACGGTGTTCACCAACCACGGTGATCCGTCGGTGAACGCGACGCTCGTCCAGGACAGCGAGAACCTCCAGCCCGCGTTCGACGCGGTCAAGCAGAACTTCCCGCAGGCGACGGACACGGTGACGGTGGACGTCGGTGAGATCCGCTTCCTGTCCAAGACCGAGGCGGCGTTGCTGTTCGAGCTGAAGTACTCCGGCGGCGCGCAGTTCGGTCAGCAGATCGGGTACGCGGAGCTGATCGACGGCACCTGGAAGATCTCCCGCGACACCATGTGCATGGTGCTCGGTTGGGGCGGGGGCGTGTGTGACCCGCCGCCCGACCCGTCACGCGCCGGTGGTGGTGCGGCGGTGCGCACGGCGCCGACCGCGACCCCCGCCAACTGACAACCACACGGCGACGGCGAGGGCGAGGAGCAGCGGCACCAGCGCGCTGGTCGTGCCGCCGGTGCGCGCCAGCTGGCGGCCGTTGCCGGACGCCGACACCGACGGCGACATCGACGGTGACGGCGTGGGCGATGACGGCGAGGTTGTGGCCGCCGACGCGGCCGCGGTCACGACCCGCCCGTCGGTGAACCGGACCGTCACCGGCACGTTGCTCACGACGTCGACGTCCGCGCCCGGCGTGAGACAGGCACGCGCCGAGTCGATCGTCAGCGACGAGATGTTCGACAGGTGCAGCTCGATGCGGTCCGCGGCGGCGCGGTGGTTCGTGCCGACGACCTTCACCTCGTTCGCCACCCAGGGCACGGGATCGGTGCCCGTGGACGGCACGTCCGTCGTGATCGGTTCGTCGTCACCGCAACCGAGCGACACGGCGTCGACGTCCGCGTAGCCGTCCGCGGCGGGCACGATGTCCGACACCCAGTAGGCGTGGTCGGGCACGAGCCCGAGCTGCGGCTCGTACAACCGGCGGTCGGTGCGGTACGTCACGTGTGACGGGTTCTGCACGAGCGCGAACGACGCCGATGCGTTGGATTCCTTCTGCCAGTTGTCGAGGAGCGCGTACGTGAGGTGCTCGGCGACGGGGTGCAGGTAGAAGATCGACGGCACGTGCAACGCGCTGAGACGTTGCTCGACGGCCAGCGCGCCCGTCACCGTGACGAGCTCGTCCGCACCGCTGTAGAGCGCCACCATCGGAACGTGGCGCAACGAACCCAACACGTCGACGGCGTTCACGTCCGCGCCGACGTTGCTGCCGGCGTTGAAGAAGAGCCCGGCGAGTGGCGTGCCGTTGAAGAAGTCGCCGGTGTACCCGACCCAGTTGACGATGCCCGCGAACAGATCGGGATGCAGTGCGGCGATGCGCATCGCGCCGTAGCCGCCCATCGAGTACCCGCTCATCACGACCTTCGTCGTGTCGACCGCGTAGTTCGCCTCGACGTCGGCGAGCACGTCCATCACGTCACGCTCGCTGTAGCTCGAGTACCAGCCCTTCCAGCCGCGACCGAGCGGTGACGCGATGATGCGGTTGCGCTCGTTGCCCATCACCTCGCCGAAGTGCGTGGCGGGGATGCCCGGGAACGTGAAGCGCGCCGAGTGGTTCTCGGCGAGCCCGTGCAGCGCCAGTTCGACGCCATGGGGCTCCGGTCCCGTCGGCTCCCAGAACCCGTACGGCTGGTACTTGCCGAGGAACGTGAACGCCTGGCTCACCGCTTCGCCCGGGCTCCCGGGCGCGTAGCCCGGCCCGGGCACGCCGCTGTCGCTGACGCCTTCGCCGATGGGTGTGGCGCTGACGTACACGCGCTCGCGCACCGCGCCGGGCGCCACGTCCTGGTGGCGCGTCACGTGCCCCGTGAGGTCGCTCGTCGTGATCGTGGCGGCGAAGTTCGTGATGTCGCCGGCGGCGAGTGCGTCGGCCTGCGCGTCCTCCCACCAGAACCCGTGCTCGTCGATCCCGCGGAACGCGACGTTCATCGCCGTCCCGCTCGTGGTGGCGACGACGGCCCACAGCCGCCATGTGGGCGCCGCGGGCAACGGGAACGTGCCGGTGAGCACGTTGGTGTCGACGTCGCCACCGGTCAGCTCGTAGTGCGCGTCCCATCCGGTCGCGTGCAACGGCGTGGCGGGGGAGGGGTTGGCGAGGACGCCGGGGATGGCGCCGCCGTCCGTGGCCGCGTTCGCGTCGGTGTCAACCGCGAGCACCACCTTCGCGACGTCCGGCGAGACCATCGTGTTCAGCTCCGCGCTGACGTGCACGGTGCCGCCGTCGACCGTCAGGCGCAGCGCCACGAGGTCGGTCTGGTCGTGCGAGCTCTGCCCGCCCGCGTGCGGGTAGCCGCCGTACGCGTCGAAGCTCGGCAGCGATTGGAACTGCAGTCCGGAGATGACCGTGGGGACGGGTACGCCGAGCGAGGGACGGGCGCCGAAGTCGTCGTACACGTAGTCGCGGTACACGAGCTCGCCGTCGCAGATGTCGGTCGTGCCCGCCACCCACGATCCCTGGCCGCACGTCGAGGGCCGCGCCCCCGTGGTCGCGGTGGACGTGGCCGCGGACGCGTGGGCGGCGGGCGCGACGACGAACGCGCCGAACACCACCATCGCCACCAACGCCCTCACCGTTGCGAGATTCGCCGCCCTTCGGCCCGAACCTGCCTCCAGGGGTACGGTCGCTCCCGGCATGGACTTCGACCTACCCGGTGAGGACGACCCACGACGCATCGAGGTGCGCCGTTGGCTGCAGGAGCACCCCGCGCCGTCGCCGCGCCAACTGGCCGAGGCGGGCTACGTGGCCCCGCACTGGCCGAAGCCGTACGGCCTCGACGCCGATCCCGTCCACCAGCTCGTCATCGACGACGAGCTGCGACGGGCGCGGGTGAGCCGGCCGAGCAATCAGATCGGCATCGGGTGGGCAGGGCCGACGATCCTGCACGCGGGCACCGAGGCGCAGAAGGAGCGCTACCTCGTCCCCCTGCTCGCCGCCGAGGAGATCTGGTGCCAGCTCTTCAGCGAGCCGGAGGCAGGCAGCGATCTGGCGTCGCTGCAGACGCGCGCCGTGCGCGACGGCGACGAGTACGTCGTCAACGGTTCGAAGATCTGGACGTCGGGCGCGCACGTGAGCCAGTTCGGGATCCTGATCGCCCGCACCGACCCGGACGCGCCGAAGCACAAGGGCATCTCGTACTTCATCTGCCCGATGGACACACCGGGGATCGAGATCCGGCCCATCGTCGAGATGACCGGCGCCCACCTGTTCAACCAGGTGTTCCTCACCGACGTGCGCATCCCCGCCGAGAACCTCGTCGGTGACGAGAACGAGGGATGGACGCTCGCCAAGGTCACGCTCGGGAACGAGCGGGTGTCGCTGTCGAGCGGTGGCGCGCTGTGGGGGATGGGTCCGACGGCGGGCGACCTGCTCGACGTGGTCCGCAGTGCGGGTGGCGTGCACGATCCGATGGCGCGGCAACGGCTCGCGCAGCTCCACATCGAGATGCAGATCCTCGACCTGATCCGGCTGCGGACCGTGACCGCGCGGATCCGTGGTGAGCCGCCGGGCCCGGAGGTGTCGATCCGCAAGGTGCTGGCGGACGAGCACGGCCAGCACATCATGCGGGTGGCGCGCGACCTGTGCGGCGCGGGCGGGATGGTGGCCACCGGGGGCCCATTGGGGACGGCGGCCGAGCCCTGGTACTACGGCTTCCTGTTCAGCCCCGCGCTGACGATCGGCGG